>FWPV01000871.1_pt1 | contig 27024 bp, 22 predicted proteins | sample 2228371 | NCBI WGS metagenome assembly FWPV01 (sample SAMEA103939776, study PRJEB20133) | metagenome
GAAGGCTATCACAGAAAAAGTCCAGGCCATCCCAGGTGTGGATCCTGACAAAGTCCTCAGTATTGCATCGCCCAAGGTCAAGAGCATCGAATCAGGCCAAGAAGGCGAAATCGTCGTCCGCCGACTCATGCCCGAAGTTCCTCGAACAGCCGAGGAGTGCGAAGCCCTCAGGCGCCGCATCATGGGACAGAAGCTTTTCATAGGATATCTGGTCGCACCAGAAGGCAAGGCTGCATCCATCATTGCAGACATCGACGACCTCGACCCGCGGCCAGAGCTTGGAAACTCGGTATTGAGCAGAGCGATACGGAACGCAACAGAGCCATTCAGGGATGATGCCCTTGATATCTATTATGCCGGCGTCCCGTTTTTTGTCTCTGCAATGGATGACTATACGAAGAACGCTCTAAAGCTGTTCGCACTTGCAGTGGTAATGATCGGTCTGGTTCTCTTCGAGGCCTTCCGGACCTTTCAGGCCATGACACTTCCGCTCGTAACAGCGCTCTTGAGCGTAACCTGGGGATTGGGCTTATTCGGACATACAGGACTGCCTATGGACGGGTGGAATGCCCTTAGCCCCTTTCTCATCCTCGCTGTTGCCGCAGGTCACGCTGTCCAGATCCTCAAGCGATACTACGAGGAATTTCGGAGGCTGGGAGACAACAGGGCAGCAGTAGTGGAAAGCACGGTTGGCGTTGGCATGGTAATGATTACTGCAGGGATCATCGCAGCTACAGGACTGCTCACCCTCACCTTGTTTCCCATACGGAGCATCAAGGCTTTCGGCATGATTTCAGCCTCGGGCATTCTAAGCGCCCTGATTATCGAGATGACCTTTATCCCTGCGTGCCGCACGCTCCTGCCTGCACCAAAGGTAAAGGAGGTAGATGCCGAGCGACACGGAGGGGTGCTGGAGAAGATACTGGAACGGATGGCCTACATAGTATACGGCCGACCCTGGCTTTCGATCTATGCGTGTGCTGGCCTGCTGGTGCTGGTGGTTATCGGTGCCTCGCGGATAGAGGTGGAGAATTCCTTTCGCCATGCATTCCCAAAGAGCGATCCACACCTGAGAGACTATGACGCTCTCAACAATATGTTCGGAGGTACGGTAACACTCAATATCCTGGTGGAGGGCGCTGAACGTGACGCCCTATACGATCCTACGCTGCTCAAAGCAATGGACGGGATGCAGCGTTATCTGGAATCCATCGAAGACATCGGCCGTACAAACTCAATAGTCGACTATGTCAAAGAGATGAATGTCGCTTTTAACGGAGGCGACGAACGGTTCAGGCAGATCCCTGATTCCCGCGAGGCAGTTGCACAGTTCTTCCTTCTGTACTCAGGAGACCCGGACGACTTCAACATGGTGGTCGATGCAGAATACCGACGCGCGGTGATCAGGGCGTTCAGCCGAACTGACAGCGCGCGATTTTGCGAGCAGGTATTCCAGCAGGCCAGGGCCTACGCCCAAACCCACTTTCCGCCTCATGTGCGCGTCGCAGTGGGAGGAGGAGGTCTAGCTATAGGTAAGGCAGTAAATGACGTTGTCATGAAGGAGAAGATCCGCAATGCAGCAGTGGTGGCAGGCATAATCTTTCTTTTCTCCTCATTGGTGCTGCGCTCTTTCGTAGGAGGGGCATTGGTCCTGACACCATCGCTCTTTGCTGCGCTGGTCAACCTCGGCGCTATGGGAATCGTGGGAACATGGCTCAATCTTGCAACAGCTTCTATCTCTTCCCTTACCGTAAGCATTGGGGCTGACTACTCGATCTACTTTATCTTCCGATTCAGGGAGGAGTTCAGGCGTTGTGGAGACTTCCGCGAGGCAACGCTCACCACCATGCTGACATCGGGTAAGGCCATCTTCTTCGTGGCCACTGCCATTGCTACCGGTTCGCTCGTTATGGCCATCTCCTCACTTTCCTACCACAAGCAGCTTGGTGGCTACGTTGCTACAAGTATGTTTACCTCTGCACTGATCGCAGTGACCCTGATCCCTTCTCTTATCGTATTGATTCGACCCACGTTCTTGAGGCGGAAAAGAGGAGCCGAGACTACAGCGTAAGACTCCCTGGTACAGCTCACCCCAAAAGGTCCATAGCTCACAACCAGGGACAGCTAGCAAAGGGTTGTATCCCGGGCAGATTCCCCTTGTCCTTGTTCACTGGAGTTCAATGGGCAGGATTACGTGGAAGGTGCTACCATGACCGAGGCTGCTCTCAGCCCATATGCTTCCATTGTGGGCCTCAACGATCTGCCTGCAGATGGCAAGGCCCAGACCCGTACCCTTTGGCTTGTCCTTGCCGGTGTCTCCACACTGCCTAAAAGGCTCGAAAATCGTTTCCAGCTCTTCTGGCGCAATACCTACACCTTGATCGCTCACAGTGGTGTGAATTACAGCCCCAGATTCATGCATATCGCCTGGGCGGCCTACCCTGGACACCTCTGCTGCAATCCGTACGGTTGTTTCTGACGGACTGAACTTTATCGAGTTGCCCAAAAGATTGATAAAGACCTGGACCATCCTGTCCTCATCGACCAAGACATCGGGGAGAGGCTCTTGCACGCAAACTTCAATGTTGATGCGCTTGTCCTGTGCAAGACCTGCCACGACTCTCGTTGCCTTTTCAAAGACCGCTCTAAGGTCTGTCCTCGTACGGTTCCATTGCATCTTGCCTGCCTGGATCTTGGAGAGATCCAAAAGGTCGTCTATAAGTCTGCTGAGGCGTTGACTTTCACTGTAGATGATGGACAGGAATTCATTTCTGGTCGCACGGTCTTCCTCCTGATATCGCAATAGAATCTCGGAAAACGACATGATAGAGGTCAAAGGCGTTCTAAATTCGTGAGACACGAGCGAAAGAAAGTCGTCCTTTGCCCTGTCTATGGTCCTGAGATTCTCCAGCGCTGCCTCTAACTCCTTTGCCCGTTCCTCGACCTCGCGTTTCAGTCGTGCATTTACTTTTTGGATACTTTCATGAAGCTTGCGCTGCTCTTGCACCTCACGCTGTAAGACTTCGACAACATGTTCCAACTGAGCAACATACGCCACGATTTCGGCTATCAGGTCTTCATCATGCAGGCCCAGATTGCCTGCTGAACGGGCCGCATACAGCCGGTTTGGAACATCGCGTACCAGCAGGAGCGCCCCCGGCCTATGCCATAATTTGAAGGTTACAATCTCGAGCGGTACCAGCTCAGCGTTCTTTTTCCTGCCTGTAGCAACACCAATGTGAAAGCCCTCTTGTTCCAGGATCTCGTAGAGTTCACCGCGATGACCAGGATTCGAGCGGCGGTCAAAATAAAGCATCTCTGTCTTGTTGCCTATAATTTCAGCGACCTCATACCCGAAGACACGCCTTACTGACGCGCTGCAAAGTTCGATTCGCCTTTGCGGCGTTACCACCATGACTGCAGCAGGCCGGATACTTGTCATAATCTCTTCTAGATACCGTTGCCTAGCTTCGAGTCCCCCTGCCTCCGGTACGTTGACTGCCGTATCACGATTGCACTGGTCTGCCCGCACAATAGCACGAGCATTCCTGAAGGCTTGCGATCTCATACCTTGTCTCCTTACGTCGACGCTCTGGCTTATGGTTAGCTCATAGAAGATGCAACCGCTCTATGACGGTCCAGGCTTGACAGGAGGACATCTGCAAAGCGACTTATGGAAAACGGTTTTGTAAAAACATGATCAATTCGGTGCGACTCCACTGCTCCCGGATCTAACTGCTCTGGAAAGCCAGTCACCAGTACGATCGGCACCTCGGGGTGTATCCGACGGATATCTGCCAAGACATCGGTTGCAACAACATCCGGCAACACGAGATCCATTATGATCATATCGAGATGTTCGGTAAGAAGGATACTTCTAGCAGTCTCGTAGGTCGCAGCAACAATAGGGATTATGTCCTCATTCAAGGTCTCCAGGATCTGTAGATAAGAAGCGAGCGTTGGAAGCGTATCTTCTATTATGAGTACCTTTTTAGATGGCATCTTGACTGCCTATGAGCCTTATGAGGTGTTTGACCACACTGTGCATCGTGGGCCGCTAGTTTAGCTGGTGCCTTCGAACAAGGCTTTTTGCAAGATCCTTGCCAAGCGTAGTCGTCATTGCATGGGAGCGTGTATCTTATTGATTTTTCAGTCTAATCTGTCGCCGCATGATCGTAGATCTTCCAGGTCCTCGAGGATCGTTTTCTCAAATTGAGACTATCAATTTGAGAAAGTGTAGCAAGTTGAGAATCGGCAATTGCACGAACAGGTCTTGCTGCACCAGGGCAGCAGATACATGCGGCGTAAGTCCAGCCCAGACGAGCTGCACGTGTTCATAACGTCAGCATGACGTGACAAATAGATTGTTAGCCAACATGGGAGCTTGTTAGCCAAGATTCGAGTATACAACGCGACGAACCACTCTTCCTGGACTTTTGTCAGTTTTTGCGGTACAAATGATTAGTGTTTTGAGAAACTATAAACAACGTTTAGATTAAGAAAACCTCGATCGATCACAGTACTGCCTCTGCAGGTGCAGTGAGATACAGCGTACATTAAGCTCGACGGTCTGAGGCAAAGGGAGTAATACCTATGGGACTTATCACTACAATGGGCAGATTCAGCTATATCCAGTGCGATGCGCGCAATTGTAACAGGAAGATAGAAAGGAGCGGAGAGGATCAGGTAAAAGAACTCGCATCCCTTTGCGGATGGGTGGTGAGAAACAATCAATGGTTCTGTCCCACCTGCTCCCAAAAGGAACTTCCACCACCGAAACGCAAGAAGACTGTCAAGGCAAAGACCAAGATTCGAGTGTCGAAGTAATCCAGTAGGGCACCTTGCCCTGTCCTACACGCTTCCGACGTGCCGCAGCTCCCACACTGTGTATATGGCGTGATTCTGCCAGCAAAATGTACAGAGACATGACGTGGGCTGGATTCGGCTACCATTGTAGTCTGTGGGACCTTGCATATGGACCAAAAGGAAAGAGAAGAAGTCCTGGAGATCCTCCAAGAGGAGCTTCTCGAGTTCTTTCGGTGGATGCTGCAAGAGCTTGGCGAAGACTATTACATGGAAGACCCCCATGCACCCCGATTCTCTTGGGAACCCCACGTTGACAGGCGTATCAGGGAACGGCTCAAAAGTGATAGGGCCCTGCTGTGGGAACGAGATCCTTATGCCGCATTCGAACACGAGCTCAGGCCCTCCATTTACCAGGTCATGAAGGCCAAGGATCTGGAGATCATCCACCACTATCAAGACGACCTCTACTGCGAGCACTTTAAGATCGAAGATCTTGGTTACACCTCGGAATCTGGGGATGTGCAACAGCTTGAGAAACGTTATGATGAATCTTTTAGTGTGATCCTCGCCTCGCAACACCTTGGATATATGTATAGACTGGATATGTGCGACGTGTGCGGACTTATCGAAGTATGGTCCATGCGCTACGACCGTGGGGAGATCTCACTTTGGGAGAACTGAAGGCCTACGCCCTACCGGCCGACGGCCTTTATCTTGACGACGTTCATGTGACGTTCATGTGGCGACCGCAGGCTGAGGGCCACCCATGATGCCCTGTCACACCCAAGACCGTTCTTCATCATGGATCCCTCTACATGTAAGGACATTGGAACGTAGATTCATTCGAAGAAATCATAATTCGACATATAGGATAGGAGCGTAAGAAAAAGGGGAACGGTACTGTGAACTGTATCGATGATCTCGAGGCTGACTGGTCGGGGATTGCGTATCCTGTAGTGACCCTTGGAAATTTTGACGGTATTCATCTTGGCCATCAGAAGATATTCGAACAGCTGAAGCGCGCAGCAGCATCCTACCAAGGCACTGCAGTAGTCATCACCTTCTTCCCCCACCCACTCCGGATCCTTGCGCCGGATCGTGCCCCGCCCCTGATCACAAATCTGCAAGACCGGATGGACCTCATGGAGCACTATGGAATCGATGTGGTCATTTGTATCCGTTTTACCAAAGAGTTTGCCCAGTGGACCGCACAACGCTTTGTCCGAGACATAATCGTTGACAAACTCAAGGCCAAAGCCGTCTTTGTCGGTCTGGATTATCGCTTTGGCAAAAATCGTCATGGAGACATTGGCCTGCTCAAAGACATGGGAAGGCAATTCGGGTTCGAGGTACATAGTATCGAGCCAGTCAAGCTAGAAGGTCTCGAAGTGAGCAGTACACGGATCCGTCAACTTATCCAATCAGGAGACGTGCTGGAATCCTCCAAGCTCCTGGGCAGGTTCCACAGGATACACGGACGGGTTGTCAGAGGAGACGGACGGGGCAAGGCACTTGGGTTTCCTACTGCCAATCTTGTCACCGATGCCGAGCTTTTGCCGCCAGAAGGGGTCTATGCGATCCGGGTAGCCCTTGGTAAAGGGCTGTACAAGGGTGTGGCCAGTCTTGGAACCAATCCCACTTTTTCAGGGAAGGTCTTTTCCATCGAGGCCCACATCTTCGATTTTGGCAGAGACATTTACAATGCAGAGGTATCGATCGATTTTGTAGACCGGTTAAGGGCTCAACAACGATTTGATAGCCCTGAAGCCCTGGTCGCTCAAATCCAGCGAGATGTAGAAGAGGCTCGAGCTATACTCTCACGGCTCGGCTGGGATAGTTAGTACGAACCTATGCCGCTTAAGCGAGGTGCATACCAACCAGCCAATGAATCCTCACCAGGGTCTGCAGGGGACGATCAACGCGTGATCGTAACAGTAGACAAGGAACACGCAGGGCTTAGACTCGACCATTTTCTCGTCCGTACTGGTCGCTTTTCCTCCAGGGGCCAGGTCCACCGGCTTATCGAGCAAGGAAAGGTAACGGTTGCAGGTGCGTCAGTAGGAAAGCCTGCATACCGGCTGAAAGAATCTCAGGAGGTTGTTTTCAGTATCCCTGGTCCCCCTGAAACAGTTCTGCAGCCACAGGACCTCCCATTACGCATCCTGTATGAAGATAGCGACCTTGTCGTTGTGGACAAACCAGCCGGAATGGTCGTTCACCCTGGCGCAGGCAACGAGAACGGAACACTGGTGAATGCACTACTGTACCACTGCGATGGACTTTCACTCATAGGAGGCCCCCGACGTCCTGGAATCGTGCATAGACTGGACAAGGGGACATCCGGAGTACTGGTTGTCGCCAAGAGCGATCAAGCGCATATTGGCCTTGCAGAACAATTCCAGCGCCATTCAGTCCTCAGGGAATATGTAGGCCTGGTTGCAGGGTCTCCTGCAGGTGATAGTGGTTCTATTGAAAAGCCAATAGGACGACATCCGGTAGCGCGCACGAAAATGTCCACTAGAAGCACACATAGCAAACCTGCACTCACCTACTGGACAGTGGAGCGCCGCTTTTCGTGTTGTGCACTTGTGCGCTTCCGGCTTAAAACAGGTAGAACTCATCAGATCAGAGTCCATATGGCTGAGCTCGGACATCCTATTGTAGGTGATCAAACCTATGGAAAACATTGGCAGACGTGCGTTGGGAGGTCTCACCAGCTTCTGACAAACCGTATCAAAGCCATGCTGCACAGACCGTTCCTTCACGCAGAGAAACTGGGGTTCATTCACCCGATCAAAGGCCACGAGATGGTGTTTTCAGCACCTATGCCTCGGGATTTGTCTGATGTCTTCACATTGCTTGCGCAGTGGGAGACCACAGAACATAACGGACAGGGTGTACGTGAGAAGGGGAAATGTGTTACGTGAATACTCAAAGGTCCAGGTACGACAACCCCCCTTCCTATCTTTGTGAGTACAGACAAGAGGGACTGGTCTACTTTTATGCCCCAGAATGGGATCCAGATCGCATCAGTTTTCATGCCTTCTTTGGTCGGCATGGTGGGGTGAGCAGAGCACCCTATGACTCTTTAAATACCAGTGTATCGACCGGAGACGACCCTGAATGCGTAAAAGAAAACATAGGCCGTAACGCACGAACCCTTTCCAGGGATGTCAACCAGATCCTCACCGTACGACAGGTCCACAGTGGCACCATAGTGTGCCTGAAACAAGAAGATCCCGTGGTCGATATCACCACGATCAGAACGATCGAAGCAGACGGCCTCTGTACAGATCGAACAGACGTAGTACTGTCAGTACGTACGGCTGATTGTCTTCCAATAGTATGCGTCGACCCGGTACGACCCTCAGTGGGCATCGTGCATGCGGGATGGAGAGGCACCCTGAAGGGCGTGCTCACGAGGTGTCTCGAACAAATGCACAGGACATTTAGATCAGAACCAGGAAGGATGCGCGTACTTTTTGGCCCAGGCATTGGACCGTGCTGTTTTGTCGTAGACCAAGATGTTGCAGAACGCTTCCTCAGAAAATACAATAGCCACGACACAATAGTACGGCCTGCCTCCAATGGGAAGTTCACTGTTGATCTTTACAAGGCAAACCGAGCTTCCCTTCTAGAAGCCGGCATACGAAGCGAACATGTCGTTTCCGAACCGCTTTGTACCTGTTGCCGGAAAGAGATGTTCTTCTCAGCGAGGGCTCACGGTGTACGCACTGGCCGCCAGATGTCTGTCATAGGACTCAATACGATCTGATCAGAGCAGGCGGTTTCCTGGATCCTTTGTCTATCTTGTTAAGATCAACCGGGAGGCAGCCGATATACATATAATGGAAACCCAATTGTGACCCAGGGGAGTAGTGGTTTAGACTTGACATCGCGGTTAATTGATCCTACTATATGGATGCTCCCGAAAGGTTACCAAGACAAGAACACCACCCTGTTCGAATCCGCGTTACCTCTTGTAAGGTTATCCCGTAGCCACGTACTGTAGCAATGATGTACATCTCGAATGAATCTATGGGTTCGGTGAGCAGTGCGATTAAGAACATCCGAAGTATATAACCTTACCGCATTATAGATAGCTAGGCACATTCATCCAAGGCAAAATACCCTTACTGTAGTTGTGCAACAAGCCCTCATTCGACAGTACAATACACATGACGTCGAGATAGAGTCCAAGAACGGCACCTGTACGCACCCCATCGCGGAGGAACCTGCACCATGAGTACCACAAGCGGTTCAAACTTCATGAACCTCAAAGAACTCAAAGCAAAAAAGATCAGTGAGCTTACTGCGCTGGCAAAGGAGCTCAATATCGAAGGAGCCAGCAGCATGCGCAAACAGGATCTCATCTTTGCGCTGTTGCAGGCACAAACTGAAAAGAACGGGTTGATCTACGGCTCGGGTGTGCTCGAGTGCCTCCCTGACGGCTTTGGCTTCCTTCGGGCACCTGATTACAACTATTTGCCAGGGCCCGATGACATCTATGTGTCTCCCTCCCAGATTCGAAGGTTCAACCTTCGGACCGGAGATACAGTCTCCGGGCAAATCCGTCCGCCAAAGGACTCCGAGCGTTACTACGCCCTTCTTAAGGTAGAGGCGATCAACCACGAAGATCCTGATGTTGCCCGGGAAAAACTCCTGTTCGACAATCTCACACCCCTCTACCCCATGGAGAGCCTCAAGCTCGAGTTCGATCCTGAGAATTACTCAACGAGAATCATGGATCTTCTCGTACCCATCGGCAAAGGACAACGAGGTCTCATTGTCTCACCGCCTCGCGCAGGCAAGACGATGCTGCTCCAGGCAATTGCAAACGCCATCACTGCAAATCACAAGGAATGCTATCTCATCATACTGCTCATCGATGAACGACCAGAAGAAGTTACCGACATGCAACGCTCTGTACGCGCCGAGGTGATCAGCTCGACCTTTGATGAGCCTGCACAACGACATGTCCAGGTTGCTGAGATGGTTCTTGAGAAGGCCAAACGACTCGTCGAAAACAAGAAGGACGTGATTATCCTACTGGACAGCATCACCCGGCTCGCACGAGCCTACAATACGGTCGTCCCACCCAGCGGCAAGATCCTTTCCGGAGGTGTGGATTCGAATGCGCTGCAACGTCCAAAACGGTTCTTTGGTGCAGCCCGAAACATTGAGGAAGGCGGAAGTCTCACGATCATTGGAACTGCGCTGGTGGATACTGGCAGCCGTATGGACGAGGTGATCTTTGAGGAATTCAAGGGTACGGGCAACATGGAGATCGTGCTTGACCGTCGACTCGCAGATCGACGCATCTTTCCCGCAATAGATATCAACCGATCAGGAACACGAAAAGAAGAACTCCTTATGAGTAAAGAGGATCTCAATCGCGTCTGGATATTGCGAAAGGTCCTGCAACCTCTCAATCCTGTGGAGGCAATGGAATTCCTGCTCGACAAAATGAAAAAAACTCATAGTAACCGAGAATTCCTCGACGCCATGAGCAACACAGATCTGTAGGAGCTATCTGATCCACCCTGTTGCTCAGGCAATACCTTAATGGTATAGTAGGCTATTCCAAGATGTAGTAACGTACTGAAGGAACCACCAGCTACAGAGAATGAAGCGGCGCGAGCGACAAAGGAGCGTTGTAGATGAAGGAAGGTATTCATCCCCGGTATGTGGAATGTACAGTACGATGTGCGTGCGGAAACGAGTTTAAGACCCGTTCCACCAAGGAAAGGATCACAACAGAGATCTGCTCCAATTGTCATCCTTTCTTTACCGGTAAACAAAAACTCGTCGACTCCGAGGGAAGAGTGGAACGATTTATCCGCAAGTACGGCAAATCCTCTCCTAAGACATAGCACTACCATCTATCCGGATCCTTTTGGGCTGCCACCCGCAGTCGTTTCTCTGTTCTGGTCCACTCCCATTCCTGTCTATCCCAGGACTGACGACCCTCGATAGGCTGGAGCTTGCGATGTTTGAAAACCTCGACGAGGTGCAAGAACGATTCCATGAACTTTCTCGGCTGCTCTCCGACCCTCGAATACTGCAGAACCAAGAGCAGTACAAACGCTACGCCAAGGAACATGCAGAACTAAAGCAAATCGTTCAGGCATTTGAGCACTACAAGCGCATAGAGCGTGATCTCCAGGAAAGTAGGGAATTGCTTACAGGTGATGACGAAGAACTCCGAGAACTTGCTCGTCAGGAATACCAACAGCTCAAGGAAGAGCTCAGGTCAATCGAGGAGACCCTCAAAATCCTGCTCCTGCCAAAGGACCCAAACGACGAAAAAAACATCTTGCTCGAGATACGTGCAGGCACAGGAGGCGAGGAAGCAGCGCTCTTTGTTGCAGATCTATTTCGCATGTATTGCAAGTATGCAGAGATGAGAAAATGGAAAGTCGAGATCATGAGCCGTAACGTCACAGGACTCGGCGGCCTCAAAGAAATCATAAGCCTCATCCAAGGGGATAGAGTTTACAGCCGTCTGAAATACGAAGCTGGTGTCCACCGCGTACAGCGAGTCCCAGAGACCGAGGCGCAAGGAAGGATTCACACGTCTACGGTCACGGTAGCAGTGCTGCCCGAGGCAGACGAGATAGAGGTCACAATCGATCCAGCAGATCTGAGAATCGATATCTTTCGTTCCAGTGGCCCAGGAGGCCAGAGTGTGAATACCACTGACTCGGCAGTCCGAATAACACACTTTCCTACTGGCATTGTGGTCACCTGTCAGGATGAAAAATCCCAACACAAGAACAAAGCCAAGGCGATGAAGGTCTTGTATGCCCGACTCAAGGACAGAATGACACGAGCCCAACACATGGAGATCGCTGAGAAACGAAAAAGCATGGTGGGCATGGGAGAACGGAGCGAGAGGATAAGGACCTACAACTTCCCTCAGCGACGGGTCACTGACCATCGCATTGGGCTCACCCTTTACAAACTCGAAGAGATCCTAGAAGGAAACCTTGATATGGTCATCGACCCCTTAATTGCCCATTTCCAGACTGAACAGCTCACGAATCAAGAGTTGCAAGAATCACATGCTCGATGAAGGCACGACGCCACACACACAACCAGACGGCCCGGCAATGGACTATACGAAGCCTGCTCCAGCGGACTGCTGAGTTTCTCGAGTCAAAAGGGATCCCAGCAGGCCGTCTCAACGCCGAGGTCTTACTGGCTCATGCGTTCGAAACAGATCGTCTCGGCCTCTACCTAAGGTACGACACAGAAGTTCCCCAGGAAGTGCTAGCCCGGTTTCGGGCACTCATACAAAGGAGAATACGTCGCGAGCCGCTTCAATATATCACTGGTGTTCAGGAGTTCTGGTCGCTTCCATTCAGGGTAAAGAACACCACGTTGATACCTCGTCCAGAGTCAGAACATGTGATCGAAGTAGCCTTGCGATATGTCCCGACAATTACACTGCATGAAGGCGACCGCCTGCGCGTCCTCGACCTGGGTACAGGGTGTGGAAATCTTGCAGTTGCACTATGCAAGGAGCTTCCTTCAGCATGGATTGTAGCTACGGATCTGTCAGGACAAGCACTCGCGGTGGCTATGGAGAATGCCACCCGACTTGTAGGAGATAGAAAGGTATCGTTTGTTCAGGCCGATCTCTTTGAGGCATTTCATCCACAATGTGCGCGGTTTCATATGATACTTGCCAATCCCCCTTATGTTCCCACTGCCGAACTGGCACGGCTCGAACCGGAAGTGCGAGATCACGAGCCGCGGATAGCCCTTGACGGAGGGCCCAACGGTATGGACATCCTCGATAGGATTATTTCTCATGCACCTGATTTCCTCTGCGCTGGTGGGTATCTGATTGCCGAGATAGGATCAGAGCAAGGGCCCTTGGTCGTTGAAGAGGTTAGCAAGACAGGCAGATATGCGAGATGGGAGATCTACCGGGATTTTGCAGCCTCCCAGAGGGTCTTGGTTGCACAAAGGGCAGATCGATGAACACTGGATCTTATACGTGAGAACCATGGGAGATCGTTGTGGACAAACTCGTCATTGAAGGAGGTGTTCGACTCGAGGGTACGGTCACAGTAGATGGTGCAAAGAATGCTGCACTCCCGGCAATGGCAGCTGCTTTGCTTACCGAAGAGCCCATCCTTCTATCCAATGTGCCCGCTGTAGTAGACATACGTACGATGAGTCGTCTTCTTGACCACCTGGGAGTTGCAATCAGCAACGAGCAAGATCACCTTTCACTGCACGCCTCGACCCTTACTTCCTGCGAAGCCCCTTATGACCTCGTGAGAACCATGCGTGCCTCCATCCTCGTACTTGGCCCCCTTATAAGCCGCGAAGGCTATGCCAGGGTCTCGTTTCCAGGCGGCTGCGCAATCGGGGCGCGTCCGGTCAACCTCCATTTGATGGGACTCGAAGCCATGGGGGTCACGCTCGAGCTCCGAGGTGGTTATATTGAAGGACGAGCCAAGAAACTCAACGGCGCAAAAATATACTTGGATATCCCCTCGGTCACCGGCACTGAAAATCTCATGATGGCAGCAACCCTTGCCAAGGGGGAAACAATCATCGAGAATGCAGCCCGAGAGCCTGAGGTGGTTGACCTCGCATCGCTACTCACCAAAATGGGAGCTGAGATCTCGGGTGCGGGCACTCCTCGGATCGTCATCCACGGCAAAGAGCGACTCAACGGGGCTACGCACAGCATCATAGCGGATAGAATCGTTGCAGGCACCCTTGCCGCTGCTGCGGCGATAACCCGTGGCAACGTACTGATACGAGGGGCGACGATGTCCCACCTAGAGGCAGTAGCGCAGAAGATGCGGCTTGCTGGCGTACGTATCGAAGAAGGTCCTGACGGCATCCACGTTATAGCATCTGAACGGCTCAGGAGCGTGGACATCCAGACAAGCTTTTACCCAGGCTTTCCTACAGATCTTCAGGCACAGTTTATGGCGATGATGTGTGTCGCAGATGGTGTGAGCACCATACGTGAAACAGTATTCGAAAACAGGTTCATGCACGTTGCAGAGCTTCGGCGCATGGGTGCAGATATCCTGGTCGATGGGCCAACAGCCGTAGTTCGCGGCGTTGACTGCCTTGAGGCTGCACCAGTCATGGCAACTGACCTTAGGGCCAGTGCCTCCTTGGTGCTCGCAGGCCTTGTCGCACGAGGGACTACAGTAGTCTCGCGCGTCTACCACCTCGACCGGGGATACGCTGCTCTAGAGACAAAGCTCTGCAGCTTAGGCGCCCGTATACACCGCGAGCGGATCTGACATCGGGGCGTCAGCAGACTTCACTACAACATGTAACAGGAGACCGCCCGTGAGAATGGTTCGGTATGGAACCCCTGATGCCAATGCAGTCCTTGAGGCCCTGTGTGGACGTGGCCTGCATCGAGACGAGATGATCGAATCGACCGTACGGGCCATACTGTCCGATGTGGCCTCCAAGGGTGACGAAGCGGTGTTGGACTATACCGAGCGGTTCGACGGCATTAGACTTTCTGCTGATGAAATGGAGCTGCCCTTTGCAGTGTGCGCTCGCGCACACGAGCGTGTACATCCTCAGCTTGCCGCCTCCCTCCGCACAGCGTTGGAGCGCATCCGATCGTTTCATCTCCACCAGCGTTGTGCATCCTGGGAGTATACCGATGCCGAGGGCGTACTGCTCGGCCAGAAGGTTACACCACTTGAGCGTGTTGGCGTCTATGTCCCAGGTGGAAAGGCAGCATATCCTTCGTCAGTGCTCATGAACACCATCCCTGCCAAGATTGCTGGGGTCAGGGAGGTGATCATGGTCACACCGCCAGCAGGCATCTTACAGAATACGGCACTTTTATGCGCTGCCTCCCTGAGTGGCATCGATCGGATCTTCAGAATAGGTGGTGCGCAGGCGATCGCTGCACTTGCATTTGGTACTGAACACGTGCCCAAGGTCGACAAGATCGTGGGGCCAGGCAACGTGTTCGTAGAGACTGCCAAGCGTATGGTGTTCGGTACCGTCGACATTGATATGACCGCAGGTCCCAGCGAGATACTGATCATCAGTGACGGTACGTCAGACGCCCGTTATCTCGCCGCAGACTTGCTCGCTCAGGCAGAGCATGACGAGAGGGCACGACCAATCCTGGTAACTACCTCTCAGGCATGTGCAGAACTCGTCATATCTGAGCTCCAGCGTCAGCTTACCACGCTTCCCACAGCTCGAATAGCAGCTCAGGCGCTTGCCACAGGGGGCGTTGCGGTCATCGTTGACGACCTCGACCAAGCAGTGGCGCTATCGAACGCAATAGCCCCAGAGCACCTCGAACTCGCGGTACGAGATCCAGGGCCGCTGCTAGAGAAGATATGCAATGCTGGTGCAGTATTCGTCGGCACCTCTACCCCTGAGACAATTGGTGACTATCTGGCAGGACCTAACCACGTATTGCCGACAGGGGGCACATCGCGATGGTTTTCGCCTTTAGGAGTATATGATTTTGTTAAACGAACCAACTTCGTTAAGATGGATATTGACGCACTACGCCGACTCGGGCCGGCTGCAGCCTGCATTGCACGGGCCGAAGGTCTAGAGGCTCATGCCCGTGCCGTAGAGGCTAGGATACACAACCATAAGGATACCAAATAGATCGACGACTACATACCTGTGTGGAGTGGTGCTGCCATGACACGTAAAGAAACTGTTTCACGAAAGACGCACGAAACAGAAATAGAGGTGCAGCTCGACCTCGATGGCAAGGGCGCCTTTTCAATTGTGACGACCATCCCGTTCCTGGACCATATGCTGGGACTGTTTGCCAGACATGGTCTTTTTGATCTTACGATACGAGCAAGAGGCGACACAGCCGTTGACTATCATCACACAGTAGAAGATATCGGCCTGAGCCTCGGTACCGCCTTCAAAGGGGCCTTAGGAGACAAGAAAGGGATTGCACGATTTGGATTTGCTGTGATCCCGATGATCGACTCCCTGGCTGCGGTAGCCATCGACATAAGCGGCAGACCCCACCTGAGTTTTCGTGCATCCTTCAGCTCGGACCGTGTAGGTGACATGGACGTTGAACTGTTCGAAGAATTCTTCCGAGCGTTTTCCAGCGCAGCAGGCATCGATCTCCATGTGCTGCTCGCCTATGGCACCAATGTGCACCATAGCGTGGAGGCGATCTTCAAGGCCTTTGCCCGTGCCTGCCTAGAAGCAGTAGCAATCGACCCCCGGGTATCTGACGTCTGGTCAACAAAAGGAACCCTGTAACAGCATGAAGCATATTGCCATCATAGATTACGACCGTGGCAACGTGAGGAGTGTGCAAAAGGGATTCGAACGGGTTGGATGGGAGGCAACCATCACGCGGGACATACAAGAGATCCGCGATGCCCGGGCGGTCGTACTGCCTGGTGTGGGCGCCTTTGGTGATTGTATGGCCAATCTCGAACGCTTCGGACTCATAGATCCCATTGTCGAGGTCATACAGTCTGGCAAACCGTTCCTTGGTATCTGCCTTGGCCTCCAGCTTCTGTTTTCTGAAAGCGAGGAATTCGGCATCAGCAAGGGCCTTGGAATATTCAAGGGTAGAGTCAAAGGATTCCCTTCCGAAGCGTTTTCAGCTCAGGAGCTCAAGATCCCCCACATGGGCTGGAACACCATCAGGATCCTCAAGCCGACACCCCTTTTGGATTCGATTCCAGATGGTTCATCCTTTTATTTCGTACATTCGTTCTATGTCTGCCCAGAGGACCCATCGCTCGCATGTACTGAGACTGACTACGGCATAACGTACGTATCTGCCATTCATAAGGATAACGTGTTTGCCACGCAGTTCCATCCTGAGAAAAGTCAGCGCGTGGGATTGCAGCTATTGAAGAATTTTGGAGGCATCAAGTAGCAATGCTAGAAGTGATCCCAGCCGTGGACATAAAAGGAGGAAGGTGCGTGCGTCTGTTGCAGGGCGACATGGCCACAGAAACGGTCTACTTTGAAGACCCCATACGAGCAGCCGTATTCTGGACCGAGCAGGGTGCATGCCGGCTCCATATAGTAGACCTTGACGGCGCAGTACAAGGCCGGCCGCTTAACTGCGATCTTGTGAAAAGGATCGCACGGGAGATAACGATCCCTGTTCAGGTCGGCGGTGGTATTCGCACTTCCGAAGACATAGAGCAGTATCTGGACGCAGGCGTGGACCGGGTCATTGTAGGTACTGCTGCATGTATGGACACAGGGTTGCTGAGACATACTTCGCGTCTTTATCCAAACAAGCTATTTGTCGGTATCGATGCACGGGATGGCTTTGTTGCGGTAGAAGGCTGGACTCGTACCACAGCACTACGACCCGTAGAGCTCGTCCTGTCTCTACAGGCGCTTCCTTTGGGAGGTATTATCTATACGGATATCCGCAGAGATGGAATGCTCTCCGGCGTCAATATCGAGGGTATAAAGGACCTCCTGGTGCATGTACACCTCCCAGTAATCGCCTCTGGCGGTGTATCGACGACAGAGGACCTCCGTGCATTAGCGTCTCTTAACGACGAGAAACTCATCGGTGTGATAGTAGGAAAGGCACTCTATACCGGGACCCTTACCCTAGCCGAGGCTCAGGCTGCGGTCACTCTTCGGACGAATCCATGACCTGCGTCTAAGGGTCGGTGCCGGTCTATGTTCTCAACAGGTACCTATGCTGGCAAAACGGATTATACCTTGTCTTGATGTTATGAACGGCAGGGTGGTCAAAGGAGTGAGATTTCTCGGCCTCAAGGACGCAGGGGATCCTGTGGAGATAGCACGATACTATGACAATGAGGAAGCAGATGAGCTCACCTTCCTCGACATAACAGCCTCCTATGAACAAAGAAAGATCATGCTCGATATCGTAGCGCGAACCGCAGAGGAGGTATTCATGCCATTGACCGTGGGTGGCGGCATTCGCACCCTCGACGATATCCACGATCTGCTTCGTGCAGGTGCTGACAAGGTATCGATCAATACTGCGGCAGTGGCGCATCCGAGCTTTGTCAAGGAGGCGTCTCGCGCATTTGGTTCACAGTGTATCGTGGTAGCCATTGACGCAAAGCGCAAGGCGTTAGACAGTGGATGGGAGGTCTATACTCATGGGGGCCGAACCCCAACAGGGATCGATGCCGTCCTTTGGGCACAGCAGATGGAGGAATTAGGCGCTGGAGAGATCTTGCTGACCAGCATGGACCGAGACGGAACAAGAGATGGATACGATCTGGAATTGACTAGAACCATCGCTGAGGCTGTGACAGTACCGGTCATTGCCTCAGGAGGCGTAGGAACGCTCGAACATCTTTACCAGGGACTCTCAGACGGAAAGGCAAGCGCGGTACTGGCTGCCTCTATCTTTCACTACCGCGAGTATTCCATATCCGAGGTCAAACGCTTTCTCCACGCAAGGGGCATACTGGTGCGTCTGCCAAGCAATCAACAAGTGTAGGACAAAAGGACATGACCATGGATATTCCTGTCCACCTTGTATTTGATGACAAGGGGCTTATCCCAGCCATTGTTCAGGATGCAGCTTCGGGAGAGGTCCTGATGCTGGCCTATATGAATGCATATTCCCTGGAGAAAACCCTTGAAACAGGCTTTACGCATTTTTGGAGTCGATCGCGAAACTGCCTGTGGAAAAAGGGGGAGACCTCAGGCAATGTGCAAAAGGTGATCGCTCTGCTGTATGATTGCGACAGGGATACGCTCCTTGTCAAAGTCCAACAAACCGGTCCCGCCTGTCATACTGGAAACAGATCCTGCTTCTTTAGAAGCATTGAACTTCCCTGATCGCTTCAAGTCCACCTGGTCCTCGCTACTCAAGAATGTCCGAACAGGGACTCTGTGAAGAGGTGTGCGCTGAGCACGAGGGGCGAACAAAAGCAGTTGTTTTGTCGGCCTCAGAAATATTAAAATACTTGTACATTTAAATAAACAGCAGTTTGCACACATCGGCAATCTTCCCTCGTTGAAGAAAGGAAAAAGAATGAAGATGAATAGAGGCATCCGCTTGCTCTTACTGATACCTGCTCTCGCCGTCACCCTGCTCGCTTGTTGGGCAAAGCAACTGTCTCTAGATCCATCCATAACGAGCAGGACGTATAAGCTTTGCTTTAGCCCCTCCCCACTGAACATGACACCTCAGGCGTTCGAAGACCGATGGGCAGTAATGGCAAGGCTTGGAGAAATGGCTATGATCTCTGAGTCGGTGTGGGTCCAACAAGGCACGCCACCATATCCGCCTACGAATCTCTCTCAGAGCATCCAGAATGCTTCTAAGGCACGGGAGTATGGCCTTGAGGTCTATCTTGTCTTACAGCCGTGGAATGACGATAGAAACAAACCCGGCGACGGCAGGGATAACTTCTATAGTCCCGAGACGGTAAGCGAGTTTCTTGCTGTTGTCGAGAACGCCATGAGGATCATTCAGCCCGAGTATCTCGACATTGGTATCGAAATGAATATTTTTTACCGTGGCAATCCCTACCAGTGGCCCAATTACTTGAGTCTGTACCAACGGGGCTATGAGCTCGTCAAAGAACTCAACCAGGAGCTTGGCCTACACACAAGAGTCCTTGTCTCGTTTATGTACGAGTTCGCTCAGGTATTTAAACAGCCCCTGGAGAGTATCCTTTCACATTTCACCACAGATGGAAGGGATGTTGATCTGTTCGGCATCTCGACCTACCCCAATACCAAACAGGCATATCAAAGCATTACATTCGATCCGAGTAAGTTGCCACTGGACTACTACTCACGTCTTAGTTCGTATACAAATAAACCATTCGCAATTACAGAAACAGGTTACCAACACATAGAAAAGCAAGGCGATACCAACCCCTGCCAATGGATCGATTTCCACAGCGATGAAATTCATCAGAATAATTTTGTCGCTGTACTGGCCGATCGGGTAAAGGACATGAATCTCGAATTCATTAACTGGATCTTTATACACGACTGGCCTGATGATGCTGTTCCATGTAAGCCTGACTTCTTCAAGATGGGACTCGTGTACCAGGATCGGGACCCTCAGACCGGCGAAATCGACCCCAAAGGGTATCTCGCATTGGATCTTTGGAAGCAGATCCACGCCTTACCCCTCGTAGCGAGTAAGTAGCGTATTGCTTCCTCCTACCAGAGGAGCAACAGGTTAGATTGTGGCAAACCAATCTCACTGGCAGGAAACAGCTCTTCACGGCCAGTTATCGATTCCAGCACATCAGGAGGCACCATATATGAACCGGAGAAGAACAAGACCTCCTTCGGCTCAGATAGGGCGTACGGTACGAAACAGCCTTGTTGCGCTCGACTTGGCATTGGTCATATTGGGTATACTGGGACTGGGATGCAGTGCACCTCTGGTTGTGATAACACCCCAGGATCTATCTATTGTGTACGAAGAAACCATCCCGATCCATCTTGAATATACCCAGTGCGACCCTACGACGCTCAAGGTACTATTGAATGGTACAGATATAACCCCTCAGATGGAGGTGTCAGAAGCAGTTGCGTACCATCCCGCAGCTCCCCTTGCCTTCGGTCCCAATATGCTCGTTGCAACCATACAAACGTTACCCAACAGGAGTCCTATAAAGGTACGCATAACCTTTTATAGATTGGTCCCTTATGAATCCTACGCATTGATCGACAATCCTTCTGCACTGGCCTTTGACGCCGAAGGGGCACTGTACATAGGACGAGACGAGCCAGGCCCGGTTCCTATAGAGCGAGTTCCACCTGGTGGAGGTCCCGCACGTAGTTTGGGACCTCCACTGACACGTCCGAAGGCATTAACGATAGATCCAGAAGGAAATCTCTTTGTAGCTTCTGTGGATACCGTAGTGCAACTCTACAAGATAGGACAAGATGGAAGGGCTGAGCCCGTACTGAGAAATCCCGCACCGTTTCAAGATGTTCATTCACTGCTGTTCATGCCCAAGGCAACAAGCTATCTGGCCTACGAGTATGGACCTTGCCTGTTTGCAACTGTTACTACCTTTGAGGGCAGCCGTACACTTATAAGAATCGATCCTGCGCAAGGAACCTTTCATACGTTTGCACAAGGACTCCCTGAATCAGTTGGAGCACTCGTACCAGGTGCTGACGGCAATCTCCATGTCCTTGCCGATCAGGGGCTTTACCGAATTGCCACCAGGCACTCCTTTTCAGAGCATCTCCGATGCCAGGGCCTTAGATCTAGCTGCCTGGTGAGCAATCGTGATGGCATATTCTTTTCAGTCGAAGGCCGTGAGCAACGTATTGTCTCGCTCACTACCTTAGGAGCTCTATTTCCGTTCACTGATGTACTCGGCGATGTGACCAGTCTCGCCTTGGGCCCTGATGGATATCTTTACTTCTCCGACCGCAGCATGGGCGGCATTTTCCGAATACCGTACGATTTCCACTCACTTCTGACTGGCACTGTGGATTTTTCTCCCCAAGGACCAATCGTAGCTGGAAGTTTCGGAACATGGTCCATCACCTATACCACAGGGATAGCAGGCATGGCCAAGAACGGCCAGCTCGTCATTTCTCCCCGACATCCCATGGATTGGGGAGATTTCCAGACCTTTTTTCCGGCGCAAGCCAACTATCTCCGCGTGACATGTTCCAAGCCCGAGACGTTTTTCACAGCCGTTCCAGGATTTGACGGCATACATCTAACGCTTTGGGGAGCACCACTGGAGCCCTGGGACACAGTATCAGTAACACTCGGTGACTTGTCCAAAGGCAGTCCTGGCCAGCGCGCACCGACCATTGCTCAAGAGGATACTGAACTGTTCGTATTCGACGACATTTACGGGACAGGCGACTTTACTCCACTCAGTACGATTCCCCCACAGAAGAGCCCTCAGTACGATGTGATTGCCGCTACAGCCGACCACATTGTCGTAGCCGCCAAATCGTATGGTGCCACACACGATCCATTGACAATCTCTCTGAGAGCAGCAGATGCCTTTGGAAACACAGCGGCCGACTATACTGGAACTCTTACACTTCGTGACGCAGCAACGAATCGTCTTCTCGCCACAGTGCGGTTTTCCCCTGTGGACAAAGGCTTCAAAATTGTCAGGAGCGTACGGTTTCCGCGGCAAGGGATAAAAAGAATTCTTGTTGAAGATGCCGTACGAGGATGGAGGACGATAAGCAATCCAATCGTCATAGCCAAGGACAGCTCATCCGAAAAAGTATTCTGGGGTGACATCCACGGACACAGCTTCTTGTCCGACGGACTGCCAAGCCCTGAGCACTTCTATGAGACAGCCAGAGATATCAATCAGCTCGATTTTGCGGCTTTGAGCGACCATGTCGGTCCACCATGGTATGCAAGTTCTTTTGCCAAGACAGTGCTTAACGAGTCCTCGTATGAACTGATCAAGGCCGCTGCTCAGAGCTATTACGCCCCTGGTGTGTTTGTCACCTTTGTGGGCTTTGAATGCTCTGTGCCATATGGTCACCGCAATGTCTACTATGCGATCGCCGATCCTCCGTTTGTTCAGTGGGATTCGGATCCACTCCGATTTTTTCAGTCAGTCCGATCATCAGCACCCTTAGGTCAGGTGATGATTGTCGGCCATCAACACAGCGGGATCCCTTACGATCCGACGTTGAGCGGTATCGACTGGAACCTTTTTGCCTCGGATCTCGAGAAGACCGTGGAGATCTGTTCAAACAAAGGTGTCAGAGAGTATGCAGGCAACCCTTACTTTGAGTGCGACAAGGATGCACTGTTACGCGGATCGCAGCAGGTTGTCACGCAAGATGCACTAGCCATGGGGTTGCGATTCGGTTTTGTGTGCAACTCCGACAATCACACTGGCTGGCCAGGTGGAGGTGCACCAGGTGAAAAGACATGCCCGATCTTCGGACTGACCGGTATCCGAGCAAGATCGCTCACAAGAGAATCGCTTTTCGAGGCGTATACCCAAAAGAGGACTATTGCAACTACCGGCGCCCGGATCATTGTCGATCTACGTCTCAACGGCGAGCCGATGGGCAGCGAGCTTCCGTTTACCACTGAAAGGATCCTCGAAGTAGAGATTCACGCCACAGCGGCCGTAAGCTCCGTAGATGTGATCAAGAACAATCGTCTCTTCTACTCGCACACGCTACCTGAGATGGATATCTATTTTTCGCTGGCTGACAGCCCGTCTCTAGCGAGTGATTTCTACTACGTTCGAGTACTCCAGCAGGACGGACACATTGCATGGTCCTCCCCTATCTGGGTCGGTCCTTAGGAAGGCTCACTGGAGCGTAGTGGGTGTATCTCCACTGCACACGCAGCAAGAGCCACGGTATACCGGAACGGCCTCGAACGAACAGGGTGATATGGTCCCTGGCAATGCGTGAGGACAGATTGCGAGACTCAAAGAGAGCGCTTTTGCTCCTCTTCAGGGATCGTCACAAAGGCATGCATATGCATGCCACCATCCCAGACAGTGAAAAAGTCTTTAAGGAGCTTGTTGTTTTGATAAAGATCACGGGATTGAAGGGTCTGGTCGATAAGCTCGTTGAGTTTCTCGAACTCCTCTCGTACTTCCTTTAACGTCACATCCTTCACGTACTGGGTGCTCGGAAGCTTATAACGTTGCTCGATCATGTGCTGACTTTCGACGAGGATGTTGGAGGCGTGCATCAATGATGCTATTTTCTTGCGGAGCTGGATTTCGTGCTCGTTAGCCATGATCTTTGTAGTCTTATCGTCCCCAATCTTGAATAATTCGTCCCAGCAGTATTTTGCAGCCCGTAGATCTGCTGCTACCATTTGGAAGAGCCCCTCGTATTCTATCTCTGAGTTGATACGGTGCTGCGCACTGAGGATATTGGCAAAAAGGTCCTTGATAAAATGATCCATGTTGAGCTGGACATACAGTTCCATGGCATTGCACCGAAAAAAGGGGAAACGAAACGATTGTTGCTACGGACCAGAGCTACAACGTATTCTAGTAACTAGTACCTTGTGGTGTCAACATTCCTCTGATAGGCCCCAAGGCATGATTGGCCACGACCACTGTTGGTATGCCTTTAGTGGCCGACGCCATCTAATTAGAACGACCCTCGCAACCGAACAACGAGTAGGATTACACGGCTATGGGTGCACTCACAATAGGTTCCCTTGTACTTGACAGCAACCTTGCCCTAGCTCCCATGGCAGGCATCACCGATCAATGCGTTCGAAGGATAGCCAGCCGCTTAGGCGCCAGTATAGTATGGAGCGAAATGATCAGTGCTACAGCCCTTGTAAGAGGTTCTGGACGAGCCCTCAAGGCACTCGATAAAAGCGATGTAGAGGCGAAGATCTCTTTACAGATCGTCGGCGCTGATCCTGTAGAGATGGCTCACGCCGCTTCAATTGCTCAACAAGCAGGCGCATCACTTGTAGACATCAACGCTGGATGTCCGGTAAGAAAAGTCTGCCGTACAGGTGCCGGCGCTGCGCTCCTCAGACATCCTCGTCTCTTAGGAACCATCATCAACTCCGTACGCTCATCGGTATCTTGTCCGGTTACTGTCAAGATACGATCAGGATGGGACCAGGATCACATCAATGCCTCAGAGATAGCCCGGATTGCAGAAGATAGCGGTGCAGATGCTGTCATTCTCCATGCCAGGACAGCCTCCCAAGGGTTTAAAGGGAAAGCTAACTGGGACCTTGTTCGGCGGCTCAAACAAGAAAGAACCATCCCCATCATCGGCAATGGTGATATAGACAGCCCTCAGGCAGCTAAAGACGCACTTCAAAACACAGCTTGTGACGGTATTATGATCGGCCGAGCAGCGCGAGGTAACCCCTGGCTCTTTGAGCGCATCCGTCTGTATCTGGACAAAGACCTACTCGTCCCGGGTCCTTCTTTGGAAGAACGCAAGGAGATGATGTTGATGCACCTGGAGTGGGCCCTTTCGTCCTACGGGAGTGAAGCTGGCACAAGAAGCATACGACCGCATCTTGCATGGTATGTAAAAGGTTTGCCAATGTCGCACCTTTTCAGGAGAGAGCTCTTCAGAACCTTTCAACCTGCATCCCTTGAAGTGCTGATAAAGCGATATTTCGACCAACTCCAATGCCAAGGCCAAAGTATGCGCGAATCCGAGGAGGCCCCTTGAAGACCATGAGCACAGCACGCGCCAAACAAAGGCTGTGTGCTTATGATCTGCGTGTCGGAGCGTACGCAACACCTCACTGCCTGCTGGTCGCTTACGGTGCTTGAGAGAACTCGTTGGTTTCTCTCTGCGATATGGCCACGCGCAGTCCGTCGCTGGGTGCCCCTGAAAACTCTACCACTGATAAAGCCATATGACCGGTTACCGAACGGCCACCCACAGTGATTTCATCTCCTTCAGCAAGGGTAACGGTCCCAAGATCCCAGGAAAAATTGGCGTGCACGCTATCGCTCATATAGGAAGGCATCCCTCTGTCCGTAGGAACTCGACCGTTCATCAAAGCGACCACTTCCTTGAGTGTAGTACTTCTGGGCAATATGGTGCCTTCTATTTTGAGGTGTTCTTGAACCCCTATGACGTCCCCACTCCGTAGTGCCATCCATTGATCTGCCATAGCCTTGTACAGCGTAACAGTAACCAATGGCCCTCGAGTGTCAGCGCTCGATACACTTCCAGTTAAGGTAGGCTGCTCGGCGTACGGTGTTTCTACAAACTGCGCAATTTCCAATCCTGTACATTTGGCACCCTCTGCCAGATACGGAGATGCCTTCTTTTCTCTGGCAACGAAGACGATGTGTGTGTTGGTGCCGAGGTCTGAAAAAGGTATCTCTAGCCATTCCCATTGTCCAGCAGGGAATTGTCCGGTTATGTCAGTAGGGAACGTGCCACGCCTTACGGTACGGCATCGAGACACATTGACATTGTCTTCAGGCTCCGTGCTCCAGGCCTCGCACGCCTGCACAAGCCACTCCACCTCAGGCTGGCCTGCATCGTCCCATGCAGTCCCCCGTATTCTCAAAGACTCGGGACTCCGTACGGTGATCACTCCAGTGTGGTCCCAAGCAGGGATCGTCTCGGTAATGGCGATGTTGGGTGAGGAGGTGTCTGGTTGTGGCGGTTTGAATCCAACCCAAAAGGAGAACGTCACGCAGTTTAGATCTCCATTGCTACAAGTAGGGCCATCACCTGTGTCATTTCTATCTCTTACAGTGAGACTCATTTTATTCCATACTCGTACGCGCGAGTCCACGATACCGTCTCCGTCCCAGTCCGAGATAAGGGATGTCGAGAGAGCAAACACGCCTTTCAAGCTAAGGGTACTAAGATCGTAGTAATATGGCTCGGTCGTATACAGGTTTCCAGCTGTCAGCTCATCAGGAGGAGGCTCGTTGGATATAGTAAGGCATACCTGTCTCGGCTCGCCTGCATTGTCGAGCAGGATCCCACTGAGTCTCTGTGTCGAACCCGATGCGTCGAGAACGTCATGCTCCTGTGCCTCATTGAGGAAGATCACAGGCCGTTCTTGTTCTTGGTGCGATGGATCAAACTGACATGTTAAGGATATGCGAGAGGTTCTTGTCTTTCCGGTTTTCTGATCAGCAGCATCTCGTGCTGCTACCATCAATGTATAGGTGGTTGCACCTTCTTGCTCGTATACAGCTTGCGAAAGACCCTGCCGCCTCGGATCGATCAGCTGAAATTCCTGTGAGAAAAACCCTGTCTTCGGATTCACATCAAGGGGACCGATGACCTGCCACCTGGACAAACTCTTTACTACCACGGTCGGTTCGGAAACCTGCTCTGCGTCGATACCAATCTTGAGACAGCGCGAAGTGTCATCGCCACGCACCCAACTGTCGCCGCTTTGCTTGGGCGTGCAGACAGGTTCTGGGCTCGCGGTATCTCCACATGAAGAACAGGTATAGAGCCTCACATGCTCTGTGAGATCTATCGAGCTGCCCTGAGCTGACTTAAAACGTACGACTCTGTGCGATCCATAATCAGTGAACAGCACCTGAACGATTGAACTGTCTCCCTCAGGATGTTTCGCAACAACTTCCACATAGTCGCCAGCGACAATCGCATCATCCGTGAGTGCAGGGCCCTGGGGCGCTCCAAGATGCCAACATAGATATTCGCTTCCCTCTTCTTTTAGTTCACACATAACCGGCAGCCCAGCATGACCGCCACCTCCGCCCTCAATAAGATCAGTGCGAGAGGCCTCCATTGTAAGAGTGGGATCAACGACCGCCGTATTGTCCG
>FWPV01005013.1_pt1 | contig 27020 bp, 4 predicted proteins | sample 2228371 | NCBI WGS metagenome assembly FWPV01 (sample SAMEA103939776, study PRJEB20133) | metagenome
TGGATTCACCTCTACTTTTTGAGCTAGAGCATACTCCATTTTACCGATCAGAGCAAATTGGAAATTTTACCGTGCGTCTAGTATATTTAGTGTTTCTTTACTACCTCACAAAGGGGGGATGGGTATAAGCCAATCTATATAAACTTCCTACGATCTTACTTAATTTTGGAAAATGTTTTGCTCTCTGTTTGCTTCTGAAATTTCTTTCTACTTGATCTTTAACCCCATGGCATGTTTTGTGTGTCTACCAAAATGGGTACCAACTCTTTTGTAACCTGACGAGGAGGAACATAATGCGAATCAGATGGTTTAACATCCTGGTGTTGTTATCTTTAATTTTAGGACTGGTGCCGGCAACGGCGGCGCAGGCAGCACCTGTGGCGGCACCGCCGACAGCCCCCTTGGCACAGGAAGCAGCGGATATTGAGGTGGAATCGGCATTACTCGATCAATTGGCTGCCGATCAAACAACCGGCTATCTCATTTATTTCCGCGAACATCCTGACCTTTCCCCTGCTTACAAGATGAATTGGATTGAACGTGGCCGCTTTGTTGCTAATGCATTACATCAAACGGCGTTGCGTTCCCAGGCCCGTGTACGGGCTTATCTGGATGCCCAGGGCGCCAAGTACCAGGCGTTCTGGATTGACAATATTATTGCCGTAGAGTCTTCCAATCGTGCCACTTTTGACGGTTTAATGCGTTTCGCCGAAATCGGCGCCGTTCGGGCACACCGTCAACTGGGGTTGATTGAACCACAACAAATGACGACCCCTGCTGCTCCCCAGGCGATTGAACCGAATATTGCCCATGTGGGAGCAGATCAAGCATGGGCCCAAGGCTATACCGGCGAGGGGATCGTGGTGGCCAACATTGATACCGGGGTGCGTTACACCCATCAGGCGTTGGTCAATCACTATCGCGGCAACCTAGGCGGAACCTTTGACCATAACTATAACTGGTGGGATCCCTACGGCGACCATCCCACGTCGCCGGCCGATGACAACGGTCACGGCTCGCATACGATGGGCACGATGGTGGGCGACGACGGCGGCGCGAACCAAATCGGCATGGCGCCGGGCGCCAAGTGGATCGCCTGCCGCGGTTGCAATACGAATCAATGTTCCGATACGGCGTTGCTACAGTGCGCGGAGTTCATGGCAGCGCCGTGGGATTTGAATCAGGCCAACGCTAATCCCGATAAGCGTCCCAATGCCGTTAATAACTCCTGGGGCGATTGTGCTCAATCTTATGACCCGTGGTATCAAGGTGTGGTAGATGCCTGGCATGCCGCCGGGATTTACCCGGTCTTCTCCAACGGCAATGCCAGCAACTGCGGCTATCCCACGCCTCCTGGCCTGAACACGGTGGGCAACCCGGCGCGCTACGGCAACGTCACCGGCGTCGGCTCGACCGGACGCGACAACGGGCAGTACGCGCCACACTCCAACTGGGGGCCGACGGATAATCCCGATACGGTGAACCCGCACCCCGGCTGGGAAGACCTGAAGCCACAGGTGTTGGCGCCGGGCGTCAACATCCGCTCTTCGGTCAATACCGGCGACTCGGCGTACCAGGGCGGTTGGAGCGGCACCTCGATGTCCGCGCCGCACGTCACCGGTTTGGTGGCCTTGATGTGGCAGGCTGCCCCGTGTCTGGTGGGCGATTACGCGCGGACGGAGAACATCATCGAGGACACGGCCACGCCGATCCCTTATGACGATGGCACCGGCGGCGGCCCGCATGTGCCGAACTATGCGGCCGGCTGGGGCGAAATCAACGCGCTGGCGGCGGTGCTGGCAGCGGCAAATGAGTGTGGTGATAGCGTGATTGCCGGACAGGTAACGGATGCTTCGACGAGCGCGCCGATAGCCAGAGCAAAGATACTGGCGACCAATCCAGGATTACAACGCAAGGCGACCTCCGATGAGGATGGTTTCTACGCTATGACCGTCTTCTCGGGTACCTACACTTTGAATGTCTCCCGCTACGGCTATCAAACACAGACAGTCCATGATGTTGTGGCGACGACCGGTGCGACAACAACACAAAACGTCGCGCTGACGCCGGCGACATTCTATGAAGTCTCCGGAAAGGTGACGGATGCAACGACCGGCTGGCCGCTCTATGCCCACATCAGCATTAACGGCGATCCGGTTGACCCCCTCGCGCCGGACAACTCGGTGTGGACCAATCCCGCCACCGGCGAGTACAGCGTGATGCTGGCTGAGGACATCACCTACACATTCGCAGTCGAAGCCTGGGTTGCCGGTTATCATACAGCGGTTGGGCAGGTTGGGCCATTGGTGCAGGATACGACGGCCGACTTTGCATTGCAACCGGATATGATCGCTTGTACGGCGCCGGGTTATTATTTCATCAACGGTATGCTGGCCAACTTCGAGGATAAAGCTTTCCCCCCGGCCGGCTGGACCGTGGTGAACAACGGTGGCAATTGCGAATGGGTCGGTAATGATCCCGGTGGTCGTGGCAACCTGACCGGTGGTACCGGAAAATTTGCGATTGCTGACAGTGATAATTGTGGTCAGAATACCACGATGAACACCGACTTGATCTCCCCGCCGTTCGATGTATCTAACCTCGCGACGGTTAAACTTTCCTTTGCTTATGATTACAACAACTACGCGAGCGGCGAAGTGGCGGCGGTGGATGTCAGCCGCGATAACGGCGCAACCTGGACGAACGTTGTTACCTGGGGGACCGATCAGCGCGGTCCGGCGACCTTTACCCAAGATGTGACGGCACTGCTGGCCGGTTCTACCCAAGCGCGCGTCCGCTTCCACTACTACGCCCCCAGTTGGGACTGGTGGTGGGAGGTAGATAACGTGGTGCTAGGCGATCCTGTCTGCCAGGCGCCAACGGATGGTGGTCTCGTGGTCGGCAATGTTTACGACGAGAACTATCCTACCAGGGCGTTGAACGGCGCAGCCGTGGTCAATGAGAGCGGTGGCGAGACGACTGCTGTGGCTACCCCCGCCGATCCGGCCGTGGACGATGCCTTCTACGTTCTCTTTGCCCCTTCCGGCCCGCAGGTCTTCACCGCTACGATGAAGGGTGGTTACAGCCCAGAGGGAGTGACGGTGAATGTCGTCAACGGCAGCACCGTCAAACAAGACTTCTTGCTCCCGGCCGGTCTGTTGAGCGCGACGCCGGCGGGGCTGGACGTGACCGTCGAGTTGGGCTACACGGCGGCGCGGACGCTGACCCTGGCGAACACCGGCGGCGCGAGCGCGGCGTTTGAATTGAAGGAGAAAGCAGGGCGCTTTGTCCCCATCCACATTGCGGCCTACACCGGCAGTCTGCCGCCATCGGATGTTCCGGTTTCCACCGGCCTGGCGCCACAGGGGATGCCGCCAACAGCTGCGCCAGCAGCGCCATCTGCGCCGTTGGTAAACGCGGCCCCGGCCTATGCAATTGACCTCTTCACCGGCAACCTGGTCGCCTTTATGAGCGACACGCCGGGGACCTGGACGATCATCGGCAATACAGGGATTGGCGGGCCATTTGCCGGCGATTTCCTGGAAGGCGACTTCAGCCAGATGTACGTCCTCGATTACGATACGAACGATTTCTACAGCGTAGACACTGCCACCGCCGGCGCCACCCTGGTGGGGACGAGCGCGCCGTTGTCGGGGCATGTTTGGACCGGGATGACCGGTTCCGTAGACGGCGTGCTGTATGCCGCTTCGACGGACGGCAGCCAATCGTATCTGTACACGATTGACCCGGCAACCGGCGCAGTGACCGTGGTCGGTGAAATCACCAACGCCCCGGTGATCATTGACATCGCCATCAACGCCGACGGCGATATGTACGGCGTGGAAATCATGAACGACGTGCTGATGTCCATTGATCCCGCCACCGGCGCCGGCGCAGTCATCGGCGCGCTGGGCTTCAATGCCAGCTATGCGCAGGGCATGGATTTCGAAGAAGAATCCGGCGTGCTCTACCTGGCGGCCTTCAACGTGGGCACCTTCCAAGGCGAGCTGCGCATTGCCGATACGGAAACGGGCAATACCGCTCTGGTGGGCGGCTTCCCCGGCGGCGCGGAAGTGGACTGTCTGTCCTTTGCGACGGGCGGCTCGGCCGATGTGCCGTGGCTAATGGAAACCCCCACAACGGGCAGCGTGTCCGCGGGCGGCAACACGCCGATTGCCGTGGACTTCGATGCAGCTTACGTGGATCAGCCCGGCGAATATCACGCCGACCTGATCGTCAAGAACGACACCCCCTACGGCAAGTTCAGCGTCCCGGTGACGATGACCGTTACCGCGCCGCGCTCCTGGGGCAAGCTTACCGGTACGGTTACCGGCCTGGGCATCTGCGATGCTGCTCCCGCTCCGCTGGAAGAAGCGGAAGTGTTTGTCCAAAGCGCGACGACCGGCCAAACCTGGCTGACGCTGACCGATGCAGACGGCGTATACCATCTGTGGTTGGATCAAGCGCACAGCCCGCTCACCATCACCGTAACCGCGCCCGACTACTATGGGCAGGTCGCCGGCGTTGTCGTGCGGCAGGGGCAGACCACGACGCAGGACTTCAATCTGCGCCTGCTGAAGCCGTGCCTGAGCTACGACCCGGCCGGCTTCGACGTGACCTTGCCGATGGGCGACAACACCGGCCGATTGCTCACCCTGAGCAATACCGGCGCCGGGGCGGCGGCATACGAGTTGCTGGAGATCGTCGGCGGCTTTATCCCGATGCGCACGACGACCGGCCATGTCGAGTATCTGCCAATGCCGGCAGCGCCGAATGGCTCCGTCAATGCGGTTCATAACGGCGCGCTCTCGGGCGCCGAACCGCGCGTCCCCTACACCTATTACAGCGGCGCGCCGCAGGCCGTCAGCATTATCGTTTATGCGGACGACGACCAGCACAATCCGACGGCGGTGGAAACGGCGTTGCAAACGTTGGGCCTGTCCTACACTTTCTACGGTTATGATAGCTCCGGCGCTAACCTGTCCGCCTTTGTCTCGGCGGTTCAGGCGGGCGGCTGGGATCTGGTCATCTACGCCGCCGATAGTTGGGCCTTGATCGACGCCAGCGACTATCAGGCAGTGGCGGATCACGTGGCGGCCGGCGGAATGGCGATTGCGCAATCCTGGGCGATTGGTTACGATGCTACCCATCAGAACCATGCCTTGTGGACGCTCCTGGGCGGCTCTTACGGCGGCTGGCTCACTTCCCCGGCCAGCCTCTACTGGTGGAATCCGGCGCACCCCATCTTCTCCGGCGTCCCCGAATTCACCAACCTGACCAACCTGGGGTACACGGCTTACGGCGCGCGGATGAACCTGCTCGGCGACCCGGCTACCGGCCTGGGCGGCTTCACGACGGCGCCGACCAACGGTCAGGCGGGCGTCATTCTGAGCAACGCTGACCGCACCATCTACAAAGGCTTGACGGACAACCTCAACAGCGCCGACGTGGACAGCGATGGCGCGTGGGACGCTGCTGAATGGTGGACCAACGCCGTCAACTACATCCTCAACCCCGGCATGTTCGGCGGCGGCATCCCCTGGCTGACCGAAACGCCGGTCACCGGCACGATCGCAGCCGATACGAACGCCGTGGTTGATCTCACCTTCGACGCCGGCGTGCCGGAAACGATGCAGCCCGGTACGTACACCGGGCAGTTGAAGGTCAGCAGCAACGCGGCGAACGAAGTCGCCAATGTCCCGGTGACGTTGACCATCACGCCGCCGGCGACGTGGGGCAAGATCGCCGGTACCGTCACGGGCCTGGGCTACTGCGATAGGGAGACGCCCGTCCCACTGGAAGGTGCGAAGGTCTACATCGCGACGACGACCGGCCTGCTGTGGGAACTGACGACCGACGCCAACGGCCAGTACGCCTTCTGGCTCGACGCCGCGCACGGCCCGGTTACCATCACCGTGGAGGCCGAAGGCCATGCCACACAAGTCTTCAACGCCGTCCCGGTGACGGCCGGCCAGACCACCACGCGCGACGCCGCGCTGCGCTGGACGCAGCCGTGTCTCTCGGTGGATCCTGACCTGTTCAACGTCACGGTGACGCTCGGCATGAGCACGACGTTGCCGCTCTCTCTCATCAACCAGGGCGCCGGCGCCGCCGAGTTCAACCTGGTGGAGGTGGATGGCGGGATGTTGCCGACGCGGCTGAACACCACCCGCCCGGCGGCCAGGGGAGTCCAGGTTACACTGCCCGAAGGCGCCCCTCAGTCGTTGACGGGGTATGTCGCCTCCGGCTTGCCCGCGCCTGAAACGTCGGCGACGACGCCAGGCACACCGGCCGGCGCAGTGCAGGGCGTCGCGTTCTACTATGATCGCGGAGCGTTCGATGCGGACTATCCTGGGTTGCCGGTGGAAGGGTATGAGAACGGTACGATGCTGCCCGGCAGCCTGGATTCCATTGCTCACCCGCTGGACGAGTTCAGCGACAACGCCTACTTCGACCCCGGCGATATTCTCCCCGGCATTCAGTTCTGGGCGACGAACGATCATGCTGGCGATGAACTCGTCGTGCTCGGCGCGAACTTCATGGGCAATCCGAGCAAGACGGCGGCGGCGAACTACTTCGCCGATAGCTTCCACATCGTGTTTGACCCACCGGTGCTGGCTGCCGGTATGGACTTGCAAGAGTTCATGGGTGGCTATTCCTGCCAGGTGGATGTCTATGACGCCGATGGGGTGCTGCTCGGCTCGGATGTCACCACCTGCAATGAAGCCGGTGTCTTCTGGGGCGTGGCATCGGACTCGAATCTCATTGCCGAGATCGTGATCACCTCACTGGCCGGCGGCGCTCAAGGGGCCGATAACATCGCCTTCGGTGGAGCTTTACCGGAAATCCCCTGGCTCTCTGAGAATCCTGAAGCCGGTACGGTGGATCCCGATAGCACGTCAGATGTTGCTCTGACCTTCGACGCCGGCGTGCCCGAAGTGCCGCAACCCGGCGTCTACTTCGGTACCCTCGCCGTCAACAGCAGCGATCCGGTCAACGACAAGATCGTTGTTCCGGTCACGATGACCGTCCTTCCGCCGGCCTCGTGGGGCAAGCTGTTGGGGACCGTCACCGGCGGCGGCTACTGCGACGCCGACCCGCATTCGCTGGCCGGCGCGGAAGTGCTCGTCGAAAGCGGGATGACGCGCACCGTCACCGTGATGGGGACCTTGCTGCAAGAGGACTTCGAGGTCAGCGACGGCGGCTATACCCATTCCGGCGCGAATGACGAGTGGGGCTGGGGTACGCCAACGGTATGGCCTTATGGCTGCGCTTCTGGCGCGCTGTGTTGGGGCACAGACCTGGCTGGCAACTACGCGAACTACGCCGACCAGACCTTGCTCTCCCCGGTCATTGACCTGAGCGGGATGGCGCCGGGCACTACTCTGGCAGTCGCCTGGCAGCAGGCCTGGTCCACCGAACCTGGTTATGACTATGCCTACGCCGAAGTGAACATCAACGGTGGCGGCTGGACCCAGATGTGGACGGGGGATGGGACAAATAACAACTGGACTGAAATGATGTATGACATTTCAGGCGCGGCCGGCGGTACTGTACAGTTCCGCTGGCGGCTGACCAGCGATAGTTCAGTCAATTATCCTGGCTACTACGTGGACAACGTGCGCATCCTCGGTCCGGTGGAGGTTGTCGAACCGGTCAACTGGCAGTTGACCACCGACATCAGCGGCACGTACCAGGTCTGGATTGATGAGATGTACAGCCCCGTCACCATCACCGTCGCTTACCCTGACTACCAGAAGGGTGAGGAGAGCGTGGTGATCACGGGCGGCGACACCGTTACCCAAAACTTTGACCTGCGCTTGTTGAAGCCGTGCGTTCAGGTGAATCCGGCGGCGCTGCATACCGAACTGGAACTCGGTACGACCGCGTCCACGGTGATGACCCTCACCAACACCGGCGCGGTGGATACGGATTGGGACCTGGCTGAGGAGAACCTTGGCCCAGACCTGACCGGCCCGCTGCCCGGTTACATCTACTACCTGAACGAGGACTTCGAGGGCGCGTTCCCGCCGGCCGGCTGGACGCGCGTGGAGAACATCGGCTCCTGTGACTGGGAAAGCTCGGCGACAACCGGCTATGCGAACCAGACGGGCGGCAGCGGTCTGTTTGCCGACGCCAACTCCGACTGGTGCGGAGACGGAATGGATGCCGAACTGTGGACGCCGGCCATTGACCTCTCTGCTGCCGCCGCTCCTGTGCTGAGCTTCCAGAGCGACTTCAATGACTTTGGCGGCACAGACGATGGGTACGTGGATATCAGCACGGATGGCGGCGCCACGTGGACCAATCTGCTGCACTACGATGGCGTGGATGTACGCGGCCCGCGCCTGGAGCAAATTGATCTCTCCGCATACGCCGGACAGCCCAACGTCATCATCCGCTTCCACTACGTCGCCCCTGGCTGGGACTGGTACTGGCAGGTGGATGATGTCCAGGTCGCAGACGTGGATCCGGTCGTCTGGCTGGCCGAAACCCCCACTTCCGGCAACCTCATCGCCGATACCGGCATGCAGGTGGTGGATGTGGACTTCGACGCCTCCGTCGTGGATCAGCCCGGCGATTACGTCGCCAACCTGTGGGTGAACAGCGACGATCCCTTCGCCCCGACCCGCGTGCCGGTGACGATGACCGTCACCCCGCCTGCCGACTGGGGGCAGGTAAACGGTGTGGTCTACAGCCTGGGCCGCTGCGATGCGGAAATGAACCCGTTGGAGGATGCGGAAGTCGTCATCTGGGATGACGGCGGCAACGCCGTCGCTACCGTCACGGCCGACGCGACCGGCGCGTATCGCTACTGGCTGCCCACCGGCGACTACACCATCACCGTGACGGCGGCAGATCACGTTCCTGCTGCTCCGGCGGCGGTCACCGTACCGGCTGGCGGCGCAGTCACGCAGGATTTCAGTTTGTTCTGGATCGGGCCGTGCGTCAGCGCGGAAACGGTGGCATACCACCTGACCCTGGCGATGGGGATGAGCGGTACGCTGCCGTTGACGCTGACCAACGCCGGTCTGGGCGCGGCCGACTTTGCGCTGTCTGACGTGCATGTGGGCTTCTTGCCTTCCGGCGTGCTGATGCCCACCCGCTTGACCCCGGCCTATCCGCCGGTAGTCAATGGCGGGGAAGTTGCAGAGCTGGTAGGGACGGAAGCGCCCAAAGTTGCCACGCCTGTACCTTCGGCGATTGCGCAGACCTCTGTACCTTATGCGCCTGTCGCCGCGCTCTACGACAACGGCCCGCTGGTGAACAGCCCCGGGACCGGCGCCGGCGGCGCGGATGAGAGCATGTTGCAGAGCGTCAGCCTCGGCATGGGCACCCTCGGCTTCGGGCATCAGGCAGCCTACGGCTACCGCATTGCCGATGACTTTACGGTCACCGGCAGCGGCTGGTTCGTGGATACCATCACCTTCTACGCCTACCAGACCGGCTCCGGGTTGGTTTCGACCATCTCGGCGGTCAATCTGCAAATCTGGAATGGCGTCCCCGGCGCGCCGGGCAGCTCCGTCGTCTTCGGTGATACGACCACCAACCGCTTGATCAACACCACCTGGTCGGGCATCTACCGGGTGAGCGAAACCAGCTCCGGCGATACGATGCGGCCGATCATGGCGAACACCGTCAAAGTCGGCGTGATGTTGCCGCCGGGCACCTACTGGCTGGATTGGCAGTCCGATGGGACGCTCAGCTCCGGCCCGTGGGCGCCGCCTGTGACCATCAACGGCCAGGCCACCACCGGCAACGCGCTGCAATATGTTGGCGCGTGGGGCGCGGCGCTGGATACCGGCACCGGGACGCAGCAGGACTTCCCCTTCATCATCGCCGGGCAAGACGCTCCGTGGCTGTTCGAGATTCCGGCGACCGGCGTTGTCCCGGCCGGCGATCACGCGGTCGTTGACATCCTGATGGATGCCGACTATGTGTCGCAACCGGGCGAATACTATGCGCAGATCCTGCTGGCGACCAGCGACCCCGGCATGATAGCGACTTATCCGGCGACAATGACCGTCACCATCCCCGCCACCTACGGCCAGATCACCGGTACCGTCATGGGCCTCGGCCCGTGTGACGATGCGGCATCTGCCGTACCGCTGAAAGGCGCGGAAGTCACCATCGAGAGCGCGACGCGCACCTGGACGCTGCTGACCGACGCGGATGGCAAATACAACCTCTGGCTTGATGCGGCGCACAGCCCCGTCACCATCACGGTGCACGCGGACGGCTACCTCGCGGCGAGCGTGGCCGACGTTCCGGTCGTCGCCGAACAAACGACGACGCAGGACTTCGGTCTGAGTCCCGCAGCGCCGTGCATGAGCGTCGCGCCGACCAGCATCCACGAAACCGTCACACTGGGCGACAGCGCAACCGTCCCGCTGACCATCGGCAACACCGGTGGGGACGCTCTGAACTGGGCGATCTCTGAGACGGGCGGCGGCTACACGGCGTTGCGCCCTGCGCCGGCCGGCTTCGCGCAGGCAGGCCCGGCCCCGGCCCTGGCGGCGACCACGGTATCGCCGGCAAGCACCGTCGTGATCGCTCCGCAACCGGCGGTGATGAGCGCCTCTGTGTTGTGGGATCAACCGGTGAGCGCCAGCAATACCAACGCTTACGCCAACCAGGACTTCGAAACCGTCAATGACGCTTACGATATCTTCATCGCCGACGATTTTGTCAATGGCGACGCGTGGAACATCAGCACGATCTTCGTCCCCGGTGGTCTGTGGAACGGCGGGACCTCGTTGATGAATGCCACGACGCTTAACTGGCAAATCTACGCCGATGATGGCGGTAAACCGGCCGGCGACCCGTGGGGCAACGGCGCAGCGCCCGTATGGGCCGTGTCGCTGGCGCCGACCGATCCGCAGGTCGTCATCAGCATGGGGACGGATGGGTTGATGGGCAATGCAACCGTCAACCTGAACGTTCCGGCGCTGATCCCGGCAGGGCACTGGTGGCTGGTCTTCTATCCGAGCATGGCCTTCAGCGCCGGCGGGCAATTCGGACGCCAGTGGTCCGACACCACCAACGGCGCGGTGGCCCAGGTCGTCAACCCGGGCGGCGGATTCGGCATCCCGACTACCTGGAGTTCTGCGCAGGCCGCGTGGGGCGTGCCGCAGCAAGACTTCGCTTTCCGTCTGGAAGGCGAGATCGCGGACGTCCCCTGGCTCTTCGAGGATCCCCAATCGGGTATGACCCCGGCCGGCGACACCTCCGCAGTCACCATTACCCTGGACGCCGGCGTGCCGGAAGTCGCGCAACCGGGCGACTACTTCGCCACGCTCAAAGTCAAGGGCGACAACGCCACTGTCGAAGTTCCGGTCACGATGACCGTCGAGCCGCCCGCTACCTGGGGCAAGCTCGAAGGCCTGGTGCAGAGCCTCGGCTACTGTGACGCGCTGACGACGCCGCTGCAAGGCGCGGTGGTGTTCGTTGAGAGCGCCGTCACCGAGCTGGTCACTTACACCGTGGACTCGGTCGTGTACGAACAGGACTTCGAGAGCAGCGACGGCGGCTTCACCCATTTCGGTATGTATGACGAATGGGAATGGGGTGCGCCCACCTACTGGCTTGGCAGTTGCGCTTCCGGCAGTCTGTGCTGGGGCACGGACCTCGACAGTGACTACGAGAACTACGCCGACCAGACATTGCTCTCGCCGGTGATTGACCTGAGCGGCGTAGCGCCGGGAAGTCAATTGACCGCCGCCTGGCAGCATGCCTGGTGGGTGGAGAGCTGCTGCGACCACGTCTACGCTGAAGTCAGTATCAACGGCGGCGCGTGGACGCAGATGTGGAGCAATCCGAACGGTCAAGGCAGTTGGACCGCACAGACCTATGACGTCTCGGCGGCTGCGGGTGGGACGGTGCAGTTCCGCTGGCGGTTGACGAGCGACGTCTCGATCGTTTATGCCGGCTACTTCGTCGATGCGCTGCGCATCACCACTCCGGTTGAGGTGAGTGAGTGGCGGCCGGTCAACTGGACGCTGACCACCGACGCCGAAGGTAAGTACGGCCGGTGGTTCGACTCGGCGTACAACCCGTTCACCGTCACCGTCTCGCACGAGGGCGGGCACGAAGCGCTGGTCTTCACCAACGTCGCTGTGACCGGCGGCGCCATTACCACGCTGAACGCCAACCTGCACTGGCTGCAACCGTGTATGACGGTTGCGCCGGATGCGCTGACGTTCAATGTGCCGATGGGGACTGCTATAACGGCTTCCCTTAACCTGGCGAACGGCGGCGCGGCGAACGGCGCGTTCTTGCTCAACGAGTGGAACGTTGGCTATGAGATGCTCGGCCCGCTGGCGGTCGGCGGCCCGGATAACTTCGGTTACTGGTATGCCGACTCCAACGCGGTTGGGTGGGGACCATCCTATGCCTTCGTGGATATCTCCACAGTAGGGACGGCGTTGACGTTGGGCGACAACGACTATGCCGAAGTACCTATCGGCTTCGGTTTCAAGTTCTACGGCAATAGCGCGATTGACCCCAACCTCTACAACACCGTCTTCGTCGGCAGCAACGGCTTCCTCTCCTTCGGCGCCGGCTCTAAAGACCTCAGCCCCGATCCGGTATTGCCCAACCCGACGCTGCCCAACAACCTCATCGCCGCGGCCTGGGCCGATCTGGTGCCGGGGACGGTCTACTACCAGAGCTTCGCGCAGTGTCCGTACAATCCGGCAGGGACCACCGTGGACGCCTGCTTCATCGTGCAGTACACCAACTTCGCGCATAAAAACGGCAGCCCGGCGGGGACCTGGGAAGTCATCCTCTTCCGCTCCGGCAGCATCCTGCTGCAATACGCGGACGTGAACGCGCCCACTGCTACCACCGGCATCGAAAACTTGCTCGGTCTCGACGGTCTCACCTACGGACCGACCCTGGCGAACAAGCTGGCGATCTGCTTCGCCTATCCGGGCGAATGGCTCAACTGCCAGTCTACGCAGGTGCCGTGGTTGGCGACCGATGTGACAGAGGGCAACATCGCGCCCTATGGCGCGCAGACGGTCCAGGTGACGCTGGACGCGCGTGTGCCGGAAGTCTCCGCGCCGGGTAGTTACCTGGCCGAACTGCGGTTGACGACCAACGATCCGCAGCACGTGTCGCGAATCATCCCTGTGAGGATGAACGTGGCGATGCCGGACACGTTGACGCGGCTATGGGGCAATGTCTACGGCTGGAGCTACTGTGATGCGGTGAGCGAGACCCTCGTGGGTGCGCAGGTCGCCATCCAGACCGAGCAGGGCGATAGCCAGATGGTGAATACCGATGCTAACGGCGCTTACGTCGTCTGGGTGAAGGCCGGACAGCATTACACCATGACCGTCTCGCATGAAGGGTATCTCTCTGTGGTACAGACGGGGGTTACCGTAGCCGGCGTTGCCCCGCAAGGCGATGCCCAGCTCTATCTTGACGCCCCGTGTATCGGTCTAACCGAGCAAGCCCTTGACGTAGTAGTTGCCCAGGGCGAACGGCTGGTACGCACACTGGAGCTGCGCAATAACGGTGCTGCTGCCTTGCTGTATCATAACATCCTGGCCACCTCTCTCTGGCTGCAAGCTGCTCCCAAGAGCGGTTCGCTTGCCCCCTACAGTGCGCAACCGGTGGACGTCATCTTTGATGCCACGGGGTTGGCGGCGGGAGTCTACGCCACCACCTTGGAGATCTTGCATAACGACTCACGGGCCGGGCGGTTGTTCGTTCGCCCGATCCGCATGACGGTCGTGGCCTCCGGCACGATCCTGCAGCCGGTGAGCGATGCGCAGGAAGGCAATCCCGGCGACACGGTCACTTATGTACTGACGGTGACCAACTTCGCCGACACGGCCGTCACCTTCGCTGTCACAACCTCCGGCAATGCCTGGTCAACTATCGCCCCGGCGACGGTGACCGTAGCGGCCGGTGGTACGACAACCTTCACCGTGGCGGTAGACATCCCGTCCGATGCCTATAGCGGTGATACCGACGCCGTCACGCTCACCGTGCAGTCGCAGGGTACGGATGGACAGACCGGCTCTGCCGTTTTGCGGACGACGGTGGCCGCACAACCCGTGGTCTTCTCGCTGACCAAGACCGCCAGTCCTGCCGACTATGTGTTGCCTGGGGATAAGATCACTTACACCGTCACCCTCGCCAACAATGGCAATGATCCTATTGCCATCGTCCTCACCGATCCTATTCCTGCCGAAACCACTTATGTGGCGGGCAGTGTGAACGGTGCAGCGCTGCAGGATCCGCCGGGCGCCATTATCTGGAGCGGCGAGTTGGCGAAGGGGGCGCAGCACACGCTCACTTTCCAGGTGACGGTCAACGCCGGCCTGGCGCGTGGCACGTTGATCACCAACACGGTGACGGCGGTAGTGAACGATACCCCGTACACGGCGCAGGCGACCGTGATGGTGGGACGGCCACTGCAGTACATCTATCTGCCACTGGTGTTGCGTAATACGCCATAGGCTGAAGGATGTAGTCTTTTTTGGGGAGGGCCATCAGGGCTACCTGATGGCCCTCATTCCTTGTCATTCCTGGGAAAGTCAAACCGTCGGCCGGTCAAGGCATTGAGCGGGAGGTAGGGGGATTTCGAGGATGTTTGACAGGATGAACAGGAGACGTAGGATAGAAAGGCTTAAAAATCCTGCCCGAATCCTGACTGAATGTCAAACGGGCCCGAGTAAAGCCGCGCATTTTGGGTATAATGCCCCATAAAAAATAAGGAGTTGTATAAAAGGAATGAAACATTACCGATGGTTAGAATTATCGGTGTTGATCGTGGTGTTGTTGGGTATATTCCCATCTGTGCGGGCTGCCGGACAGGGTGGCGGCGTTGCCGCACCTTCGGCCCCCCTCATTCCCACGGTGGGCTACGCCGTGCAGATGGATGTCTCGCCGGCACTGCAGGATATGCCGGCGTTGGCCGCAGACGGTAGACAGCAGACGGTAGACAGGGGACGGCGACTGCCTAAAATTCTCCAATCGAGCAGCGTGGAAGCACCGGACCCCCTCCGTCAAAGCGTGAGCGGTCCTGCAGCCATGCCCGCGCCGCTCACCAGCTTCGATGGCCTGGGCAACATCAACGGCGTCCATCCGCCCGATACCCAGGGCGACATCGGCTATGACCCGGCGACCGGAAAGAAATACTATGTGCAATGGGTGAATCTCTCCTTTGCCGTCTGGGATGTGACCGGTACACCAACGCTCATTTACGGTCCGGTCAACGGCAATACGCTCTGGCAGGGTTTCGGTGGCCCTTGCGAGAATACGAACCACGGCGATCCGATCACGCTCTTCGATCCTATCGCCAATCGCTGGCTGATGAGCCAGTTCTCGGTGAACGGCCCTTACTATCAATGTATTGCCGTCTCCCAAACTGCGAATCCAACCGGCGCGTGGTATCGCTATGCTTTTCAGGTCAGTGCCACCAAGATGAATGACTATCCCAAGTTCGGCGTTTGGCCGGATGGGTACTATATGACGGTGAACCAGTTCACCAACGGCACGGCCTGGGGCGGGGCCGGCGTGTTTGTCTTCGAGCGCAGTAAGATGCTGGTCGGCGATCCGACAGCCTCGTTTCAATACTTTGACCTGTACAGCGTCAATTCCAACTTCGGCGGAATGTTGCCCTCTGATCTCGACGGCCCCACGCCGCCGCCTGCGGGCGCGCCCAACTACTTTATGGAAGTGGACGATAGCACGTGGATCGGGCCAAACGACGCGCTGCGTTTATGGAAATTCCATGTGGATTGGAATAACCCTGCCAATACCACGTTCGGCCTCAACGGACAGCCCAATGCCGTTTTGCCTACGGCTGAATGGACGCCACTCTGCACCAGTACGCGCGCGTGTATCCCTCAGCCGGGCACAACGGTCAAACTGGATGCCATCGGCGACCGCTTGATGTACCGCCTGGCCTATCGCAACTTCGGCACGCACGAATCCCTGGTGGTCAACCATACCGTCAACGCCGGCGGCAACCTGGCCGGTGTGCGCTGGTATGAGGTGCGCGATCCCGGTGGGACACCCGTGATCTACCAGCAGGGTACCTACGCACCGGATGCTCATCATCGCTGGATGGGAAGTATTGCGATGGATAGACAAGGTAACATGGCGCTAGGCTATAGTGTGTCCAGTAGCAGCGTCTATCCCTCCGTGCGTTATACCGGACGATTAGCAAGCGATCCGCTGGGGACAATGCCCCAAGGTGAAGCCTCATTGGTTGTCGGCAGTGGCTATCAAACCAGTGCTTACAATCGCTGGGGCGATTACAGTATGCTGAGCATTGATCCACTAGACGACTGTACGTTCTGGTACACCCAAGAGTATATGGCGACCTCCGGCTATGCTCCCTGGTCAACGCGCATTGGTTCTTTCCGTTTCCCGAATTGTGCCTCCGCCGAACCCGGTACGCTGCGCGGCGTGGTGCGGAACGCCAACACGGCAGCCCCCATCGCCGGCGCAACGGTGGCGGCTACATCCGCCGACCATGAGCCGGCGACGACCACCAGTGGGACGGACGGCTCGTATGTTCTGCTCCTCGATCCCGGTGTCTACACGCTGACGGCGAGAGCCTATGGCTACTTCCCCTATACGAAAATCGGCGTCGAAGTGACGAGTCATACCACCACCACGCTGAATTTATCTTTGGCCCCTGCACCCTCCTATGTGGTTTCCGGGACGGTCACCGATGCCCAGACCGGCTGGCCCCTCTATGCGCGTATCCTGGTGAAAGGCGATCCTTTCAATCCTCCGACGCCCAACAATGTAGTGTGGACCGATCCAACCAGCGGGGCCTACAGTCTGCAGTTGGCGGCGGGCATCACCTATACCTTCGAGATCGAAGCATGGGTTGCCGGTTACGTGACACGCAGTACGTCGGTCGGTCAGTTGACGGCCAATCGGCTATACAATATCGCTCTGATGCCGGATACCATCGCCTGTACTGCGCCTGGATACCGTATTGAGCGTGCCGGCATGCTGGAATCTTTCGACTTGGGGGCGCTGCCGACCGGTTGGACGGTGACGGACGGGGCCGGCAGCGGCGTCGTGTGGCGTTTTGACGATCCCAAGCCGCGCGGTAATCTTACCGGTGGCACGGGCCCCTTTGCTATGGTGGACAGTGATTATGGCGGCGCAAAGAATGTGGACACCATTTTGCGTTCGCCGGCACTGGATTTCTCCGACAAGACTACGGTCATACTGGAATTCAAGTACGACTTTCGCTGGTATACCTATGGGCTGAACGAAGTCGCCGACGTAGATGTGAGTAACAACGGTGGGGTGACCTGGACCAATGTTTGGCGGCGCAGCAGCACGAACGACCGCGGCCCCAAGACCGCGCGGATCAACATCTCCACGCTGGCGGCGGGACAATCCGATGTGCGGGTGCGCTTCCACTACTACAATGCCAACTACGAATGGTGGTGGCAGGTAGATGATGTCTTTGTCGGCATGTGGAGTTGCGCTCCTGCAGCCGGCGGATTGATGGTCGGGGAGGTCTTTGATGCGAATACCGGCGCTGCCATCCCGGCGACCCTGCGCAACGATGGCGGCTACGCGACCACGGCGAAGTCAACAGATTCACCCCATGGCGGCGCCTTCTATACGCTCTTTGCGCCGGCCGGAACGCATATCTTGACGGCAACGGCGACGGCTTATGCCCCGAGCGTCATCACCACGACCATCGTGACCGGCACGACGACGTCCTATGACTTCCACCTTCCCGCCGGTATGCTCGCCGTGCTGCCCAAAACACTCTCCTTGACGGTGTCTACCGAGATGACGGCCGTTCGCCTTATAACGCTGACCAACAGTGGCGGCTATGGGGCCGACTTCGCCCTGTACGAGGTGAATGCGCCGTATACCCCCGTCACCGTCACCGGGCCGTTCGCCGGCATGGTGCGCCGCGTTTCTCCCAAATATTTGCACACCCCTAATGCCACCACGGTGCGCGAATATGTCCCGCCCGTCGTTCCACTGCTGGAAGCCGGCGCCGTCATCCAAACGTGGCCGAGTGGTCTGGTTGCACCGTGGGGAGTGGCCTATGATACCGGGCACAACCTCCTCTGGCTAGGCGATACGCGCCTGGGTGGTGGCGCGGATCGCATCCTGGCTTACTCGTCGGGCGGTGTGCCTACCGGCGCCACCGTGTCTACCTCACCGTGGGTGGGACTGTTCGCGGCGGATATCACCTATAATCCCATCACCGGTATGCTCTGGCAGGTCAATGTCGGCGACGATAACTGCATCTATGAAATAGATCCTTTACAACAAGCGGCGACCGGGCGTATGCTCTGCCCATCCTTTGGTGTCTCCGAACGTGGCCTGGCCTACGATCCCACGACCGACACTTTTTACAGTGGCTCGTGGGGGGATCAAATTCTCTATCACTTCGATGCGACCGGGCGATTGCTGGATTCTAAGGACCTCAAGCTAAACATCGCCGGCCTGGCCTATAACCCCGCAACCCGTCACTTGTTTGTCATGTCCAACGCCGGAATCGGGCGCGACGTGTATGTGCTGGATGTCGCTGCCGGTTATACCGTCATCGGCGGCTTCGACATTGAGGGCTTGGGCAGCTTCGAACAGGCCGGCCTCGCGCTGGATTGCGCCGGCACTCTGTGGACGGTCAACCAGGTAAGCGGTGAGGTGATCGCGGCGGTTTCCGGAGAAACATCTGCCTGTGCCTGGGACGACATTCCCTGGCTAACCCCTGCACCGCCGAGTGGTACGGTGGGGATGAATGCCGAGCAGGTTGTGGCCCTCTACATTGACACAAGCGGCATGGCCGTCGGCACCTATCCCGTTCATCTGCGCATTGCCAACAGCACCCCCTACGGTGCGCTGAATGTGCCTATCACCTTGACGGTGGCGCAGATGTACGCCGTTCGCCTGACGCCCACCGTGACGGCCCAAGGTGGCCTCCCCGGCGCGACGGTGCACTACACTTTTACGGTAACGAATGAAGGCCTGGAGACGGATACCTTCACGGTGGCCCTTTCCGGCAACATGTGGAATGCGGTGGCGCCTCAGGCGATCGGCCCCCTGGCGGCCGGGACGAGTGCCTCAGGGAATGTGCAGGTTACAGTACCGGCGGAAGCCTTGTGTGCCGCTGCCGACACGCTGACCCTCACCGTGACCTCACAGGGCAATCCCCGGCGCACGGCGACGGCAACCGTCACCACGACAGCGATGGCGGTGTATGGAGTGCAAACCCGTGCCGACGCAACGATGTTAGCGGCAGATCCGGCGGCCTCGGTGGGCACGGCGTTGTGGGTGACGAACACCGGCAACTGTGCGGACACGTTTGCCCTGAGCGGCGTGAGCGCGTGGCCGTTGGCGATTCCGACGGGAGTAGGCCCGCTGCTACCGGGGAGCGGTGCCGGCGTCGCGATCACCGTGACGCTTCCGAGTGAAGCGCCGGCGGGTGACTACGCCGTGGCCATGGTGACGGCGACTTCGCAGACAGACGCTGCCGTTTCCGCAACCGTCATGCTGACAACAACGGCGAACGCGGTCTATCATGTGTCCCTGAGGCCGGATGTAGTCAGCAAAGACGGACGTCTTGGGCATGCTGCTGTCTACACGCTCACCCTGATCAACACGGGGAACATCACAGACAGCTATGCACTGGCGATAGACGGCGCATTGTGGAATACGGTTATTGCTCCGCCGATGGTGACGCTTGCTTCTGCCGCTGCGATGCCGGTGGTCGTCACCGTGACGGTGCCGGCCGGCGCATGGCCCGGCGCATTCGATACGGCGCGTGTCACAGCACACGGCAGCGGTGTCTCGGCGGCTGTCGCATTGACGACGACGGCGGTGGCGAGCCGGGGCGTCATGGTGAGTGCGCCGATCACCGCCGGCGCAGCAATGGCCGGACAGACGATCACCTATACCGTATGGATGACGAACAGCGGGGATTACACCGACACATTCACCGTTGACTTGACAGGCCATGCATGGCCGGTGAGTGTGTCGCAGAGCAGCGTGGAACTCGGCGCGCAGGCCGGCACGACCGTGCACGTGGGTGTGGCCGTCCCTGCCACTGCCGCCGAGGGCGATACCGACACTCTCACGCTGACGGTAACTTCGCAAGCGGATGGCGGTGTGGCGGCCTCCGTGCCATTGACAACGCAGGCGTTGGAATGTGTTACCCTTACTGGCGCACAGTTCACCTACATGCCGCTTCACCCCTTCGTCGGCCAGACGGTGACGTTCAGCGGGACGGTGACACAGGGGGCCGTGCCCATTGTCTACACGTGGAATTTTGCCGACGGAGCTACGGCGGTCGGTGAGGTGGTGACGCATACCTTTGAGGATGCCGCAGCCTATACCGTGGTGATGACGGCGACCAATGTCTGTGGTCAGGTCTGGGTTCAAGATGTTGTCAGCGTGCAGCCCTATCGGGTGTACTTGCCGTTGGTTCTCAGAACATCTGACTGACCCGATCCCACCCTGTTCGCCGCCCTTTTTCGAAAATAGCTCCCGAGGGTGCAGCGCTCACAGAGAAAAATCTCTGGGGGCTCTGCGCTCTCTCTATGGCTCAGATTTTCGTCCGGGATAATTTCAAACTTACCGATTTCTATCCGTGGGGAGGATGCTATGCGCATAGGGTGGCTTTTGCTCTTCGTCATAGGGCTATCTTTGCTGGTGGCCTTGCCGGTCAAGGCAAGCGGTCCAGGGGGCGGTCAGATCGTCCACATCACTTTTACTTCGGCGGCGGAGCTGGCGGAATTAGCGGCGCGCTTGGATATCTGGGAAGTTCACCGCGACAGCCAAAACCCCGAGACCGGATACGTGGTGGCTTACGTCTCCTCATCAGAAGCCGCCTGGCTGCGCTCGGTGGGCTTCACCTTCGCGGTTGCGTCTCTCAATGCCTTGCTGCCGGAGACCATTCCCGGCTTCCCCTGTTATCGTACCATCACCGAAATCTACGCCCGGTTGGAACAGTGGGCCGAGGCATATCCCGACTTGACGCAATTGCTCTCCATCGGTCAGAGTTACGAAGGCCGTTCCCTGTGGGTGATGCGCCTGACCAACGAGGCGACCGGTACAACCGGCAAACCGGTCTTTTTCCTTATTGCCAATGTCCATGGCCGCGAGTTGATCACCCCCGAAACGGCACTGGTTTTTATGCAATATTTGTTGGAGAACTACGGCGTGGACGCGGACGTGACCTGGCTTTTGGATGCCCATCTGATCTACATCATGCCCAGCGCCAATCCCGATGGGCACATCAAGAATGAACCGGGCCAGCCCTGGGCCTACTGGCGCAAGAACACCCATCCCTACGGAACATGTAGCCCCGACGCCTATGGCGTAGACCTCAACCGTAACTTCAGTTTTCACTGGGGGGGACCGGGCGCCAGTACGAATCCCTGCGACGAGACCTATCGCGGGCCCTCACCGGCCTCCGAAAATGAGACGGTGCGCTTGCAGAGCTTTATCGCCAGCGTTCTTCCCGACCAACGTGGCCCGACGGACACCGCGCCTGCGCCGGACGATGCGATGGGGGTGTTTATTACGCTGCACAGCTATAGCAATCTTGTACTTTGGCCGTGGGGAGATACCTACACCCCGGCACCCAATGCCGCGCAGTTGCAAATGTTAGGACGGCGGCTGGCGTCCTTTAACGGCTACACTCCGCAGCAATCCGTTGGCCTGTATCCCACCAGCGGCACAACCGATGACTGGGTGTACGGTGAATTGGGCGTCGCCGCCTATACCTTCGAGATCGGTTCGGATAGTGACGGCTTTTACCCGGCCTGTTCGCGCTACGATGCGCTGATTCAGCCCAACGTTCAGGCGTTGCTCTATGCCGCCAAAGTCGCGCGGACACCCTACCTCACCGCGTTCGGCCCGCATGCGCACCATGTCGTGGTGACGCCGGAGACGTTGTTGCTGGGGCAACCACTCACCGTGCAGGTGACCCTCAACGATGCCGACAGTGCCAACAGTGGCCAAACGATTGCCGCGGCGGAAGTTTATCTAGGGACGCCGCCGTGGGATGGCGGTACACCTGTGGCGCTGACGGCGGTGGATGGCGCGTTCGACGAGACGGAAGAGGCCGTGCAAGGGCAGGTCGCTACGGCGGGCCTGGCGCGCGGACGGTACCTTGTCTACGTGCGCGGGCAGGATGCCAACGGCGCTTGGGGCCCGTTTTCCGCTGCTTTTGTGTCTTTGATGGACGAGAGTACCTTGATCGGCACGGTCATCACAGAGGAAACGGCGAAGTCTCTGCCGGGCGTGCGGATCACGGCGGACGATGGTATGAACCTCTACGGGACGCAAACCGACGTGAACGGGCATTATACCTTGACGCTGCATGCCGGGACTTACACGGTGACGGCCGCGCTCTTGGGCTACGTGGACGGCACGGCACTCGTGTCCCTCCCCATCGGCCAGACCGTTGTGCAGGACTTCACGCTGACACGATTGCCGTGGGGCACCCTCTCGCTGGCGGTGGCCGAGTTGGGGACGGCGCAACCGTTGACGGCGACCATCACGCCGGAAGGCCTGGGCCTGAATTGGGCGGCAGCACCAACGTTGACCCTGGAACTGCCGGTCGGTGTATATACGTTGACGGCAACGGCCGAAGCCCATCAATCCCGTACTTACATTGCCGACATTGCCGCCCAGGCATGGCTCACCCACACCTTCCGTCTACCGTCACGACCACGGCTGCTGGTGGTAGATGACGACGCCGGCGCAGCCTACGAAGTGTATCTCCTGCCGGCGTTGGATGCGCTGGGAATACCTTATGCGCACTGGACGACGGCAACACAAGGCCCGTTGACGGCGCAAACGCTGGCGCCTTACGCGGCTGTGTTCTGGTTCACCGGTGATGATGCGGTCAACAGCCTGACCCGCACCGAGCAAATTGCCCTCTCGTCCTACCTGACGAACGGCGGACGGCTTTTCCTCACCGGTCAGAACATCGGGATGGACATCAAGAATGACAACGGGGCTTTCTTCCGCACCGTCCTGCATGCTGCCTTTATCGCGGACAATGCGGGAGTGAGTGAAACGGTTGGCCTGGCGTTCTACAGTGGCATAACGGCTACGCTGACCGGTGGGAGCGGGGCCGATAACCAGAGCAGCCCGGATGTGATTGCTCCCTATGACGTGGCGGCTACACCGGTCTTTACCTACACCACCGGCGCGGCGGGACTGGCGGTGGATGACGGTGTGCGTCGTCTCATCTACCTGGCCTTCGGTTTGGAAGGCATTGCCGATGGTACGCAACGGCTGACCATCTTGCGTGACGGCCTGGCGTGGTTAGGTCTACCCCGTCCTCCGGCCCGCCTGGATTTGACGTTGCGGCCTCGACCGACGCGCGTGTGGCCGGGGATACCGGTGACCTATACCTTGACGGTGCTCAACGATAGCTTACTGGCGATGACCGACGGCGTCTTGACGCTCACCCTTCCCGCGTCGGTCACGGTGGTGACCCATTCACCGACGGCAACAGCAGTTACGCCGGGGATGCTGGTCTGGCGCGATCTGGCGCTGGCTTCCGAAGGCACGCAAGATTTCACCTGGACGACGCTGATTCCGCCAGAAGCTGCGCCGAATACCTTCACCTTTGTTGTCGAGGCGTTCTGGCCGGGCCTGGCGACGCCGGTCACCCTGCCCATAACGGCCGAGGTGGGCGGTTCTTACGCGCTCGAACTATCTCCATCGTTATCGCAGTTGACCGGGCACCCTGGGACGACGGTCTTCCACCATCTGACCGTGGCCAATACCGGCGCGCTCTCGGCAACGGTGACGCTTGCTGTATCGCCGGGCATCTGGCCGGTGCAGATTGTCCCCACGCAGACCCTTGTGCCGGCCGGCGGTGTCATGCCGGTGACCGGAGCCGTTACCATCCCCGCGGACGGGACATTATTGTCGGCGATGCCTCACGTCGTTACCGTGACGGCTTCCATACGCGAAGCGCCGACGGTTCGGGTGCAGGCAGTCCTGCGCACGTCTGTAGAATGGGTCGTCTACCTGCCCGTGGTTTTGCGCGGCCCATAGTCGTCTCAATGGACACCAGGAGCTACGCTCTCCACCAAAGATGAAAATGGCGCGGCAGGAGCGTTATTTTCAGATTTCGTACACGGATTTCACGGAACACACGGATTTTTATTTTTTATCCGTGAAATCCGTGACGCTCCGTGTACTATTGGCGTTTAAGTGCGCAAGTGCCAACACTTTCGGAATAGATTAGGCAGATTAAGCAGATTTTTTGGGATGGCTCAAAAAATGATCGGCGTGAATCTGCGAAAATCGGCGTCCGGCAGTTTCTGAACCATTTTCATCTTTGGTGGAGAACATCGCTCATGTCGTCTATTCCGAAAATGTCAACGGATTCAACGGATTAAACGGATTGAAAAGAAAAAATCCGTTAAAATCCGTTTAATCCGTTGACGAAAATAGCTCTCCTCCCGGAAAATTTTCATCACCGATGGGGAACGTAGTTCATGTTGTCTGCTGAGTATATTTTTTAGGGGAATGGCCATGGGGCAATGCAAGCGTGTTCTTCTGGTTGCGGTGCTGGTGCTCGGTGTTTTCGGCGTGTCGCCATCTGCAACGGGTGCGGTGGCCGTTCGTGACAAAATCGCCCCGTGGGTGCTGGCGCATACCGCTGACGGCGCGGAAGCCGAGTTCCTCGTCGTGCTGGCCGAACAAGCCGATCTCAGCGCGGCGGCACAACTGCCGACGAAGGCCGAAAAAGGGCGTTACGTTTACGAGACGCTATGGCGCACGGCACAAAGCTCGCAGGCGTCACTCCTGGCATGGCTCGAAGCGCGCGGCGTGGAATACCGTGCCTATTACATTGTCAACCTGATCTGGGTAAAAGGGGACGCCGACCTCGTCCGCGCGTTGGCGGCGCGGCCTGACGTGGCGCGCATCGAGGGCAATCCGCGCATCCAGAACGCACTGCCGCAGCCTGTGCGCCCGCTCGATGCGCTGCTTGCTGCTGCGCCTACCGCCATCGAACCGAACATTACTTACGTGCGCGCGCCGGAGGTCTGGGCACTGGGGATCACCGGGCAGGGGATCGTCGTTGGCGGGCAGGATACGGGCTACGAGTGGACGCATCCGGCGCTCAAACCGCACTATCGCGGCTGGAACGGGGTGACGGCGAATCACGACTACAACTGGCACGACGCCATCCACCGCGGCGGCGGCATATGCGGCCCGGATTCACCCGTGCCCTGCGACGATTACGGTCATGGCACCCACACGATGGGCATCGCCGTGGGGGATGACGGTGGGGCGAACCGGATTGGGATGGCCCCCGGCGCGCAGTGGATCGGCTGCCGCAATATGAATGTGGGGGTGGGCACACCGGCGACGTACCTGGAGTGCTTCGAGTTCTTCCTCGCGCCGTATCCCGTTGGCGGAACACCCGCCCAGGGCGATCCGCGCAAAGCGCCCGACGTGACCAACAACTCGTGGACGTGCCCGCCGTCGGAGGGTTGTTCGTGGGCCACGCTGCAAGTCGCCGTCGAAGCGCAACGCGCGGCAGGCATTATGACGGTCGTTTCGGCGGGGAACCGGGGGCCGGAATGTTCGACGATCACCGAGCCGCCTTCGATTTACGCCGCCGCGTACACCGTGGGCGCATTGACGACCGGCACAGATAACGTTGCCTCATTGAGCAGTCGCGGGCCGGTGATGGTGGACGACAGCAACCGCCGTAAGCCCGATCTCGTCGCGCCGGGCATAGACGTTCGTTCGAGCATTCGGGGAGGAACTTACAATACCATGAGCGGTACCTCCATGGCTGCCCCGCACGTTGCCGGCGCAGTGGCCTTGTTGTGGTCGGCGGTGCCGGCACTCAAGAATCAGATTGCAGCGACCGAGCACCGGCTGAATGAAAACGCTTTCCATATCGCTTCGAGTGCATGCAGTAGCGAGGGTTGGCCGAACAACACCTACGGCTACGGACGCCTGGATAGCAAGGCGGCCGTGGAAGCGGCACTGGCCCAATACGGCGTCGCGCTTGCGCCATCCGGCGCCGCTCAGCACGCCGGGCCGGAGCAGACCGTGAGCACGACTTTCTCCATCACCAACACCGGCATGACCGTGGATCGCTTCAGCATCGAGCTGACAGGGGCGCAGTGGCAAGCGAGTGCACCACAACAGATCGGCCCGCTGTCGGCAGGCATGACGGCGACGCTGCCGGTGACGGTCGCCGTGCCGGCGGAGGCCCTGTACGGCGCGACCGACAGCGTCACCGTGACGGTCAGCTCGGTCGGCGCGCCCAGCCGTAAAGCCCAGGCCACCTTGCGCACCTCGGCGGATGCGCTATACCAGGTGCAGCTTGGACCGACGGTGCTGCAAGCCGGCGGTGAGATAGGAACGGCAGTCAGGCATACCCTCACCTTGACCAACAGCGGCAATATAACGGATGCCTACAGTTTATCGCTTGCCGGAGCCACATGGCCGACAACCTTGACCCCCACGCTGCTCACGTTGCCGCCCCGGGTTGCTGCGCCGCTGAGCGTGACGGTTATTGTCCCCTGGAAGGCATTCACGGGGGAGAGTGATACGGTGCAGCTAACGGCAGCCGGCACGGGTGTCACGGCACACGCCGAGATCACGACGGTAGCACTGGCGATATCTTGTAGCCCGCCGGGGGGCGTGGATTTCGGCTATGAGCCGGCGCGGCCTGTAGGGGGAAAGAGGATGATTTTCACGGCTACGGTTGAGATCGGCACCCCACCGATTGATTACTTGTGGGACTTCGCCGATGGCAGTCCGCTTGCCGATGGGCAAGTGGTCACTCATACTTTCCCGACGAGTCTGGTCGTCCGGCCGTACTCGGTCACGCTGACGGCCACCAACCCCTGTGGTGACGTAGCGGTGTACCACGTTGTCACCGTGGAACCGTATACGCTTTACTTGCCGTTGTTGCTTCGTGAATGAATGGCCCTTACTAACTTCTTCAACCCTACCCGTTTGATACAATTGGCGTTCAGGCTGCGTCCGCGCCGCGAGTTTCTCGTCTTTCGCGG
>FWPV01005019.1_pt1 | contig 26997 bp, 18 predicted proteins | sample 2228371 | NCBI WGS metagenome assembly FWPV01 (sample SAMEA103939776, study PRJEB20133) | metagenome
CTCACCACGCGGATATCCGGGCTGGTGTGACTTGCATAGCCGGGGGCGCTGGCGGTGACGCGGTACAGCCCCGGCGGGACGAAGAAGGCGTCCTATTCTGTTACTACATCTTGTCCCATCCCGCTAGAGAAGTAGAGACCAAAAGCCGCACAGGGCATTTACTCGCCGTGGTGGAACCCGGTTTGGACCCCAGCAAATTGATGCCGCTTGCAGGATGGCTGAGCAGAGGGGGTTTGAGCGAATCATGCAGGTTCTTTTGGCGGCAAGCTGAGAGCGCGACGTCCTGCGGCACAACCTCGGGATAATGCTATGTGGGTTAGCAGCAGAGTTGCTTACTCTGGCGACGCTATTACAATGACATGAACTCTCCGCTCTGGTGAGGTTGCCCCTGCTGGCGGTACTGTTTGTAAGAGAGTTCCTGGTGTCGTACTAGATGTAAACAAGATCAAGCGCTCAATGTGGGACAAATGTCACATGCTCGACATGACATTCTCCCATATAAATTGCTCATAAAACAGTACATAATTATAAGAACCAAGTTAAAAAAAGATTAATTGGTGTAAAATTACGAATACTAGCAAAACCTAGTAAAAAATAAATATATAATAGGTGGAGCAGAGTGGGGGAAGGGGAACAGACACTGCAAACAAGGTTATTATCGGAAGGCACAGCGCCAGAGATGACTGGTGCGGTGCCTTTTCGTTTTGGATACTTGTACACGATGCAAGTTAAGTGGGCGGGACTATGGAAACAAAAGATGAACAAGGTCCGATTTCTTCGACGGTAGAAAACCTCGATATCCCGATTGCCGGTGAGACCGAGCCGCTATGGACGGTTTCGGATGTTGCGCGCTATCTCCAGTTGGAACCCGAGACAGTACGAGTCATGGCGCGTAACCAAGAAATCCCGGCATTTAAACTGAAGCGCTCAAATCGATGGCGCTTTCGCAAAGTAGATGTGCAGAAATGGGTAATTGCGACTGCGGAGCATGGAAAGTCTTAAGAGAATACATTCCTGACAGCAATCAGCGGCTTAAACAAAGTAGAGGCTTGTAGATAAATGCCTGTTAGATGACAAAATCTGCAATTCAACAGACGAGGGTAACTATGAAACGATATTTCGTTGTAGTCTTTCTGGTATTGGTGGCTTCGGTAATCTATTTTACAAAAGGATTTGCTTCAAGATTGAACAAACCACTTTATCAAGAAAACGAGTCAGAAACATCCTGCTATTCTCTTGACGTTGTTTTTATTATTGACCAATCGGATAGCATGAGCGACCAGGGCGGTTTTATTCCCAATGATCCCACCGAGCAACGCTCCTATGCACCGCGCTGGGCGATCGATTGGCTGGCAGACAATGCCTACGATATCTGCGAAGATGCTATTCACCGGGTAGCTGTGGTTTCGTTTGGAACAGACGCAACCCTGGATTTAATGCTGAGCGAGATTGACCCCGACAACGTAGATGAGTATGTGCGCGTTCGCCAAAACCTAAAGGAAAACATCAGTGCTAAGGCAATGGGGTTTACAGACCCCAAGCTGGCTTTCGATTTAGCTAAACAGGTTTTAGATGATGCTGGTCCTCTGCCAGGGGGCGGAAATCGCAAACGGGTGATTATCTTTATGACGGACGGAGAGCCCTGTGTGGAAAGCCTGGGTTGTAGACCACCCACTAATACAATGAATTTCATCCAATACGCGAAGGAAATGAGGGAGCAGGTAAAAAATGATTTTCCATTTAGCGAAACGCTGCTGGCTCAGGAAAATTGCTTAAGAGGACTTCGCGAATATTACGAAGGCGGGGAGATACCCCCAGAAAAAATTAACCAATGTCTGGAGGAGCATCGAGTCGACCCAGGAGAATATGAAGACAGCATCTATCTATGGACAATGCTTCTGCGGAAAGGATCCACTTATTCTCGTCTATTGCGAGAAGAGTATAAAGGCATGACCGAGGAACACGGCGGTGAACTGGTTGACCTGACAGAAAACCGCCAGGATATCCCATCGACTTTCTTGGACATACTGACCCGTCTTTCTGGCGTACAGGCTACTCGACTGTCGTGTGGCAATTTTGCAGTCAATCCCTACCTGCGTCAGGCGAGGCTGGTGTTTTTCAAGATCAGCGAAGATACAACAGTCAGGTTAGCCTATACCGATGCGTTTGGAAAAGTTCATGAGATTGTGGATGGGAAAAGTACTGGAGGGTTTGATATCGCAGAGCACTATTCAGAAGGCACAAATGAACGCTACGTGATCAATACCCCTTACCCTGGCATCTGGGCATTTGAGTCAGACGCCTGCGAAGGTGTAGACGCGTACTATGAGGAAATGAAGTTTGATATCGGCGGTTTGCAACCTATGAGTATCTTGACCCCAGATGGTCAGGCTGCTCCTCCTGAGGCAACATATAGCGCTTTGCCAATTATCAAATATGGGCATGATCCATATTATGACATTGAGAGTCCATACTATTTGCAGTACCAGATGCACGATTTGGAAGGAAATATTATTCCGGACACTGAGAATCCGTTCTTTGGAGTTAATTTTGATGTGCAGGTAACCGACCCGAGCGGGAAAGTTATTCCTTACGAGATGGAGTGGAATGCGGGAGAATCGTTATTCCGTTCAACCAGCCCGTTGATTTTGCCAGTGCAAGGCGAATATACCGTAAAAATATCAGGCGACACGGTGCACCGCGATTATCCTTACGGTCCAATTGGGCGCAATCTTATTCTCGAAAATGTATATACCTCCTCGCGGCATCTGTTTGACTACAATGCGAAATTCAACGTTGTTTGCCCGGGTTTAGATTTGGTGAATCGTTGTCCATGGGAAACCTATGTTGCTGAAGATGGTTGTAGTGTATGTCCGATTAAAAATTTTGAGATCAGCATTTTTTCGCCAGAGGAAGGTCTGGTGGGGACTGTGCACGAGCCCATATCGGGAGGCTGGCCCCTGGCAGTAAAACCCGTTGACTTTCGGTTCAAGATAGATGGTCAGGGCGGCGAGAACCTGCCGCTGGATGAGATTCTGAGCGACCCGGCGCAACCGGTCAGGGTGACTGTTAATGCAGCTGGAACCGAAAAAGTGCTGTCTTACTCGCGGGATAGTAACACAGCAAATACTTATACCGGCAGTATCGAAGGCATGGATATAGAAGGTCCTTACCATCTGAAAGTGGCATTGACCAGTGCCTACAACGAGTTTTATCGCCCTATTGGCGACAGCGCTGAACGAGATTTTACGCGCTCAGATGAACTGTGGACCCGAGCCTCCACCTATCTGACGATCTTGTATATCTTGATCGGGATAATTATGTTGCTTATTGTGTATAACATCCTGATCCGTACCAATCGGGTCAGAGGAGCGTTGGTTTTTGCTCATTACGATGGAGAGGTGATCGCAAATCTAAGCATAAACAGTGATAAGAACTGGAAGATCATCAGCGGGCGGAAGCTCGACGCATATCCGCAATTAGATCTCAAACGCATCCGAGCCTCTAACGCAGGTAAAGCAGCCCGTGCAAAGCGGGGTACCCAGGTAGATGTGCTCGAGTCGATCGAAGGTTTTTCAAACAGTTCTCAGCCGGGAGTGCGGGTTGAGTTCACGCCCAGAGGAGGACATCGATTTACAGAGCTTTTACAGCCAAACCAGCCTATTCCCTTTAGTGCGCACGGGGAAGAGAACCTGTTCCAGGTCGAGTACCGTAGAGATTAATTTTTCAGGTTTTGTTTATTGAAAGGAGATGTATTCATGACACGTCCAGCAATTGTGATCGGATTGGGAGGCACGGGGCAATGGGTGCTGACTTTCCTCAAGAAAGACATGCTTGAGGTCGGTGGAGGTAAAATGCCATCCGGGGTTAAGCTGTTGGCGTTTGACACTACCACCACTGCAGCAGCGCGCACCGGGCATGGTGTTCACAAAGAAGATGAAGAGCAGGTGAGGGCTGGCGCCATCGAGCTAACGCCGGATATCGAGTTCATTTCGATTGGGGATAATGTCTCTAAACTAGCGCAGGAGATCGCCGCTGGGCAGCATCCACACCTGCAATGGTATCCGGCGAAGACTTACCTGGCTAAGCTCAGCCCAGCAGCATTCAACATAAAGGAGGGCAGCGGGCAGATTCGACAAATGGGACGTATTGCCCTGTTTCGAGACGTCTCTGCGTTGGGCAGTTCGAAGATCCGTTCCTACATCCGGGCAGCTATTGAAAACCTGCAGGGAGAAGTCAGTCGAGATAAGCAACTAGAGATCATTATCGTCAGCTCTTTTGCGGGTGGCACGGGGGCAGGCATGCTGGTTGATTTAGCCTTGTTAGTGCGCGCCGAAGCCACCGCCATGGTGCAGAAAAACTACCTGTTGCGCGGTTTCTTTGTATTGCCGCGCGCCTTTGCAGCCAAAGGGCTGGCAGAGGGTCAAGATATGTTGGCGCGCTCATTCGCCACTTGGCGTGAGCTGGACCGATTTATGCTGGTCAGCGATCGCTTCGGGTTAAAGCAGGTCAATTACCATGAGACTAACTCAGCCTTGCACATTCCGATCCGCACGCGTGCTTTTGATGTAAGCTATCTGGTGGATCCAGCTCGACAAGGGGTCAATTCGTTGGACACTGTCAAAGCGGATGAAGGTATTTATCCGGGTATTGCCTACGCCATCTCCGCCATTCTGGATGAAAAAGCCGGGCAGGCTTACACTGAATTTGTTGCGACAAACCTGAGTGGCAAGTTGGCGAATTTGCCAAAACGTCCGTACCACTCAGCGATTGGTTCCTACACGCTGAAAGTGCCGGTTTACTTTGCGCGCGAAAAGTTTTCCCACGAGCTGGCTCTGGAGGTGCTGGACACCTTGCTGGCGCCTGAGTTCAACGAAAAAGGCTTCGTCAAGCGTGTTTCGGAGCTGAAGAATCAGGAGGCTGCCACCGGTTCAGCCGGGTTGAATTCGGTGATTGATTTCCTCGGAGCCTCGGCTTTGAATATCGCCGGTCAGGATATTCCAAACACCAAGTTCTTGCCCATCGTAGCCGACGTGCGCAAAGCCATTCAGGCTGAGAAGGACGGCGAACTGGTAAATCAGACCGCGCGTGGTGGTCTCTCGCTGACTCAAAATCGTTGGATGCTTGGGCTGACTGACATCAGCCAGGATGACGCGGGCAAACAGATTTACAGCCAGATCAGCCGATATCTCACTCGCCTGATCTGGCAGGAGCAGGGTCTGGCGCCTAGCGCTCAGGCTGGCGATACGCCAGCTGCGGCTTACACCCGCTTGGTGACGGGCATTCCCAAAGCCCGCCAGCAGCTTTACGGCATCGCGGATGTCAGCGGCAACCAGCAGCGCGGTGAATATGGGGCGGCGCTCAAGAAAGCCCAGGAAGCCCAGATTGAACGCTTCAAGAAATTGCTAGCCGCCTGGACTCTGACGACCTTACAAGGCGCCAGCACCGACCCACGGATCGCACGCAGCGGAAAGATTGGCTACGTGCGAGCCTTTTACGATCAACTCTATGATACGCTTAACCTGTTCATCCAATTTCTTAATAAGGTGCGCAAACAACGTAACGAACAGTTAAAGCTGGCATCTCAGGCTAAGTCGGCTACTGAGCGGGCAATGTTCCGCTACAAGACGGAGTGCGGTAAAAAATGCTGGCTTACCTTCTGGAACGACTTCGTCCACCCCGAAGCGCACCAGGCACAGCGCGAGTACCTCAAGGCTGAGCAGCGTGAGATTGATGTGCGCAAGGACGATATCTTGCTGGATGTGTACGCCGAGACTGCTGCGCAAATGATGGCTTATGCCGAAAAGACGCGTGACGAGATCGACAACTGGATAGCGCTGCTGGCTACCGGCGATGTGTCCCAAAAAGTGCCGGGGCTTTACCATGCAGTGATGCGCTCGCTGGAGAACGTTAATGTCAACCATGCCCTGGACAAGCGCTTGAATAAGGTCAGCCAGGTGGTGGGAGAACACGAATACAAATCGGATCCCAAATATGTGGCTGAGGCTTTAGGGCAAATGACGTGGAGAGTGGAGCCCGGGGTGGATGCGCTGCGCCTGAACTTGGGGGTGGAGTTCCCGGCTGCTGACCCAAGTGCGCCGCCGCGACGGGTGGAGTTCCTGCGCGAAGGCGAGGGCGCCAATCAGCACAACCTTAACCTGGTAGTGCAGATGGCTGAGCGCCCGTACCAGACCTTGCACCAGGAGCGACCGCTGGCGCGGGAGGTGGTCAAACACTATCCCACTGGTCAGAAGCTGGCGCAGGCGATCGACAAGCTGGCTGAGCCAATGTACCTGACCAGTTCCACCCCAGAAGGTCCACAGGTGGTGGCTTGCTATGTGCGCGTTCATTCCGATATCGACGATCAGACCACAGAGTATTTCCAGGATTTCAAGGCTGAGCTGCAAAGCCGCAACCCGAATATCATCAACCTGGCGATGGAGGATTCGGAAGATCATCATAAACTGACAATTGTGCGCTCCGATGACCTTTTGCCCAGCACGGATTTCGAGATGTGGAATGCTTGCCGGGAGGCGTATATACAGAAAGTAACCGATCCTCACCACGGGATGAACGCGGAAGAGCTGCACGTCTTCCCGGCAGAGATAAACGCTTGTTACTACGAGCGTATCATGCCCATGCGCCTCTCAATGGATTACCACACTTTACACCCCGAAGTAGTTGCCCTTTTGGAAGATCGCAAGCGCATTGAGATGTTCTTCCGAGCAGTGGCGTTGGGGTATATCCAGAATAAGGTGGATAATACAGGTCAGCCTTATTGGATTTTCCAAATCAATCCAGATGATGATCCGCTCTACCTGACCGTCCCTTCCACTACCGAGCTAGTACGGCAGGAAGAGGATATCTTCCAAGTGATCCATAACTTTGCCATCGATGGTTGTGATCAGCGTCCGGGCAAATCCAAGCAATTGATCATTGATTGGCAAAGACTGGTGAGCGCTATCCTGACCCGCCAACGTGAACTGGGCAAGACCGGAGCCATTGAGGTTTACCAGCAGGAGATGACGGGTCCGAATGGTATTGTGCAGCGAATTAAGTCCGATGTGGAAAATCGTCGCTCGCGGGTAGCAGATGCAAACCTGCGCAGCCGGATTGGACAGGAGCATGACGACTTGGCAGATCTGGCGAAGGTCATTTATCTGGAAGCGATCGAATCGGTGAAGAATCTCTAGCCTATAGTTTTGGCGGCTGCCGGTACCGGCTTTAAAGTTTTACGCCGGCGCCGGCAACCGCCATTGAAGAGGTCCTACCGTGCAGGATTTCTTTAACCGTTTCAGCAGCAGCCGCGGTAAGAGAGAAGCCTTCCGCGGCTGGCAAATCCCGGATGTGGTGCAGAGCATCCCGGTAGTAGAGCCGCGCGGCTTTCGTGAGATGAGGCTGGTCGCGCCCACAGCCCTGGATGCAAATAAGTACACCCCTGCAGTGGTTATAGGGTTGGGCAGTACAGGTGACCAGGTGGTGCGGGAGTGGCTGGATCTCGTGGGGCAAGATACCGCTGGGTACCAGGAAAACCTGCGCGTCATATTGATCAGTCAGGCATCGAGCAGTGTTATTGAAGACGCGTCTGTCTCTGTGCGCCAGTTTGACCTGCTCTCCAGCGGTGCCGTCCAAACAGGTATGCGTCAACCCCGCAGTCAGAGAGAGGCGGTGTATTTGCTGTTTCGCCAGGCGGCGAATTACCAGCCGTTTGAGCAGTACCTGCATGTTTGCCTGACCGAGTTGAAGCAGGGCTTGCATATTTTCGTCGTGGGTAGTGCGGCTGAATACGAAATCGGATTGCTTGGACCAGTGTTACAGGCGATCCGTCTGGCGGGTGAGGCTGGAATTGGAGCGATGCCCGCGGGAGTGGTGGCTTTATTGACGCTGGGCGCTGCTCACCCTGTTCAAACAGATGCAGAGATCTACGCCACCATGCGCGAAATCGGTCGCTTCACCTTTGCGGGTACGCAATGGATGGAACCGCCCCCTGGGCTTTCTCATGGAGCTGTACATGGTGCATTAGCAGACCATGTACTGCTAGTGGAGGAGCGTGGCAATCCACCACACGCACCGGATTTATCGAGAATACCTTTTGCAAGCGGCTTATGCCAGGCGATGGGCGAAGCCCTTTATGCACTGACACATCCGTCCGGTCACATGTTATTGGATCAGTTATCCAAGACCTCATCGGCGGATCTGCGTGCCAAGGGGCATCGCGCTGTGATCCATAGCCTGGGCATTGCTACATTGTATGTTCCGTTACAAGAGTTACAGGCATATGCAGCAGCCCGTTTGGCGCGGGCGATAATTTATGCAGAGAATGATGATCGCGGCTGGGAGGGGTTGGTTTTTCGTCCTTCTGGGTCGCCGTATTCAGTTGAAGCTGCTGAATCGCTGGCGCGCAGTTGGTTGCGCAGCGGTCCTGGCGCCCATCCATTTTTTGAGTGGTTATTGGCAGCTCAAGATTTCACTCATTTCCGCACCATTCCTAACTTATCTCCGGAGTACAAGGTTGCTTTCAAGGCTCAGGTGGCAAGCGGGCTGGTGTCGTTGCTGAATGATCCGACCCAGGTGGACCGTATGGGGCAGGCTCGTCTGGTGCTGCGCTGGCTGGAGCGACGATTCACAAATCTCAAGGAATGGTTCCGACAGGCTTCCGGAGGAGCGTTATCTGCCCCTGAACGACGCTGGTTCCAAGATTTTCTGGAGGAGGCGCTGCGGATTACCAAGCACTTCGGTGATGAAGTAACTGCCTGGGAAAACGTGTTGTATCCCTCAACCAGCTCTGCATCCGGAATTGCTAGCTATAACACGCCTCATCGAGCGATACCCTGTCGTTCTTGGAGGCGTGCAGAGGGAAATGTTGCGGAAGTGGAAAATTCCTCTGATCTTCCGGCAGGTGAGATAGCAACCCTGCAAGGAACAAATCTCTATGAGCTATTCGAGAGTTATCGTCAAAGCGCCGAGCGGGGATTAAGCCTGGCAGCCAGCGGAATGGTGCGGAGGTCGGTGCTGGCAGATGACGGTGCTGAGCTCAAAGAAGCGGCAGACTATTATCAAAATATCCTACGCCCAGAGTTATCGCGTGGCAATCGGGAAATTGGTCAGGCGTTTATGCGCGTGAGAGAACGTATGGGGTGGTGGGTGCAGATGGAAGAGTTGCCGCGCTTGTTCCTGGTGTGTGCACCGCCTGAGGTGTCTCGCGCAGATGAAGGCGCTCCATTGCCTAAAGAAGCCCTCTGGTCGGCAGACCAATACCTTCGCCTGGGGGAAACAATTCTCCAGCTTTGCGCTCTGCAAGCCAGCAGTTTATTAGATGAACTGACTGGAAGTTGGTTGCGTAACCGTTTTGAGGCGCAGGCGGGGTTTCTTAGCCGCGCCAATAATCCCTTGTTGCAATTTGATCAACAAAAAGCAGCTGTTGGATTATTTCGCACTACCCATAAGGTGTATGTAGTAGGTCGTGATAAAGCGCTGACGAGTCAGTGCCGTTCGACAATTTTCCCAAATATCGCATCGGCTGATATCGCTGAGCTGGATGGCAGCGAGCCCAGTCGGCTGACGGCGATAGCTTTTGAGTATAACATTCCCATCAATGCGATCCAGACACTAAATAAGTGTTACAGTAGTTACGGTCATCAAGAAAGCTCTCATATTTATTTACAAGAGCAGATCGCTGTACGTTACGAACGTCGCATTCGTTCTTTCCAGGGATGGGAAGAATTACCCGCCGACCTTACGGCGATTCTAGTAGATCCGCAACGTCTCTCAGTTTTCTGTCAGGCGTTTTTCTGTGGTCTGATTGGTCTGATATCAGACGAGCTAGGTCAACAGAAGTTCTGGAGTGTGAATCCATCCTGGGAGAACAGTCAACCATTCAGGTTAGCTCCTCAGGGGCAATACGGTTTATTCGAGGCTATGCGAGCTTTTGTGCTGGAACAGCCTAACTCACCCGGTTTGGAAAGACAATTTGGTAGCCCATTTCACCCAGAGCGTTACGGCGATTTTATTACAAAGTTGTGGAAAGAGGCACGTGCCTGTCGGGGAAAGGAAGATTTCTCGCGCCAACGCCAGAGGATCGAGAAGGAATACTTACAACCCTGGATTACCCTGGGTGAACGCGATATTCTCGCAAAAGGTTTTGCCAATTTGCTCAAGGTCGAGATGGAAGGACCAGAATGGAAAGATTGGTAATACATATCATTTGTTGACCCGAGAAAAAAATATGGACCGTGTGAATCAAATAAAAACCGCAGTGCCACTTGGCACACAAATTACTCATAATGGACAACTCCTGCGCATCGATAGCGTTCTGAGTGTGTCGGGGTGGACCAGTGAGGTCTATCGCGGGGAGTTATCTGCCGAGCCGGCTCCAATTCCTGTAGCTATCAAAGTGATGAAAGCCTTGGATTTACCCATGGCGCGTCAGCTTTTCGAGCAAGAGGGTCTGACCTTGGCTGCTATGATGTATCACGAGGAAGAAGCCAATAAAGAGCAGCGCCTCTCGCTCAAAGTAGCTCCCATGTATTATGGACAGTTTGAGTACGAAGGGATGCCCTGCTTGGTCATGGAGCTTATCTCCGGCGACTCTCTCCCCGTCTTATTGGAGAAAAAAGGGCGTTTACCAGAGCAACAGGCGCTTACCATAGCTTGGCATCTCTACCGCACACTCGATATATTGCACACACGCTTGAAGAAGACGTATATTGATCTTAAATTTGAGGATTTGTGGTGGGTGCAAGAAAGCGCTGCCGGGCGTGGTCAGCTCAAGCTGTTGGATTTGGGCACATTGGAGGATATTCAGGCTGGCGATACAGATTCGCGCGGAGTGCGGCGCGATCTGCTGCTCGCTGGGGTGTATCTATGCGGTATGCTTACCGGGCATATGCTTTCTTATTCCCTGGGTAGGTTAAAAGAGCGGGCTGACCCAGTGATTAACCGGGCTTCGATGAGTTGGGGTACCCGGCAGTTGTTGCGCCGCTTGCTGCATCGCAATCCTCAAATACGCCCAAACAACGCGGCGGCGGTTGCTGCAGAGTTGCGAACTTTGGTCAATTATTGGGAACAACCAGCGGACCGGTTATTTGAAATTGCCGAGACTAATATTGCTCGAGCAGAGGCTGAGAGCGATCCCCAAGGTGCCCGAGCGCGGGAGTATGCCAGTCGGGCGCGCGCCGCCTTAGACTTGGTGCAGCTTCAACCTGTTTACGATGCAGACCTGTTGACCAAATTAATCCAAAAAGCGGAGAGTATCCTTCTTCTGAGCAGTTATGTAGCACGCGGGCGTGCTTTGTTTGATGGACGCACCTATGGGCACGCACGTCAAGTTTTTGAGGAGGGAATGCATTGGAGCGATATACCTGCCGAACCGCGGCGCTGGGCTTACCTAGCGCGCATAGGGGAGGAAATTACACCCGAAGTGTTCGACCAGCAGCGGGAGTCAGCCGTGGAGGCACTGGAGCGTCTTAACCAAGGCGATTGGGCTGCGGCACAGGCGCGTTTGGAAGCGCTGGTACCCACACTGGGCTCGCCAGGGCTGGATTACCTCATAGCGGATTGTCAACTCTTTGCTAATTTGGAAATTGCTGAAGAGGCTACTCGAAATGAAGATTTTATTGGGGCAGCCCAGGCATACCGATTGGCGCTGGCAAATGTAGAGAAACTACCTGATGCAGCTTTTGTGCAAAGCGAAGAGATCGAGGATTTACGTAGTGCGGCTGAGGAGATGGAGCGCCTGCAGGCTACTCGAGGGCAAGCAAGGGCGGCTATGGAAGATGCCCAGCGCGCTTTAGAGGACGAAGATGATGATGAGGCAGTATCCAAGACTTGGCAGGCGTACCGCTTGGATTGGGGTGACCGACATGTACAGGATGCTTATGCCCGATTGATGGGAAAAGCCAGTAACTCTGGGCGTTTGTATACTGCACTACGTCTGGCTGAGATTGGTTTAAATGATTTTCCAGCTCCACAGGCGCTAATTACTTTGCGTAATCAGATTTGGTTACTTTGGCAGGCAAATCAAGCTTTGCAGTGCGGTGATTATGTTGGGATGGGGATGCACATCCGTTCATTGTATGCTACACCCGAGTTGTCTCAATTGGAGACCACAAAGCCTTCCATACAAAAACTACTAGACCTGGGAGGAAAGAAAGCCTCTGGAGGGCGCGATGTAGATGGGATGAATGAAATAGCTAGCCTCTGCGAAGAGATTGACTTCCCGGGTCACGAGCAATGGGCTAAAGCTTTGCGTCAGAGAGCAGACCAATATCAGACGGAATACCTGCAATTTCAGCGCCATATGGTAGACCGGGCGATAGCAAGAGCCATCGGGTTGGTTAATCTCCAGGATCCGGAGCAAGCAAAAGGTCTTTGGTCGGATGCATCCCTGGCAGAAACACTGGGGTTCTTCCAGGAGCGTTTCCACGAGGCAGAACGTTTACTTACAGACGCAAACCTTCTGGCAGATCAGCTTGATTACCGGAAAGAAGAAATCATTGCGCTTCAAAAGAGGTTAAACGCGCGGCAAGTCACTGAACAACAAGCCGACGCCTATCACCAGAAAATTCGCCTGGAGGATCGGGCTTCTCGTTGGAAGGTTCTCGAGCAGGGTTGGGTGCATCTTCAGGCTTATCATGAGCGCATTACAGGTTGGGCGAAAGCGGGTGTATACGCTTCGCTCAGTCTGGGGGATTTAAGAGAATATCAGAATTGCCTGTTGGTGTTTATTGTTCAAGGCTATGAATACCTTCAACGTTATACACAAGAGCAAGATGTCCTTCGCCCGCGAATTGATTGGGCGATGCAAGCCTTGGATGTGACAGGCGAGGACGCCTGGAGCAATTTACAGCATGAAGCTGCCACGCGGTTGGAGCAGTATCGCAAACAGATGAGCAACGCTGCCGAATTGTTTGAAAAAGGCGAGCTGGCAGCAGCTGCCGCATTCCTGGATCGTACGGCGTCACGTTTGAGCGGTACAGTGGAATGGAAAAACCTGAAGGACAGAGTTGTATTGGCACAAGCCTGGCAGGCATGGCAGCAGGATCATTATGAAATTCTGAAGCAGGGTGTAGTTGATCAGGATATCCTGAAGGGATTGCAAAATTATGCCGCTTCTGGCTTGCCACAGGTGTACCTGAATACCCCCCTGCTCGATAATTACTTTGCCAAAGCGCGCTATCTTATTCGCCAGAGCTTTACTGATGGGCGAACGTCGCACCAAAGCCCTGAATTTCTTGAGCTGATCAAGCAGTGGAAATATATCGAGATGACTGCCGGCATGTTTGAGAGGAATACCAATCATGACGCTATCCAGTGATGACCAAAGCATGCAACCTCAGGATTATCTCAAAGAGATTTATCGCGCAGCCAGTGAGGGCAATTTGGAGCGTATGGAGGAACTCCTGCGCCGACAGCAGGATCCTGCTAGCATCGATTCCATCTTTACCGCCAGTGCGTGGAGCAAATTGGCATCTATGGAAGAGCAACAGCGCTGGCAAGAGGAACAAGCCAGAATTCAGGCGGAGCAGGCAGAAGCAGAGCGACGAAGGCAGTTAGAGAAAGAGCAATGGGAGCGCCAGTATTCGAAAAAGGAAAAACGTAGCCCTTGGCGACGGATCTTGTCGGTTTTATTTGCGCTCTTATTCATGACCATATGTACTATTGCTGGTTTTGTTGTGGGCAAGGCTTTTGACGCGAACCCCAGCCTGATCCCCATACCCTGGTTATCTGCAGCTACCGTGACACCAACCTTCACCGGAGTGAAGGGGGGTAGCGCGCCGGCTCCCACACATACGCCTTTACTACCAACACCAGTTCCCCCAACACCAACGCTTGTTCCACCCACGCCAGAACCGCCAACGCCTGTTCCTCCAACACCGTTCACGTCGCGCTACTTCCTAGCTCCAGGTACAGCGCTGCTCTATCCGGCTCTTCCGGTTCAGGCGCAAGCGGCTTGGGTAATGAATGATCAGGACGCGGTGGTTGACCCGCCGTTAAGCGATACTAGTGTCTGGACACAGGAGAAATCGGAAGACCGCGGCGCAAACAATGAGCCATACTACAGCACTAGTATCGGACCAGCCAGTATTAGCTGGGAGATGGACGCTACCTTGGAAACAGGGCTGTATATGTTGTATGTGCTGGATACTCTGGCAGGTTCAGGTGGTGCGCAAACTTACACAGTGCTGCTGGATGATACGCCTGCTATTCCCTATCGCGGCGTCAGCCAGGTGATTTTCAACACTGCCGAATCCGGTAATCAAGAAACGGATACCTGGTTGCCTGTCGGAGCTTATCAGATCACATTGGGGCAGAAACTAAAGGTGCAGGCAAATGTTGAGACGCGCACCGCAGAGACGCCTTTTGCAATTGATCGGTTGCTGGTGGTGCAACTGACCAGCGAAGCGGTCAAGATGCTGGCAGAATTACCCACCGAACGAGTGTTATATAGCTTGGTGGATGACCAGCAAGCGTTATACTTTGCCGGTTCTGGTGAGCAAATATTCAAAGTGCCTGATCTTAACCAGCCATCCAGTCAACTAGGAGATTCCTTGGCTTGGAACGGCGCTTTCAAGCGTTGGACTGAATTTTGGAACACGGATATGGCTGTGGAGTGGGCGCCGGTAGGGCGCGTGCCAGCAGGGAAATATGAGCTTTATATGTGGGTACCAGCAAAGCATGCCACCGCCCGCGGGGAAGTTGAGTTGTTGGCGGATGGTCAGGTTTTAGCTCGCGACAATCCTGCGCCTCTGGTGCAAGCGGATTTTCCCAATCAATGGGTGTCCATGGGGATTTGGCAGCTCCCCCAAGAGGCGGCTGTATCTGTACGCTTCCGGGTTAGTAAGAACAACAACTTGCTGGCTGACGGTACACAGGCAGAGATCGGAGCCGACGCGGTGGCTCTGGTGTATGTTGGACCATAAAATAACTAGAACCGAGTGGTGACCATGAATTTAACAGATTTTTATCGAGAAGCTATCGAAGAACTGAAGCATCAAGCGCAGCGTCACGAAGACCTGGGCGAATTTGAGGAATGGACCGCCGCTCTAGACGCGGCTGAGAAGATGGAAGCCTGGCTGATGCAAGGCATGTCGGCACCGTTGGATGTGGATTTGGCAGCTTTTGGTATAAAGCTGCCCGAAGAAGAACCTCAAGCATATGAGTACACCCTGACGGGACCTGCCTCCGAGGATGAAGATGTAGTTAGTCCTCCTGTCAGTTTCGAAGCAGATGTTGTTCAGGAAGATGCTTCGCCAAGTAGTGGGGAAACTAAAGATGCGGAGAGCTTTGAGGTAATTTCGGAGAAATTAGTCTTGGTTGAGGAGCCATCCGAATCGCAAGTCAGCGAGGATGCTTTGCCTGAGAAGGATTTGACCGCGGATTTGCAGCCTGAACCGGAAGAGCTCCCTGATGAACTTCTGGAAGAAGAAACGCCTGAGCAGCAACAGATCCGCCGGGAGGTACGCCTGCTTCGGGAGGATATCGAGTCGGGGCGCTTCAGCCAAGCCGTTGGGCGCGGACATGCCCTCAAGAGCCGACCGGAGATCACGCCTGAGCTAAAAGAGCAGGTGGAGGCGTTACTGGAACGCGCCATCCAGGAATTGAATAAGGAAATTGCCTCCTGGTTGGCTAAAGGTGACCAGGCTTTGGAAGCGGGTGATGAAGAGATTGCCCGCGAGGCTTATAACACTGTGCTGCGTGAGTTGGACCCTGACCATGAATATGCCCGCAGCGCACTGTTCAAGCTGGACCGGGTTGCCAGCGCTCAGCTCACCGAAGCGCAATTACGCCGGTTGCGCGCTGGGCTCCAAGAACGGAAGAATATCCGTCAATTGGGAGAAGCAGTCTATCAGGCTGAGGCATTACGCGCCGAGGGACAATTGCCGGATGAATTGGTGGAACTGTTGGGGAACGCCCGCCCGGTATACGATCAGTTACGCCAGCAGCATGGGCAGGAGACGACTGCCATGCGTTACGATGATCTGCACGGGCGTAGGCTGGCGGTTGACAGTATCCGCAAGCGCGTTATGGCGGACGAGAAGGAGATCTTCGACCCAATTATTAACAAGTTCCGTCCCTCGGTTGAAGTGTTGGCTGAAGCCACGGAGCTGCTAGAGCAGCACTCCAATGCTACAGCCCAATATGAGATTGATAGAGTCAGGGCTGCTTTACCGGCTTACCCATTGTGGGCGCGTGAGCGCCTGGATAAAGCCCTTGAACAGCCGTTTTCTGAACATCACGCCCGAAAGCTGGAAACCCTGCGCCTGGAGGTGGACCAATGGGCAGAAAAGAAGAGACAGGCTGAGGGGTTACTTGCCCAGGCGGAGGCAAGCAGCGACCCATTGGAGAAGCTTGGCTATGTACTGCGCGCCGAGAAGGCTTTCCCCTATTTGGAGGGGCTGGAGAGTAAAGAGGATGAGTTGGCACCGCTGGTTGTTCAAGCGTTGCAAACGGCTGGCAACTGGCTTGCCAGTCGCATGGTCTTCAATCGAGATCAGGCGCGCCTGCATTTGAGCCTGGGGGAGTATGCTGAAGCCCGCCAGCGGTTGGTTGAGGCTGAAAACGATCTCCATCGCTGGCCTCCCGTGAGCAAACCAGAAAACATCCTGGCGCTGGAGGTTGAATACGTCGCTCTGCATCGAGAGATTGATACTGATGAGACTAACTACAAGGAATTTACTCGCCAAGCTGCTGAGATTCGTAGGTTGGCGCTGAGCCCCGACACGCGTGCTGCTGGAATGGATCTGTATCGCCAGGTGCGCAGCGACGAACGCTATCAGAAGTACAGCGAATTGCGCGTCCTAACCTCCGAGATGGACCAATACGCTGACATCGGCGATCTGCTACGCGAGCTGGACGACGTTTACAAAATTCAGGATTGGGGACGTGTCCAAGAATTAGCAACCAAGATAAAAGCTACCGGGAAAGCCGGGCAATTTGCTGGGCACGTGGACGACCTGCTGGCAGAAGCCGATTTAGAGATCGAAATTGCCCGAGCAAAAGATTTCTTGGAGAACGATGAAGTAGTCAAGGCAAACGCCATCCTGGATAAGCGCATCCGGACGGAGCCAAGCCAAGCCAAACGCGCTGCTCTGGAAGAGCGCTTGAAGCCCGAGCGGGATAAGATCCGCCAGTGTATTCAAAACAACAAAGAGTTTCAGCCGCTGTATGATCGAGCTTATCAGTTGAGCCAAAAGCGGGGTATAGCAGAGCGCTTGTTAGCTTTGCGCTTGTTTCGTTACGTGGGCGGCAGCGAGGTGCCTGATCCTGACACCGACTGGCCTGAGTACAAACTCTCACTACGCACCACTGACGCTCGCCGAGAAGCGCGGCGGGTTGCTGATGGGTTGCGCCAGGATTTGCTTCCAGGTCTTATTCTGGCCTATCAGCGCCGAGAAAAAGTTAGTGGTGATGAACTGGCAACTCAGGCGCGTTCGTTGCGCCAAGCTGGGTTGCTGGAATCTGAGGAGGAGCGAGCTGCTGCACGCTGGGCAGAAGTCACCTGGGAAAGTCAACGTGCGCGTTCCAAGGAAAACCTAGGGGATTGGGATAGTGCAGTGCAAATTTGGAGTGAGCTGGATCGGTTATACCCGTTCTTGCCTGAGGTGGAGCGTGGCTTACATCGGGCACGCATCCAGCAAGTGATCAGCCAGGCGGAAGGTTTGCTGATCAATGATCAGGGTGAGCAGGCGTTGGCGTTGCTGCGCAGCGCTCAGCAAGAACCTTCCCTAGGCCGCTCCTGGCAGATTGCTTTGACTCTGGCAGACGTCCATTCACGGCGAGGCGATTTTGTTCAGGCGTATCGTTCGCTGTCTGATGCGGAGCGTCTAGTGGAGTTGCAGGGGGAAGTACCGGATGGAGATACCACGCCTGCCAAGAATCGCGAATTGTTGGCTAAGAAGCGCAAGGAGATTGAGCGAGAAAAAGAAATTCAAGAGATCATAGCGCGCTCCAAAAATGAATGGCAGTCTGAAGCCAGCAATGCTCGCGAGGCATTGCGATTGCTGCAAAGCGCATTAAACAAGCCTCCGACGAATGACTCCCGGCGTTTGAGGGAATTGCGTGATCAGATCTATACAAAATCCGAGGAAAGCTTGCTGAAGACCGCCCGGCTGGAAAAAGCTAAGGGCACCGACGACGGCAAAATCCAGGCAGTGGCGGCTTTGGTAGACCTGCGCGAGTTGGAGAACATCGTCAAGCGCCCAGAGAAGGAACGCCGCTCCGCGGCAGAGCTGGATTCTCTGCGTGCAGAGCTTGCCCCCGCCGCCAGAGCGGTCATGGAAAAAGCCAAAGACTTTGATCCCGCCAACCTGCCTTTGCAGCAGGCATTGAGTGAAGCGGATATTTTAATGGGACGCTTGCAGTCATTTGCCAGCGTTATCCCATTGTTCAAAGAGGAGCTTAGTGACGCCCAGGAAAATCTGGAGAAGCGGCGTAATGAAGTGACCAAGTTTTACGAGCGATTGCACCGCTTGCAAACTTTACTGGAGGAAGCCAATCATTCTAATTTGTGGGAAGATGCCCTGCGTAGCGATAATTTTGATTTACTTGAGCAGTATTACCGCCAAATTCAGTATCTGGATTTAGGTGGTATGCTCGAAGTGCAGGGTTATGGGATGCGCATTCAAGAATGGAAAGAATTGCACATGCGCCTGACTCAGGAGATTGCTAAAGTCAAGCGCATTTTCGAGGTTGATGAGAATTTTGAGGCTGTTGTAATGAATATTCGCCGAGCGCGAGTGCGTTATGACGTGCGTCTGGATAATCAACCCTGGCGACAGGTAGGGCAAAAAGAATACGAGAAGATTTTCTATACCATAGGCAACAAGCTGGTGATCGCCGATATTCACGGTTCAGCACAAAAACCCTATTTGCAGGGATGGGACGAGGTAGAGCAGGCGGCTATTGAGCGCGGTGAGGAGCTAAGCGCTTGGGAAGCTTGGCGCGCCCGCGTTGAGCAAGTAGGATCTCAAGTCTACAATTGCCAGGAGAAGGTAGCCCAACATTCGACCAATACCCCGTTGAAAGCCCAGATCCGGAACTGGCAAGACTTGGAAGATCAACTGACCCGTTTGCATGAGTTGCTGGGAGCGGGTCCACAGCAAGATGGTGCCCTTGTTGGGACTCATTCGCTGAAAACCAAAAATTATGAGAAGAAGCGGAAAACCGATCTTCAAGATGCGTATATACAGATTCTAGATGCACAGAGGGAGATCGCCAAGTTACAGCCTGAAATCGAAGGTCCTGGCAAGGGCTTTCCCAGACCAGCGGAGTTTGATGATGCGGTAAAGCGCAAAGATGCTGCCGCCCTGGAAAAGTTGATCCAACGCGCCAAAACGGTCGGCGCTACTAGCCCAAGAGAAGAAGGGCTGATCAAAATGTATGAGAATATTTTGTTGCAATGGCGAAATCACCCGGGCAAGGATGAAAATCATCAAGGTAATGGGCGGAAAAGGAAGTGGCCCTGGCAGAGAGAATAAAAAATGAAAATCGCCCTGCTTTCTGATATTCATGCCAACCAGGAAGCCCTGGAGGACGCGCTGCTAGACGCTGAGCGCCAGGGTGTCCAGCGCTTCTGGTTTTTGGGGGACGCGCTGGGCTATGGTCCAGACCCTCAGGCTCCTCTGCTATGGCTCAAGTATTACGTTGATGCCAATGATTGGATTCTGGGCAATCACGATGCTATGTACGCCGGCTTGATGCCGCTAGACGGTATAAGCCCAACAGCTCGAAACGCCCTCGAAATGACTCGCCAGCGTCTTTCCGAACCAGATAACCAGGAGGCTACTGAGTTTTGCAGGCAAGAGTTCATCGCGCAGCGCACCCAGCCGCAGTTGCACAGCCTGGATGGAGTGGATTACATGCTTGTACATTCTTCGCAGGTGGACCCGCTAGGCAGCATCCGGTATGTCTATGCCTGGCATGAAGACCTCTTCTTGCCGGATGAGTTTGCCAAAATCCACCTGCTCTCACTGGCGTCGGGAAGACCCTGCGTGCAGATCTTTGGTCATACGCATGTCCCGACTCTAGTGTATGGTACACCAACCAATGATGGTTATGCCTTTCAAGCGGCGCGCATCCTGCCTGGCGAGAAATACAACCTGGGCGGGAGCCTGGCGCTGGTCAATCCTGGGTCGGTGGGCTTCCCGCGCGATATGAACAACCGTTTATCGTACGCGATCCTGGATACCCGAGAGAACACTGTCACTTTCCGGCGGGTGGAGTACAACTGGTACCAAACCGCGGCAAAGATTACCGACTACAATTTCCCTGACGGGCTGCGCGACCGACTGCGCTTTGCCGACCCAGACAATACCACGCCTCAAGAGTGGCGTAAACACTATCAAACGGCGCGGGAGACGGCATGAGTTATGCACCCGATCCTTATGGGCGGTCGCGCCGAAATATCAATGAGGGATTTCGCGTGGGCTTGATCGGCGCCATCGTTGCCTCCACGTTACACTTGCTGCTGCCATTCTTTGCTCAGGGAGCTGTCTGGGGAGATATCTTCGCCTGGTTACTGCAGTTGCTGCTGTATGTCCTGGTGGGGCGTTCGGCTGCCCAGCGCCAGTATGATAAACAGCAAATGGAATTGAACCCGCTGGAGGGGGTGGTAGGCGCAGGTACAGGCGCCGCGCTGATCACCAGCTTGTTGACCTGGTTGTTTATTTTAGTGCGCTCCATCATAGTGGATGCGGCGGGTAACTCTGTCTTAGTTGAGCCAATCAGCCTGTGCCTTATGGTTTTCCTGGATATTGTGGCTGCTATCGGTCTGGGCACCTGGAGCGGAAGATCTGTTGCCAGAAAATATGAATACTAATCGGAATAATTCTATCCAATGATGAAAGGAAATATGCAATGAACGATCAATGGTGGGAAAGCCCTGTATGTTTTTTGTGCAACTACTGGTGGGTTATTTTAATCGTCATTATCTTGGCAATAGTAGCTTACTTTACCGCTCCCTATTGGATGCCGTTGCTGGGGTTATAGACATTGCTGAACTGCTGGTGAGTTGATCAGCAAGCCTGGGGGAAAAGTGAACAAGAGGGGTATTGGATGAACGAGGAGTGGTGGGAAAAGCCGACCTGTTTCGTATGCGACTACTGGTGGGTGCTGCTGCTGGTGATTGTACTGGCGCTGACAGCATTCTTTACGCGGGATTTATGGTTGCCTTTGCTGGGTTACGAGTCGCAACCCCCACCGGTCGAGCTGGGCACCGGTGATATCCAGGCGACATTAACCTGGGACTCAACCAATGATATTGATTTGTGGGTTATCGATCCAGCGGGGGAGACGATATATTATAACCATCCAAATTCTCTCAGCGGTGGCGCGCTGGATGTGGATGCCAACGCAGATTGTGTAAATATGACCACTCACCCGATAGAGAATATTTACTGGTTGCCGGGTAGCGCTCCTACCGGGGAATACCGGGTGGAAATTCACTACTATCGGCAATGCGAAAACCCCGCTCCAACCCGTTATCAACTGCGATTATTGGTAGATGGGAATGTGAGCAATTACAGTGACGTGCTGGATGCCCAGGGCGATATACATATCATTGCGCCCTTTAGCCGATAGGCTGTGTCTATGGAACAGGAACCTCTGGGTGAGCAGGTGATTTGCTGGGCGTGCGATTGCGGTTTGTTTTTCTTGGCGGTATTGCTGCTGGTTGCCTGGTGGCGCTGGCAGAACGTATCTGCTCTGTTGGTCGAACCCATGGCAATGCCCACTTTTACAATGTTACCAATCGCCCAACCAGCTCCCGCAACGCTGACTTACATCTGTATCCGGCAGATCGCGCCCACCACCACACCAACGTCATTACCATCAGAGACCCCTACCAGCACGCCTCCATCTTTGCCGGAATATGTTTTAGTGTTCACCCCGGTAGATTGGCAGGCTGATAAGGTTCAGTTCGAGAGACTAGCCCTCATTCAAGCCGATACGCTCATCAAGGCATCGTGGTTATTGGCAGAGGTGGACATCCACCAATTATGGGGTCCGGTTGTGGCGATCTGTTTGGCTGGCGTATGGATGGGAGGGGTGTTATGGGGGGCGCGCCAGTGAAACCACAGGTGACGATCTATACCCTCGTGCCAATTTGAGGGCACTGCCGGCGAGCTGTACCGCTCGTGGAGGAAGTCTGTGAGGAAATGCAAGTGAAGGTGGAGCGCAAGAGTTTGTGGGTTTCAATGCTGTATACATTGGTTACTTTCCGGCGTACACCGGTGATTTTGATAAATGGCAAGCTGGTTTCGCATGGGCGGGTGCCAACCAAAGAAGAAATCTGCTCCTGGATTCAAGTATGCCAGGCGGGTTGAGGGAGCGTAAACGGATGGCGGTTATATCGGGCAAGAACGGAGTGCTTACTGCTGGTTTGCACCGCAAAGCGGCGATCCTGGTTTGTATCCTGAGCGTTTTCTTGTCAAGCTGCACCAGCGGGGCATTGTCAATTGACGGTAATGTCCGCCTGCAAGGGGGCGAGCGCTGGAATGCCCGCTTTGAGGTGATTTTTGCGCAAGCCCAGTACCAGTTCATGGGGGCGGAGCTAGAGCAAGCGATGAGCCAACTCAAGGCTCAGGTGCAGGCGCAAGGAGTGCGAGTGAGCATGAAAAAGCGCACTCTAGGGAATGGTAACGTGGGCTACACCATTAACGCCAGCGGCAAAGGCTATCAGGCGTTGAACACAGCGTTTTTTGATGGGCAACCAGCTTTCATCCTGGATTCGACCTCCGACCCACCGCAGGTCAATTTTACATACGTGCCCATCGGCACCTTTTTCGGAGCGGCTTTGAGTCGCAGCTTCACCCTGACGGGTGGGAAGATTCTCTCCAGCAACGGCTACCAGGAATCGGGTAGCACGGTGAGATGGACGAATCCGATGAATGTGATGCAAGCCACACTGACCACAGGGTTGGCGCTCGACCCCACCTGGCTTTTGGGCGGGCTGGGGGTTGCGGTGATATTGGGGCTGATCGTGCTGGTAGCGCGCAAAGCTGGGAAAAAGCGTTGCCCGTACTGCGGGGCGCGCATTCCCCGGCAGGCAGAATTTTGCACCAGTTGTGGTCAGGGGCTGAGCTCAGACGCGTGGCAATCCTATTGAGGTGGCACCGATGCCGAAACGACCGGACAAAGATTCCCAATTAGATCCCGACTCAGCTTTCGATTGGTCGGGCTGGCAGTCGCCAGGAGAACTGGAGCCACCTCCGCGACGGTCATCCAGGTTTGGCAAGTTAATCTTGTTCCTGATGGCTGGCGGGGCATTGATCATCGTTACCTTGATTAAAGAGGGGGCTGGACTGATCAAAGATTTCCGGGGTGAGCCGGAGCTTACCGCCACGCTCATGCAGGTTGTCCAACCCACCGAAACGCAGCTTCCCGCATCCACCCTCACCCCCACGTTGCTCCCGCCCACGGCGACCTTCACGCTGCCAGCCAGCCCTTCACCTCTGCCGCCCGCCACATTGACGCCGCCGGTGGAGGGAGTGATTGCGATAACCATTACCTCACCTGGCGACGAGACTCTAATAGCCTGTCAGAAGGATAGACCTTGCCGGTTCAGCATGCAGGGGGTATCGAGTGGGGTGTACCAGGATAACAGCCTGGTGATCTGGACGCTGATCTATCCGGTGGATCCGGTGGGGCAGGGATGGTATCTGCAGCGCACGGCGGCGCCCAGCTCGAGCGGGGAGTGGGAGCAGCCGGTCAACTTTTTAGGGGAGGTGGGGCGTGTTCAGCATGGCAGCGTTTTCAGCCTAGTTGCCATCGTCGCCACAAGTGACGCCACTTACAGAGGCGTGCGCCTTGAAGATTTGGGCGGGGCAGCGGTGCCGGACCTTCGCCTGATCGAAGGTCTGGTGGCGCAGTCAGACCCGCTGACGGTGCGCGCCGAGGTGGTGGAATAAATACATAACAGGAAATTACGAGTTGGGTACGAGAGGGTAAATAATGGATACGTATACTGCAATCATTTTAGTTATTTTGGTAATTGTAACAGAGCAATTTCTTGTGAAATTTGCTAAGAAGATCCGGAATATTGATAAGTTCCTTTGTGACGATGATGGAGAAAATAAGGGAACCCCGTATGATGAAGCCAAAGAGGTGGAGGTTTAAAAAATGGAAGAACATTACATCTGGCGATATCTAACCGAAAGCGGACAATTTAACAGCCTCTTTGCATTGTGGTATAGCACAACTGGTATCTGGATATTATTTGCATTTTTCATCCCCCTTACGTAAGTTTTGCGCAAATAGAAGCCAATCGGCTTTAAAACACGTAGTTTTGAACTTTTACAATTGAACCTTGCTCAGCTATGCTTATGACGATTCCTTCCAGGAGGCGCCGTCATGAGCGAAAACGGAGCGGAAACGCTCACCCAGCATGCGATGCTGGTCATCTGGGGCCAGTTCGCCCAAGCGTTCGGGCTGATCCAGGCCGTGAACAGGGTCGTACTGAACCAAAAAACGGTCGACTATAGCCCGCAAACGAAAATCCTGGAGTTCTTCCTGGCCATTTTGAGCGGCCTGGAACACCTGCAGGAACTCAACACCGCCGCCGAACCGATTGTCAAGGATACGGCCGTCGCTCAAGCCTGGTTACAGCCGGGCTGGGCCCATCACAGCGGGGTCAGCCGGACCTTGACCACGCTCACGCAGGATCAGGCCGAGCAAATCGTCCAGGCGCTGGAGCAACTGGAACAGCCCATCCTCGACCGCGAGGTGATGTTGGCGTTGGCCAGCCAGGGCGAGCTGGTCCTGGACGGTGATTTGACGGCCCGGCCGGTGTCCGCTACCAGTACGAGTTACCCCGGAGCGGCTTATGGCCATATGGGCGAGAATCAGCTCGGGCTGGGCTACCAGGCGGCCCAGGTCTGCCTGAGAACACCGACGTATGGGCGGCTGTTGCTCTCCAGTAGCTTACATCCGGGCGATATGGTGTCCATGGCTCAGACCGCCGCCCTGGTGCAAGCCGCCGAAGCTCGGATCGGCCTGCGGCCTTTGCGGCGCACCGATCTCCTGACACAGCGGCTGGAAGCCCAGGTCAAACTGCGCCGGGAGCAGGAGGCTCGTTTCGAAGAAAGCCAGCAGGCCGTGCAGTGTGTTCTGGATCAAATGGCCGAGGCGGATCGGCAGATCCAAGCACATCCAGCGCAGTTGGCCGAACTGGAAGCCGAGTACCAGGCGGCAGGACGGAAAGTGCGGCCGTTCAGTCGTCTGGGAAAGCTGCGCACCCAGCTGGGCGTGCTGCAACGCCGACGGATGCGCCTGGAAAAGCGGCTGACCAAGCTGGACCGGAAAAGGAAGCTGCGCCAGGCAAAATGGGCTGAAAGCCTACAGGTGGAGCAGCAACTCCACCAGCGGCTAGAGCAGTTCGAGCAAGAGAACGCCGCCAATGCCTTCCCCATTCGGGCCACCTTTCGCCTGGATGCCGGTTTCAGCAACCGGGAGAACCTGGCCTGGTTGATCGAAATGGGCTACGAAGTCTACTCCCGGCCTTACGGCAACTGGCTGCTGCCGCGCCTGAAGCAACAGGTTGGTGATCAGCCCTGGCAGCCAGTTGGCAGCAATGCGGAGATGATCGTCTGGGAGCACATGCAGCTCAAAGATTTCCCCTATCCGCTCGACCTGGCTCTGGAGCGCTTTCATACCGGCGAAAAGCTGAAGCATAACGTTCTCTTGCACTTCGGCTCCGATCCGGTCACGGACGATGCGGCGGGCTGGTTCACTTTTTACAATGCTCGCCAAACGATTGAGGCGGGCATCAAGGAAGGCAAAGGGACGTTTGCCATGCGCTATTTGAAAGTCCGCTCGAAACCAGCCCTGTACCTGCAAGAGCAGTTTGGCCGGTTTGCCGCCAATTTCGTGCGGTTCGCGGCGGAGTGGGTCGCCCAGCAGGGCTGTTCCGTCCCGGCGGGTTGGGAAGACCCGGCCCAGCCCAAGGTCAAGCAGCAGGTGAAGGTCGGGGCGCATACATCGGCCTGGGTCACCTGGCAAGCGCAGGGTTGCTTGTTAAAGTTCACGGACCACAGCGTTTTTGCGGGGCGGTCTCTATCGGTGAGCAAGCCGGTTGCCATTCAATTGACGTTGCCGTTTGCTCAGAAAGTTCAAACCTGACGATTTAAAGCGCCTCGGGCGCTATTTGCACAAAAGTTACGCTAACGAGAGTTATAGCAGTAGGCTTTCGTCTACTGCGTAATACTAGACAAACATCCTCTCCAGAAATGGATAAATTTTCCACACAGATCAATACTATCTTTGCAAAAAAATGCTGGAAAATAAATATGAATAATGGAATTATTATTTTGATTGGAAGGGTAATATATTTAGCATTGCTGATAACTTTGATCATTTCACCCGATGTGATCACCACTAGCTCTTTACAAAACTTAAGCCAGTATGATTTTGAACGGGCTATCGAATTTTTCTATTTATACGCGGTCGTTGGATTTGCCATTTGTGTAGCTGATTTCATGTTTGCTTCTCCTTATATTCTTGCTTACATCGTAATCCTCAATAAACTTATAACTTCTAGGAAGAACAGATGAAAACGAAGTGTTTATTTCTCATGGCGCTTTGCTTGACGTGTCTACTTGGGTTTGTCTTAGTTTCAGATGGGTATAGTCGGTCAGAGCCACTTGCCGATAAAAACATTAAATTGGCCATTGTTCCAGGCGCTAATGATTCGCCGGTTGTGGTCAGGAATTTTCCTGAAGTTACTGTTAATTTCAGGATTGAAGGAACTGACTCCATACCAGATATATCATTTCTTGTAACTGCTCAGGCATAAAGCCTGATGAACATTAACATTGTCAAAATCGCACATATCGGTCAGAATCAGGGTATGGGAGTATACCGATTACCCACCGAAGACGAGGTTCGCGCTGCAGCCCGGCAGGGAGAAGATGCAATTGTTGAACTGGTCTTCGGGCTGGTAAATGATTGGATGGAGATCCTGCAACAGCTCGAAGGCAGGCTTCAGGCATTGGAAGATCAATT
>FWPV01003437.1_pt1 | contig 26984 bp, 23 predicted proteins | sample 2228371 | NCBI WGS metagenome assembly FWPV01 (sample SAMEA103939776, study PRJEB20133) | metagenome
AGTCCGAAAGTAGAACTAATCTGAATCAGTTCGCGCGGCACGGTCTTGACGTTATCCATGATGAGCAACACTTCCTGAAAGAAAGTACCGATGAACAAGATGGCGAATTTCTGTGTGTCGCCCACCCCCAGCCAAAGAATAGTCAACGGCACAAAAGCCACAGCGGGCATATATCTGATAAGATCAATCAACGGCTCAAACAACCCTTCAAAGAAATGAAAATTGCCCATCAAGATGCCAATTGGAAGCGCTAATAAGGTAGAAATCAACCAACCAATGAAAATACGGTAAAGGCTAATGCTCGCATCCTGCCAGAGAATTCCACTACGAACTTGGCGGATCAATTCCTTCCAAACCGCTGAAGGGGGAGGGAGAAAGATATCCGAAACTAGGCCGAATGAGGTGATCAGAATCCATGCCAATCCAAAAAGGCCGATGAAACTCAAACCTGCTCCCCAATACCATCCCACGGGAATCGGGCGACGCAATTCAAGCAAAGGAGGATACTTCTTTTTCATCTTCAAAATATACGTCCGCTAACCTTATCTTTTACCAGTTTTTTGCACCCATCATTCCGAAAACTTATAGATTGTTGCATCCGCTTCTAAAAGCCGCATGAGAACGCTAAAGAATGCATCTGAACTAGGATGCACTTCTTTATTTACATCCCTACCGAAATGCTTTTTCAGCGAGTGAAGAACGAATAACCAACTGAAAACTCAGCTTTTGGTAATCGTTGGTTGTACATATATTCCATGCAGATCCCATGTATCTCCTTGAAGTATCGCACGGCGGCTTATTTCAAAAACGAAGAGTCAACCATTATATTGAGGTCGGGAATAGTCTCAAACAGGCCAATGGTTTTGGAGACTTCCGCCACATCTTGAATGGTCTTCATGAAAGCGCCACTAAGCTCGGACTGATTGGCTGCTAAGTTATAAAATTGAACGCCATCAAAAGCGGTTGCCAATTCCTCCAACGAACTACCAACAGCATTGGCGATAATGCTTTTGCCTTCCTCGGGGTTAGAATTGTAGAAAGCCATTGCCTCATCCCAGACCCTAAGAAGAGTTTTGACCACTTCAGGATTATCTTGGGCAAACTTAGCGCTAACCACGAAAACATCTGAAATCAGACCTGGTCGCTCGCCAGCAGTATAAAGTATATGGATATCTTTGCCATCAACCAAGGCAGTCGAAATATAAGGCTCGTAAGTCACGGCGACTTCCACTCGACCGGCAATCAAAGCTGCACCGGCGTCTGATGCCGGCATCGGAACAGGGGTAATATCCGCCAATGACAGTCCATTTTGTGCCAAAGCATAGTTCAGCAGCAGATCGCTGGTGGATCCTTCTTCGTAAGCTACGCCCTTCCCCTTCAACTCCGCGATGGATTGTATCCCTCCCACAGCAAGGATGGCATCAGCTTCATAAGATGCATCTTCCAATAGCACAACCTTTAAGTCAACACCATTTGCAAACAATTTTATTGCCGTGTGTGTTGCCAAATTGGCTGCATCCATTTTTCCTGAGGTAAATGCCGCATTGACCTCGGTATCCTGAACGAAGTCAACCAATTCTACTTCCAGCCCGTACTTGGCGAATAGTCCTTTCTCCTGTGCAATCCACCAAGGCCCATAACCAATCCAAGGCTGTGTGCCAATACGGACTTTGACAGGAGTAGCGGGCTTTGATGTACAGGCACTTACTCCCATCAGGACAATTAGTAACATCATTGTAAATAACCGCAATGTCTTCATCTTTCTCCTCCAGAAAAATATCAGCGATATTATACCTATATCCGTTGGTCAGATGAGAGGTGTTTACTCAATCTTTTTAGCAATTGCTTTTACTCTTGATCGTGCTCTTTCGTCGCTGCTCGTTACGCATAACATAATTAGGGTGGAGCTGTCGGAGCAAGGGAAAACCAAGCCGGGACGGGCTTGCTTGCCTGAAAGCTCACCCCCTTTTTATGTTATTACCTCATCAAGTGACGATATTGCGTCATGTTTCCATCTCGGAAAGACGCAGCTCACACCGCCCTGACGGAGTAATTTCCGGCTTCCCAGAACAACGGAATCGTCGAAAGAAAAAGCCTTGGATGGAAGGTCACCGGTAAAAAAACGAACCTCGCCAATTAATATTGGCTTTCATCGAGAGGGATCTCCCGTTGATATTGGCTTTCACCCTCCCTTAAGTAGCCGGCCAGCCGATGTCAAACCAGAGGGAGGGATGCCTGCGATTCTGGCAAACGGCATGCGAGGACAGCTACGCTCCCAACGTTGATCAATCTGCTGTTTTTGCTTTCCTGGCTTTGAAATAAGCTTCCGATAACCGTTGAATGGCGATGAGAAAGCCTTCCCCTTGGCGTTGATGTCCCCGCCAGATTTCCGGGATCATTGTGCCATGATAATCTCCGATGACCTGAAAGAAATGTACCCAGTCGATGGTGCCTTCGCCAATCTGTAACCCCTCTCCATCCAGCCCTGAGGCATCCGAGAGATGCAAATGCCCAATGTACGGCAACAGCACCCGCACCTGTTCGAAGAAATCCACGTGCGCCCAATTGCAGTACAGTTTGGAATGGGAGGTATCGAAACACATTTTCAATCCCAATGGCTCGATGAAATCGCGAATTTCAAAGGCATCCATAAAGGCATTGGTCAACCATTGCCCGCCGAAATACCACGGATGGGGAGGTAAGTTTTCCAGTAAGAGCTCCACCCCTGTGGCGTCGATCTCATCCAACGAACGACGCAGATTGTCATAGAGCGCCTGCTTCTCGTGGATGGGATGATCGAGGCTCATTGCGCCTGGATGGACAACGACCTTGGGTGTGCCGATGAAGTGAGGTGCCATTTCACGCGTTAGACGGATCGTTTTTTGCACCAGTTCCACCGAACCCTTGCGTTGCCATTCATCGCGCGAGCACAGATCTACCAGCGTGCGATCCCAAAATTCCGGCGCATGCACGACCAACTTCAGCTCATAATCGCCGCCGGGATAATGTTCATCCAAATCTTGATCGGTGAAGTGATATTCCAACATGCGCGGTTGATAAGCTAATAGCTCGTGCGAATCGCGAAAGCGGACGGTGAAGCCATAATCCATCGGCAAGGTATGCTTAGCATCCAGCTCGATCTTGATGCCGATGTCACGATCCAAGAACGGCTCATCCTCTTCGATCACCCGCTCTGCCACCCGTCCAAGCAGTTGTTCGTAATGTTGCGGGGATAACCCCAGCGCCGGTCCTTTGACGGCAATTTTCTCGCGCGTTATGGTTTCGCCAATCTCTATTCGTTTGGAGGCTACCAGACTCTTTCCCAAGACCTCGCGGTTGAGGATTTCGCCCCGCGAGAAGAATTTCTCTTCGCCGGTGCCAAGCGCAAGTGCAACCTGCCGGATGTCTCGCACCATCTTTTTGAAGCCTTGCGGCTCGAGGCTGGCAGCGTGATCGGGGCCCTCCATGGTGCGGTCAAGGGTTAGATGGCGCTCGATAATCGAAGCCCCCAGTGCCGAAGCCACCGTTGAGACAGCAATACCGCGCTCATGGCCCGAATAGCCGACCGGCACGCCAAAGCGGCGCAGTTGGTTCATGAACAGCAAGTTGATATCCTCAAAAGCCGCCGGGTAGGTGCTGTTACAATGCAACAAGGCAAATTCAACCCCGCGCTGCTTGAGAAAATTCACCGTAAATTCCACTTCCTCCATGCGCGACATGCCAGTTGAGAGGATCAGCGGTTTTCCTTTTGCAGCCAGATGGTCTAAGAGAGGCAGGTTGGTCAAATCGGCTGAAGCTACTTTATACGCCGGCACACCCAAGGTCTCCAAAAAATCTGCGCTTTCGGGGTCGAAAGCCGAGCAGAGGAAGGTGATATTGCGTTTTTGACAGTGTTCGACAATGGTGTAATAGTCATGCTCGGGTAATTCAACTTGCTGCAGGATGGGCAAGAGATAGCGCAACGTCTTCTCGCCGGCGTTGGCATTTTCAAGATACTTTTTGGCGTAGAGTTTTTCAAGGTTGCGTTTTTGAAATTTCACCGCATCGGCGCCGGCTTCGGCGGCGATGTCAATCAGTTTGAGCGCCAACGCCAAAATGCCATTGTGGTTGACGCCGATTTCGGCGATGATATAAGTGGGTTGACCGTCTCCGACCAACCGATCCCCAATTTTAATCACGGGCATAGGTGTCTCCTAATCGTTTTTTCTCCCTAGATTGTACTGATGATTTTGCGAAACAGGGTTAGGGTTTCTTAAACTGCACAAAGTGCACTTAACTTTTTGAAGGGATGACGTCTTGGTAGAAAAGGGTGAGGGGAAGGAGATAAGGGAGGATAGGAAAGCTAGCTTGTGAGGTATAGCAACCAGATTCTTCCCCATATTGAAGAAGGTTCGATCTATTGCACTGCGCTTGACATGGATTGCAGGGGGGCTCAAACAAAACAAGTAGGTTGTCTCAACGTCTATCTAAGCTAGCAATGAAGATCACTTTAAGGTAAAATCTAAAAAGATAAACATTTTTGGACAAAAAATTACTGCAAGAGTGCACGAATGGAACGGACACTAAAGATAGAATTGCCTGATGATTTATATGAAATGCTGCAAAAATTTGCGGAAAAAAGTGGACAAACTCCTGAGCAATTCGCTCAAGAGTGGCTAAGCCATGCGCTTGAGATTTCCAAAGCTGACCCACTAGAAAGTTTCATCGGTGCGTTCAATACTGCATTGGAGGACTGGGCTGAGCGGCATGATGTATATCTTGGGCTTGAGGAAGCAATCAATTCAAATCTACAGGAAAAGAAAGAATAGTCCGTAAACATGACGCATATCTTTGTTGACACTGCGGGGTGGGGGAATTTGGTTGATACCTGTCAACCTTATCATTCCTTAGCTAAGACGATCTATCGATCCGCCCGCCAACAGAAACGTCGACTCATTACAACAAACTATATTATCAATGAGTTGGTTACATTGATGACCAGTCCCCTGAAGATACCTCGATCGCAAATTATCGCTTTTATCGATAGCCTGAAACAATCCCCCCAAGTTGATGTCATTCATATTGATTCTTCGTTGGATGAAAGAGCCTGGCAATACTTAAAGAGCCGTCCAGACAAAGATTATAGTCTTACCGATTGCACAAGCTTTGTTTTGATGGAGGAAAGGGCAATTCAGGAAGCGTTAACTTCAGATCGTCACTTCGAACAGGCAGGATTTATTCGTTTATTGAAGTAAACCTCCTTTTTATGTTTCTTACCAATTTAGGTGCACGTAACGGTCGGGGGCAAAGCCAAGATCGTCCCAGGTGAGTTCGCCGCTTTCCAACAAACGTTGGGCGCGTTGCCAGTCGTCTTCCGAGTCGATGTCGATCCACTCGGAAGAGGGCATGATCAGGGGCAATATCCGCTCGCCGGTCATCGAATGTTTCTGGAGGATCGTATCGCTCCAAGCAACATCTACATAACCGGTCTGCCAATAGACGGTCGGTAGGGCTTGGCGGGGTAGGTTATACGCCTCCGGCAAGTCGATTTCCAACAAGGGCTTTAAAAACCCGGCGGCATCCAGTTTCCACATCTTATAGGGGTTTTGGAATGGCTCGATAACCGTGCGCACCGAGTCCGCCTGGGGTTGTAACAATAACTTATAAACCGCTTGATCGATATGGGTCACTTTACGCAGCGGTGAGGTCGGGCGTAGTTGAACGACGATTTGAGGGTGGTATTGCTCGTGTTCTGCCAACCATTGTAAAGCATGCAGAAAGACGGGTAAATCGGGGGTGTCGTCTTGGGCAAATTCAGCCGGGCGCAGAAAGGGCACCTCAGCCCCATATTGACGGGCAACCTCGGCGATCTCTTCGTCATCTGTCGAGACAATCACCCGCGTTACCGTTTCGGCGGCCAGCCCGGCGGCAATGCTATAAGCAATCAGCGGATGACCGAAAAAGGGGCGAATATTTTTGCGGGGAATGCTTTTTGACCCACCCCGTGCAGGAATCACGGCTAACACTTCGGTCTGATGATCCATTGCAGCTCCTTTTTCTATCTCACACGAGACAATGGGTTATTGGAAAGAATTTACCGGAGTAAACGCCCAATGCTACCAAGCGCTCCAACCACCATCGACGATTAAGTTTGCCCCGGTCATGTATGCAGAAGCATCCGAAGCTAAAAAGAGCAGTGCGCCGTTGAGGTCGTCTTTGTTCGCCATTCGCCCGAGCATGGTGCGGGCAGAATAAGAACGGACAAACGCCTCGTCATGGCCGTTATACACACCGCCAGGGGTCAAGGCGTTGACGCGGATGTTCTTCTCGCCGTAGGTGGCTGCCAGATAAGCGGTTAACCCCAAGATGCCGGCTTTGGTCACCGGATAGTAAGCCGGTTTATATTGGGGTGGCTGACCTTGCCGCTGATAGAGACGCTGATCGGGGGCGGTGATACCGTAAATCGAAGAGAGGTTAATGATCACCCCTTTCCCTTGACGAATCATGGGGGGAATGACCGCTTGACAGGAAAGAAAGGCGCCGGTCAAGTTGACGGCTAGCGCTTGATTCCACAACTCCAGTGGATAGTCCTCGAAAGCGTTGGAATGACCACCGTGTTGCGGGTCAAATTTGGGGTCTAAGGCAGCGCTATTGACTAAAATGTCTACTTTGCCGAAAGCGTCTAGGGTTTGAGAGACCATCTGGCGCACCGAGTCAGGCGAAGTGACGTCAACCAGCAGGGGTAAAGCCTCCCAACCCTGTGCTTGGAGTTGTTTCGCTATCGAACGTGCGGCTGTTTCGTTGAGGTCGGCGATGACCACTTTTGCGCCCGCCGAGGCAAGAGTCGCACAGAATTCTTTACCCAGCAGGCCGGCGCCTCCAGTGACGATGGCAACGCGGTGATCAAGCTTAAATTGGTCTAAAATGGAAGACATGTTTTTCCAAAATCATCCTTGTCGCGCACGCTTTCGCTGAGCGTTCGGAGGTTATTCTTGAATGACTTGCGCGGCAACTTGGACGATATAACTTGGGGAAACAGAGAGATACTTCTCATATCTCGAATACCTCCCCCGGTTGATAATCCGGCTTGAGGTCCCAGCACCAAGCATTCCCCAGCCAGATGCGCTTTGCGCCGAGTTTCCGCAATCGCTCGCGCAAGCCGTCTAGGAAACGCTCAAAAAAGCTCTCCCGGTCGAAGAGCAAAATGGCATCTTCGGTCATGTCTAAGAATAAAGGACTGCCCATTTGGACTTCAGCAGGGGTTTTCAAGATCGGAGAAAGTTCAAAGTGAAAATCGAACTCCTCTCGCAACTGACTTTCGACCTTGAGGAAATCTTGCACGCGAGGAATGCGGCCCTTAGGCAAACCTTCTGCCACAATCAGGAAATCAACATCTGACTCAGGAGTAGCTGTTCCCCGCCCCATTGAACCATAAATTACCAAACTCACCAGACGATCTCCATAGTGAGCTTGGCAGAGCTGGGATAATCGCTCAATTAGAAAGTCGTAAGGGGCGGGGAAAAAATGTTTCTTGCTCACAGTTTTATTCTACTTGGTGGGTACTTTTTGACATTTTTGTTCCTCACCAAAGTTCGGGATAATACGAGAGAACAAGGAGACGAAGAGATTGATCAGCCCTGTGGAGTCGGCTCACGACCATCGTCGGAGACCAGGACAACTTTCTCACGGCGATTACTGCCATCGGGCAGTAAAAAGCCTTGATCTTCTAAAAATTGGATGATCAAACGCGCGTTTTCTTCGGCGGTATGGTTGACCGTATCAAGGGTGATCTCCGGATCAATGGGTGGTTCATAGGGATCATCGACGCCGGTGAAGCCGGTGATCTGCCCACGGCGGGCACGGGCATACAGGCCTTTGACATCGCGCGCTTCGCATACTTCAATCGGCGTATCGACGAACACCTCCACAAATCGCTCATCTCCAACCATCTTACGCACTTCTTCGCGGGTGGCACGATAGGGACTGATTGCAGCACAAATCACCGTTCCACCATGGCGGGCGATCTCACCTGCCACAAAGCCAATGCGCAAAATATTCGTATCGCGGTCTTCGCGGGAGAATCCCAACCCTTTGGAAAGATGAGTGCGGACAACATCCCCATCCAATAAGGTGACTTGTCGGCCGCGTTCCATCAGCAGCGAAGTGAGAATCTCGGCGGTAGTTGATTTGCCGGCGCCACTCAGACCGGTAAACCAAATGCAAACCCCTTGACGATGACGAGGGGGATACATTTGTTGTAAGATTTCAGCAGTTTCTTTACGGGTGAACCATTCGGGTAATTCCTTGCCCTTCGCTAGATATTCTTCGCGCACTTGCGTGCCGGAAATCGAGAGGGTGCGGACATTTTCGGGGATCTTGCTCACTTCTTCGTAGCGATCTTCATCGGGGAGATAAATCAGTTCCTTGAATTGAATGGGTTTCACGCCAAGTTCGTCGGCGTATTGCTCCAGCATCGTCTGCGCTTCATAGGGCCCATAAAACGGCCGCCCATGGCTGTCGTTGCCTGGGCCGGCGTGGTCACGTCCGATGATAAAGTGGTTTGCTCCGTAGTTGCGGCGGATAATCGCATGCCAAAGGGCTTCCTTCGGGCCGGCCATGCGCATGGCGAGGGGCAGTAAGCTCAGTACCGTGCGCTTGGGATCGTAGTAATTCTCCACCAGGGCGCGATAGACGCGCACCCGCGTGTAGTGATCGACATCACCTGGTTTGGTCAAACCGACCACGGGATGGATCAATAGACTCCCATTGACCTCTTCTGCGGCGCGCTTGGTCAGCTCTTCATGGATGCGATGCATCGGGTTACGGGTTTGGAAAGCTACGACGTTGGAATAACCCATTTCCTCGAGCAATTGGCGCACTTGCGCCGGCGTACGACGTAATTCCACAAAGTCGTAGTACTTAGGGAGATCAATGACCTTCAACTCCCCGGAAACATATACCTTGCCCCAACTGACCATCTCGGAGACAAGCGGATGGCGGGGGTCGGTGGTGCCTAAGACCAAACGCGCTTCGCGCAAGGGATCCCAATGATAGACTTCCTCGATTTGCATGACCGCTAGGGTGTTGTTGCGGGCATCGCATAAGGTAATCGCTTCGCCCCAGGTAGGCATTTCGGCCTCGTTGACCGGCAACGTTACCGGGATCGGGAATAGCGTGCCATCGGTCAAGCGCATTTCGGTCAGCACCCGTTCGTAATCCGCCTTACGCATAAAGCGATCTAACGGTGAAAATGCGCCTGTGGCGAGCAGTTCAAGATCACACATTGCCCGAGCAGAGATTTTCACCGATGGCAAGCGAGTGGATCTGGCAATCAACTCTTGGCGTTCTTCGCCGCTAACCAGCAGGTTTACCAGTTTACCTCCGTAAGGGGTGATGAGAGTGGTTTTGTTTTTTTGGGTTGTCATATTTTCTATTCCTCTAAGATTTTCGTTTTTGGTTTTGGGTTAAGGTTGTGTAAGAAGCGGCGCGTCTTTTCGATCAAAAAAAGATCAGCTTTTTCGATGGCTTCTTGGGATGCGCCGCCAATATGCGGAGTGATAATGAGATGATCGTGTGTGCGGGCATATTCAATGAGGGGATAGGGAGTGCCTTGCTGAATGGCAGCTTCATTGGCTAAGACATCCAGGGCAGCGCCCGCCAGATGACCGCTTTCCAATGCCTTCAATAGCGCTTGCTCATCGATGACTGCCCCGCGCGAGGTATTGATCAGGATGGCACCCTTTTTCATGTGAGCCAAGGCGTTTTCGTCGATGAGTGCGGTTGTCTCAGGACGTAGATCGACATGTAGCGAGACGATGTCCGCTTGACTGAGCAACTCTTGAAGTGTGCGGCAGGGTTGGACGGCAGTGGGAAAGTGGGTTGCGTAAGGGTCATAAGCCAAGACGCGCATCCCAAAAGCGATTCCATAGCGGGCAACCATGCTCCCCAGACGACCGCAGCCGACAACACCCAGAGTCTTTCCATTCAGCTCTCTGCCACGGAAAATATCGCGGCGCCATTCATACAGTTTGACGGCGTGAATTGCCCGGGGGAGTTGCCGAACCAATGCCAACAACAGCGCAAAAGTGTGTTCGGCTGTGCTGAAGATCGTCTCTAAGAAAGCGCGTTCGCCTTTCAGGCTCAAGACGGCGATCTTTCTCTGGCGGGCAGCTTCGAGGTCAATGTGGTCTAGCCCTGTGGTGGGGGTAGCAATCACCAGCAGATTTGAGGCCGCGCGCATCACCTCGCTATCTACCCGCAAGCCTAGGCGCACAAACAATACCTCATAGTCAGAAATTGCTTTGGAGAGTTCGGCTTGGGTAAGGTCTAGGGCAGTGGTTGGGGCAAGCGCTTCAAGGGCTTGTAGGCCTCTCTCGCTAAAGCTAGATCGCTCGGCAATCAGAATATGCAAATGCGGAAATTCTACCATCGCGTCTTTCATGTGCAGGAGGGAGATTTCTGCTGGATTAAGATTTCTGCCAACAAAAAGTCGAGTTTGCTGTCGATATTGACTGAGCGCTCTTCGGGCATAATATAGGGGCGGGAGATTTTGCCTACCATGCTATTCTGCAACATAACCACCTCACGGCGTACAGCATAAATGGCACCGTTGCGGATGTAAACGGGAGGCAAATCCTGGCGGCGTTGCAGTTCTCTCTCTTCTCGAATGGGCAACTCCACCAATTGATCATCGATGATCCAGCGCATGCGGGCAGGATGATAAGCGCCGACATCGCAGACGCTGATCACGGAATCGGCTTGGGTAGCGATCAATTTTTCGACAGCCGCATCGATATCCTGCGGCAGACGAAAAGGGGTGGTGGGTTGAAGCAAAACCACGATGTCATAAACCACTCCCTTCAATCGCTCCATCTCGCGCACCGCATGTTGTACAACCGGCAGGCTTGGGGCTTCGTCACTGGCAAGCTCTGCCGGGCGCACAAAGGGGGTCGGTGCGCCGTATTGGCGGGCGACCTGTAAAATTTCCTCATCTTCCGAAGAGACGAGGTAATCTGTCAGTAGACGGCTTCCTTGGGCGGCTTCAATGGTATAAGCCAAAAGTGGTCTGCCACCTAGCATAGCGATGTTCTTACGGGGGATTGATTTTGACCCCCCGCGGGCAGGGATGACGCCAAGCGCTTTCATTCGAATACCTTTTTCTCTTCCCAGTTGTATATGATCTCGTCTCCAACCTTACTGGCAAAGCGACCGCGATAATAATCGCGGTTCAGCCATTCGACCTCGCTCAAGGGTCGATTAGCTACGCCGAGCATTTGGGGGTATTCAGGAATTTCCTTCTCCACATAGGCACGCAATTCCTCGTCGCTCATGCGGCTAAATTCTACCAATGCCAGCAATTCCGCAAAACGAATGGAAACCGGCCCATCTTTGGTCTTCTCGACTGGCAAGATCGTGAAATGACGTTCAATCACCTCCGCGCCAAACGCCATGGCGACAACAGAGGCCATGATCCCATCTCGCTCTACCAACGTATGGTCGCTAAAACCAACCGACGGGGTGAAACGTCGCAGATAATTCATGCGTGCCAGATGCAATTCGTTCAAGGGCGTCGGATAGATGGTCACAGCATGAAGAAAGGTGAAAGAGTGTCCTTCCAATACTTTGGCTGCCATCTCGATTTCCTCATCGAGCGTTGCGCCTGTGGAAATGAAAAGATGGGGGAAGCGCGCTTTCAACTCGCGCAACATCGGATAACTGGCGCAATCATAACTGGCTACTTTCACGGCATCCCAGCCGAGGCTGGCGACAAAGGGAATACGAGAGCGGGTGAATACGGTGGTTAAGGGCTTGATCCCCGCTCTCTGACATTCTTCCGCAAAACGCCAGTGCATTTCATCGGTTAAATCCATCGGTTTTAGACGTTCGTACTCGGCTCGATAAGGGCGTTTGATTGCTACCTGACGGCCGTTTTCCCATCGTCCTTCTTCAAAGCGCTCGCGGAAGGTGAGTTCATCCGCCAGCATCGATTGCACCTTACAATAGGTGGCACCCGCCATAGCAGCCGACCAGACCATATCCTTGAGGATTTCCCAATCCCCTAGATGGTTTTGACAACATTCAGCAATAATCTTACGCATACGCCTCCAATGAAACAATCTGAAATAACAGTTAGATTGAAATCCAAGGTGGATTATTCCAAGAATAAATCCGATAGTTCCTCGATTTGATCGATGACCTGATCCGCGCCGGCAGCCTCTAGGGCGGCACGCGGTTGCGTTCCTGCCTTTCCAATCGTCACCACCTCTGCTTGGCGGCCTAGGCGGATATCTGCGAGATCATCGCCAATAAAAGCTATCTTGTGCGGGTGGGTTTTTTCTTTCTGCAGGACATATTTCACGTGCGGCTTGCCTTTCGTGAATTCACCTCGGGAACCTAAAATCTCCTGAAAGTAAGTTCGGATTCCCAAGTTCGTGGCGATTTGTTCGATTTCGGTTGGTTCAGCCGAACTAGAAACATACAGCCGCAAGCCTGCTTTCACCAGCTTTTGGAGGGTTTGTTTTGTCTGCGGCAGGAGAATTTGTCCATCCGAGAGAGCCTGCAAGTTGAGAGCTGAAAACTGCCGGCTAAGTTCGGCAAATAATTCCTCCTCCAAAGGGGGCAAGCCGTGATCTAAGAGGATGGCATCGAATAGTTGACGGCGGGGAATGCCGGAATGTTTCCGATAAGATCGAGCCACCGATTCGGGTGATAATCCCCACACCCGAGCAAATAAACGCCCTGCATTGCCAGCTTTGACGGAAAGCGAGTCGATCAAGGTGCCATCCCAATCGAATAAGATGACCTCGATGGATTTCAAAGAAAACATTCCCATCCCTCGTCGATCAGTTGAGCTTGAAAGGCTTTAATCTCATCCAAGCGATCCTGTGGGCAAACGAGTACAACATCCCCCCACCGGACGACAGCCAGTCCCTCCACGCCCAATAAGCCGATCATCCCCTGATCGGTGATCGCCAGATTTTTATGTGCCTCTCGGGTTCGGAACAGTCCCCACCCACGGTTTTCGTCTGCGTCAGGAGGGAAAAGGTCTCGCAAGCAGGTCAGGTTACCTACATCGATCCGTTCAAACATCCCCTGCACAGCCAAGAGCGAGGTTTCTTTTTCTAAGACACCCACATCTACCGAGATGGAGGGCAATTCGCCAAATTTCGTTTGGTTCCATTGCGGGTTTTGCCAAATCTGGCGCAGAATCTCGAGGGCATGGGGTAAATGGCATTCGAAGGCGGCCAAAAAGGTAGACACTTTAGCGATGATGGTTCCCGTGTTCCACAACGCCTTTCCGTCGGCTATCAATCTCTCTGCATCTTCAGGGGAAGGTTTTTCCAGAAAGCGTTCGATCTCATAGATGGGAATCTCCTCAAATGAGAGCGGTCGGGCGATTTTGAGATAGCCATAGTGGGGTGAGGGATGCTGCGGTTGTACCCCTAACAACACAAGGCGGTCGAATTGCTCGGCGAGCTGAATCCCCCTCTGGGCAGCCTTCAGCCACAAATCAACTTCACGGAAAAGATGATCGGCTGCCAAACTGACCATGACCGCCGCAGGCACTTCTTTTTGAATACATAGGGCTGCCCATCCTAATGAAGCAGCCGTGTTGCGACCGATCGGTTCAAGCAATAAATGATCCGAGCGGAGGGAAGGAAGCTGCTGTCGAATGAGGTCAGCATGGTGGAGATTAGCACATACCCAGATTTGCTCTTCCGAACCGCCAAGTTTCAGGGCACGTTCGAAAGCTGCTTGTAGGAGCGTTTTCCCATCTGGAGAAAGCGGTAAAAACTGCTTGGGCAGGTTTTTACGGCTTAGCGGCCAAAGACGGCTACCTACACCCCCTGCTAGGAGAACGATTTGTACGTTCGAGGGGTGTTTTATCAAAGGTTGGAAGCCCCCGTGTCGATGGATTGCCAGCCGTAATCCTGACTCAGCGTGCTGTAGAAGACTTGTTCGCAGCGGCCGGCATCGTCGGGACGAAAGATATGCCACCCATCAACGAATAAGGCAGGTTTGCGCATTGTCTCTAATAATGGGTACAAATTCCAATCCTCATAGGATGGATGGTTATTCATGATAAAGACGCAATCGGCGTTTTGAAAGCCCTCTGAAACCGTACAAGGTTGGACGCCTGGCACAGCTTCTAAGGCTTGGGGTTGAATCACCGGATCGTAGCCGCGGATCTTTGCCCCGGCTTGGCGCAGATAACGCACCAATTCCAGCGTGCTAGAATCGCGCATATCAGAAGTCTCGGGCCAGCCCTTGAAAGCAAAGCCCACCACAAAAACGACTGTTTCACTGGGTTGCCGTTGGGTCTGTTGACAAAAGCGCTGGAACTTGCGAAAAACATGGTACGGCATGTATTCGTTGACCAAGCGGCTGCGCCCCAAGATGGTTGGCTCGAGCCCTTTTGCCAACGCCGTGGAACGTAGCAGGTAGGGGTCTTTCTTCAAGCACACACCACCCACACCTGGGCTGGGCAGGGGAATTGGATCGCGAGGATAACCTTCATTCGCTGCCTGAATGACCTCAAACGCGTCTAAACCATACTGCTCACATACCAGAGCCACCTCGTTGGCGAAAGAAAAAATCGTATCTCGAAAGGCATTGTTCACCAGTTTGACCATTTCTGCGGCTTCGAGAGAGTTCAGGTTGACGATAATGGGGGTCATCTCGCGAAATATAGCCGTAGACACTTCAGCACCTCGGCTATCCAATGAGCCGATAATTTGGGGGAGCGTACGCAGCTCTTTGAGCGCTTTGCCGGCTATGGTGCGCTCAGGGGCGAAGACAAGAGAAAAATCTCGACCACCCTTCAAGCCAGAGACTTTTTCCAGCCAAGGCAGGCAATCGTTTCGAGTCGTGCCTACCGGTACGGTCGAGCGCAGGATAACTGTATCACCGACCTTGAGCAACCTCCCTACCTGATGACAGGCTTTCTCCACATCGTTCAAGATCGGTTGATGATGTTGATCAACCGGTGTGCCAACGGAGATAATATAGATATCACATTCTTTTTCGGGCAGGGCGCGATCGACGAATAAACGTTTGCCGATCAAATAGCGCACCTGATTTGCCAAACCTGCCTCGTAGAAATGGGGGATACCCTGTTTCAACGAGGCAACGACCGACTCTTGCTCATCCACCCCATAGACGGTAAAACCGATATCGGCGAGCACGGCTGCCAAGGTCAAGCCCACAAAGCCCAAGCCTAAGACGGCAATTTTTTTGGTTTTGATGTCTGCTTGCTGTAACAGGCTGAGGAAGGAAACCACATCGACAACATGGTTCTCCTCATCAACCACCACAATTTTTCCCGCGCCGCGATCCAACATGCGCGTGCCACTTTTGATCGTTTGCATCACCTCTTCAAACATCATCGGCTGGGCGTGATTCCGCACAGCAATCGGATCAACCGACATGATGGTCGAAACCGGCTCATCAAGACCGACACCGTGCAGAATTGCCGAACGGATATCGCCATCGGTTACCACACCGATCAAGCGGTTGTCGTCATCCACGACGACAGCAATCCCCGAAAGTCCGACCAAATGCGGCGCTTTCTCGATGACGATCATGGCTTGGCGAATGGTCTGGTCTGCTTTGATAAATAAAGCCTCTATATTCCTTGTCATAGGTTTGATGTACTCTCCCAAATTTTCGGATTCATAAAGGGATCAGATCACGATCTGCGGTTCATAAGTGTGCTTTGCTTGCGGTGAAGTGATTACGCTAGGCAAACGACATCTTTCAATTCAGCGGCACGATAGGCAGCCAGAGCAATGCGCAGCGCAGCAATGCCATCTTCTAGGGTACAACGTGATGTCTCCTTTCCTTCAATGAGGTTCAAGAAATGTTGCATCTCAGCAAGGAAAAGATCGTTACGCTCTAGGGGTTTGTCTGCTTCAAGCGGGGAAAAGCTAGAGAAGGATTGTATCTCGGCTTCTGGGCTATGGCTTTGCTCATAACGATACAGGCGCGTTTCTCCTGTAGCGTTATCCCATTCGATTGTGCCGTGTGAGCCGATGATTTGCAAGTGATGTCGCGCCGGACGTTGGAGGTAATCCAAGTGTACGCTCCCTACCGAGCCCTTAGCAAACCATAAGCAGATTTCGGCGGTATCTTCAACTTGAATTTCTAAATCGCCGATCTGTTCGACCATTGCAGAGACACGAACCACCTCTCCCAACAACCATCTTAGATAATCCAAAGGATGGGAGAGAGTTAAGATCAATCCTCCACCTAAGTCGGCACGTGCGCTGTAACCGTAGCGGTAATCTTCCCATGGATGCCAAGCAGGCAAATATTCACCCCAGTGAGCGCGGACAACCAGCGGCTTGCCAATGCTCCCCTGCTCGAGGATTTCTTTGACTTTGATCAAGCCTGGGTGAAAACGAAAATGATATCCAACCAATACCCGACAGCCATTCTGTTGCACAAGGCGTTGGAGTTCTTCAAGCCCATCCAAATTATGTGAGATGGGTTTTTCGATCAGCAAGTGGCAGCCTCGCGCTGCAGCAGCCAAAGCCACCTCGAGATGCAAGGCAGTAGGATTTGAAATGATCACCGCGTCAGGTTGGTGGTCCAGGGCGTCGCTCAGGTCGGTCTCTTGTGGAAAATTGCCCAACTCTTCATCGGGCAATGTACTGCGATGCGTGCGGTAGAGCAAGATATCTTGCACGCCTAAGCGCTGCAAATTGCGCAGATGACGCCGCCCGATCGAGCCAAGACCGGCAATCAGAATTTTCATTTTCCTTCTTCTACCGAATATCCCCAAGTTTGTAGAAGCGGAGCAGCTCTTTCAAGAAATATCGCTTTCTCTTGAGGGGTAAACATTTCCTGCCAAGAGCCGCTTTGACCTTTGCGCAAGCGTTGAGCGATTTGGCCGGCTTTCTGGTTTTGCCATTCGGCATCGGGGTTGGATTGTAATTCGGCTTGCAGGTCGGTTTCTAAGTTCGCCTCAATTGCCGAGACTTGCAAGAATTGCCAGACTTTCTGCATTTCTTCCCAGGCTTTTTCGAGCAAGTCTTCATAACGGACAATCAAGAACCGTTCCCCATAGAGTTCCTGCCCTAGCGAGATGGTCGTGGTCACATTTTCAACCCACTCATCGACGGCCCGCACAAAACCTTTGGGGGTAAAAATAGACTTTTCACCCCGCAGAAAAGGCTGTGGATGACGAGTAAATTCATCTCGCAACCGCAAGTCTTGGGCAGAAAGATGCTGAGGAGAATCGATAAAAGATTGAAAACGATGCGAGAGAATGGTATCCCGCCCATCTCTAAGGATATAAATCAAGCGAGCATCCGGGTAGAGTGCATAAGCGCGGCGGACAGCCTCGCCATTGACTAAGCTATTGGGACTTTTATCTCCCACAATAGCCTTACCCAAGCGGGCAGCTTCTCTTTCCAAGATAAAATCGGCTGCCGCCCGTAAAACCAAGGGCGATAGATCACGCCCCCCATTCCAACGATTACTGCGTCGTGCCAACCACTCTCCAACAGCCTGGTCTTGAGCGAGAGCCGTCAAAAAAGGCGGCCGAGTAAAAAAGTGCGCTTGCCAATTGCAATGGACTTGGGGGTGAACTCGCACCAAGCGCGCTAAGAGCGTGGTGCCGGAGCGCGCATGACCAAAGATGAAGAACTTGGGGCGAGGGAAAAATTGCTTGATTTCTGCTATTTCCTCGGCAGTGATAGGCGGAATTGAGCGGGTCGAATTTCTTGGCGCAGAATCGCCTTTTCGTAGAATCCATATAGCTCGTTTCATTCGAGTGACAAAATCGTTTTTCATGCTCTCCTCGCAGTATGAGCCAACTGAGCTAAATAAGCCCCCGTGCGGGAACCTGCGCTTCCATCGGTAAACGTACATTCTTGCTGCACAAAGCGGTGTTGGGCTTGACGATCCATCTCAGGATGAAGTAAGTAATCATTGATTGCTTGGCGTAACTCCTCTTCGTTGGTTGCCACCCGCCCTGCTGCAGAACGGCGAAACCGTTGGTGGGTGGGCCAATTCCCAATCTGAGTGAGCAGTAAGGAGTATTCCCCTGGCCAGCCGCTGGGCGAGTCAATGGTAACACTGATGATCGGGGTTTGATGGATGGAGGTTTCAACCACCATCGTCGAGTAAACCGTTAAGAAGACATCTGAATATGCCATCATGGAGGATTTTTCATGCATGTCTTCCCCTGAGTAATACCCCAATTCACCACCCAAGGGAACCGGTTCGACGACATGCACATGGGGATATCGCTCTGCCAAATCGTAAATCTGTTGCCGCTCGGTTGACCAACGCTTGACAGTGGTAAAGTGGTTTGGATGAAGGCGCACCAAGAGCTGGCAAGGTGCAACAAGCTGGTCATTTGCCACCAAACGCGCAATGGCTTCGATATTTTGAATATTCGGAGAGTAGGTGACAAAACTGGCAGCATACCCCAAAAGCTTGCGCTTCGGATCTAAGCCATGCATGGCAAAATACTCTTCTCGCGGCAGCAACCATTGGCGGCGAAAATAACCGTCATAAGAAGGAATTCCGCCGATATGAATCTGCTCCGCTCGCCAATCTGCCCCGTCGATGAGCTCTTGCTTTTGGGCTTCCGACCAACAAGATATGGCGTCGATGCGGGCGCCTGGCAAGGCGTGACTGCTTGGATTATCCCAACCTAACACGATGGCCGCCGTCCGAATGCGGCGGGCAGCGGCTTCTCTCAGCAGATAGCGGTCCATCCGCCATCCCGCCGTACTTGCCACGACCAAAGCAGGGCGGTATCGTTCGAAGAGATCTCCATATATATAAGGGGTAAATCGATGCTGCCAGTTGATCACAGTTTGACGAGCAAGGCGGTTATGACGCAGAAAAAACAGCGCTAAACGGACAAGAGGAAAAAGCATTCTCCGTTTGGGTGGAGCCTCGGTGTAAACCCAGCGCACATAATTGTTGACGGTTTCCAAATTCATGCGCGCCGAAGCACCCGCCCGACGGAAGAAATCCAACCACCATTGCAGAGAATTTTGTTCGTTTTGGAAATAAGCCCTTAGACGATCTAGGCGTAAGCCCTCCACGATCAAGCCTGCTCGACCAAAACTGTTGCGGATTTTCTCCAATAAGTGATCATCCGTCAACAGCACAACTTGAAGATCCGCATCGAGCATCGTTTGAACGACATCGGTCTGTAAAAAATAAACGATTGCCAAACCATGATCAGCACTGATAAAAACACTTTTCTTTTGACTCATCCGCGCTCCATCTGCTCCTATCGTCAAGCTTCGGATCGATTAGGAACGACGATATAGAAGTTCAAAGGTCTTGTTATTCAACCAAACAAGAAATTGTCGAAGAGGCTTCCAGAGGGGTTTCTTCTTTTGATGAGGGGAGTGTTGAGTTAATTCTTGGCGCTGAGAAGATTGTTCGATTTCCCATCCTTGCAGGGTGTTTCCCAGATGTTGGATCCACCAATCCGGCGTCGAAAGCCGCAGGTAGCCTCTCTCGTTCAAGGCTATATCCAGTGCTCTAACCTGCCCCATCGGCCTAGCGGAGGGTAAAGGGATAACCTCTTGCAGCACGCGCTTGCGAGCTACGAATTGAAAGTGTCCCGCCCCAACAAAGTAGCGTTCTCCACGAAAGAATAGACAGGTATCCTGCCGAGATTCAAAGTGTTGGCGGGCTTCGGCTTCTGTTTTTCCAAGGCTACGGGAATGTCTCCAGTAATCCTCCCACTTCAGAAACTGCCCTTCTTGGATCTCCACCTCAGGATTGCCCTCTGCCCATCGGAGCGTGTTCTCGGCATACTCAAGCGGACTCCACAATGGCATCCCGGTGATCATCCCGGCATCGGGGAAGCGTTCTAAGACCCCAACCAATGCCGAGAGCCAGCCGGGGTAGAAATAAACGTCGCTGTCGGCGTAGGCGATGATCTCTCCCGGCGCACCCCCAAAAATGATGTTCCATGCGCCGGCTTTGCCGATGTTTCTGTCGGACAGCCAAAGAAATTGGATTTTCCCCTCTTCATGGGTTTCACGCAAATACTCGCGCACTTGCGCGCAACTGGCATTATCGAACACCAGCAGGTCATGCGGTAAATCCGTATTTTGCCAGATGCTCGACAGGCACACCTTCAGGACATCAAAGCTCTCAGCATAGTAGCCGCCCAGAAAAGGGATATAGGTGATAACCGCCACGGTAATCTTTGCCGGTTGAGCGACTTCGCTGACAAATTTTGCAGGATTCTGTCCCACACGCATAATAGGCTCATCCCATGCGGAAACGTCGCGCTCGCCGAAAACGCCGCGCGATCCACCATCGCCAACCGTGGCGTTGTTCTTCTGGCGGCATGAGGGCTAGTTCGATTTTGCGCAACAAACGTAACGTGGACAGGGGTGGTCGTACCAGCTTGCCGTTCTTCAGTTGGTAGTGACTATCCAGAATATAGTACATTGCCCGCATCCCACCGGCAAGGTTGAGATTTTGTTCGGATTCTTCCAAGTCGTAGTGCGGTTTGCCACCCGGCAAGTGGCTGTAGTCATGGTCTTGATGAATAACGGTGATCGCAGGCGTGCCATCAATGACCGAGATGCCGCTCTGACAAGCCGTATAAATCATCCAATTGTCCCACCCAGCCCTTCCGATGGCAAAATCGGGGATCGGATCGAAATCTTGCTTTCGGAAGAGAAAGAGATCGCTGCCAGCAGGAGGATGGAGACGACCGTGTTGTTGCAACAATAACCGCAGTCGCATCTCCCCATCGGCCGAGAAATCCAAGAGCTCTTTGACTTCCAGATCCCAACGTTGGCTGATGAGCAGAAAGCGACTTGATAACGCGAGAAGGTGCCGCGCAGCCGCAATGATATCGGGTAAAAGGATGATATCGCCATTAACATAAGCTAACAGTGGTGCAGTAGAGACTTGCCGCGCCAGTGCAAAAATCGAACTGACGAAGGGAGTGCCCTGTTCATTGCGTCGAACGGCTGGCAAGTGGACAACACCGTATTCCTGAGCCACCTCGGCAAGCCCATTTTCCTCTCCAATTAAGATAACTTCTACCTCTTCCCCCAAATGAATCCAAGAGCGGATGGCATTGTGCTGAATCGTTGCAATGTGCGGGTTGGTGAAGGGTTTCGGAGCAGAGAAGATGGTGATCAGTTTGGACATCGAGGTGTTATCTCAGGGTTGAATTTTGGATGATTGAGCGTGGGGAGGAGATTTGGTGAACTTCCTTTTTTGAAGTTCTCACCGAGATAGTCTCTTGTCGACATCATGAACGGTTTTATGTTGAACACCAGCATTGATCTCAAGAAGCTCAGGATGGCGCTGCATCAAATCCAGCACATCCAACCACGAGAAAGTATCTCGGTTGTCAAAATAGGCATAAATCTGGCGTACCAGTTGGTAATCTTCGGGGGTATCTACTGTCCACCGATACGTTCCGTAGTCAGGGTCATGATCAACCTGTAACACTCGAAAGAAGCCAGGCGGTACAGGGGGTAGATTGAAGGGGGATTGGAGGGTAGAGACATGCACCGAGCGCTCTTCTTCGTAGATATAGGGCATCACATGCTCACGGTGATAAGGTTGGGTGGCTTCCTGCCAGGCACGTTCCAGCGCCTGAAAGGTGCAGACTTCGACATCTAAGCCGATTGGAAAGGTGCGTTTCCAAGGGGGTGGCAAACGATTTGCCGCAAAATCCCAGAAAGGCTCGTCTCCTGCGGCTGTCGTAGGGGGCGAGGGCTTGCCCCATTCAAAAAACGCCTGCACCACCTGATCGATCAAGGTCGGATCGATCAGCGGGCAATCAGCCGTGATGCGCAGGATCACATCGGCTTGATGGGTTAGAGCGGCCTGATAATAGCGGTCGAGCACGTCAAAAACGCTGCCTCGCGTTGTGGGGATTCCCATCTGGCGGCAGTGATTTACAATCGCGTCGTCCTCCGCTGCGACCGTTGTTGCCACCACCACTTCATGGATTCGTGTCGCCTGGCGGGTGTGTTCCACCACCCGCTGTAACATCGTTTTACCGCCGATATCCAACAGCACTTTATTGGGCAGGCGAGTAGAACTCATGCGTGCTTGAACGATGGCGACGATTTTCATTGACTTGAAGGTTTCTCTTCTTTGATACAAATATAGCCAATTAATACAGAAATATCTTCTATTGAATTACCAGATTGCGAATGCCTCCAGTTTTTGCACAAAGAAGCCGTTAAGTTCGGATCAGAGCGGATATTCTGTGCCAACTCGGCTGCTTGGATTGTTTGTCCTGTCATGGCATAAGCAACAAAGAAGGGGAGCCATTCATACACATCGTAGGGCGCCAATTTTTGCTTGGAGGCTTGCTCCGCTAAGCCGATAACTGCTTGCCAATCTCCCTTTTGGCGATAGTAACTGGCTTTCTGATAAAAATAGCACCAGCTACTCCGAGATGGTTCCTTTCCAAAAATGGTTTCATCTAGCTTTACAAACGTCTCATCGATGAGAATTCTTTGGACTTGCGAATACGGTGCAGCCAGTTGGACAAGTGGCTCCTCAATTGCAGATAGCTCGACTTGTGACCCATCCAATACATGTAAACACGAAGACAAAGATGGCAAACTAACAACAAGGGGGTTATCAAAATCGCGATATAAGTAGATGCCTCGATAATTGCGGGTGTTCTTTCCCCTCCATGCTAATTGTGCTACTGATTCTTGGCTAATTACTTCTCCTGTTATACGTGGTCTCGGATTATCACGGTAGTACATCAAATTGGCTGGTGCCCAAATTTCATACCCCTCAGCAAGGTAAAAAGGAAATGGTAAATTTACCATTAGTAATGTATTGCGTTTTATGTTTGGTGCCCGCCAACTTAGCTGCCACCATACTTGTTGTTGAACTTTCCAAAAGTCAATCATGTATCTAGCATATTGAGAATGGGTTATGAGAGCTGAGAAAATTAACACTCCAGCTAACCAAGGACGTACCTTGCGGTGTACACAAATCATAATCAGAACCGCAAGAAGAAGTGATGCTCCCATTGAGGCTGGTAGGCTGAACCGGTCATCACGCCCAACAAAGCGAATATTTTGAAGAGTGGAAACCACGGGGATCAATGTTGAGATGACGCTTATAAATCCTATCAACAAAGCCGCTTGGAGATCGTGAGTGAATTGTGTATCGGCTTCGTGTACTTGACTCTTCTGGGAATGATAGTACAGCAATCCCCATAACCCAGCGCCAAGCAAAGCCATTAATACTCCAACGAATTGAGTTTGATAATCGCCATAATACCATTGGTTATAAAGGGGAACTATCCAGGCTAAAAAAACAGTTTCAATCATGTCACGAAACAACTCCAAGCCCATTGATAGCACACTGTTGAATGAGTTGCTTGAGTAGGTCAGAAGCAGTCGCCCGATGTTCAAGGTAGGTCGATCACTCTCGAATATAAACACCCGCCAATACAGAAAACTACCGCTCACCAGTAAGTAGGGTAAAGACTCGAACAGAAATTTTCTGGTAAATTTTTCAGACTTTTGCTGTCGCACAAAGAACCACAGCATTGCATATCTCATCCCCTCTAGACCGATATAGTATTCCATTGTAAACGGATAAATGGCAGCACAAACGACAGCCATAAACCGATAGGTTAAGCTCTTAAGAGGGTGTTCTATACTTACTGAGCGCAACATCCAATGTATCGAAAGCAGAGCAAATAAAATACCGTGAAAATGCATCTGAAAACAATTTGGTTGAACTTGTTGCAAAAAACCGGGATAAATTGCAAACAATACTGTTGCTAAGAAAGTCATATTGCGCTGATTAGGCCAAAGTTGACGAAGAATTGCACCAAATACAAATACCCCCGCTACTCGTAGGATGAAAGCATAGATACCCCAGAGAAAAGATCGATTTCCTAAAATCGGGTATAAGTAAGCATATAAATGCCCCATTAAGGGACGTTCTCCAGCATACATTGAAGGAAACGCGCTTGCCCCACGGGCGACGCCGTTCCAGGTCACATACCAATCCTCGCGATAGAAGCCGAGGAAGGGCACCCATATTGCATAGGCAAGGATCATCAACACCAAGATCAGGATTATCGAGAGCAGTGTGTGATTTTGAAGGACTTTTTTCATAAGGCAGGAAGTTGTTATCTCTTGAAAAATACGTGTATTTCGATATTATCCGCCAACAATTTGGATGTGGAGTTTTTTATCCTCTCTCAATCGCCCAGTTCAGAGCAGTGTATAAATTGGGAAAGTTGCGCGACCAGTCGGCGCGCTGTTCAACTAAGCGACGTGCGCTTTCTCCCATACCTGCCAAACGCTCTTTCTGGCGAATAGCTGTTTCCATCATCTCAGCTAGAGCTTTCCAATCGCCTTGCGGGAACAGCCAACCCACCTCGTTGGGGGTGACCCATTCGCGGTTGCCTGGCAGGTCGGAGACGATCACCGGACGTCCACACGCCATCGCTTCGAGCATCGAGATGGAGGTGCCATCGCTGTGCGAAGCGCTGACGTAGACATCTGCCAGACGATAGTAACGCGGCAAATCTTGAAAACCGATCTGTCCAGGCATCGATACTCGATCCATTACGCCCGCCTGAGATAGAATTTGTCGCAAGGCACCCGCCTGCGAACCGTTGCCCAGCAGGATCAGGCGAGAATGAGCATGACGGCCGCCCACTTCTCCAAAGGCTTTGGCAATGAGGTCGATCCCATAGATGGGCTCCCAACTGCGAGTTGAGAGGAAAGTCAGCCCATCCCTTGTGCCGGCGATCTGCCGATCGGAGGTGAAATGGCGCAGGTCAACTCCCCAGGGAAAGGTCACAATGCGGTTGGGATTCATCCCATAAGAAATCGCCAGTTGGCGAACCGTCTCACAATCCCCCAATAAGGCAGCGCTGCGCTTAAGGGTGAAACGGGTGAGCCATCCCATCCAACGATTGCGGCCGGCATCGAGGATCAGATCGTATCCCCATGACATACTGACCAAGCGCCGAAAACCACTTGCAGCAACCAAAAAAGCGCCGCTTTGAATAGGTCCGGCTAATACAACCTGCGGATTGACCTGCCGGAGAACCCGGCGCAAACTGGCGATAAACAACGGTAAACGCCGAACATCAAAGGGATATTTATCTGCCAGCCAATGGACTCGCTCCACTCCTGCAGGCAACGGACGATCTTCCAGAGGGCGGGCGCGGTTTTCGAGATGCATTACCCACACCGCGCCACCGTGTTCAACCATCGCTTGGAGAAAACGATGATCGTGGGGGGAATAGGCGCGCGACAAGTAAAGAAGTCGAGCCAACTACGCTCCTAAATCTACCCAACGCAGCTCTTTGCCGGCCGGCAGATCAACCAAAGCCCGTTTGCCGATTACCTGCGCGATCTCGTAGGGAAGAATCGCTCCTGGAGTAGCCGGACGAAGGACATCGATCATCTCTCGGGTCAAGACTTCACCTTGACGGATGTCACGAGCTGCACGCAGGCAGCGGCGTTGGATGATCACCGTTTCCTGCTCATTTTCGGTGACAAATTTATCCGCCGAGCCGAGGGCCGCTTCTAGCTCACGCGCTCGATCGACCATCTCCCGCCAGGTTTGCGGAGTCATCGAGAAAGGATGATCCGGGCCAATACGGCGATTATCATCGGTAAAATGTTTCTCGATCATGCGGGCGCCAAGCGCAATGGCACCTAAAACCGTAGCATGACCCGGCGTGTGATCGGATAAGCCCAGAACCAAGTCGGGAAACATCACACGATAGGTGATCAACACGCGCAGGTGGATGTGACGAAAATTCTCCAAACTGCCGGTATAGTTGGTGTTGCATTGCATCAGCGCCAGTTGCGGATTGATCTTGAGGATCGTATGAACGGCGCGCTGTACATCTCCAATATCGGAAGCACCGGTGGCGAGAATCAGCGGTTTGCCCTTGCTTGCCATGCGCTCCAGCGCCTCTAACCAAGTGATGTCGCCGGAACCGATCTTATAAGCCGGCACATACGCATCCAGCATATCGATTGCTTCGAAGTCGTAAGGCGACGAAAAGTAGTCTATCCCTACTTTATCACATTCTTCCTTCAGGATGGGAGTCCACTCGAAGGGAATCGAAGCATCTTGATAAACTTCAAAAACGCTTTTGTGCCATTTCGCCTGGTGGGAGACTTGGCTGCCCATTGCCTTGAAGCCGTAATCCGAAACGATCTTGGGAGCACGGAAATTTTGAAATTTTGCGGCGTCTGCTCCGGCTTCTTTGGCAAGGTGGATGAGCATCTTGGCGCGTTCCAGATCGCCATCGTGATTGGCAGAGATGTCGGCGATGAAATAGGTGGGGTATTGATCTCCAATCGAATGGTAACCGATTTTTAAGTCCATACTGTTCAGAGCCTCCTTTTAGATTGGGGTAGTCGGGTTTACTCGAGTCTCATCGCCCGCAGGCGTTGGGGATACTGATCTTCATAGAGTGCGACAAAATGCCTCAAACCTTGGTCGATCCCTGGAAGAGGTTGCGGTAGGATTTTTTGGAGTTTGTCCACCGAAAGGGTCATCCGCGGTGAACGGGCGGCACGGAAGCCAGCCTGAGACACAGAGATCGGGCGGATGAGTTGGGCATCGAAGCCAAAGGCTTGGGCTAACCGCACGCCGAACTCATATTTGCTGATCGATTCGGGCGACACAAGATGATAGATGCCGCTGATCTCTAATTTCATCATAGATAGCAAGATTTGAGCAAGATCATTCGCCAAAAGCGGACAAAAGAACACATCGTAAAAACCGGGTGTTTCTTTCCCGGCGCGCAGGTTGTTGAAAAAGAACTCGGCTAAACTGCGCTTCCCGCTCAGGCTCCAACCGTAAAAATTCACCCTGACAACCAATGCTTGAGGATTGGCTGCTAAAACAGCCTGTTCACCGGCGAGTTTCGTTTGCGCGTAAACGCCTAATGGATGCGGTTCGTCTTCTTCGGTGTAATCGCCGCGCTGCCCGTCGAAAACCGCATCGGTTGAAACGTGCAACAGGCGCGCTCCGCC
>FWPV01004260.1_pt1 | contig 26970 bp, 23 predicted proteins | sample 2228371 | NCBI WGS metagenome assembly FWPV01 (sample SAMEA103939776, study PRJEB20133) | metagenome
TTTCCGACGCCGCGCGCATCGACGAGGCCGCCATACGCGCGTTGGGTGTCCGAGGCTTTGTTCGCGTTGGTGGTCATGCAGCGCACGTGGTTCTGGGACCAGAGGCAGAGCGCGTTGGCCGCGCCTTGCGCGGCTTGATCTAGAAGCGCCAACCTTGTCTCGTGGTCGCACGGGCAGGGGCGTCGCCATTGTCTGCAAAACGTCACGTCGAAGATCATCGAGAAGGCTTGTTCGTCGCAATCTCAGATGCGATAGGCAGGCTTGGGTGATCGATCCGGTTGATCGATCAGGTTTTACGTTGGTCGGGCCGCCAGCGTGGAGACCCGCGTCATGCTTCAACGTGTCCGTAAACTGTCCGTGCTCAGAGAGCTCCTGGAAAGCGGAGCGGCCGGCGGTCTGCTTTTGATGGCGGCGGCCGCGCTCGCCCTTTTTGTCGCCAACTCGCCCCTGGCGGAGGGCTATTTCAGCGCCCTCCATGTCTCATTCGCCGGACTGGACCTGCTCCATTGGATCAACGATGGGCTGATGGCGATCTTCTTTCTGTTCGTCGGCCTGGAGATCAAGCGCGAGTTCCTGGACGGGCAACTGTCGACCTGGGCCAACCGTGCGCTGCCCTGCGTCGCCGCCGCCGGCGGCGTCATCGTGCCGGGTCTGATCTATGCGGGCTTGAATGCGGGCAGCCCTGAAACCCTTCGCGGCTGGGCCATTCCGACCGCGACGGATATCGCCTTTGCGCTGGGCGTGCTTTCGCTGCTGGGGTCTCGTGTTCCCACCAGCCTCAAGATCTTTCTAGCGACGCTGGCGATCGTCGATGACCTCGTGGCCGTCCTGGTCATCGCCGTCTTCTACACCGCCGAGCTCAACACCGCCGCCCTCGCGGGCGCGGGGATCGTCACCCTTGTGCTGGTCGGCTTCAATCGGCTGAAGCTGAAGCGTCTTGCGCCCTATCTAGTGATGGGCGTCGCGCTGTGGTGGCTGGTCCTGCTGTCGGGCGTGCACGCCACGATCGCCGGCGTGGTGCTGGCCATGACCATCCCGTTGCAAGCGTCGAAGGCCGCGCCGGACGATGCAGACTCGCCCCTTCACAGGCTGGAGCACGCGCTGTCGTCTTGGGTGGCGTTCCTGGTGGTGCCGATCTTCGGCTTCGCCAACGCCGGTGTCTCGTTTGCCGGCATGACGCCGTCCGTCCTCGCCGAGCCGGTGACGCTGGGCGTGGCCTTGGGGCTGTTCCTGGGCAAGCAGATCGGCGTCTTTGGGGCGGCGTGGCTGGCCATCCGACTGGGGATCGCGCGCTTGCCGGTGGCCGCCTCCTGGCTGCAGCTCTACGGCGTCAGCCTGCTGTGCGGCATCGGTTTCACCATGAGCCTCTTCATCGGGCTGCTGGCGTTCCGGGACGCCGCGCTCCAGAACGAGGTCAAGGTCGGCGTCCTGGTTGGCTCGCTTAGCTCGGCCTTGATCGGCGCGACTCTGTTGAGTTTCGCCAAGAAGCGCCCCCCGGCGGAGGTCGAGGGGGGCTCCCCGCTATCTGAAGGTCGCAGCGAGGCGGCGACCGGGCAGTGAAGGCTAGGCGGTGGCCTTGGTGCTGACGGGGATCACCGCCGCCGGCGCCGAGCGTCGCAAGATGAAGAATTCTTGAAGTTTCAGCGGCTCGTCGTCACCGCCGCGTCCCTTGTCTGTGAGGCCGCTTTTGAGGCCCGACAACGGGGATCGTATGACAATGACCGCTCTTTCCTTTCGACACGGCCTGCTGCTGACGGAGCTGGTCGAGCGCCCCGCCGACCGCCGTCGAGGCGTCCCCGAGGGCCCCGGCCGCGGCGGCCGTGTCGCCGGAGCGCAGCGCCTCGCGACGGGCGCTGCCGATAGTGTCGTCTCGGAAGTCGTCGTCGCTGGTCAGCGCCGCAGTCAGGCGCGCGCCGTCCAAGAACAGCGTGAGAGCCTGACAGTCGCCAACGTCGTCTCCGCCGAGGAACTGCAGGCCCAACCGACCGCCAATCTCGCCGACCTGCTGTCTCGCCTTCCGGGCCTATCGTCCTCGGTCGACCAATCGCGTAACCAAGCCGGGACCGGCGAAGCGCAGTATGTGACCATCCGCGGTCTCGATAGCGCCTGGAACGCCTATTCGATGAACGGCGTGCGCCTGGCCCAGACCGACGCCAAGGCTCGCAGCATTTCGATGAACCTGCTGTCGCCGTTCGCCTTGTCTTTCGTGCGGGTGGACAAGGCCCCGACCGCCGAGATGGACGGCGACGCGCTGGCCGGTACTGTCGATTTCCGCACCGCTTCGGGTTTCGACTTCGCGTCCAGCTACAACCGCCTGCGCCTTCAAGGGCAGCTGGCCGACCGCGCGATCCAGCGCGACGTTGATGGCCTGGGCTATACCGCGCAGTTGGAAATGGCGCGCACGTTCGGCGACGCCGAGCAGTTCGCCGTCTATGGCAATCTCTATTATCAGAACAAGGACAACGCCGGGGAGTCCCAGGCGGTCCAGCAGGACTATGTGAAGAAGGACTCTACTGCGCAGGGTCTTATCCGCGCTCAGGGCGCCAACCTCTATGCCCGCGGTCCGCAGTGGAACTTCTATCGCAACAGCGTCAAACGCCAGGGCGCGACCCTGTCGCTGGACTACAAGACCGACGCCCAAAGCCTTTATGGTCGCTTCACCCATGGCGAGTTCAAGCTGCTGACCAGCATGGACCAGTCTTCGGCTCGCCTCGGCCTGGCGACGGCGCCCAGTGGCTCCAAGGAACTGGTGGACTTCCTGACCGCCAACCGTCCGTCCTCGGCCTGGCAGGTCAACGGCGACAGCGACCCCAAGAACATCAGCCTGTATGGCGCGATCCCGGGTCAGTACAGCCGCACCGAGCACTCGACCCAGACCCTGACCACCGCCCAGGTCGGCGGCGAGACCAAGCGTGACGCCTTCACCCTGGACTATGCGGTGTCGTATTCGAAGGGCCGCACCGAATATCCGTTCCGGATGCAGGCTGGCTTCTACGCCTTCCCGTGGATCGGCACCCCGGATCAGGGCGGCAAGGCCGTGGTTCCGCTGATCACCGACATCTCGGACCCGAAGTCGCCGCAAGCGGTGCTGACGCCCGATGGCCTGCGCTATATCGGCCGCACCGACATCACGCGCCAATGGTACATCACCTACGGCTACGAAGACGCCGAGGAGACCAAGCTCGACTTCAAGACCAACCTGACCTGGGAGATCGACCACCCGGTCGTCAAATCGGTCAAGGGCGGCGTGAAGTATGAAACGGCGGATCGGATGTCGAACAACGTCGGCACCGATGATGAAAACCGCTTCTACTTCTACAAGAAGGACGCCAACGGCAACTGGACCTCGAACCCGGCGCTGCTGGATAGCGGCAGCAACCGCTGGGCCGCGCAAGGCGACTATCTGTTCGACCTGCCTGGCCAAACCCTGACCAGCTTCATGGGCCGTGGCCTGCAGGTTCCGATGCGTTTGGTTGACCCCGAATATCTGAAGAAGCAGGCCTATCAGTACTCAGCTACAATTCCGTGGACAGATGATGTTCTGAAGCGGAACCTGCTTGAGGGCGAAGAAACCCGCGCGTCGGCGTATGTCCAGCCGACCCTGACCTTCGGCGACAAGCTGACCGTGGCGCCCGGCGTTCGCTACGAAGACAACAACTTCCAGGGAACCTACTGGCGTCCGGAAAGCGTCAAGGGCAAGGACGGCAAGACCACCTCGACCCGCGTGCGCACCACGTCGGACCGCGGGTTCGGTATCGTCTTGCCGAGCATCGTCGCCAGTTGGCGGCCGAATGAAGAGATCGTGGTCCGCGGGGCGATCCGCCGTTCCTATACCCGTCCGGCGTTCGACCAGATGATCGGCGCCACCAGCATCTCCAAAGACGCCGACGGCAAGATCACGGCCATCAGCATCGCCAATCCGGATCTCAAGCCGGTCACCGGCGTCAACTATGATTTCAGCGTCGAAAAGTACGGCAATGACGGTCAGTATTTGATGGCTTCGGTCTATTATAAGGACCTGAAGAACGTGATGTTTGTATCGGGGTCGACCAATACCGGTTCTGACTTCAATGTCTGGACGGGCGACGTGATCAAGGACGCCGGTGGCGCTGAGATCAGCCGACTGGACAACGCCAAGAGCGGTTCGGTTCTGGGTCTGGAACTGGGCGCCCGTCAGCGCTTCACCAGCCTTCCGGGTTTCTGGAACGGCTTTGGCGTCAGCGGCAACGTCACGTTCCAAAAGACCGAAGCAAGCATCCGTATCGGCGGCATCGGCGCCGATGTCTCTCGCCGTTTGATCAACGCGCCCGACAGCATCGTCAACGCCTCGCTGTTCTACAACAAGCATGGCGTGCGCGCGGAGCTGGCCTATAGCCGCGTTGGCCTTATCTACAAGGATGTGCGCAACAACAACGACGACACCTGGGTCCAACCCATGCGTCGCCTGAACTTCAACGCCAACTACCAGCTGCCCCACGGCTTGCAGGTCGGCGTTGCGGTCGAGAACATCCTCAACGATCAGTCCTATTGGGCGACCCAGGGCAAGGCCGAGACCCTGCTCTCGCATGACCGCAAGGGCGGCTATGTCGAAACGGGCCGCACCTACATGATCAATACGTCCTGGACGTTCTGATCCTGCTTCTCCCCAAGAGCCCTTTCCGGTCTGATCGGACCGATCAGATCGGATAAAAGAGCTACAAATTCAAAGTCGTAGAGCTCACTAGCTTTGGATGATGTCCTCTATAGCCAGTGAGCTCAAGGGCGTCGCTTCCCCCTCGCGGCGCCCCCACCTTCGAGGCCGGAGTCCACGGGTCTCCGGCCTCGCTTTTTCGCGGACACCGATTTGGTCGGCTCAGAACCTAGCGCGCACGGCGAAGCTCAGCTGCCGACCCGTGTGGACACGGCTGGAGATGGCGCGACTGTTGCGGCCGACATGGGCGTCATAGGCCAGGGCGTCACCCAGATTGGTCACCCCGGCTTCGACCTGTGCCTGCTTGCTGATCCGATAGCGGACGCTCAGATCGGTCGTCGTCACAGGGCGGACCCAGAGATTGTCCCAATCGCCGGGCGCTTCCAGCGCATTGTATTCCGACAGCAGCGCGCCGGTGTAGCGAACGTTGAACCGCACGCGCCAGGGGCCGCGCTCATAGACCGCCGCGACGCTCGCCAGCCACGCCGGGGCGGACTGCATCGGCGCGGACCGGCCAAGCGCCTCGCTGCCAAGGTCCGCTTGAGTCCACTGGCGGCTGACGCTGCCCGAGAGTTCAAACCTCGACGGGGGGTCGAAGGCGGGCGCCAGCCGGCGAACCCACTCGGCCTGCAACCCTCTAACCGTCGCCACACCACCGTTGTGGGGGGTGATCAGCCGCGCCAGACCCGGTCTCGCGCGCGGTGCGGCTCCAGTATAAAGACCGCCGCTTTCGAACAGGATATTCTCGAGGCGCTTGGCCCAAGCAGACAGTCCCCAGCCGCCGTTCGGCGTCCTTTGCAGCCATTGCAGATCCAGATTGACGGCGGTAATCGCCGCCAGGTCGGGATTGCCCTGAGTCAGCACTTGGCCGCCTTGCTCGTCGGTGGTCAGTGTCGCGCCGCCGCCCAGCTGATAGAGGGCTGGTCGGCTGTAGGATCGCCACAGCCCCGCGCGAAGAACTTGCCCGCTGTCGGGGCGCCAGGTCGCGAACACCGAGGGCAGAGTCTCGCCAAAGCGGCTGTGGTCCGTGCGCCATTCGCCCGGCTGTTCACCCGAAACGAGGGTCTTGGCCAGCCAGTAACGACTCCGCACGACGGTGTCCTCGCGCCGCGCTCCGGCCGTCAGCTCGATCGCGCCCCAGCGCGCTGTAACCTGGCCATAGGCGGCGAGCACCGCCTCGCGGCCATACTGACTGCGACAGTTGAGGTTGTTGATCGCCAGGGTCCCGCAGCCGTCCAGGCTGCCCGGGCCGACCGCGCGGGCGAACCAGGCGGCGAGCGCCTCATGATCGACGCGGGGCGCGCGCCAAGCATAGACGCCGGGCCATACCGCTGGCCAACTTTCGCCCGTCGCCACGCCCAGCGCCCGCCAAGTAAGTCCCGGCCGCCCGACAACAACCGCAAACGGCGGGTTGGTCCAATTGCGGCTGGTGACCTGGCGTCGGCTTGTGGAGACAGCCAGCCCCGCCTTGGCTGTGAAAAGTCCATCGCCATCCACCCACTCGGCGTCCATCGCCGCTTGGGCTCGGTCCTGTGCGCTGTGCTGCTCTGTCCGCTGGCCGGCGCGACGGGCCAGCAGGCGCGTATCGGCCTGGTCCAGATCCGCCCAGAGCTCTGGCGTCAGCCGGGGGCGGGGGAAGCCGGCCGCGTAGTCGACCAGCAGCCCTGCATAGGGGCGTGCGGTCTGGCCCTGATTGAAGTCGTCGTTCTGGTTAACGCGGATCGAGGCCTCAAGTCGATCCGGACGATCGCTGGTGGCGCGGCTCAGGGTCAGGCGAGGGGTCAACAGCCATGCGCCCGGCCGGTCAGCCAGAAGCCCCGAACGCATCTGGCTCCCCGTCAAGGTCAGCACGGTCAGTCCGACAACATCGGGATTTGTCTCGTACCAGACCCGGCTGGACACCTCGCCAAGGGACAGGCGATAGCCGCCGGCCGGGTCGGGCGTCCAACGCCGCGCGCCGCCGACCAATTGAGACAGGGTCGAGTTCTGTTCGGTGTCCGACCGCAGATCGACCAGCGTGAGGCTCAGGCTGCGGTCATCGTCGGGACGCCAGTCGGCGGTCAGCATCACCGAGCGGCTACGTTCGAACACCTCGGACACCCCGGCATTGAGAGCGGTGAGCGTCAGGCCGTCCTGGGGGCGGGTCGGATCGCGGGGCGCGCCATAGAACTGGGGGCCGGGCGTCGCCGACCAGGCCCAGGCCCAGCCTTGGTCGTTCTGTGCGGACATCACCCCGGCCATCTCGGCGCTGATCAGTCTGCGCGTGGCGCGCCTCAGGCTGAGGGCGATCCCCAGTTGGTCCTGGGAGCCGAACCGTCCGGCCATGACCAGGCTTTGGCCGTCGCCCCGCCCCGGGGCGTCGTACTGTCGGGCCAGCAAGCTCGCCCGCGTCGAGACGGTCATCTCAAGCCAGCGGCGCTCGGGAAAGTCGGTGGCTCGCAGCGGCCTGAAATCGATAGCCCCGGCGATCAGGTCTCCCTCCAGGTCAGGCCGTCCGGTCCGGTGGATGACCACCTCGGAAAAGCCCTCTGGCGGGATCATGCTCATCTGCACCCCGCGCGAGTGCGGCAGGCCCTGGGCGACCGGCGCGCCCTGAAACAGGGTGACGCCGAACTCGGGATTGAGGCCGCGCAGCCCCACGAACATCCCCTCGCCGCGCGTGGCCGAGTCGACGCCGGAGACGAACGAGCGTCCGGTGGTCAGCACCGTGGTGTCAGGCAGGTCGGCGATGGCGTCGGTGATGTTGCTGATCGCTCGGCCCTCATAGCGATCGCGCGACAGCGCGCTGAGGGCCAGCGGAGCGGCCAGGGCGTCGTCAAGGTTGTCGGCCGCGCCGCGCAACCGATAGGGCGGCGGGCGATGGCCGAGCACAGTGACGGGGGTCACGAGCGTCGATGCTTCAGGCCTTGGCGGGGCAGGGGGCGCAGCGCCGCGGTCCTGCAGTGCGTTCAGTGGCGTGCGGACCTGGGGCCGGCGGACGATCACGAAGGTGCGAGCATCCAGGCGCCGAGCGGTCAGGGGCTGCCCCTCCAGCACGCGCGCGAGGGCGGCTGGGGCGCTTGCGCCGACGTCTGGCGGCAGGGTCACCCGCACCGGCGGCAAGTCAGCGGCCGAGAACAAGATCTGCAGGCGGCCCTGGTTGGCCAGACGACGGAGGGCCTGCTCCAGCGGCAGCATGACGACCGGCGTGGAGGGGCGCGGAACCGGCGGACGCGGGGCTGCGAGCGTCTCCGTCGCGGTCAGAGCCAGCGCCGTCGCAAGGCAGACGCGCCCCCAGGGGTCGCCAAAAGGTGCGCCGCCGCTCGCCAAGGCCGTCCTGTCACACTGATCTCAATCGCTCCTCTAGCGGCGCTGTGTAATGGCTTTCTGACATCTGCCTCTCTATGCTGGCGCATTCGGCGCTCCCCTGTGCTCCAGTCCCGCTTTGGCGGTGTTTGCGGTGCGGGGCAGACGCGCAGCGACGCGGGCGCGACGTGATCAACGGGACCGACATTCTGGAGGATCTGGTCAGCCGCTTCGACGGCCGGTTGCGCCGCTATGTCTCGCGGTTCCTGGAGCCGGCCGATGTCGACGACATCCTGCAAGACATCTATGCGCGGCTCGCGCGCCAGGCGGCGCGGATCCCGCCGCCCAGTTTCAACAGTACCTATGTGTTCAAGACCGCTGACGGCGTCTTGCGCGACCGGTATCGCCGGCGGCAATCGCGCGACGCCGGCCGCCATGTCGAGTTGACTGAGGATATCCCGTCGGACACGCCCACACCGTTCGAGTCCACGCGCTGGAAGCAGAACCTGGATCTGCTGCGCGCGGCGGTCCTGGGTCTGCCCCGCCAGGAGCGGCTGGTGTTGATGATGCACCGTGTCGAAGGGCGCAAACTCATCGAAATCGCCGAAAGCCAGCGCATTCCGCTGCGCACGGTGCAACAGCTTCTCGCCCAAGCCTTGGCGCGATGCCGTGGAAAGCTCAAGGAGGACGGATGGTTCGAGCAGTAACACCGTTGCGCCGTCCAGCGCCGGCCACGAGCCCGATCGCCGCGGCGGATCTGGCCGCAGCCGCGCGGCTGGCCGAAACCCTTGCGGCCGAAGAGGCGGTGGGGACCAACTCGCCCACGATGGGACAGTCCGACCCGGCGGTCGCTCAGACCGAGGCGATCTGGGACGCTCTCGGCGTGCTGGAGGCCAAGGACTTTGATGTCTGCATCCCATCGCCTGTCCCGCTTTGGCGACGTCGCGAGGCTCAGATCGGGGGTCTGGCGGCTCTGGCCGCCTGCCTGGTCGGCGCGATCTGGATCTATGGCCAGACAGGCGTTCGCGTGTTCGCGACGGGCGCTGGCGAGCGCCGCGTCGTGGCGCTGGCGGATGGTTCCCAACTGGAGTTGAACACGCGCTCGCGTCTGGAGGTTCGGGTCTCAGCTCGCCGACGGTGGGCGAGGCTTGTCGAGGGCGAGGCGTTGTTCACAGTGGCGACCCGCCCCGATCATCAGCCCTTCACGGTCGACGCCGGGGCCGCCAGCATCCGGGTGACCGGGACGCAGTTCAATGTCCGCAAGACGACGGATCAGACTCGCGTCGACCTCCTAGAAGGCTCGGTGGAGGTACGAGGCGGCAAGGACGCGCCATTGGCGCGGTTGCATGCGGGGCAGGCTGTGCAGGTCAGCGCATCGGGGGACATAGCCGTTAGAGAGCCGGCCGATGTCGCCGGGGTGCGGGATTGGCGGGCCGGTCGCCTCACCTTGACGCGCGCTCGGCTCGATAAGGCGGTCGCTGACATCAACCGCTACGCCACCAAGCCTGTCGCCTTGGCGGAACCCGCCTTGGGCGAGTTGACGGTCGATGGTGTGTTCGAGGCCCGCGACACCCGCGCCTTCGCCCGCGCCGTATCAACCCTGCATGGCCTAAAGCTCCACGAGAACGACGACCGTCTAGTGCTGTCCGAGCGCTGACTTCGACCTATGGGCTTCGCCGGCCTTCAGCTCATGGTCGCTCCTCGCTCCGTGGCCCAAGCCGCAAAACGAGAAAACTCTAGCTCAAACAGGTCCAGTTTTTCGGGAGCAGGTCAGCCAACGAGCTAGGCTCGAGACCCGTAGCCAGAAGAGCACGGTTGCGGCGCGCCTAGGGCCGGACGACTCGAAAGCCGATGTGATCTGTGCCGAGATCGCGTTCCTGGAACTGGCGTGCAGCGGCGCGGTAGCGGGCGCAGTAGTTAGCCGCGCAAAGGAATGAGCCGCCCTTGATCACGTTGGCCGGTGCGCCTTTACGCGGTTGGCTGCTTGTCCACTCCCAGACATTTCCGATCATGTCGTAAAGCCCATAGGGATTGGGTTTGAAGCACCCGACCGGCGCGCGCGATGTGTAGCCGTCCGCGCCTAAATCGCGAGCCGGAAACACGCCCTGGTAGTAGTTTGCTTGAGGTTTTCCTTCGGCGTCAATCGGCTCCGGGACTGCGGCGGCGCCAGCGCGGGCTGCGAATTCCCATTGCTCTTCGGTCGGCAGGCTCACCCCCGCCCAACGCGCATAAGCGAGCGCATCATTATAGGTGACCTGCACGACCGGATCATCGTCGCGCCCTGTGATCGAGCTTCTGGGGCCGTTCGGATGCCGCCAATCGGCGCCGGGCACCCAGTTCCACCAATTCGGATTTTCGGCCGTTGGGACGCGGAACACGGCTGAGCCGGGCTTGCGCATTTCCGGCGGCGTCCCTTCGAGTTGTGGCGGATCGCGTTCAGCCTCCGTGCGGTAGCCGGTTGCCTTCACGAATTCGGCGAACTGTGCGTTGGTGACTTCGGTTTCGGAAATCCAGAAGCCATTGACCGTGACCGTCCGCGGCGGCCCTTCTTCGCGGTATAGGGCAGCCTCTCCCATCGTGAAGGCGCCGCCCTCGATCCAAACCATTTTGCGCTTGGCGATCCCGGTGCAAGACGGGACGGCCGAGTCGGGTGTTCTGTGCTCGGAATCATCCCCGCAGCCCGCCAACAGCAGCGCCAGCGACGCCAGAAGCGCCGACCTCCGGATCATCATCGCTCCCCCGCGCGACGCCGTATCTCGGCCGCGATCAGCCACAGGCGATCTTGCCCCCATACGCACAGGTCCTGCTCGCCACCAGAGCCGCGTAGGCGAAAGCTGGGAACACCCCACAAGCCGAGTTCTTCGGTCATTTCGAACTGCCGGAGTGCGGTCGTCTCCTTCCAGTGATCCGTGCCGAGCCAAGTCTGAGCGTCGGCCCAGTCAAGACCCGCCTCCTCGACGGCCCGGCGCAGACCTTGCAGTTCATGCAGCGCTATGCCCTCCGCCCAAGCCAGGCGCAGTCCCGCCGACATCAACGCGATGTCTTTGCCTTGATCGGACGCCCAAGGAAGCAACGAGTAGAGCAAGCGGGTCGGCTCGCCTATCGGGGTCATCACCGGTCCGAAATCGACGCCGAGATACTCAGCCTCACGCTTGGCGTCGAACATGATGTAGGCGCCCTTTTCCCGCGTGGCGGGCACGCCCCGCATGATCATCGGCAGCACCGGCTTGTGTTCAAGTCGGATCCCGCATTCGCGCGCCATCGCGATTGTGCGGTCATAGATGATCGCGGTGTAGGGCGAATTGAGCGACGGATAGAAATCCAGCGTCAGCCCGGTCGCATCAACTCCGGCCACATCGATCGCTGGGCGTGGGCAGATGAGCGGGGCGCTGGGATCTTTGCAAAGGCCCAAGTCGCGTAGCCAGTGTTCCAAGTGAAACAACCGGTCGACGCCCCAGAACCATTCGCCCGCATAGTAGAACATAGCGCCCGAGTAATGGCCAAGCAGAGCCAACCGTTTACTGCCAGCCTCGAGGATTGCAGGCTCAGGCACTGCGTCCGACTTGCCATGCCAGTCCGCCGGTCCTTTTAGGGCGTAATGCGGCGCGATCAGTTCGGCATCGCGCTTGGCCCACGCGGCGAGCTTGGCCGGTTCTGGCTGGTTCTTGCCCCCGCTTGCGCGGATTTCGTGGCGCACCAGTTCGATGGCGTACCGATCTTCGAGGATCGCGAGGATTTGTTCGGCAAGATGCGAATAGGGGTCATCGTGCTGGTGGAAGTATTCCACCCTATGTGGCGTTCCCGCCTCGATCCTTGCAGCTTCGGCGTTGTTCCTACGCTGCGCGCGTAGCTCAGGGTTGATGACCTGTTCGAAGCTATCGCGCATCGCGAGACGCTGCGGACCGGTTGGATCGACCATCTCTGGCGGATTGGGATTGAACGCGGGCTCTGGCTGAAGCGTCATCTGTTCGCCCTGCTGGCTGGATCGATCATTCGAGACGCGTATGGAGGCGCTGGCGCATCAGCATAATGCATGCGATTACGGTGGGCAATGTGACGTGGGCCCCGAACAAGCGATGGGTTCGCGCAGCGGCGGATACAATCGTGACCGCAGGAGGAAGCGATGCAAAGAGTGTGGGCGACCGCCAGGATAGTCGCGCTGGCGGCAGCGTTGGCCACGGGGAGTGCGGTTCCAAGGGCCACAGCTGCGAATACGCCTGCGCCGCCCCCAAACATCGTCGTGATCCTCGCCGATGATGCGGGCCTTATGGATTTCGGCGCCTATGGCGGGGAAGCGCACACGCCGCATATCGATGCTCTCGCCGCGCGTGGAGCGATGTTCACCCAATTCCGCGCCTCGCCGCTATGCTCGCCTTCGCGCGCTATGCTGCTTACGGGGATGGACAACCACCTCACAGGCTTCGCAACGATCCCCGAGGTGCTGCCGAGTGAGCAGCGCGGCAAGCCGGGCTATTCGATGGCGCTCGAGCCGGGCGTGCGCACGCTGGCCGATCGCCTGCGCGGCCTCGGATATCGCACTTTGATGGTTGGCAAATGGCACCTCGGGGAAGAGGCGAGCGCGATGCCGCAGGCCCACGGATTCGATCGCTCCTTCGCTCTGGCGGCATCGGGTGCGGACAATTGGGAGAAGCGGCCCTACATTCCATACTACAAGATCGCGCCATGGTACGAAGACGGTATCGAGGCCGATCTGCCCGACGACTTCTATTCCTCGAAGTTCATCGTCGACAAGATGATCGCCTATCTCGACCAGACTGACCGGTCGAAACCGTTCTTTGCCTATCTCCCGTTTCAGGCGATCCATATTCCGGTGCAGGCGCCGGCGGATCTGATTGCCAAATACAAGGGCCGTTACGATTCGGGTTGGGACGCTCTGCGACGCGCGCGGCACCAGCGCGCCGAGGCCCTCGGGTTGGCGCCGCCGGGCTCTGCCATGGCGGACCTGCCGCCGGGGTATCGCGATTGGGCAAAGCTCACCGACGAGGATCGCGCGCTGTATGCGGCCCGTATGGAGGTGCAAGCGGCGATGCTTGAGGCGATGGATCGTAATGTCGGTCGCCTGATCGCGCACCTCAAGGCTAAAGGTCAGTACGACAACACGATCTTCGTCGTTGCGTCCGACAACGGTCCCGAGCCATCACGCGGTGACAACAATCGCTTGCTGAGCACGTGGCTCCGTATGGCCGGATATCATGTCGGGCTGGAAGGCATGGGCGGGCGCAGGAGTTGGGGCTTCATCGGTCCCGAATGGGCGGCGGCGACCGCGACGCCTGGGGCATGGTTCAAGTTCTACGCTACCGAAGGCGGCGTGCGCGTGCCGCTGGTCATCGCTGGTCCGGGCCTTGAGGTCGCACGGATAGATGCGCCCGCGATGATCACCGACATCGCTCCGACCCTGCTCGCGTGGATCGGCGCGCCCATTGCCGAGGGCGATGCTAAACCGATGACCGGGCGTAGCCTTCTGCCCGTGCTGAAGGGGCAGGCCGAAAGCGCCTACGCCGAGGACGAAGTGCGGGTGATCGAGGTTTCGGGCAACACGGCCCTCTACAAGGGCGATTTCAAGATAACGCGCAGCGTCCGCCCCCTTGGAGATGGCCGCTGGCGGCTGTTCGATATCGCCCGCGATCCGGGGGAAACCAGCGATCTTAGCATCGCGCGGCCTCAGCTCCTGACCGAAATGGTGGCGGATTATGAAGGCTACGCAGAGCGTGTGGGCGTGCAGGCGATGCCTGAGGGTTATGATTCCGAAAAGCAGAACATCAAGAACAACATGCAGCACATGTTCGCAGACAATCCATGGTTGTATGGGGTGATGACGGGTATGGCGGTGCTTGCCGGGCTTCTCGTCTGGCGCCTTTTCCGGGTGCTGCGCCGCTTGCTTCGCCGATCCGCCGCGTAAGCGCCGCCGTCGGCGGTTCCCGACCGCAACGGCCTTTCGTCTGCCCCTGATTAGCACCCATTCTCCCTCGCCCTTGATCTCCTTAATGCCTAGCATTAGGTTGGCCCGGCGGGAGCGAACTAGAGCCGCCGCGCCGCCCGGTTGTAAGGAGCCTCATCATGGCCAGGTTCAAACTCATCGGATTGACCGCGCTCGCGCTGGTCCTCATCGGGATGGCGGCGGCCTACACGTTTCAGGCCCGCATCGGCATACGGCTTTTCGAGCGGCGCACGGCGCACCTCATGGGTGTCGACAAGCTCTCCACCTTGCAGGACAGTCTGCATGTCGGGTTGTGCGGAACGGGCTCTCCCATGCCCAACCTCGATCGCGCAGGGCCGTGCAACGTCGTGATCGCTGGCACGCAGATGTATGTGGTGGATATCGGCGAAGGCGGCGGCGAGACGCTCAATGTGATGGGCATCAACCCCGGCAAGGCCGACGGTCTGCTGCTCACCCATTTCCATTCTGACCATATCGACGGCTTCGGCCCGCTGATGTTGTTTCACTGGACCCGCAGTTCGAGCCCCACGCCGCTTCCGGTCTATGGCCCGGAGGGCGTCGAAGCGATTGTTGCCGGCTTCAACGCCGCCTATGCGACGGACAACACCTATCGCATCGCTCATCACGGCCCCCAAGTGGTCCCGCCGAGCGGCGCGGGCGGCGTTGCGCGCCCGTTCGCCATGACCGGCCCGACGACAATCGTGCTGGAGCGTGACGGCCTGAAGATCACTGCTTTCACGGTCAACCACGATCCGATCACGCCCGCGGTCGGCTACCGCTTCGACTACAAGGGACGTTCACTGTGCATCAGTGGCGACACCAAGAAATCGCGCAATCTCGAAGCCGCTTGCAAGGGCGTCGACATTCTCGTGCACGAGGCGCTGAACTCTGGATTAGTCCAAAAGATGGAAACCGCCGCAGCGGCCAATGGCCAAGCCGGTGCGGCGAAGATCATGCATGACATTCAAGACTATCACACTACACCGCAGGAAGCGGCTGAAAGCGCTCAGGCCGCCCGCGCCGGTATGCTGGTGTTGAGCCATCTTGTGCCGCCCTTGCCGAGCCGGTGGCTCTATCCGGCCTTTCTCGGCAACGCCAAAAGCCGCTTCTCTGGCCCGATCGTGGTCGGCGAGGATGGCATGATGTTCTCGCTGCCGGCTGGCAGCAAGACGGTCGACAGGACGCGGTTGATGTGAGGCGCCGGCCCCTCCGCTGCGGCCATTGGCCTTACCCAACCCTCGCCGTCCTTGAAGGAGAATGGCTGATGAACACGATGCTTCGGGTTGCCGCCGTCCTGGCGGTTACCTTGGCTCTGACCCCCGCGGCCCACGCCCAAAGCTATGACATGGCCTTGTCGCAACTGACCGCGAAGTTCAAGGCGTCCGACAAGAACGGCGATGGCAAACTCAGCTTGCAGGAAACCAAGGATGGCGGAATGAAGCGTGTCGTCGCGAACTTCAAGACGATCGACACCGACAAGGACGGCCACGTGACCTTCGCCCAGCTCAAGGCGCAGCTAGATGCGCGCTATAAGTAAGCGCTAGGGTCGAAACCCAATCAAGGTGTTGATTGATATGCTCTGGTCATGATTCTCTTCGGCTAGCGGAGGAAGATCATGGCTGGAGAGTTCTGGTTGTCGGACCGGCAGTGGGCGGTGATCGAGCCGCTTTTGCCAAAGAACCAGCCTGGCGCGCATCGGGTAGACGACCGGCGTGTGATCAGCGGCATTGTCCATGTGTTGAAGGCGGGCTGTCGCTGGCAAGACTGCCCAGCGGTCTATGGCCCGCCGACAACCATCTATAATCGCTTCCGGCGATGGACGATCAAGGGCGTGTGGCGACGTCTGTTCGCGGCCCTGGTCACGCTCAGTCCCGACGATGTTCATATGATCGACTCCACCAGCGCCAAGGCCCACCGATCAGCGGGCGGCGGAAAAGGGGGGGCGAAATCCAGGCGATCGGTCGTTCGCGCGGCGGTCGCACCACCAAGATCCACGCCGTCGTCGACGGCCAAGGACGCCTGATCGCCTTCGAAATCACAGCCGGGCAGCGCGGCGACGCCCCCTTCGCCAGGTCGCTGCTGGAGCAACTGCCCCATGCGCGCCTCTGCTTGGCCGACACCGCCTACGACGCTGACAAGCTACGCAAATTCCTGATCGAACGAGGCACCACCCCCGTCATCCCCAACAATCCGACCCGAAAGCGTATCCAGCCCTTCGACCCGCAAGCCTACAAGCAGCGCAACCTTGTCGAGCGGATGTTCTGCAGGCTCAAGGATTGGCGACGCGTGGCAACACGATACGACAAACTCGCCGCAACCTTCGCCAGCGCCGTATGCATCGCCGCCATCATCATCTGGTGGGCCCAATGAGTCTGGAGCCTAGAGCGTAGTCCGGGACCTCAATGCTTGCCGCGGTCGCGGCCGAAGTTGGGTTCGGCGCTTTCCTGGCCCGCCGCCACGATGCCGCGACGGATAGCCCGCGTCCGGGTGAAATGGGCGTGCAGGGTGTCGGCGTCGCCCCAGCGGATCGCGCGGCTCATGGCCTGTAGATCCTCGGTGAAGCGGCCCAGCATCTCCAGCACCGCGTCCTTGTTGGCCACGAAGATGTCGCGCCACATGGTCGGGTCGCTGGCGGCGATGCGGGTGAAGTCGCGGAAGCCCGAGGCCGAGTACTTGATCACCTCATTCTCGGTGACGTTCTCCAGATCCGCCGCGCTGCCGACGATCGTGTAGGCGATCAGGTGGGGCAGGTGCGAGACGACGGCCAGCACCAGGTCGTGGTGCTTGTCGTCCATCAGCTCGACCTGGGCGCCGAAGGCGCGCCAGAACGCCGACAGCTTGGCCACGGCGGCGGCGTAGTGGTCGTCTTCGCTTTCGAACGGCGTCAGGATCGTCCAGCGGTTCTCGAACAGCTCGGCGAAGCCGGCGTCCGGACCCGACTGCTCGGTGCCGGCGATCGGGTGGCCGGGGATGGCATAGATCTTCGACAGATCCTGAGCCCGGAAGGCTTCGGCCACATTGCCCTTGGTCGAGCCGACGTCGGTCAGGGTGGCGCCCGGCTTCATGGCCGGGATCACCACGCTGGCCAGTTCAGGCACCGACAGCACCGGGGTGGCGATGACCACGAGGTCGGCGTCCTTGACCGCCTCGGCGATGTCGCCGGTGACGTGCTCGGCGACGCCCAGTTCAATCACCCGGGCGCGATGCGCTTCACTGGCGTCGGCGACCGTGATCTCGCCGACCACGCCGTGCTGACGCGCCGCGCGGATCACCGAACCGCCGATCAGGCCGCAGCCGATGACGGTGAGCTTCGGATAGAGGACGCCGGGGTTAGGCATGGGTCTCTAGCGCCCCATGAACTGGGACAGGAGCTCGACCACGGCGCGGTTGTGTTCTTCCAGGCCGATCGTGATGCGGATGGCGTTGGGCAGGTTGTAGTTGCCGACGGCGCGGACGAGGTAGCCCTTTGAAGCCAGGAACGCCTCGGCCTCCGGCGCGGTCATGCCCGGGGTGGTCGGGAAGCTCACCAATACAAAGTTGGCCGCCGACGGGGTCACCTCCAGGCCAAGGCCGCCCAGCTGCTGGGCCAGCCACGGTCGCCACTGCTCGACCAGGGCGCGCGAACGGTCCTGGAAGTCGTCGTCGAACAGCGCCGCGACCGCCGCTTCTTGGGCGGGGATCGAGGTGTTGAACGGCGGCCGGATGCGCTCGATCGGGGCGATGATGTGCTCGGGCGCATAGCCCCAGCCGACGCGCAGGGCGGCCAGGCCGTGGATCTTCGAGAAGGTCCGCGTGACGATGACGTTCTCGGCGTTCCGGGCCAGCTCCAGTCCATCCTCGAAGCGCGGGTCGGTGCAGAACTCGGCGTAGGCGCCGTCCAGCACCAGGATCACCGAGGGCGGCAGGGCCGCGTGCAGGGCGCGGATTTCCTCAGCCGTCAGCCAGGTGCCGGTCGGGTTGGCGGGATTGGCGATGAACACCAGGCGCGTGCGCTCGTCGACGCACTTGATCACCTCGTCGATGTCGACGCGGTGGTTGACCTCCTTGGCCATGCGCACCTCGCCCTGGCAGGCGCGGGCGCCGATGGCGTAGGCGGCGAAGCCGTGCTCGCCCTGGACGATATTGTCGCCGGGCTCGAGATACACTTGGCACAGCAGGGCGAAGATCTCGTCGCTGCCGTCGCCGAAGGTCAGGCGCTCGGGCTCCAGCTTGTAGCGCTCGGCCACGGCGGCTCGGAGCAGGTTGGCCTTGCCGTCCGGATAGATGTGCAGGCGATCGACCGCGTTGCGATAGGCGTCCTTGGCCTTGTCGCTGCTGCCCAGGATGTTTTCGTTGCTCGACAGTTTCACCGGATGGGCGATGCCTTCGACCTTGGACTTGCCGCCGACATAGGCGTGGATGTCCATGATCCCGGGCTTGGGCATGGGACGCGGCGCGGCGAAGCGGTCGGTGGCGGAGGCGGTCATCGGACTACTCGGTTGACGGATGTCTTCTGTGAGACGGCCGTCTCTTACACGTCGAACTGCTCCGGTGCAGCCCCGATGACCCCCGTAAGTTGGCCCGGCGCGCGCGCCAGGCGCGGGTCGTCGGCCTGGAAGAAGCCGGAGAGCGAGAAGAGCTTCAGCCCGCCGGCGTCGGCGATCAGTTCGGCGGCCACGTCGGTCTGGCTGAGCGCCTCAATGATGGCGGCGGCGCTCTTGGGCGAGTCGGTGACCCAGAAGGTCTGGTCGCCGCCGGTGGGCTCCACCTCGACCTCGGCCACGGCCAAGGCGGCCTGGGAGCCCCAGGCGGCCAGGCAGGGCAGGGCCGCGAAGACCTTCAGCTTGGGCTCGGCCAGCAGGCGGCCCCACCAGGGCGTGTCGGACGAGAGCGGCAGGACGCCGACGCCCCACGGCGTGCGAGCCACGGCCAGGGCGTCCTGCGCCGTCGGCAGCAGCGACAGGCGCGGCGCGGTCCCGAACCGCAGGCGGGTCAGCTCGACCGTCCGAGCCGGTTCGCGGCCGCCGAAGACGCCCAGATGATAGGGGCCCTGGCGCGCCAGGTTGTCGGCCATGATCTCGCGCCAGATGCGGATCACCAGGGCGGCGCTGGCGCCCTTGCGGGGCGAGGCCAGCAGTTTACGGACAATCTGAGCCTCGCGGCCGGGGCGCAGGCCAAAGCCCGTGTCGCCCGAGGCGCGCTTGGCCGCCGCGACGGCGCCGGCCAGGCTGGCGCGCTCGTCGAGCAGTTTCAGCAGTTCACCGTCTATGGCGTCGAGCCGCCATCGAACCTCTTCGAGAGACGGCGTGGCCTCCGTCGCGTCGCTGCCCATGTTCTTCCCCGAAATTGGAGGGCGGACCATAGTCTTTGCCGCCAAACACGCAATAGCTAGCCTTCACGGGAAGAAAATTGCGTCATCGCCCCGATTTGCCCGATCAATAGACGGTGGGCGCCGGTCCGGTGTCGATGGCGCCGAGATAGCTGCGGCCGTCCTGGAATCGCAGGTCCGCCTCGATGATCGGCTCCTGGCCCATGGCCTGCGCGGCGGCGGCCAGCGCCTGCTCCGGGGTTCGGATCGGCTGGGAGAGGTCGGCGCGCTCCTTGATCGCCACGCTCAGCAGACCGGTGACCCGGCCCTCGGCGTCAACGCCCAGGACGCCGGACTTGGCCTTGCCCTCGGCGTCGCCGGCCAGGATCTGGCTCTGCTGCACGGTGATCTGGCCGCCGGCCTCGCTCCAGCGCTTGACAGCGGCCTGCCAGTTGCGACCGCGCAGCTGCGAGACGTGGGTGAGGTGGGTTTCCAGGATCATCGAGGCGGTCTTGTCCTGGGCGATGCGGCCCAGCAGGCCCGGGAAGGCGGTCTTGGCCCCGTCGGCCTTGAAGAACACCGCGCCCTGGTCTTCCGGACCGCCGCCGCGCACATGCAGTTGCATGCGGTCGGCCGAGACCAGGGTGAAGGGTTTGGCGTTCGGGGCCGGGACGAAGGTCAGCTTGGCGCCCTCGATCGAGATGCGCGGCGGGTACTCGGTCACGTGCGAGATGCTGGCCCTCAGGGCGTCGCCGGCGATCGTGACGTCGCCCGATTCCGGGCGGGTCAGCACGACGCCGCTCGGGGCCACCAGCACCCAGTGGGTGAGGTTGTAGACCGCCGCCTCGCCCTTGAGCGCCGGGATGCGCAGGGCCCAGCCGCTGGGTTCGGCCACCTTGAGGTCGGCCAACTGGATGTTCATTCGGAACGGAAAGCCCGAGAAGGTCCGGGCGCTCCACGACAGGTCATAGCCGCGCGCTCTCAGGTCCGCCGCCTGGGCGTCCATTCGCTGCTCGGCCTGGCCACGCAGCCAGATCCAGCCATAGCTCCAGGCGCCGGCCAGAATGGCGGCGAGGATGAACGGCGCAAACAGGCGGCTGCGTCGCGCCTTTGCTGGGGCTTTGCGGGACGGGGCGGCGTCGTTATGGGTCATTCTAGGGCGCGTCCAGTCGGGATCGGTGATGAGTTTAGAGGGCGGCGGCGAAGATCGCTGGGTGTTCGGATACGGATCGCTGATGTGGCGGCCCGGGTTCCCGTTCATAGACCGAAGAACCGCCGTGCTCCACGGCCGGCGACGGGCGTTCTGCATCTATTCGGTGCATCACCGGGGCACCTATGAGCGGCCGGGCCTGGTGTTGGGGCTGGCGCCCGGCGGCTCGGTGCGCGGCATGGCCTATCGCGTCGCCGCCGCCGAGTGGGAGGGCGTCTACGCCTATCTGCGCGAGCGCGAGCAGCCGACCGAGACTTATTTCGAGACCTGGCGCGAGGTGAAGGTCGACGGCGGGGTGCGCACCCCCGCCTTGGTCTTCCTGTCGGACATGAAGCACAGCCAATGGGCCGGGGCCCTGAGCCTGGAACAGCAGGCGGCGCTGATCGCCGGCGCCGTGGGTCTTTCAGGGCCCAACATCGACTACCTGCGCGACCTCGTCATGCACTTGCACGAAGACGGCGTGCGCGACCTCGCGATGGAAAAGCTCCTGAAAATGGTCGAAGCGCGGGAGGCGGCCTAGAGGCCGGCGTCCTCCAGCGCCTTCGTTGCGCCGTCGATGCGCGTCTGCAGTTCGCGCATGAACTCGCCGCGCTTCAGGCCGGCGGGGATGGCGGGCAGGTACTCGAACACGATCGTGCCGGGCTGGATCAGGAAGCCCTTGTTCCAGTGCGATCCGCAGTTCAGCGCCAGCGGCGTCACCGGCATGTTCATTTCGCGATAGAGAGCGGCGATGCCGGGTTTGTAGTCGCCGGGCTCCCCGACCTTGCCGCGCGTGCCTTCGGGGAAGATCACGATCTGGCGGCTTTCCTGCATGCGTTCGACGCTGTCACGGACCAGCTTTTTCAGCGCGGCCGAGTGGCCGTCGCGATCGACCACCACCATGCCGGCCTTCAGACCGTGCCAGCCGAACAGCGGCACCATCAGCAGTTCTTTCTTCATCACGAAGCAGGCGTCGGGCAGCAAAGCGAACTGGCTGAAGACGTCGAACATCGACTGGTGCTTGGCCGCGACCAGAGCCGGCCCGGTCGGTCGGTGTTCTTGGCCGCGCACCTCGACCTTCACACCGGCCAACACTCGCAGGCCCACGATCAGACCCTTGGCCCAGGTGGTCAGGCACCAGGTGTTGACGCGACGCGGCAGCGGCAGGACCAGCAACATGCCGACCGCCCAGGTGATCGACCAAAGCCAGAAGACCAATTGGAAGATGAACGAACGCAGATAGATCAAGACGCTTCCTTCGCCGCCGGGGCGGCCTTGTCCTTCGGTCCCAGCCCCAGGAACGCTTCGCGGCCCAGAATCGCCAGGTACTTGCAGTACTCCACGATCATGCGCCGCGCGCTGACGCCAGTCTTCCACCAGCGACGGGCGTTCAGATCGGTCTTCACCGGATAGGGATGCAGCGCCACGTTCGGCATCGCCGCGTGCAGCTCCAGCATCGAGCGGGGCATGTGATAGTCGGCGGTGACCACGATCAGGCTCTTATAGCCCTTGGAACGCGCCCATTCCGCCGTTTCGCGGGCGTTGCCCACCGTGTTGGCGGCGGAAAAGCCCAGGTCGACGCAGCAGTCATAGATCGGCTTCACCGCCTTGGTGACCGTCTGGATCTCGGCCCGTGTGGCTTCGCGATTGACTCCGGAGATCAGCAGGCGCTGGCCCTTGCCCTCTTCCAGAAGCCGTGTCGCGGCCTCCAGGCGGAGGGTCGAGGCGCCGGTGAGGGCGACGACGCCGTCCGAGATGGGCGGTTCGGGGGCCGGGGTCGACTGATCGACCCGGCCGGTGAACGCCAGAAGTCCAAGGCCCCAGATCATCAGGGCGAGCAGCAAGGCGGCCAAGGTCTTCACGGCATCTCTCCTACGATCCGCGACGCCGCCAGACGCGCCGAGACCCCGGCGATCAGCGCCGCCAGAACCGGCGCGGGCAAGGCGGCCAGCAGGTCGATCCAGGCCAGCGGCAGGACTGGAGCAACGCCCGCTCCGCCGCCGAAGTAACGCGCGAGCGCGCCAATGATGGCCGCCCCGGCGCCGCCCAGCAACCCCGCCAAGGCCCCCATGGCCGCGAACCGGTTCTGGAAGAGACCGGCGATGAAACGCGCCTCGGCGCCGGAGAAGTGCAGCACCTCGATCACGTCACGTCGCGCCGCCAGGCCCGCGCGGGTGGCGAAGGCGATCACTGCGGCGGTGGCCGCCGCGATCAGGACGAACACCCCCAACGCCGCAAAGCGGGCGATGTTGGCCGCGCGCTCGATATCCGCGATCCACCGACTGTGATCATCGACCGTGGCGTCGATACCCGCCGCGCGCAGCGCGCGATCCAGAATGCCCGCCGTCGGCGGGGCCTTGGGGTCCAGCTCGAGCGTGACCAGGCGCGGGGTCGGCAGGTCGTCGACGAGCGCCTCGGTTCCGATCCAGGGGGCCAGCAGCGCCTCGGCCTTCTCACGCGGCAGGGCCTGGGCCTCGACCACGCCCCGCACGCCGGCCAGGGTTTCGGCGGCGCGGGCGGCGGCGCTATCCGGAGTCTCGTTGACGCGGGCGCGCACCACGACCGTCGCCGAGCCGCTGAGCTGCGCCGTCCAGCCGTGCGCGGCGCGGTTGGCCGCCAGGGCGGCGAAGGCTGTCAGACACGCCAGGAAGCACAGCACCGCCACCACGAACACCAGAGCGCCGTCGCGGGCGTCGCGGGGCGGCAGAAGGGGACCCGGCCGCCAGCGGGAGACCTGGAAGAACTCGCTCATGGCCGACCTCCCAGATCCACGAGGCGCCCGTGCTCCAGGTGCAGGGTCGGCCGGGCGGCGCGCGCCACCAGGTCCTCGTCGTGCGTGGCGATCAGCACCGTGGTGCCCAGGCGGTTCAGCTCGACGAACAGACGCAGCAGGCGCAGCGACATGGCCGGATCGACATTGCCGGTCGGCTCGTCGGCCAGCAGCACGTCGGGGCGGTCGACGACGGCGCGGGCGATGGCCAGGCGCTGCTTCTCGCCGCCCGACAGCGTGGCGGGCAGGGCGTGCATCCGCTCGCCCAGGCCCACCCAGTTCAGAAGCTCGGCCACGTCCTCGCGATAGGTGGCGGGCTTGCGGCCGAGGATCCGCAAGGGCAGGGCGGCGTTGTCGAACACCGACAGGTGCTCCAGCAGCCGGAACTCCTGGAAGACCACCCCGATCCGGCGGCGCAGAAAGGGCAGATCCGAGGCGTGGGTCAGGCTGACGTCACGCCCGAACAGCTCCACGCGACCCCGTGACGCACGGTGCGCCAGATAGATCAGTTTGAGCAGCGAGCTCTTGCCCGCCCCCGACGCGCCGGTCAGGAAGTGGAACGAGCCCTGGTCCAGGGAAAAGCTTATATCTCTGAGCGTTTCCGGACCCCGCCCATAGCGCATCGACACGCCTTCGAAGCGGACCACCGGAAGGGCGTCATCGCCCTGTTCTGTGTCGATCCGCAAGGCGCGTCACTGGGCTTTCTGGACATCAGGGTTAAAATCAGCGACCCCATGAAGTCATGTGGGGTTCGTTCGATTCGCGGCCATGATACTGACCTGTCCGGAGTGCGCCAGCCGCTATTTCGTCGACGACTCCAAGGTCGGGCCGGAAGGCCGTGTCGTGCGTTGCGCCTCGTGCGGACACCGCTGGACCGCCCATCTCGAAGAGCCGCTCGACCTCTTTGACGAGCCTGAAGCCTCCGACAATCAGAACCCCAGCCCAACGCCCGACGCGTCGGAGGAAGCTGCCGCCGCCGAGGCCGAGGAGCCGCCCGTTAGCGCCCTGCCGGGTGAGGAGTTACCCAAGGTCTTCCGGGCCCGCGCCGACGCCGAGCGTCGCCTGCGCGCGGCCACCGCAACAGGCGTGATCTGGGCCGGCATGGCCGCCGCCATGGCAGTGGTCGTGGTCGCCGCGCTGATCTTCCGGATCGATGTCGTGCGCATCATGCCTGGCTCGGCCGGCGCCTACGCCGCTGTCGGCCTGCCGGTGAACACGGTGGGCCTGATGATCGACGCCGGCAGCATCAAGGCCCAGCCCTCGATGCAGGACGGCCACGCGGCGGTCACCATCACCGGCTCGATCCGCAACATCACCGAGCATGAGGTCATCGCCCCGCCGCTGCGCGTGGAGCTGCTGAGCAAGGAAAACAAGCGCGTCGCCGGGCAATTGGCCGCCGCTGCGGATGCCAAGATCCCGCCCGGCGAGGTGCGCCACTTCTCGATCACCTTCCTGGATCCGCCCCGCACCGCCAAGGATCTGCAGATCGCCTTCGCCACCGAGCCCGGCGCGGCCAAGGCGGTAAAGGCTGCTTTGAAGAAGCCGGAAGGCCACGCCGGCGAGCCCGAAGTCGCCCTGCGCGGCGCCCAGGACGCCCCTGTCGCGCACGAAGCGGCTGGACAGGAGCCCCCGGGACATGAGAGCGGGGACCATACTCCCCCTTCAGACTCTCACGAACCCGCCCATCATGAATGACCTTTCCAAGCCCGAAGTCCTGATCTCGGAAGCCGAGATCGCCGAACGGGTTCAAAAACTGGCCGAACAGATCGCGCCGCGCATCGACGATGACACCGTCGTGGTCTGCCTGCTGACCGGCGGCCTGTGGTTCGCCGCCGACCTGACCCGCGCCCTGTGGCGCGCCGGACGCGACGTCCGCTTCGACGCCCTGTGGCTGGCCTCCTATCACGACGAGCGCAAGAGCTCGGGCCGCTGCGAGGTTCGCGCTGATCTGCAGCGTCCGCTGGTCGGCCGTCGCGCCCTGGTCGTCGACGACGTGTTCGACACCGGCCTGTCGCTGTCGGAGGCTGCGCGCCTGGTCAAGGACGCCGGCGCCAGCGAAGTGCTGACCGCCGTCTTCGCCCGCAAGCCCTGGCCCAAGGATCGCGGCATGGAGCCCGACTTCGTGGCCTGGGAAGCGCCGGCCCGCTACCTCGTGGGCTACGGCCTCGACGACGAGGGCAAGAGCCGGGGCCTGCCGTATATCGGCGCGATGGATTGATGAGATGGAAATCCTCCCCCTAGCGGGGGGAGGATTTTTTATGCGCCTACACCCAGTCCGGCACCAGATCCCGGGCCAGCATCTCGTCATAGGTCGGGCGCTTGCGGATCACCGCATAGCGCTCGCCGTCGACCAGCACCTCGGGGACCAGCGGACGGGTGTTGTACTCGCTGGCCATGGCCGCGCCGTAGGCGCCCGCCGACATGAAAGCCACCAGATCTCCGGCCGCGAACGGCGGCAGGGCGCGGTCTCGGGTGAAGGTGTCGCCGGTCTCGCAGACCGGACCGACCACGTCATAGACCGTCTCGCCGGCGCGCTGCGTCACGGCGCGAATGTCGTGGAACGCGTCGTACATGGCCGGGCGGACCAGGTCGTTCATGGCCGCGTCGATGACCAGGAACTTGCGACCCTCGGGGCGTTCGTGGACGTGGATCACCTCGGACACCAGCACGCCGGCGTTGGCGGCGATCACCCGGCCGGGCTCGAAGGCCAGGGTGACGGGCAGGCCTTGCGTGACCTCACCGACCATGGCGGCGAATTCGGCGGGCGAGGGCGGTTCGGGGTGGTTGAAATAGGGCACGCCTAAGCCGCCGCCCAGGTCCAGGCGCTCAACCGATAGACCTTCGCCCAGCAGTTGCTCGACAAGGCCTCGCATCTTCGTAAAGGCCGCGCGCATAGGGGCCAGATCGGTGATCTGGCTGCCGATATGGCAGGCCACGCCGACGGGCTCCAGGTTGGCGTTATTGCTGGCGTTGGCGTAGAGGCGCGCAGCCTCGGCGAACGAGACGCCGAACTTGTTCTCGGACTTGCCGGTGGCGATCTTGGCGTGCCCGCCGGCCGCGACGTCCGGATTGACCCGGAAGGCGACCTTGGCCCGGACGCCAAGCTCAGCGGCGACGTCGGCGATCAGGTTGAGCTCCGGCTCGGACTCGACATTGATCTCGGCGACGCCGGCCTGCAGCGCGAAGGCGATCTCGCGGCGCGCCTTGCCGACGCCCGAAAAGACGATCCGCTCGCCGGGAATGCCGGCGGCCAGAGCGCGGCGGACCTCGCCCTCGGAGACCGTGTCGGCGCCGGCGCCCAGATCGCCCAGCACCTTGAGCACGGCGACGTTCGAATTGGCCTTCACGGCGTAGGCAATCAGCGGATCGACCACGCCGGACATCGCCAAGGCGTCGCGGAACACGACGAAGTGCCGTTCCAGCGTGGCGCGGCTGTACACATAGACCGGCGTGCCGACCTCGGCCGCGATCTTGGCCAGGGGCACGCCTTCGCAGGCCAGGCCCTGGGGGCCGTACTCGAAGTGATTCACGGGTGCTTGGGCCTTCTCATCACTCTAGTCCCCCTCATTCCGACCTTCCCGGCGAATGCCGGGATCCAGATCCATCCTGAGTGGTTGCAGGCGTCACCTAGATCCCGGCTTTCGCCGGGATGACGGCGCGTCCGCGCTAAGTTCAAACGAACGTGCGGCTTTGGCCGTCAGTTGGGCGTGGCGCCGGGGAAGCCGGCTGCAGACGGACCGCCGAACGGATCCCGGGTGCCGGGCAGGGGGGCGGCGCGGATGGTGCGGTT
>FWPV01005025.1_pt1 | contig 26969 bp, 24 predicted proteins | sample 2228371 | NCBI WGS metagenome assembly FWPV01 (sample SAMEA103939776, study PRJEB20133) | metagenome
CATCTTCTTTCTTCTATTAGATGCAATCCAACTAAAAATGGAGAAAGGCATGACTGGTTGGAAGAAGAGTTAGAAAGGGCGCAACCGGAAGTCTTCCCTAAGAGGTTCTTGGCTAAAAATCATTTTTTGGTTCGTATCATCCTGACACATAGAGCAGTTGTTCACTCCGGTAGGTGCCACAATGAGGCTGAATCGGCCCAGTAGAGGGCCATAAGCCAAAAAAATATTGACTATTTTTAAAATAAGGGTTATAAAGATAAAAATTTTCCGAGGAGGAAAAGAATGGACGTAGTAGCCCGGGCTCAGAGTATTGTACTCAAACCTAAGGAAGAGTGGGTAAAAATAAAAGCCGAAGCAACAACTATTAGAGATTTATTTGTTTCTTATGCGGCTATTCTGGCGGCTATTCCAGCTATAGCTCATTTTATCGGGATGGGGTTGATTGGACGAAGGATTCCAGTCCTGGGATGGTATCGTCTGGGTGTGGGCACAGCTATCCTTTATGCCGTTATGGCCTACATCTTTTCTTTAGCCGCGGTAGCTATTCTCGGCTTTGTGCTCAATGCCCTGGCGCCAACTTTCTCTTCTACCCAGAAGCTGGAGCAAGCTATGAAAATTGCCGTCTATTCTTACACTCCGGCCTGGATAGCCGGAGTTTTATACATCATCCCAGCTCTATCTCCGCTGGTAATTATCGCTAGTCTTTATGGACTTTATCTTATTTATCTCGGCCTGGCCACGCCGCTGATGGAAACACCCAAGGAAAAAGTAATAGGATATTTTATAGTGAGTATTGTGGTAGCCTTTGTTATCTCGGTTGTCTTTAGCCTGTTGCTCGGAACCTTCTTTGCGGTAAAAGGATTATCGGCCGGCTTTTAATTCAGAAACAATTAACCGAAAAGCCTCCGCTGGGTCGGGATGGCCAGTAATTGGCCGACCAATAACCAGGTAATCAGCTCCTAAAGCCAAGGCTTCGGCGGGCGTCATTATTCGTTTCTGGTCATGAGCTTCTGTCCACCCTGGTCTAATTCCAGGAGTCACAATGAGCCATTCTTGTCCTAAGCTCCCCCGCAACCGCGAAATTTCGTGGGGCGAACAAACAGAGCCATCGAGCTTGCTCTCCTGGGCTAAGCGAGCTAAGCGCAGAACCTGGGTTTCTGTTCCGTCCGGAAAACCAACCTCTCTCAGGTCTTCGTTGGTGAGACTGGTTAATACTGTCACGCCTATTAATTTGGGCCGCGTGATACCGGTCCGGCTGGCTTCTTCGGCCGCGGCCTCTGCGGCGCGGAGCATCATTTCTCGGCCGCCAGAAGCGTGAATCGTCAGCATGGAAGCGCCGTGCCTAACTGCCGCCCTTATTGCCGCGGCCACCGTGTTCGGAATATCATGGAGTTTTAGGTCAAGAAAGGCAAAGTAGCCTGCGCTCCGAATGAATTCGAGGAGAGAGGGTCCACTGGCGGTAAATAATTCCAGGCCAACTTTAAACCATCTTGCTTCGGGAAGATTTTTAATCAAAGCCATGGCCTTTTCCGCCGAGGGAACGTCCAGAGCCACGATAATTTTTTCTTGGGGCGAAGCCTGTTTTTCTCCTGCTCCTGTCATCCCTGGCCTCCCTTTTTTTCTTCTAAAATTAAACCGCCGACTAAATCCTGGACTCGGTCAATACCGTGGGAAGTGCAATAAGTTTTGATTTCCTGAATGATTTTCAACGTGGCCTGAGGGTCAATCAGAGTGGCTGTGCCCACCTCCACCGCGCTGGCTCCTGCCAGGATAAATTCCAAGGCATCTGCGCCACTGGCAATGCCACCTCCACCGATAACCGGTATTTTTAGCCGCTGGGCCACCTGAAAAACCATGCGCAGAGCAATGGGCTTGATGGCCGGACCGCTTAACCCGCCAAAAACGTTTCCCAATACCGGACGCCTCGTTTCCACATCAATGGCCATGGCCAGGAAAGTATTGACCAGGGAGACAGCGTCGCTGCCCGCCTCTTCGGCCGCCAGAGCTATGCTCACTATGTCCGTTACATTAGGCGAAAGCTTGGTCAGAATAGGAAGAACGCTGGCTTTCTTGGCCAAACTTACCACGTTAAATGTGGTCTCCGCCGAAAGGGCAGGACAGAGGCCATTCTTTTTTATGTTGGGACAAGATATGTTGAGTTCATAGGCAGCAATTCCCTCTGCTTGATTGAGCCTTTCGATAACCGCGGCGAATTCCTCTTCTGTTTCACCGCAAACGTTAACGATTAAAGGAGTTTGGTAGCGACGCAGGCGAGGGAGAATGGAAGAAACAAAGGCCTCCACCCCAATGCCTTGTAAGCCGATAGAATTAATCAGACCGCTCGGTGATTCAGCCAGCCGCGGGGGAGGATTTCCAGGTCGAGGATAGTAGTAAAGTCCTTTTATTATATAAGCTCCCAGCGCTTCTAAATTGAGATAAGGCTCCATTTCCACGCCATAACCGCAAGTACCGCTGGCCGCAATCACCGGGTTGCGCAAGCGAAGAAAACCCAAATCACAACTAAGGTCGGTCATGAATCCCTCGGCCAATCTATGACTTCTTCCGGAAAGACGGGACCTTCTAAACAGATGCGGGTCCATTCGACTTCCCCATGACGACGTATCTTCCATACACAGCCGAAACAGACTCCAAAGCCACATCCCATGCGTGCTTCCAAGGAATATTCGGCTGGAATACGAGGCTGGCGGTTGAGAAGCGCTATCCGGCGCATCATGGCCTCAGGGCCACAAACGTAGAGCCGAGCTGGTTTTGCCTTCTGGAGTTCGAGCGCCAGCAGCTCGGTAATAAGGCCGGGATATCCGCAACTTCCGTCCTCGGTTGCCAGGCAAAGGGTAAAGCCTTCTTTTTCGAAAACTCGCTGGAGAGGTATATCTTGTTTCGTTTTTCCCCCATAAAAAATGATGGGTTGATGTCCCTGCCGCCGTAGCTCATGAGCTAAGAAACGAAGAGGGGCTATTCCTCTTCCTCCTCCCACTAAAAAACAGACGGCTTTTTCCTCCTCAGACGGCAAAGTAAAACCTTTTCCCAGAGGGCCAAGAAGGTCAACTGTATCTCCCACCTTTTTCTTGGCCAGAAGAGCTGTTCCTTGCCCCACCACTTTAAAAAAAACTTCTACTTTATCTTTTTCTCGGTGGTGCAAGCTGAAAGGACGCCGTAAGAGCGGCGAGGAGGAGCTTACGCGCAACATAAGAAATTGGCCAGGGTGAGCTTGGTGGGCTACAGGAGGAGAGGCAATAGTCAAAAGATGATAAGAATCCCAGCTTTCATGGCCGGTAATAATTGCTTCCCGGTCAATAAGGCTCATTCTTCTTAAGCTTCCTTCAGGCTACCAGATTGAGCTCTTTTTGACAAGCTTTCGCGGCTTCTTTTGATTTCTGGCTGAAAATTTTAGATAATGAAAATAGTTTTATTATTTAATAGAGGAGCAATAATTTATGAAAATATCAGAAAGAGGGAGGACGATTCAGGCTTCACCGATAAGGAAGTTTAAACCTTATGCTGATGAAGCCATGGCCAAAGGGGTCAAAGTCTATTTTTTGAATATCGGCGACCCTGATATTCCCACCCCCAAAGTGGTCTCAGAGGCTTTCCATGCTTATGATGATGAGGTGCTTAACTATGGACCAGCCCAGGGATTTTTAGAACTTCGCCAGGCCATAGCCTATTATTTCCAATCCTACGGGATCTCTGTCGAAGCCGATAACGTAATCATTACTGTCGGCGGTTCAGAAGCGGTTCATTTTGCCTTCTGTGTCGTGGCTGACCCCGGAGACGAAATTATAATTCCTGAGCCTTTTTATACCAATTATAATGGGTTCGCTTCTTATGCGGCGCTAAAAATCGTGCCTTTAACCCTGACTGCAGAAGAAGGTTTTCATCTGCCTCCAGCCCAGGAAATCGAAGCTTTAATTACCCCCCGCACCCGAGCCATTGTTCTTTGTTCTCCTAATAACCCGACAGGCACAGTTTATAGTTGGGAAGAATTAGCTAGCGTGGTAGCCATCGCCCAGAAACATGACCTTTTCCTGATTGGTGATGAAGTTTATAAAGAATTCGTCTATGACGGTCTCCGCCACGTAAGCTTGCTTGAATTTGAAGAGGCCAAAGAGAGAGTGATTGTTGCGGACAGCATTTCCAAGCGGTTTAGTTGCTGTGGGGCTCGCATCGGCGCTGTCATCACCCGGAACGAGGAAGTTTTTCAATCATTGCTTCGTTTTGCTCAAGCCCGGCTCTGCCCGCCTACCGTGGAGCAAAGGGCGGCTTTAGCCGCTTATCGGCTGGGAAGAGGATATTTCGAGCCCATTCGCCAGGAATATCAGAAGCGCCGTGATATTCTTTTTCAGGGGTTGAGCCAGATTCCTGGCGTTATCTTACAAAAGCCGCAGGGTGCTTTTTATATCAATGCCAAACTTCCCATTGACGATAGTGAAAATTTTGTGCGCTGGCTGCTCACGGATTTTCGGGTGAACGGAGAAACAGTAATGGTGGCTCCTGGCTCTGGTTTTTATGCGACCCCGGGAAAAGGGAAAAACGAGGTTCGTCTCGCCTATGTCCTTAAAGAAAAAGACCTGCGACGTGCCCTCGAGTTATTTCAAATAGCCTTAGAACAATATCCGGGTCGTCTTTTTTAACCGCCTGAAGGGCGAAGGCGTAAAAAGCAGGAAGCCTGCCGGGCTTACGCGTTAATCATGAGTTTTCTGGTTTTTTGCTTGATCCTGCTTATAGGTTCAGCTCTGGCCAGGGTTAAAGATACTTACGGCGGTTAGTTTGGTCAGCTCAGCCGAAAAGCTGACCTCACCCTGATAGTCTTTGGCTTAATTTTGCTCTCCCTGGTGCTCGCCATATTTTTCTCCCGAGAGAAAAGACTAAGTGTTACTTCCAGGTTTAGAGCCTGAAGTGAATATCCAAGGTAGGTTCTATCTTTAAACCCTTATTTAAGAGCCATTCAGAGCTAAGCTTATCATTTTGAGGAAGGCATAAAGTCAGGGAGCTTGAGAAGATATTAAATATTTGGTTCATCTCTCGATTAAAAAAATATAATATCTGGACGAGTAACTTTAAGATTTCATCAGCCCAAGAGTGAGATTCAGAGCCAGAATATCAAAGCGAGAATGAAGAGAGTATCTCCGCAGCGTTTTGATTAGGCCTAAATCTCTCAAAAAGAAAATTATTAATCTTTTCTTCTCCATGAGATATAATATTTTCATCAACTAATTTTAAAGAAGAGCCAAATTTTTTTCTTTTAATTAGACGCAATATCAAGGCTAATTATCGGCAACAACAGAAAAGAGGAGGCTACTCCTCAGCTGGGTTTATTGAAATTTGAGCCCAGAAAAGCTATATTTAGTTGTTTAATCTTTTTTCGAGGAGATATTCAATGCGTCCTAAATACGTTTACTTTTTCGGGCCAGGCATGGCTGAAGGCAACAAGGACATGAAGGATTTATTGGGCGGCAAAGGAGCTAACCTGGCGGAGATGGCCGGGATTGGGCTGCCAGTACCGCCGGGTTTCACGATCAGCACCGAGGTTTGTAATCTCTTTCTCCGCGCGGGAGAAAAGCTTCCTCCAGAGGTGGAAGAGGAAATCCTGGCTAACCTGAAGAAATTAGAAGAGCATACCGGTCAAAAATTCGGCGACCCGTCGCGGCCCCTGTTGGTTTCGGTGCGCTCTGGAGCCAAGTTCTCTATGCCCGGAATGATGGACACGGTGCTTAATTTAGGGCTAAACCAGCAGACTCTGGAAGGTCTGGCGCGCCAATCAGGAAACAGGCGCTTTGCCCTGGATTGTTATCGCCGGCTGATTCATATGTTTGGGGACGTGGTTATGGGTCTGCCCAAAAAGGGATTTGAGGAAATTTTGCGCCGCTATAAAGAGAAATACGGCGTGGTGGAGGATGCCAGCCTGGACGAAAGAATGCTCGAAGAAGTTATTGCGGATTATCTCGCGTTCATTAAGAAGGAAAGAGGCGAGGATTTTCCCCAGGATGTATTAACCCAGCTCTGGATGGCTATAGCGGCGGTTTTTAAATCATGGAATAACCCGCGGGCCGTGACCTATCGACGGCTCAATCATATACCTGAAAATTTAGGTACAGCTGTAAACATCCAGCAGATGGTTTTTGGCAATTTTGGGCCGAAATCGGCGACGGGCGTAGGTTTCACCCGGAATCCGGCCACAGGAGCAAAGGAATTATACGGAGAATATCTGATTAACGCGCAGGGAGAGGATGTGGTGGCCGGAATTCGGACCCCTTCACCTTTGGCCCGTTTGGCCGAAGAAATGCCGACTGTTTTTTCCGAGCTTAAAGAAATAATCGAGAGATTAGAGCGGCATTATAAAGATGTCCAGGATTTCGAGTTTACCATCCAGGATGGTCGTCTTTACATGCTTCAGACGCGCAACGGCAAACGCACGGGAATGGCGGCGGTGAAAATAGCTGTTGACTTGGTGGAGGAAGGTTTATGTACTCCGGAAGAAGTTTTGCTCAAGGTTGAGCCCGAGGCACTCAATCAACTTCTGCATCCTGTTTTTGACCTGGAAGAAAAGGAAAAACATGCGCTTTTAGCCACCGGCCTGGCGGCTTCTCCTGGAGCTGCTTCAGGTAAGGTGGTGTTTACCGCTGAGCAGGCAGTTGCCTGGAAAAAGCAAGGCGAGAAAATTCTCCTGGTTCGCTCTGAGACATCCCCTGATGACATTCACGGCATGAGCGCAGCAGAGGGTATTCTGACCGCCACAGGCGGCATGACCTCTCATGCGGCGGTAGTTGGCCGGCAAATGGGCAAGCCAGCCGTGGTTGGCTGCGGCGCTCTTAAAATCAACGAAGAAGAAAAAACCGTGGTGGTCGCCGGAAAAACGTTTAAAGAAGGGGATTGGCTTTCCATCGATGGGAGCACAGGAGAGGTTTTAGAGGGAAAGATTACCACTCGGCCCTCAGAAATAATTCAGGTGGTTAAGGGAGAAAAGAAACCTGAAGAATCAACTATCTATCAGTATTTTTCTCGCCTGTTAAGCTGGGCTGATAAATTCAGGCGTCTCGGTGTCCGCGCGAACGCGGATACTCCGACTGATGCCCGCATCGCCTTTGCTTTTGGGGCGGAAGGCATTGGCCTAGCCCGGACAGAGCATATGTTTTTTGGCCAAGAAAGGCTGCCTATTATCAAAGAAATGATTTTGGCTCAGACTGAGGAAGAAAGGCGGCAAGCCCTCGAAAAACTCCTTCCGTTTCAGCGACAGGATTTCATTGAATTTTTCCGCGCGATGCAAGGTCATCCGGTGACCATTAGGACCATCGACCCGCCGCTTCATGAATTCTTGCCCCGCCAGCAAGACCTGATGGTCGAGCTGGCCGAGCTGAAAGCTAAGAAAAGCAAGAATAAAAAGAAGATAGAAGAACTGGAGAAGCTCTTAGAGCGGGTCAACCAACTTTCTGAGTTTAACCCCATGCTGGGTCATCGCGGTTGTCGGTTGGGCATCACCTACCCTGAAATTATCGAGATGCAAGCGAGAGCTATTTTTGAAGCTGCCTGCGAGGTAACCAAAGAAGGAGAAAAAGTTATTCCCGAGATCATGATTCCGTTGGTGGGAGAAAAAATGGAGTTAAGCCATCAGAAAGCCATTATTGACCGAGTAGGCGCCGAGGTTATGGATAAATACGGAATTAAAATTTCTTATTCGGTCGGGACGATGATTGAAATACCCCGCGCTGCTTTGACAGCTGATGAAATCGCCACGGAGGCCGAATTCTTTTCTTTCGGGACCAATGATTTGACGCAGACTACTTACGGTATTTCTCGCGACGATAGCGCCAAATTCTTGAATTACTATCTAACCCACGGTATCTGGCCTGAAGACCCCTTCGAGACGCTCGATACGAGAGGTGTAGGTGAGCTCATGCGGCTGGCGGTAGAGAAAGGGAGAAGGGTGCGTCCCAATCTCAAGGTGGGTATCTGTGGCGTGCATGGAGGGGATCCTCGTTCCATCTTTTTCTGCCACCAAATCGGGCTGGATTATGTAAGTTGTTCAGCTTACCAGATTCCGATTGCTCGGTTAGCGGCAGCTCAGGTGAACATCGGTCGTCGCGGAGGCGAGGCCGACTAAAAAGAACCTCTCCCGGGAGAAATCACCTTTTTTGCCACTATTCTTTTTTTCTGTTATCCTAAAAGGCCAAGTTCATGACGTGGCTGAACTTTCTCCGCCGGTTCTTTCCCCTTAAATATGTTTATAGTGATGAATACTGGATGGTTAATGTTGGCCGCCATGTCTTTCCGATAAAAAAATACCGCCTCCTGTATGAACAACTCATCCGCATGGGCGTGCGGCGAAATGATTTTTTTCATCCAACTCCAGCTCTGGATGACGACCTTCTTCTTGTTCATTCCCCAAAATATATACAGAAAATAAAAACGGGCCACCTGAGTCAAGCTGAGCTCATGGCCCTGGAGCTACCTTTTAGCCCAGAATTGGTTCGGTTTGCCTATCTTACCTGTGGCGGAACCATCCTGGCTGCCCGGCTTGCTCTGGAAAACGGTCTTGCGGTACATATTGGCGGCGGGTTTCATCATGCCTTCCCTGACCATGGTGAAGGTTTTTGTTTACTCAACGACGTGGCCGTGGCCGTAGAAAAACTCAGAAAGGAAGGAAAGATCCGTCGGGCGATGATCATCGATGCTGATGTTCATCATGGCAACGGCACGGCCTTTATTTTCCGTGGCAAAGATTATGCCTTTACTTTTTCCATTCACCAGATGGACCTTTATCCCGCGGAGAAGCCGGCCAGCGATGTTGACGTTGGGCTCTGGTCCGGTGATGGAGACGAAAAATATCTGGCAGCTCTCCAGGAGCATTTCCCTCGCCTTTATCAACAGCAATCACCTGACCTGGTCATTTATCTGGCTGGGGCCGACCCGTTTGAAAAGGACCAACTCGGTGGGTTGAAGATAACCTTAGCCGGGCTAAAGGAAAGGGACCGTTTAATTATCGGCGAAGCCAGGCGTCGTCATCTTCCCGTGGTCATTCTTCTTGCTGGCGGCTATGCTTATGAAGTTACCGACACTGTTTCCATCCATCTTAATACGGTTAAAGTGGCGCAAGCGGTGGAAAGACGGGAAAAAATTAGGCATTTATTCTAAGCTCTTCCTTCGGAGAAGAGATGGTTAGCTATCTTCCGGGCATCAAGCTTTTTCTTGCTCTGACCTCTTCGTCTCTTTTTCCAACCACTCGAGATAACTGCTTGCGCCTTGGGCCACAGGCAAAGCCAGTATTTCGGGTACGGTGTAAGGATGAAGTTCTTTGAGCCTTTTTTCTAGTTCTGGATAGAGACTCTCTTTAGTTTTGATTAAAAGCATCCATTCCTGGTCCTGGGTCAAAGTACCTTCCCACCAATAAAATGATTGAGCGGGGCTGGAAAGCGTCACACAGGCCGCCAGTCGCTCTTCGACGAGCTGACGGGCAATTTGGGTGGCTATGTTTTCATTAGGAACAGTGGTTAAGACTAAGCAGTATTCGGTCATTGTTTTTTCTCCTAACCTAACCTAATTTATCCAAGCCTATTTATGGAAAGGGCTATCTTCCAGGTTTCTTTAAATCTATGGCTTTAGGTTAATGAAAAATAATCTAAGAAAAAGTCGTTCGCGAAAGAGAAATTAGGAAGCGCGAGAACAACAGCCAACCTCATTCCTGCAGGAAAATATGAGCCAAGACCTTGGCATCGCCCACCATATTATCTATACGGCAATACTCATTGGGCTGATGCGCGGTTTCGTCAATCCGACTCCAGCAGGCAGCTTCAAACCCCGCCCGGCGGAAAAAGGCGGCTACCGTACCGCCCCCAATTCCGCGCGGCACCGCCTTCTTACGATAAACATCCCAGACCGCTTTTTTGAGAGCCAGGACAACCGGCGCTCTTTTTGAGGTTGGAGGAGCGGCTATGGCTTTCTGCTGCTCCTCAACTTGGATTTTAACCTTAAATTTTTTCTCTACCCCTCGCGCTAAATGATGGACAGCTTTTTCGACTTTTTCTATGGGTATCTGGGGTAGAACGCGGCTGTCCAGGTAAAAAACATCTTCCCCGGGTATCGTGTTTATGTTGGGCACGTTGGCTTCCTTTTTTGTAGGCTCGAAAGTGGAGGTGGGCGGTTCAAAAAGCGGGTCGACATCAGGGAAAAGCTTATAAAGACGGCCTAATTCCACGACCAAATGGGAGGCAGCCTTGAAGCTATTTATCCCCTTGTCTGGCGTGGAGGCATGGGCTTGTTTGCCCAGGGTCTTGAACTTGAGCCAGAGGATGCTTTTTTCTGCCACTTCGATGAGTGTTCCCTCGCTGTTGCCAGCATCAGGCACAATAATAAGGTCGTCTTTTTGGAAAACCTTGGTCTCGCGCAGGACATAATCTATGCCTTTAAGGTTGCCGGTTTCTTCGTCTGAAACAAGCACTAAGCCTACATCAAAAGCCGGTTTTAAGTTTTCAGCCCGGAATGCTTTTAATGCAAAAAGGGAAGCCACCATTTCCTGCTGGTTATCTTCGACGCCCCGACCATAGATTCTCCCTTCTTTTACCCATGGCTTAAAAGGGTCTCCTTCCCACTGGGACAGGTCACCAGGAGGGACGACATCCATGTGTGTCATCACCCAGATAGTCCTCCGGGAACTCTTGCCTTTAAAACGAGCGATGATGTTTGGCCGGTAGCCTTCAGGAACATCGAGGTCAGGCGCCTTAATGACCTCGATGTTTTCCAACCCGTTTTCGCGAAGGAAGCCAAGGAGAAAATTAGCCTTTTCTACTTCACCCCTTCCTCCATTTATGGGAGCGATAGCCGGTATGGAGGCCAAGCGAATCTGGAAATTAATCATTTCATCACGAAAAGAATCAAGTCGTCGAAAAATCCTTTCCAATTTGGTCATGCTCATCCTCCTTTGGACTTGAATCTTATCATCCCTTGGGTGGTTAATCAACTTTTTTCCCGCGTGGCTCTTTTAATCTTTTTAAGCTAAAGCAAAAATTTCGGGGGAAAAAACCACCCATCTCGCGTTTTATCCTCAGAAGCCTGAAGACCTGCCTGGGAAGTCTGTGTCAAGAGGGGCGAGCTGAGAAAACCAAAGGCAACGGATAGGCGGACGGACAAGGAGAGAGGTATCTCGGCACAGAATAGCCCGGCTATCTAAAAAGCAAAATCTTTCCGGGTTGAAGGTCACCTTGACTTTTCCTGAGGCAGGGCATACATTGACAGGGAAAAATGCGGCTTGGTTTTGACCTTCGTCCCTTCCTCAAACAGGAGACCGGCGTGGGGGTTTATCTAAGGAACTTACTTCAACATTTAGCTCAGCTCGACCAAGAAAACCAATATTTTCTTTTTTCTTCCTCTTTTAAAGACCGCTTTCCGCGCGCTAAAATTCCGGCTTTTCAGCATCTTCATTTTTATGATGGAAGGATTCCAGTGAGCTGGCTTAATTTTATGTGGCATCATTTCAGCTGGCCACCGTTAGATTATTTTTTTCAGGAGAATATTGACTTAACCCATTCCGCCACCCCTCTTCCGCTTCCCTGTCGAGGGAAAAAAATAGTCACGGTTCATGATTTGTTCTTCCTTGATTTTCCAGAAAAAGCCGAGCGAGAAGCGGGAAGAGATTGGCCTCGACGGATAAGAATGAGTCTGGAGCAGGCTGACGGAATTATTACCTTTTCTTCTTTTATGCGCCAGGATATTTTACGCCGGTTTCCTCATCTTGATGCTGCCAAGGTTAAAGTCATTCCTCATGGTCTTGACCCCTTCTTCCTGGAACCGGTTTCACCTGAAGCCAGGGCTTCTTTTGAAAGGCGTTATTCCTTGCCCTCTTGTTTCCTCCTTTTTGTCGGCACGCTCGAAGCAAGAAAAAACATTGCGCGGTTAATTCAAGCCTTGAAAAAACTGGAGCCCGCTTATCCTTGGCTTCATCTTTTTCTCGTCGGCAAACCAGGCCAGGAAGAAAAAAATTTGCGTTGCCTGGTTTTCTCTCTGCATTTGGAAGAAAAGGTCCACTTCCTGGGCTATGTGAGCCGTGCTGAGTTAAAACTTTTTTATCATTTGGCTACAACCCTGGTTTTTCCCTCTCTCTGTGAGGGGTTTGGTTTTCCTTTGCTCGAAGCCATGGCTTGTGGCTTGCCTGTTGCTTGCTCTCGCACCTCTTCTCTCCCTGAGGTGGCCGCGGAAGCGGCTATTTATTTCCACCCCGAAGAGGTAGAGGACATAGCCCAAGCTATAGCTTCTCTTTTAGATGATGTTTCGCTGCGGCAGCAGCTTATTTTTAAGGGAAAGGAAAGAGTGAAAGATTTTTCGTGGGAAAGAGCTGCGGCTGCCACCCTGGCCTTTTATGGTCAGCTTTTGGGGTCTGGAAATGAGAATACTCGTTGATGGTTATGAGCTGGGACCGCAAGGAAAAGGTGTTGGCCGGGTGGCTAAGAACATTCTTCCTCTTTTAGCTACTCAGCTTGAGGATATTTACCAGGAGGAAGTGCGGCTTTTTGTTCTCACCCGGGAAGTAGTGCTTCCTTTTCATCGTCGCTCGCTTCAGCAGGTAATACTTCCCTCCCGCGGCGGATATTTTCGCTGGCAGAATGGCCCTTTCTGGCGAACATGTCGACGTCTCGACCCTGACCTTATTCTTGCTTTTAATTACACCTTGCCGGTAATTTGTCCCTGGCCGTCTCTTCTTTTTGTTCATGACCTATCCCTTCTAACCCATCCCGAGTGGTTTCCTCGCCGGACAGCCCGATGGCGAGGTTGGCTTTTGCGGCGGAGCATAAGGAAGGCAAGCCGCATCGTTGTTCCGTCACTGGCGACCGCCGCTGAAATTACTTCCTCGCTCAAAGTGAAAAAAGAAAAAATGGAAATAATTTTTTATGGGGTGGAGGATAAATTTAAGCCGGCCGAAGAAGAAGCTGTCCGGAGCTGGAAAGAAGAACGCGGCTTGACTGGTCGCCGGTTAATCGGGTTTCTTGGCGCTATCTTTCGGCGCCGGAATCTTCCTTTGCTGGTTTCCGCCGTAGCCTCGCTGCGCCAGGAATGGCCGGATGTTTTTTTATACGTGGTAGGTCAGGACCGAACTTATCCTCCCCAGAATTTGGCTTCTCTTCTTCAGCAAGAATGGATAAGGTGGGATGAATTTCTTCCCGAGGTGGAACTCGGCCTTTTTTATTCGGCCTGCGACCTTTTTGTTTATCTTTCGGAATACGAGGGTTTTGGCTTTCCGCCTCTCGAAGCCTTAGCTTGCGGTTCTCTTCCCGTGGTTCTCAGGCGGTCTTCGCTCCAGGAAATTTTCCATGGTTTAGCCATAATGGTTGATGAGGCTTCAGTGGAAAGCGTGATCCAGGCGCTTCGCCTGGGCCTCACTGATGAAGCCCGGCGAAGGGAAATTAGACAAAATTTTTGTTTGCGCCGGGAGGAGTTCTCCTGGCAAAGAGCCAGCCAGAAGTTAGCCCAGCTAATTGCAGAGTTAAAAACCTGAGAGGATAAAGCTGAAACCTAGGCAAGGCCAAAAGAAAATGATTAAGGTCATAACGTATGATTTTCAATTTTTCTACTTCCTGACGGAGAGGAAACGCGGATAATGGGAAGAGAAGAGATAGGTCTGACGGTGATCATGGTTAATTATAACGGGGAAGGCTTTTTAACCCAAGCCCTGGCTTCGCTCCAGGCGGAATTAAATAACCTCAGCATTGTTTCAGAAGTGATGATGGTTGATAACGGCTCGCAGGATAATTCGGTGATTTTGGTCCAAAAAGAATTCCCCTGGGTGAGGATATTGCCTCTTTCTCAGAATGTGGGGTTTGGCGGAGCTGCCAATGCGGCAGCTCGGGAAAGTTCTGGTACCTATCTCTTTTTTCTCAACCACGACGTGGAGGTCTTGCCCGGCTGCCTTGGTCAACTAATTGATTTCATAAAAGGAAATAAGAATTACGGTGTCGTGGCCCCGGCGGTTCATAACCCTGATGGCAGCTTTCAACTATCCTTTGGCCCCGAGCTGAATCTGGTTTCAGAATTTTTTCTTAAATACCTGGCCAGTCACTATTATTCATGTCTTTACCGCCGGCTCAAGGAAAAAATGGAAAGGGATGTGGCCTGGGTCAGCGGCGTAGCTTTTCTTATTCCTCGCGATGTGTTTGTTCGCCTGGGTGGGTTTGATGAACGATTTTTCCTGTATGTCGAAGATGTCGACCTGTGCCTCCGACTTCGCCAGCAGGGATGGAAAATAAGGTTTTTGCCGCGTGCTAAAATTATTCATTATCGGGGAGCGGCTGCCTCCCTGGTACCTGACCTGTCCCTTACGGAAGCGAAGAGAAGTCAGCTTCTCTATTATTCTCTCCACCGCGGAGCCCTAAGCTTTCACCTCCTCAAGCTTTACCTTTTGTTTCAATTCGGAGGCAAGTTTTTAGCGGCGACTTTAGCGGCGAATAAAAGAAAAAAAATGGTTAGCCGCCGGATATTAGAGCTTGTCTGGAGTTTTACTCGTGCGCCTTCTTCTTGATGCGCGGAAAATAGAGGACTACGGTATCGGCGTTTATATTCGCCATGTCTTTGGCGGACTCCTGCGGCATGGTTTTGAGGATATCCAGGTTCTTCATCTGGCCGGAGCCAGCCGGCTTAATGTCGAGGCGACCAAGGAAATAAGAATCAGGGCTAAAAACTATAACCTTTGGGAGCAGGTTGAAATTCCCTGGAAGGTGCGCTCTCTGAAGAACTATCTTTATTTTTCCCCGCATTATGTCTTTCCTGTCAGTTTGCGACAAAGGCTGGTGGTCACGGTTCATGACCTTATTCACTTCAAATTTCCCTGGTTTTTCCGGCCGGGGGTAAAGGTAAGGATAGCTCGTTTCTTTCTGCAGCAAATCCGCTCCCGCGCCGAGCTGGTCTTTACTGTTTCCGAGACGACGGCCCGCGACCTGGCAGAAATGTTCAGTATTCCGATAGAAATTATAAAAATTATTCATAACGGCGTGGCCCAGGAATTCTTCACTCTGCCTCGCTTCCCTTCGCCTTTGCCGTTTCCTTATATTCTTTACGTGGGCAACTGGAAGCCGCATAAAAACTTGCCCACCCTCCTCCATGCCTTCTCTCTCTTGCATGGCCGTTATCCAGAGCTTCGGTTGGTGCTGGTGGGCCTGACACGTGAGCCAGAGCTGCGCCGAGAAATCGCCCGGTGGCGGCTGGAGGAAAGTGTTCTGCCTTTAGGCTTTTTGCCGCCGGATGAGGTCATCCGTTATCTTGACGGAGCGCTCTTTTTTGTCTTTCCCTCGCTTTATGAAGGCTTTGGCCTTCCCCCGCTGGAGGCCATGGCGCGCGGCCGGGCCGTCATCTCCAGCCCCGGCGGAAGCTTATCCGAAGTTCTGGGTGAGGCGGCTTTATTTTTTGACCCGGCTTCAGCGGAAGATTTGGCCGCCAAAATGGAACAACTGATCACCGATGAAACTTTACGCCAGAGTTATGAGGAAAAAGGAAAGGAGAGAAGCCGTCTCTTTTCCTGGGAAAGATCGATCGCCCAACATATCCATTTTCTCGAGCAATTGGATTAGGGTATAATTCTTCCGTCGCATGAAAGAGATAAAAGTAGCCCTCATCCACGACTGGCTGACCGGTCGCCGGGGAGGGGAAAAGGTTCTCGAGGTACTGGCGGAAATATTCCCCGCCGCGCCTATTTACACTCTTTTTCATTTTCCAGGAAGCCAGTCGCCGCCGATAGAGAAAAGGATAATCCGGACGAGCTTTTTGCAGCGGGCTCCTTTTCTTCGTCGTCGGTACCGCTTTTATCTTCCTCTTTTTCCGCTGGCCATCGAGCTTTTTAATCTTCAAGATTATGAGCTCATCATTTCCAGCTCTCATTGTGTAGCCAAGGGCGCCATCCCCAATCCCGAGGCCTTGCATATTTCCTATATTCATTCGCCAATGCGTTATGCCTGGAATCAATACCACGCCTATTTCTCGGCCGAACGAGTTTCTTTTTTTAGCCGTCTAGTCATTCCGCTGCAGATGAGTTACCTGCGTCTCTGGGATGTGGCTTCCGCCGCCCGCGTCGACCGTTTTGTGGCCAATTCCCGTCATGTGGCCCAGCGCATTCAGCGGTACTACCGACGGGAAGCCGAAGTTATCCCCCCGCCTGTAGATACAGCTTTTTTTGTTCCAAATGACAATATTCCCAAGCAGAATTATTTCCTGATTGTCTCCGCCCTTGTTCCTTATAAGCGAATTGACATAGCCATCGCGGCCTTTAATCGCTTAAACTGGCCTTTGGTCATCATCGGTCAGGGACCGGAAGAGAAAAGGCTGCGACGGATGGCGGGGCCAAATATATATTTTAAAAACAGAGTAAGCGATGAGGAGCTTCGCCTGGCCTATCAAGAGGCCAGGTGTTTTCTTCTTCCTGGAGAAGAAGATTTTGGCCTAGTAACCGTAGAAGCGCAGGCGTGCGGTACTCCGGTTATTGCTCTGGGTCGAGGGGGGTCGCGGGAGACAGTCGTCCATGAGGAAACCGGGATTCTTTATGAGCCGCCCACTTTAGAAGCCCTGCTTGCCAGCCTTGACAAATTTCAGGGCATGTCATTTAATAAAACCGCCCTTCGTCGACAGGCGGAGAAATTTGCGCGCGATGTTTTCCAAGAAAAAATAAGACGTTTTATCGAGAAGGCATGGGAAGAGCATAGAGGTCAGGCTTGATTAAAGAAAAGAAAGTTCGGCTGCTGACGATTTATCTCCTGGCTGATATTTTGGGAATTCTCGTCGCCTATTTTTATGCCTATTTTTTCCGTTTTTATGGCTACATCATTCCGGTTGACCCGCTGAAAGGCATTCCGCCTTTGAAATCTTATGTGGCGGTTTTGCCTCTTTTCCTCGCCCTTCATCTTTGTATCTTCTTTTTTCAAGGCTTTTATCGGACGCGACTGAAAAGACCGCAAATCGACGACTCCTTTTTGATTGCCCTGAACACTTTCTTGACCATGCTCATCGCCTTGGGCATCCTCAATTATCTCTACGCTTATAGTCAGGGAGCTCGTCCTCTCTTCCGGATGACCTTCAAAATTTCTCACGGGTTTCTGGTGACCTATTTTATTTCCGCCGTTGTGGTCATCAGTTTTCTTCGTTACCAGATTTATTTCTTCATGAAACGGCGTTTTGCCCGGGGGCTTAACCTGCAGAATATCCTGATTGTGGGTGCGGGCGAAATGGGCCGAACTCTGGCCCAGAAGCTTCGGGCTTATAAAGACCTCGGTTTTGTGGTGAAGGGATTTCTGGATGATGACTTGCCGGCGGGGGAAATGGTCAAGGTCAACGGCGGAGTGGAGGTCCTGGGAAAAATTGAAGACCTGGATACCATTCTTTCCCGAGGAGGAATTAGTGAGGTCTATGTCGCCCTCGACCTAAAAAACTATACTAAAATTCTGGAAACGCTGAAAGTGGTGCACCGACATATCGTGAATGTGCGGCTGATACCTGACCTTTTCCAGTTGCTCACCCTGCGAGCTAACATCCAGGACCTGGACGGCGTGCCCGTCATCTCCATCGACGATGTTTCGCTGCGCGGGTTTAATCGTCTTTTGAAAAGAACGGTCGACATCCTGGTTTCGGCTTTCGGTCTTCTTCTATTATTACCCTTCTTTCTGGTTATTGCTCTTTTAATCAAACTCACTTCACGAGGCCCGGTTTTTTATCTGCAGGAAAGGATGGGGTTAGATGGCCAGCATTTTACCATGATCAAATTTAGAACTATGGTCTGCGATGCGGAAAAGGAGACCGGCCCTGTCATCTGCCGTCCGGATGACCCGCGCATGACCAGGATAGGACGGTTTTTGCGCAAATATTCAATTGATGAATTGCCTCAGTTGATTAACGTCCTTAAAGGGGAGATGAGCCTGGTGGGCCCTAGACCAGAACGGCCGCCTTTTGTGCGAGATTATGTGGATAAAATTCCCAAGTACATGCTCCGGCATAAAGTAAAGTGCGGAATAACCGGTTGGGCGCAGGTTCATGGGTTGAGGCAGGATACCTCTATCGAAAAAAGGTTAGAATACGATTTCTATTATATACAGAACTGGTCTTTAGGGCTTGATTTAAAGATCATCTGGATGACGCTCAAAAAAGGCTTCATCGACCCCAACATGAGATAATTTCGCTTCCATATCTATGAGCATATCTATTGTTAGTTAGAGAAAAAAACTTTTTTGATACCAAAAACGCTGTAGTGGATTCCGGAGATGACGGTTAAAACAAAAGCTGTGATAAAAATTACGTTGTGCAAACGAGGGGAGCTCAAGCCTTGAAAAAAAGTGGGTCTGGTTAAGCCTTCCTGGACCACCACATTCCCTGCTAAAACAAAAAGGACGGTGAGCACTTGAAAAAAGGTGCAAATTTTTCCCCAAAGAGAAGGAGCAAAATTCCTTATTCCTTTCCAGGCAAAAAGAAGCAGAGCGCCTATGGCGATAAGGCTATCGCGAGAGATGACCGAAGCTAAAAGCCAAACCGGCACGCGAATGGGCTGACTTATCTGGGGGAGAGAAATAGCGATAAACGAACTCACGAGGAGCAATTTATCCGCGACTGGGTCGAGAATGCGGCCCAAGGGTGTACGGACATTCCAGGTGCGCGCCACAAACCCGTCCAGCAGGTCAGTTAGCCCGGCCGCTAAAAAAACAAGAAAAGCCTCCCGCATCCTGCGCTGGGCCATTTGGTGAATAAAGATAGGAATGAGAAGGAGGCGAAAAATAGTAAGGACGTTAGGGAGAGTTAGCCAGCGGGTGTTCGTCACGGGCGAAGCGAAATAATTCATTTTACTAAGGCCAAGAGGACGTCCAGGATTTTAACGGCTTCCATTCCCGAAACAGGTTTATCTGGGTTAAATTGTTTTTGGGCAGAAAGGTCCATGAGTTGGTAAGACAAGACTTCGATAATGGATGTATAGAAAGCATGCTCTGGTGTGACATCCAGGACAACGATTTTATCAGCCGGAAGCTGCGGAAAGAAGCGTTTCCCCTTTTTTTCTAAAAAATGCACGAGCCGAGCGACGGCATCAGCCATTTCTCCCCGAGTGATTATAGCCTTAGGCCGAAAAGAATGGTCGGGATAAACCTCGAGCAGGCCCAGGGAGGTAACCTGAACAATGAACTTCGCTGCCCAGGAGGTGGCGATGTCAACAATAATCTCGGGCGAATCGGTTATAGGTCCAAGGAAACTCTTGAATTTCTCGGCGATGAGGGAAGCTAAATCTTCTCTGGTTATGGCCTCGAGGCGGGGAATAGCTTCGTATTGACTCGGCAGTTCTACGATCCCTAATTTTTCTTTTAACTCCGCTAACTGGTTTTGCACTTCTTTATCTTTGGGGTTAAGCTCGAGCAGCTCTTCCAGAAGATCAAGAGCGCGAGAATAATGTTTTGCCTCGATGAGCAGGCTGGCGTATTGGCGGAGCAAGCTGCGGTCGTGCGGCGCCAGGTCAACGGCTGCCTTGAGGTGAGTTAAAGCTCCTGCTTCATCTTTTTCCTGGCGGTAAATTTGGGCTAAAGATAAATGGAGGTCTACGGCTTCCGGTGAGTAGTGAAGGGCTTGCAGAAGGGCTTCCTTAGCGGCGGACACCTGACCAGCTTTCATTGCCTGCTCGGAAGCGCGGCGAAGCTCAGAAGTCAGCTTTTCCTTGAGGTTGTTGAATTCTTTTCTGGCCCATGAATTATCCGGCTCTTCTTTGAGCACCTCCCGGAATTCATTGAAGGCTGCCTCTTTGTTGCCCAGATTTAAATAGGCTTGAGCCAGTCCAGCATGGAGAAGGGCTAAACGCGGGAATTCTCCCTGAATAAGTTTAAAACTCTCTACTGCCGCGTTATTTTCTCCCCGCATGAGCTGGGCTAAACCATGAAGTAGATGATAAGAAGGGCTTAGAGGAGATAGGCGAGCTAAAACCTTTTCCGTTGCCGCCAGGTCGCCCCGCCGCAAGTAGCCCCAGGCCTCTTCGGCGACCATCCTTTCCTTAAGCTCCATGGCGGCGGTCATTACGGGCGGCAGGTTTTCCAGCGGAAAAGGGGGCGGGGTTAACTGAGGGGGAGGAGAGGGGACGCAGGAAGCAAGCAGGAGACCGAGGGATACAAGACAAAATAAGATTAAGCTTTTTCCCTTCACTTCATCTTTCTCCTTTAGCCAAATAAGAAAGGAAAGGATCCATCGTTTTTGGGTTGGCCATGAGGCTGAGTTCGATATGGTCATTATTTTCCATTTTCTTTATTACCATTGTCCAGCGCAAGAGAGAAGAGACAAGGTCTGCTTTTTCTTTCGGTACGCGCAGGTGATATTTCTTAAGCCCCCGGAAAAGGAGGGAGCGAAGCTTGTGGAGCAAGCTCTCCACACCTTCTCCAGTGAGAGCAGAAAGGTAAACCGAGCGTTCTTCTGTTTTTTGGTTAAGAGAGAGAAGCTCATTTTTCTGGGATAGAAGGTCGATTTTGTTGTAAACCCGAATAAGAGGTACATGGTTAACGCCGATCTCAGCCAAAGTATTCTCGACTACCTGGGCTTGTTCTTCCGCGCGAGGGGAAGATAAGTCTATAACATGGAGGAGGCAGGAAGCGGCTTCAATCTCTTCCAGAGTAGCGCGGAAGGATGTCACCAGGGCGAGCGGGAGTTTCTTAATGAACCCCACTGTATCGCTGAGAAGAAAATAAAGCCCCTCGTCCAGCTCTACCCGACGCAGCAGTGGGTCGAGCGTGGCAAAAAGACAGGGTGAGACCAAAGTTTGCTCTGAGGCCAGGCGGTTGAAAAGAGTTGATTTGCCGGCGCTGGTATAACCAACCAGGGAGACAAGGGGTACAGGGCTTTCTCGCCGGGCTTGGCGTTGGATGGCTCGTCTCTTCTTGAGGCTCTCTATCTCATGGTTTATCTTGGTTATCCTTTTCAGGATCCGCCGCCTGTCCTCTTCCAGCTTTTTTTCGCCCGGTCCGCGCGTCCCAATACCACCTCCTAAACGGGAAAGGGCCTTCCCCTTTCCCGTCAAGCGGGGAAGAAGATAGGTCAGCTGGGCGAGCTCAACTTGGAGTTTTCCTTCGCTCGAGCGAGCTCTTTGGGCAAAAATATCCAGGATTAGTTGTGTCCGGTCAATTACTTTGACCCCGAGCTTTTCTTCCAGGCTCCTTTGTTGAATGGGCGTAAGGTTGTGGTCAAAAATAACCAGGTTGGCGCCTTTTTCTTCTTTAAGTTGGGCAATTTCCTCTGCTTTTCCCTCACCTAAAAAATACTTGGGGCTGATTTTCGGCCGAAACTGGAAAACCTTCTCCACCACTTTAGCCCCGGCTGCTCGAGCCAGAAGCTCCAGCTCCTCCATCGAACTAAACGCTTCCATTTTTTCTTCCTGGTTAGTAGCCAGGTTAACTAAAATTGCTTTTTCCATTTTGCCGATTATTTAAGTTTATCCTTCAAGAAAGCTAATATTATTTCCTTTTCTCGAGGCGAAAACCAGGTAATTCCTTTCATCTGGCGAAACCAGGTCATTTGTCTTTTAGCATATTGTCTTGTCTCTTTCTTGGTAAGAGCGATGGCTTCCTCCTGACTGATTTCCCCGTGCAAATAACGAAGAACCTGTTTATAACCCAGCGCTTTAAAAGGCGGCGCGGATTCGCTGATTCCCTGGGAGAGGAGTTTTTCTGTCTCGGCAATAATCCCTTGGGCAAACATCCGATCGACCCGGGCCTCTATCTCCCGCCGATGCTCCTCCTTTTCCAATTTTAAACCAATTTTTATCATTTGAAAACCCTGGAGTCGGGGTTGGGTTGATTTAAAATGGACAGAAATGGGTTGGCCAGTAAGCAGAAAGACCTCGAGAGCTCGGATGATTCGGACTCGGTCATGAGGATGACACTTTTTCGCATACTCCGGGTCAACCGAAAGGAGTTTTTCGTAAAGGTAAGAAAAACCGTGGCGTTCTCCTTCTTCGAGAAGGTGCTGACGCAGAGCCTGGTCCCGGCCAGGTCCAGGAAATAGACCTTCGATGAGGCTTCGCAGATAAAGTCCGGTCCCTCCGACGACCAAAGGAAGATGATGGCGCGCTATTATTTCGTTTATTTTTTGCGAGGCTAATTGAACAAATTCAGCCGCTGTGAATTGATGGTCCGGTTCAGCTACATCCAGAAGATGGTGCGGCACCAGCTGGCGCATTTCGGGTGTGGGCTTATCTGTTCCGATGTCGAAACCCCGGTAGACTTGCATCGAATCACAATTAATAATTTCTCCCTGCAAATGCTGAGCTAAAAAAAGAGCGGTGGCGCTTTTGCCCACCGCCGTGGGTCCTAAGATGATAACGAGTTTTTTTTCAGGTGACAAGGTGGATGATAACCAATAAGGCCAGTAGAGAAAGCAGAATAAGCGTGGCCAGAATTTGCTTCTGGTCTTTCATGTTTCGCCTATTCTTTCGAGGTTTTTCACCAGGGTCGCTTCAAAACTCGGACCAAGGGTTCTTTTAACCGCCAGGACTTCGGCCATAAGAATCTCATTCAAGCCCCAGAGGAAATTTTGTCGCCAATGGTCATGAAGGAAATGCCAGGATAACTTTTCTGTATCGTGAAAGTGGAAGCGACCATCGGGCTGAAGTTCGGCCTCAGCGAAAAGAGTGGGCAAGTGCGGCCTGATTTCATCCAATGCTTTTTCCAGGACGTTAAACGCTACCGGCCCTATCTCTTTAGAAATAAAACGATAGATATAAGCGCATTTTTCGTTAAAGCCAGCAAGTACCTCCTCCCACTGCCGCCAGGTTGGTTCAGCGAGTCTTTTGCTGGGCGTTGAGTTCGCCGCCGGCGAAATCATATCTAAGCAGACAAGAGTAAAGACAAACCGCTGACCTTCTCTGCGGCCAAACTCGCAACGAGCGTAAACCTCTTCAAGCCGGGTTGGCCGGGACATCAACCGCAAAAGATATTTTTCCGGCGGGGAAAAAGGCAGCAAACCGAGCTGCGGGAAGGGATTGACCTGGATGGTTTCATTTTCCGGCGGCAGATGGGCTTCAATAAGAGAGAAATTTTTCATTCGCCGAATGCCGGCGATGATGATTTCGGGGGTAATAAGCTCAGCATAAGAAGAATCTTCATCTGGCGTGAGGGGTTCAAAGGAAAATTCACCTTCGCTTAAATCAAACAGACTGAAGAACCATTCTTTCCAGGCGTGCAGAAGTATATTCCAGGCTGCCTCTGTCGTCAGCCCGGCCGCTTCCACGAGCGCCTGCAGCAGCAGGATGTTCTCCTTTTGGGCTACAGTCAGGGCATGCTGCAGCCTTGGCGCTTCGGCCGAATTTAAAGAAAAGAGAAAAGACGAGAGAGAAGAAGCCGGGAAAGAATGGGGATGAAGAAGAATGTTGCCGCAGTTAAACCAGAAAGAAGCCTTTTCTCTGGCGGCGCGGAGCTCAAGCAGGCCTGATTTTTTCCCTTGCCATAAGTGATACAGGAGCCGCGGCCACGGCTTGGTTGTCAATCGGCCAGAGAGACGGGTATTCATTTTTCTCGGTGAATAATGTAACGAGCTCCGGAGTATCTGTCAAATGAGTGATGAGCAGGAATTTATTAACTCATAAAACGGAGGTTAAGCAGACCGAATCCAGCGTAGAGGACGCTTTTAAGAAGCCAAAAGCCGTAAGCGAGGAAGAGGGCTTTTCGCCATGATATTTTAAAAACAGCGGCCAGACCGTAAGACAGGACACCAAAAAGCCATAGTTGAAAAAAGTCTATTTGACTGAGAAGCACATAAGCGGGAGTGGAAAAGGATAAACGGGGAAAGAAAAGCACCAGAGAAGTAGAGGTCTGAACGACTGATTTCTTGAGGAAAACAAGGACCAACCTTAGAGCATTGCCCAGCAATTTATCGATTAAATTAGCATGGAGGAAACAGGAAATTACCTGGCGCCAATGACCGTGAGGGGAAACGAAGCGGCCGAAAATAAGCAGGACGAGGCTGCTGAGGAAAAAGCCGATGAGGAGCATAGCTGGAGATAAGACGAGGACATTAAAAAGAGTGGCGGTCCGGGAGGGGTTTTCCAGCTGGCGGAGACGGGCGTTATATCTTTCTTCTCCCATCAACTCTTTTAGTCGCACGTTATCTTTCATCAAGGCCAGGGCATCTTTTTGCGAAAAGGGAGCTACAAGATAAGAATAAATTATCCAGGCGATGAGGAGGATAATAAGAACATCTACCCAGAGAGGTTTTTCTTCCAGTCGAGAAAAAACAGACCTGGGCTCAAAAAAAACGCCGCTTATCCTCGGGAATAAACTCATTTTTCCCTCTCCTTAATTTCATCTTTTTCTATTTTCCCGTCCCGGAGATAAATGATGCGCTGAGCATGATTGGCAATCTCTCGGTCGTGGGTGACAACAATGATGGTGTGGCCGCGGCGGTGGAGCTTGCGGAAAAGGTTCATGATTTCCTGACCCGTGCGGGAATCTAAGTTGCCTGTTGGTTCGTCGGCCAGGATAAGCGAAGGCTCATTGACCAGAGCCCGGGCGATGGCCACTCGCTGACGCTCGCCGCCAGAAAGCTCCGACGGTCGATGGTGCATTCGGCCCGACATTTCGACCATTTCCAGAGCCCGCCGAGCCTTTTCCTGGCGTTCTTTCTTTTTTGTTCCGCTATAGATTAAAGGCAATTCTACGTTATGAAGGGCTGTTGCCCGCGGCAGCAAGTTGAAGACCTGAAAGACGAACCCTATTTCACGGTTTCTTATATGCGCCAGCTCATCTTCAGAATACGAGCTCACCAGCTTTCCTTTGAGATAATACTCCCCCCTGGTTGGAGTATCAAGGCAGCCTAATAAATTCATTAAGGTGGACTTGCCCGACCCGGAAGGCCCCATAATCGCCAAGAATTCATTAGGGGCGACGGCAAAAGACACATCTTGCAAGGCCACGACTTCTTGTTTCTCCAGGCGGTAAATTTTCCACAGGTTACGGACAAAAATTAAGTTTTTATCGGGGAGGGACATTTTACTTTTGCTCTTTTTCTCTTTCCTGGCGCTTGATTTCTCTTTTTATCAACTGGCCATCCTTTAATTCCCGGAGGGCACTGTAAGGGCCGGCGACGAATTCTTGGCCTTCTTGCAAGCCCTCGACTACTTCGACATCCATCTCTCCGATAATGCCTCTTTTAATCGGCTGGAACCGGGTACGCTCATTTTCTACAATGAATACTCCCTCTTCTTCTATTTTTTTGGAGCCAGGACCTTCTTCTTTTTCCCGCACAACGATGGCTGAAACAGGCACAGCCAGCACGCCTTCCTTGCGTGCGACGATGATGTCACCCGTGGCGGAAAGTCCAGGTTTGAGAGAGGGGGGAGGGTCCTGCAAAGTAATCGTTACTTTGAAATTTCTTGATTCCTGCGAGCTCATCGTCGTTTTTTCTAAGGCTGAACTCCCGATTTCCGTCACATGGCCGACCAGAGTCTGCTTGGGCAGAGCATCGACTTTGATTATAGCTTCCTGGCCAAGTTTTACGGCCACGACGTCAGTCTCGTCGACTTCCACTTCCACTACCATTTCGGACAAGTCGGCGATGGTCATGAGAACAGTGCCCGGGTTATTCATGGTGCCGATCACGGCGATTTCTCCCTCCTCTACCCTTAAGCTGGTAATGATACCGTCTATGGGCGAAACATAAACTGTTTTGCTCAGGTTATCCAGGGTGCTTTTCAGCGAAGCCTCAGCTTGCTGGATTTGATGGCGGAGTGCTTGCCACTGGGCGCGCGCGATCTCGTACTGAACCTTGGCCATCTCGAGTTGTTCTAAGGGGATAAGCTGTTCGTCGTAGAGCTTTTTTTGGCGGTTATACTGATTTTCATCGCGTTTCATCCTTGCTTCCGCCTCGATGAGCTGGGAGCGGTAAGCCTGGATCAGAGCCCGGTCTCGTTCAGCGTTGGCTTCATATTGAGCTGAGTCAAGCTTGAGCAAGAAATCACCTGCTTTGACCCTATCGCCTTCCTTGACGCCGATTTTGACGATGCGGCCAGGAACATGAGCTGAAAGATTGATGTTTTTTTTCGGCTTTACTTCGCCAGAGGCCGAGACGATGGAAGTGAGATTCTTGGTGGTCACTCTTTCTACCGTAACCTTGATTGATTTTTCCCTCTGGCTCTTCAGGTTAAGAAAGATAATCAAAGCTATGAGGGCCAGAACCCCGGTCAGGAAAATTATTCTTTTCTTTTTCATTGGTTTTGACCTTATCACTCTTATTTTCATATCTACCTTGGCTAATTGACCTACTGATATTCATTATAAACTACGAAGGAAAGGAGAAAAAGTTCTGTTTTTCGATTAGCTTTTATATTTGCTTGAGGCAAAAAAGGTTGATAAGATAAGAAAACCATGGTTTCTGGAAAAGGCAGAAGTAAGAAGGAAAAAGTTCATTTTCTGACCGTAGCTCGACAGGCAGCTCTCCGGGCAGGAGAGATGCTTCGCCGGAACATCAACCGTCTTTCCCGGGTTGATTATAAAGGAGTGGTTAACCTGGTGACTGAATTCGACCTGCGTTCCCAGGAGATTATAATTTCTTCCTTACGCCAAGCTTTCCCTGACCACGGAATTTTGGCCGAAGAAGAGGGCTGTCGTCAGCCTGGAAAAAGCGGCTATTACTGGCTTGTTGACCCCTTAGATGGAACAACCAATTTTGCCCATCATTTCCCCATTTTCTGCGTTTCGGTTGCCTTGGCCCAGGAAAATGAGCTGGTGGTAGGCGTGGTTTATGACCCCATGAGGGAGGAATTGTTCGAGGCGGTTCAAGGTGGAGGGGCTTATTTAAACGGCCGACGCATCAAGGTTTCCATCGCTACCGAGCTTGACCGCAGCCTTTTGGCCACGGGTTTTCCCTATGATTTGCGCGAAAGCCCCGTAAACAACTTGATTCACTTTGAAAATTTTTTGTTCCAGGCCCAAGCTATCCGGCGGTGCGGCGCGGCTGCTCTGGACCTCTGCTACGTGGCCTGC
>FWPV01002622.1_pt1 | contig 26968 bp, 18 predicted proteins | sample 2228371 | NCBI WGS metagenome assembly FWPV01 (sample SAMEA103939776, study PRJEB20133) | metagenome
AGACCCCAGGCAAGCCAATTTGCTGGATCACCCGCGCCGTATAGTCTCGAGCACTGACCGACGAACCAGCAGTGATCAAGATCATGTCACCCTTAGTTTTCAAGTCTTGAAGTGCTTGTTTCAAGGCTTCTTCATAGTCTGGAATAATGCCATAAGGCATCGGTTCTCCTCCACATTGCCTGACCAATGCACTCAGCGTATAGGTGTTGACATCTCGAACCTGCCCAATGGCTATAGAAGCTTCGGGGGGAATTACCTCGTCACCGCTCGAAATGATCCCCACTATCGGTCTTTTAACCACATCGAGGTGCGTGATCCCTAAAGCTAGCAACCCCCCTACTTCCACCGGGCGAATGCGCTGATGCTTGGGCAAAACGACTTCACCTTCCTTAACTTCTTCCCCAACCTGAATGGTGTTTTCCCAAGCCGAGACGGAGCGATAAACTTCAATCTCCCTCTCGGCAATCTTCTGAGTCTGCTCGATCATCACCACCGCATCGGCATTGAGGGGTAACATGCCTCCGGTGTGAATCAACGACGCTTCCATTGTGCCTAGTTGGATAGAAGTTTCTTGTCCCATCGGTATTTCTCCCACCACCCGAAAATAGGCCGGCAGACTCTCACTCGCTCCATAGGTATCCTGCGAACGGACGGCATATCCATCAACGGTTGAGCGATTAAACATAGGTAAAGGATGGGGGGCTTTCACCTCCTGACCACTTACCCTGCCTACAGCCTCGACCGTTGCAATCGTCTCGACCGAAAGATGCACATGCGGTATTAAGGCTTCCAAAATGCGTTTTCGGGCTTCTTGGGGAGTCAATAACTTCAAGAATTCAGGCATCTTGCAGTCCCTTTCTTTCAACGAATCCAAAATGAATAAGAGAAAAGATACACTACGAGAGAATATAATGCAGCACCACCCAGAATCAAACCCATCCAATTGGGTTTGACACCCAGCGCGATGCGCCTCATCATCCATATCTGCCACAAGCCCACCGTCAATGCTCCCATGGGGGGCAAACCAATTGAAAGAGGAACACCGATTGCATTACCAAAGGCAATTAAGACAAACGCGAATAAAATCAATGAATTGTGAAGTGACATCCCATTCTGCCAACCAACCCTTATCATCAGCGTTGGATTTTTGGTATTCATATCGCTCGCATAGGTTGAGAGTTGATAGCTCAAGATCATTGCCATTCGCAAAGCCAGAATGGGTAAGGTAATCAGGGGTAAAAAGCGATGTAACTCTCCCGCCTGAAGGAGAAAGCCAAACCATGGGATCAGGACAGCCATCAGAAAACTTATCAGGATTTCCCGAAACCGCTCTAATCTTGCTACGCGAACCCCACGGCTACTGATCAACGTGCCAAGCACGGCAGCCAGCGTAACCCAAAACAGCTCCATACTATAAATGCGGTTGGCAATCATCAGCACGGTTATGGATGCCAAACAAGCAAAGGCAGCCAACCCTAACAAGAAATTGAGATTCATCGCTAAGGCGGATCTCTGATCACTTTGCTGCTCTGGGAGCGCCGTTAACGAATGTCTCCATAGGAAATTGCCCCCCATCTGTAAACACACCACCCAAATCATCCCTATCCAAACTCGATCCCATAGAATGGTTGAGCCAAGATATTTCGCCATTCCTAACCCAAGACTATATAAGAGGATCCCTTCCGCAAAGAACGCTGCAGTGACCCACTTCTGGCTCATATCCATCTCCGGCTAACCTGCGCTACATTCCGATCCACCCTTATTTCTCTAAAGCATAGCTTAATTTCCCTATATTCAATCCGTGAACTCCACATACCCGATGATGATACCACGACTTTAACCAAGAATGACGGGCGTTAAGCAACGCAGACCTGGTTGAAGATCATGCTACAAGACATCAAACAGAAAAGCGACTGGTGAACACTCCAGTCGCTTTTCCATTGAAGGTACGAGACGATAAATTATTTACGGAAGTAATTCGAAATAAAGAACCAAACATTTGCCGGACGTTCAGCCAAACGACGGGTGAAATAAGGATACCATTCTGTACCAAACGGCACATAGACTCGTACCGGATAACCCTGTTGAGCTAAACTCGCCTGTAAATCGCGACGAATACCGTGTAACATTTGGAATTCGATGGCTTTCTGGGGTAATTTGATCTGATTCGCATAATCTAAAGCGAAACGAATGCGTTTCTCGTCATGGGTGGCAAGAGCAGGGATCGGCGGCACTCGCCCATCCTCGCTGAGCTCTGGCGCGCCGACCTCATAGGCTCGATCGAGCAAGATTTGTGTGACGCGATCGTAGTTGGCATCCACATCGCGCTTCTTGGGATAGGCGATGTGTGCAGGTTCTTTATATGCCCCTTTGCAAAGACGAATGCGAGCAGGAATTTGCATCAATTTGGTGACATCCTCCACCGTCCGATAAAGGTAGGATTGAATCACAATGCCCACATTGTGAAAGCCGCGTTCATTGCGCATTTCATAGAATAACGCCAAGGTTTCATCCACACAAGTCGCATCCTCCATATCAATCCGCACAAAATTATTCCGTTCTTGGGCATGCGTTAGGATGCGAGCTAAATTCTCAGCACATCGTTTTGAATCGACCTTTAAGCCGATTTGGGTAAGTTTTATCGACACGTTCGAGCGGACATCTTCTTCTTCTATTGCATCTAAGATTTGCAGAATCCCTTGTGTGGCTTTTTCGGCATCCTCTTTTGTGGCGGTATGTTCTCCAAGCTGATCCAAGGTCGCCTGGATGCCATTTTCATTCAACCTGCGCACAACAGCAATTCCCTCTTCCAGCGTTTCGCCAGCCACGAAACGGCTTGCCGCTTGCCAAGCAATTCGCCAGCGGGTGACAATCTGTCTCGTTCGCCAGCGGGTGACGATCTGTCTCGCCCACGAGGCCTTTGAGAGATAAATAAACAAGGCACGCAACATCTTTTTTGCTTCCTTTCTCAAGCAAGAACCTTTAGAAAGAATGATAAACCCATCCAGCTCAAGCTGCTGGAATATATCAAGTCCTCCCTATCTTCGATAAATTGAACAGGTTGGTCAAGTCTTTTCATCCTACTTGATGACCGCTTGATGCACTTAATCCTGACTTTACCATATCCCTTCTTAGCCCAAAATGGATGTTCATAAGCATTTTACTATGAGATTCAACCCCTTCTACTATAAGTCACTTACATTTTTTGGCACGATTCTTGTAACGGGTTATAATAAATAGAAAGGGAAAATCAGCATGCTGATTCGCCAACTCCAATCGGTCGATATTCGCCCCACTACCACCGCACACCTCGCTCAGACCATGTCTTTGCTGGAGCTATCCGCCCTCGAACTCCAAGAGAAAATCGAAGCTGAGCTGTCTTCCAATCCTGCCTTAGAATTGATCGAGGGACGGTTTTGCCCAACCTGTCAGAAACCCCTGATCGATACCCTACACTGCCCAGTTTGCTCCCGACCAAAGAACCTATCCAACGAAGATCCCATTGTGTTCATCTCTCCACGGGAGGAATTTAATCGCTATTCAGCCATCGATGATGAGCAAGAGATCTCCTTCGAAGATACAACGGTCGAATGTGAGGATTTACCAATCTATGTGCTTCGCCAAATCGCTTCGGAGTTAGCAGAAGCCGATCGCCCAATTGCCGCTCATCTCCTGACCAGTTTAGATAAAGACGGACTGCTGCGGACTCCGTTAATCGAAATTGCCGCTTATCACCACGTGCCCTTAAGCAGAGTCGAGAATGTCCAAAGGATCATTCAATACGCCGACCCATTGGGAGTTGGCTCGTCCAGCCCCAAGCAAGCTTTACTTGTGCAATTAGATGTGCTCTCTCAAACGCGTTCGGTTTCCCCAATTGCCAAGCGCGCTATCGAAGAGGGATGGGAATACCTTCTCCATCACCAGTATTCAGATTTAGCCAGGCATCTAGGCGTTCCAACAGCAAAAGTCAAAGAACTAGCTGCCTTCATTGGCAAGAACCTGAATCCATATCCCGCACGGGCAAACTGGGGAGAAGTGCATCAACCAACCACTCCATACCGTGAGGCCTACTACACTCCCGACGTGATCATCTCATCCCTTCACGATGACGAGAATGCACCTTTAGTTGTCGAAATCATCTTCCCGATGTACGGCAAATTACGGGTCAACCCCCTCTTTCGTGAAGGGTTGCGTGAAGCATCCCCTGAAAAACTCGAGCAATGGCAAAGCGATCTAGAGCGCGCCACGTTATTCGTCAAGTGTATTCAGCAACGTAATCACGCTATCGTGCGTCTGATGCAAATTTTAGTCAAACGCCAAAGGGACTTCATCCTAAAAGGAGATGCATATTTATCCCCTCTGACCCGCGCCAGTTTAGCACAAGAGTTAGAAGTGCATGAATCCACCATTTCGCGTGCGGTTTCGGGCAAAACGGCTCAATTGCCCAGCGGTAAAATCATCCCCCTTGCTAAGTTTTTCGATCGCAGTTTACACATTCGCACCGAATTGCAGTTGATTATTGCAAACGAATCTCGTCCTTTGACCGATATGGAAATCGTAGACTTGCTCAAAGCGCGCGGCTTTGAAGTCGCCCGAAGAACGGTAGCCAAATATCGAGCAATGGAAGGGATTTTACCAGCTCACGTTCGCTCCAAAATAAAATCTCAAAAAATGGCTAACTCGATTGCCTGATTTTCGATTAAGATTCCATTGATGAAGATCTCATCTCAAGTTCGCATCTTCCCTAATCTCATTGGAGGATTGGATCTAGCGGATGTAGCCCTGTTGCTTAATCAGATCCCCCAACCCGCTTTTCTCATCAACGCTGCAGCGGATCAAATCCTCTTAGCCAACTCAAAGGCTCTCCAATTGACCCAATGGACGAATGAACAACTACAAAACGCATCTCTACGTTCCATCCTAGATGGCTTACCACCAACACTCAATATAGATCCAGCTTCTACCACGCCTTGTCAAGTGCTGACAACCAATGGAAAGATCCTTCAGGGTAGTGCCCAGCTTCACCTTTTACCAAAACGCTCCCAGTGGAGCTTGCTCGTTTTCACCCCTTCAGATTCAATTGCATCCTCCTCGTCTCAGCAAACAGGGCATGAAACCCTCTGGCAGGCTTTTCAGTGGGCAAACTTCCTTCTCTTCGAAAACTCATTAGCCGATTTCCTAAACCATACTTTAGAGAACTTAATGGCAATCTCAGGGTGCGAGAATGGTTACTTATATACCGCTCTCGCCAACCAAACCACGCTAACCTGTAACACCTCTCGCGAGGAAACTTCGGTGTTTCCGAACCAATTATCGGTTGAGGCTTTGCTCGAAATTGCCTCTCCTATAATCTGGATGGAATCCTCTCCCCCGAAAACTTACTTAGCCCAACTCGCCAAAGAACGCGGGCAGGGTTTTTTAGTCGCTCTCCCATTGGGCGAGACCAACGCCCGCGTCGGGTTAATTCTTCTCTCCGCACGTCAAGTGCCTCCCTGTCCTCTCCAGTTAGAGCAATGGGAAAATCTTAGCCATTATTTATCCACCCTGCTCCAACTCTTCTATCAAACGCGTCACCTTGAGAAAGAGCTTTCCATTCAGTCGCGTGAGAACAGTATCCATCGTCAGTTACTCAATTCCATTCAGGAAGGGGTAATCCTCCTGAATCCAGATCAACGGGTTTTGTTTATGAATGCAGCCGCAGAAACGATCCTTGGTTATACCTGTGCAGAAGCTCTCCATCAAACCATTCAGACCTTCTTGATCAGTGAGCGAGATCTCTGCGGGACAATCCACAACACGCTACAGGGAACAGTCCGGAGTCAAATTCGCTCTTTACGCCTATACCGCCGCTCGGGACAATCATTTCTTGCCGATCTACAGCTCATTCCTCTAAAGATAGACCAAAAGGTAAATGGTATCGCCATCTTGATCCAAGATCGTACCGAACAAGAGACGCTCTTAAAACAATCTATGAGAATGGAACAGAGGGCAGCACTCGGTGAATTTACCACCCTTTTTGCACACGAAGCGCGCAACCCCATTAATAACATCACTGCCAATCTGCAATGGATGTCAATGAATTTGCCCGCAGAGGACCCCAATCAAACCACCATCCAACGCATCCAGCAAAATTGTGAGCGATTGAATGACTTAATGGACACCATCCTGAGTTACAATCGCATCAATGAAATGGAGATGGAACTGATTGATCTCAAGTCGATCATGAAGAAGGTTCTTGATCGCCAATCGATTCATCTGCAACAGTCAAATATTCTTTTGAATTATGAGGCAGCTGAAAAGATTCCTCTCATAAAAGGCAACCGACGCGCGCTTGAAAGGGTTTTCGCCAACCTCATCGACAACGCCATTCAAGTGATGAAAGAGAACGGTGGCAATCTGACGGTAAAACTTTTCCCTTCCCCTTTAAACGAAGACCGACAAGAATGGTTGGAAATCAGTATTGCAGATAGCGGGCCTGGCATTGCTGAAGAATATAAAGAGAAACTTTTCAAAGAAAGTTTCACCACAAAAACCAATGGAACAGGCATCGGGTTAATCATTAGTCACAAGATCATTCAAGCTCACAAAGGGACAATAGATTATCAAAGCATTCCTGGTGGGACGGTCTTCGTGGTCCGCCTACCATTAGCAACAACACCCGAACCATCCACAAGTGCTTAGGAGTCACTATGGCTTATACTGTCATTATGGTTGAAGATGAGGAAGATTTTATCAATCCTGTAATGCCCTATATCCAATCTCGCGGCTACGAGGTGATGGTCGCTCAAACCCTGCACGAAGCGCGCAAGTATCTCAATCAAGGGATTGCTGACATTATTTTGTTAGATATCAGCCTGCCAGACGGTAACGGTTTGGAATTACTCCACGAAACCTCTTCACTTGCCATTCGCCCTTCGGTTATTGTCGTTACAGGCAATGGTGACATCGAAACAGCCGTAGAAGTAATGAAACTCGGCGCAACCGACTTTTTACAAAAGCCGGTTGTCTTTAGCCAATTGGAAAAAAGCCTGCAACGGGCTGCCGAGAATGTCGCTCTACGCCGGGAACTCCACCTTTATCGACAGGCACAACTCCAAAATATCGACTTCATTATCGGCAATTCATCCATCATGCGGCGTCTATACGAGCAAGCTCAACGTGCAGCATTGGCTTCGGTCTCTGTGTTGATTACCGGTGAAACCGGCACGGGGAAATCGCTTTTAGCAAAAGCCATTCACAAGATGGGCCCGCGGGCAAATAAACCCTTCATGCCGGTTGACTGTGGAGCAGTACCGCCAACCGTATTTGAATCGGAGCTATTTGGACACGAAGTAGGCGCCTTCACCAGTGCTGAAAAGCGCAAACTTGGCTTACTGGAAACCGCCGACGGCGGTGTGGTCTTTTTGGATGAAATTTCTTCAATGGCTGTCGAAACCCAAGCCAAACTCCTACGTGCTTTGGATGAGCACTCCTTTCGCAGGCTGGGCAGCAATGTTGAGATTAAAGTCGATGTTCAAATTATCGCCGCTTCCAATCGAGATCTGAAAAAAATGATCGAGGAAGGTACCTTTCGTTCGGATTTGTACTATCGTTTGAAAGTAGTCGATCTCGAAATGCCTCCCTTGCGACATCACAAAGAAGATATTCCCGAACTGGTGGGCTTCTTCTTGCGAAAATACAATCCGCATCGGGGAACAAATATCCTCGATGTAACTCCTCGGGCAATGGAAGCGTTGATGGCTTATGATTGGCCTGGCAATATCCGCGAACTAAATAACGCCATCGAACGTGCCATGATCTTCTGCGATGAAGAAGCAATTGACCTCCATCATTTGCCCTTCGACGTTCAAGAATGCGTGCGGTGAAGAGGCGTCCCCTATGCTGGTTTCATTCAGAAGATGACCAAATGAGGTAGTCATCACGAGCGCAGACTTCAACACCGCTTTGTGTCATCAGGCAGATGCGGTAATCAACTAAGGTTCCATTCGGCGCTTGAATAGGTGGAATCGTAATATAGGACTTTCCTTGTGCGTTCGTTGGCGGAAGTTCCATCTCAAGAGTTTCCCCATTCGGAAAAGTTAAGATCACGGTGGGTTGTACGTTCACCGCTGGCTGAACACCAAAATGTACAATTACGCCGATCTCTTGGGCAGTTTGTTGATCCACGAAAGGACGGTCTTCGAGGATCTCTAAAGTAATCTCTTGGGTTTGGTCAGCGCTACCGTCGAAAGTCCCGCTTTGAAGGGTAGGCTGAGCATCCTGCAAACCGTGTTCTGATTCAGCACCGAATTGTGATCCATAAAAAAGGGTCGCAAACTCAAAACCCAGTGGACTTGGATGAATGCGATAGAGACCTTGAAGCTGTCGATTTTCTACCAAACACAAATTTTCAAAACACTGCCGAATATTTCCATTTTCTCCCATCATCGGCTCTGTGATCGGTAAACCAAAAAGCTCTAGGCCGCCATGCGAATCGATGTAATTCATAAACGATCGCCGAATGTGGTGTCCCTTGTCACCATCCAATGAAAGAAATACTTGATCGTCATTCTCTTGATTGGCTACCATCGCATGTGGGAGAATCCCCAATTTTTGAGGCAGAGCAAGCAGTTTTGGATTACTTTCTGAAGAAGGTTGGATTTCCATGACAATATTTTCAAAAATTACGATTTCTGCACCACTGGATTCTTTGATGACAGGGGACAAAGCAAAACCGCTTAGATCAGCACCCAATTTGTCAACCAAAACAGCCATTCTATGATCCAATGGGTAAGGTAAAAATACTTCCGCTTGAGGTGGTATAGGATAAAAACAAGCTTCACCACATTTCCATGCTCCGTATGCCAATAGCTTGACCTTTCCGGGTGGGTCATTTTCATGACGATACATTCCGACTCCTTCGAAAAATTGCTCATATCGCCGAAGGCGAGGATTGTATCGTAGCCCACTGAGGGGCACTCCAATGCGCTTTCCACCTCCTAACTTCTCATAGAATGGAAGAAACTCTGGATAGATGGGAATGCCGTTGACAGAATATTCACCCCCTTCATCCGCCAATACCGAACGATAGGGAGGTAAGTTCATATCCAATCCAATGGGGGCAAAACTCACCTCTGCCTCACTGCTTGAATTTCGTTCACAAAGCAACAGCGAATTGACCGTATATTGATAAACGGTACTCCCCTCTTCCAAACGAGGAGAGATCAACGCACCGAGAATCTCTTCACCCCCCACCTTTTGATAAAAAGACGCAAGTTCTGGCGCTATGGGAAAAGGTTTAGAAGAAGAAGGCTTTGGCTCTCGCTGCACATCTCCACAGCCCAGTAACAACACGCTGACGATCCAAAGCCGAATTGCGAGGGCAATGAACCTGTTCAGGAAATTTGCATCCACATGAAAAATTTTATCCTATTTACATCATCGCAACAGAAAAGGTAGGAAGATTTGATAGTTTTTTTCCAACCATTGGAAAATCGCCGGCAAATACTGCACGTGGGGACGAGCGAGCTCTTCAGCTTTCCAGATCAAAAAGCTATCCCGAACACAATATTTCTGCTCTCGAACATCTTGAATACAGACACGATAGGGGATCAAGGTGCCGTTTTCGGCTTGAATTGGCGCTAACCTGAGCTGTGATTTGCCTTCTCGATCCGTGGTTGGCATATTGAGCCTTTCTTCCCTACCACCAGGGTAAGTGATGAGGATTTGAGGCGAAATGCCGCTCACAGGCTGATCCCCAGCGTACACACTCACCCCAATTTCCTGCTCGCGGTCAGGAGGCACAATCGGTTGACTTTCCCAAGCGCGCAAAATGATTTGGGAAGCTTCGATAGATTTATTGGTCATTCCAAGCGATTGACTTTTCTGCTTACGATATTCTTCACCTAGTTTGGAAAGGCGGACAACTCGATCACCAAAAAGGTCAATTTGGTCTTCCAGACAGAATTTGACAAAACACTGACGCTGTCGTCCTTCACTCAGATTGTGAACTTTTGTCTGAGGGTTTCCAGAAAGGTCTAACCCACCATGAGCCTGAAGATAATCCCAAAAGCGTTTTGGCACCTGAAAGCCCATCTCTTGCTCCACATTTACCCAGATATGATCAGGGAGTGAATAAGGCGATTCCAAGGGGTCTGATGGAACTCCTAACAATTGGGGGAGAGGTCTCAAATTAACTTCCTCGGGATGTTCAGGGTTGAATGTCAGCACCAAATTTTCATAAATTTGTTCTACCAGACCATCCTCAGCAATATAGGGTTCAGAGAGAGCAAAGCCGCTGAACTCAATTCCGTGGCGATAAACAAAAGCCAAGATCGGTTCAGCTTTGGTGGTAGGGAGATCAACCCGACTATTTTCGGGAGCCGAAAAAGTGCAACTCTGCCGGCACTTCCACGCTCCATACGAGAGAAGATAGACTGTTTGAGAAACATCACCTTCCAGAAGGTAAAAACCCGCCCGCTCAAAATATTGTTCATATCGCCTTACTTGATCGTTGTAACGCACCTCGCTAATCGGTGCCCCCACAACCTCGTAACCACCCATTTCGTCATAGGTTTTTTGGAACAAAGGATAAATCCTTAGGTTGTTGACACGACTACCAGAGTCCATTATTTCAGAAGAGGAAAATGAGTAAAGCCCCAATTCTTTTCCCAAAGGCGATAATTGAACCTGCCCGCTTTTCAGATCATATTCAAGTAAAACTGCAGTGGTATATTGATACCGTTTTCCGCCTTGCTCAATGGGGGGAGAGATTGCCGGTCCAAGTCTCGACATCCCCCCAAGATGTTGGTAAAACGGTTCAAAACTGGGATGAAGAGGATACGTTCCGCTCAGGCGTTCGCTTTGCTCACTTTTAGGCGCACAAGAAAACAAGAAGAGAATTAGAAAAAGGGATAGATAGCGGATCGTGGCACGTTTATATGCATTCATTCGCTTTGCCTAAGGTCTGACAAACTCGCGCCCCAGCACAAAATGATTATAACACAACCTGTATATCTGGTGATAAATCTTTGACCTTTGCCATATATGGGGTTTGGACTGGTACAGTTCTTGCAAGAGTCTAGTTGATTGAATCCGAAAACAACCCTATTCATTCTCTGATTGGAAAATGATTTCAAATACAAAACTCGGACTATATTACTTTCCAAACGACCAGCATTATCATGCCAAAGAAAGAGAAAAATGGATTGCTGAAATGCTCTCTCTGGGGATCCGTTGGTTAGTCTTAAAAAATGACACCTTGATTGCGATCCCAGAACCCTTCATTCAAGCTCTCATTGAAAATGGAATACTTCCCATTGTCAGGATGTCTGGTTTTCAGATTATCCAAAAACCGCCCCCTGATTTCGAGTTATTGATTAAGACCTATTCAAGTTGGGGAATTCAGTATATCCAGCTCTTTGACCGACCAAACACACGCTCATTTTGGGGAGTCAAAGCATGGTCAGACAGTAATCCCGTCGAGCGGTTCATCGATCTTTTTCTCCCCTACGCTGAACTGTTTGCCAAATACCAATTACACCCCATTTTCCCTACTCTGGAAGTGGGGAGTGGTTTTTGGGACATCGCCTTTCTACGTTTTTCATTAGAAAGTATCGTGCGACGCAGACATCAATGGTTGGTCGATCGATTGATTTTATCAGCTTACATTGACCTGTATGATCCGCTGCGTCCCTTGAATTGGGGAGCAGGTGGTCAAGAGCGCTGGCCAAATTCCAGACCTTTCCAAATGGATTTCCAATCGCAAGATCATCGTGGGCTCTATATTGCAGACTGGTATGAAACTATTGCCAAAGCTATTGTTGGGAAAACGCTCCCCATCATGCTCATGGATGATGCGGCAAAGAAACCATTAAACATGGATGGTAGGGAAATTCAACAAAGAACCCTTTATGCTTTCCAACGTTTAGTTGACCCTAGACAAAATGAAATCATCGAAATCGAAGGATTGCCCTACGATCCCCTGAGAGATGAGATTCTCTGTTTGAACTTCTACTGCTTGGCCGATGAGAACTCGCCAGACGATCCGAGAGTTTGGTACTCAGCGAGCGGTCAAGCGCATGGAATTGCCAAAGCAGTCAAAACTTACTGGGAACAAAACGGATTATCAAATGGAAAACAGCCATCTTTCCATCATGCCCTTTTACTGCCGCAGCTAGAGGCGGAACAAATCCATCAAGAACTGGAAAAGCGAAAATCTTTCTTAATTCAATATCAACCCAAGGTGGTGTTCAATCTTCAAGATGCCCTTCAAGCTGAACATGTTTGGTACCCTAAGGAGCTGATCAACCTTTCAGAGACAGAAGTCTTCGAATTAGAAAACCACGCTTGCATCCTACATCCTTTTACCCTCGATGGCATAAGTATTGCATCCCATTCTGTCGATTCATCTTTGGAGGTGCTATGAACGAATACAATCCCTTTGAATCTGTTGATCCGCTGCCCGCTCAGGGTCTGGAATCATGGGAAATTTATAAACCAGTCATCAAAGTCATGGGGCTAGGCGGTGGGGGTGGAAATGCCATCGCGCGCATGATGGAATTCGGCATACAGGGTGTCGATTTTATCGCCGCCAATACAGATTTCCAAGCTCTCAATCAGAATCCCGCCCCCTATAAAATCCAACTCGGACCAAATACAACCCGTGGTTTAGGAGCTGGTGGAAAGCCAGAGGTAGGGCGCGCGGCAGCCAAAGAAAGCGCTCGAGAGATTGCAAATCTGCTTCAAGGTGCTGACATGGTTTTCTTGACCGCCGGAATGGGAGGGGGGACAGGTACAGGAGCGATTCCAGTAGTAGCCGAGATTTCCCGTTATCTCGGTATCTTAACCATTGCTGTTGTCACAACCCCCTTTTCCTTCGAAATGAATCGCCGAAAAAATAATGCCGCCGAGGGGCTAGCCTTGTTGAATCAGCATACCAACACGCTGATAACGATCCCAAACGACCGTCTCCTATATATTGTCCCGAAAGGTCAACCCATCACGGTTGCCTTTCACATGGCAGATGATGTATTGCGGCAAGCCATTCAGGGTATTACCGAACTGGTAACCCAGAGCGGCTTGATCAATGTTGATTTTGCTCATGTCCGTCGTATGCTCCAGATGGGCGGGGGAGCTTTCATGTCAATTGGACAGGGAAGCGGAGAAAACAAAGCCATTCAAGCCATCGATGAAGCGCTTAATCATCCCTTGCTTGAATCGGTGCCATTGGAACACGCCAGCGGCCTGATTATCAATTTTACTGGCGGGCAAGACTTAACTCTCTTTGAAGTCGATGAAGCGGTCAAATATCTTCAAACTCAGTGCAATCCGGACATCGATATTGTTATGGGAGTAATGAACAATGAGCGGATGAGCAAACGGATGCAGGTCATCTTGGTCATCACCGGGATTGGTGCAACGACCCTCGAGGAAGCCTTTGCTATGCCACAACGGACAAAAACCGTTGAAACGAACCCGCTGCCAGCAGCGCGCCCAGCAAATCCAATCAACCGACAACCAACTGCTCCCCAAGCCCCTGCACCGCCACCTCTCCCGGCTTTCGATGCCAACAATTTGGATGTACCCGCTTTCCTGCGCCGACGCGCGCACCTCACGGGATAGTCTTATGGACGCCAAAAAAATCAGAGAGATCATTCAACGCATTTATCAGCGGTATCCCTCGATAAAAGGTGTATCTCCACAAGTGAGAGAAGTGTTTATCCCCGAACTCGGTCAAAAGCGCATTACGCTGACATTTCGGACAACATCTCTCACCGAAAATCGTAAACGGATTCCAAAATGGATACGAGCTACCGTCAATGAACAAGGCAAAATCCTTAAGATTTCCTCTTCAAAGTGATCCGCTCCCTCTTCGATCTTTTGAAATCCTGAGAAGGATGGTGGCTCAAGCGGAAATTCTATTTTGGCGTTCCTTTATCCAACTGGCTACACTGGCAAAGAGACAACGCCCTGATGTTGACGAAATGGGAACGTATGCTTGTGCGCCTGAAAAAACCTTTTCTCCAAAATGGTTTTTCCTGTTCTCGGTAGCCGGTTATTTACTTGGAGTTTTGTTTGGTTTTCTCTCAGCTTATCTATTTTGAAAGGGTATCACATACAGAATCATGAAGCGATATCCGTGGTTATCTTATCTTTTACTGTTCACGTTATTTTTTCCTATTGGGTATTGGACTGGAAGCCATCTTTCTCCAGCAAACCGCAAGCAGATTTACCTTGCTCAATTCAAGCGCAGCAGTTCAGATCGATCTGCCTTAGTGTACCCTTTACCCGCAAAGGCGGAAGAACCCCAATCAACCGAGAAGCGTTCAGAAAATATCGATAACATCCAAACCAATACGTTGATTCTCCTTGTGAACGAACTAAATTCTCCACACACTTCACTGACCAGTGCTTGGTTATTGATCCGTCCGCAGGGCGAATCCCGCCTGATCTTTTTACCCATCTTCCAAGAAACCAATCTCGCAGATGATCTGATCTCAACTTTCCAAGTTGACCAGAACAAATTAAGCAAACGCTTTGTCAAAGCAATTGAGAAACGTAACATCCTTTGGCACTCATTTGTCATCCTCGATCAACAAGCACAAAAACAGCTTATGGCTGGGTTAGCAGAAACCACCATCAATGATCCTATGCTTTCGCTCAACTTCTTGAGGATCACGTGCGAAAAAATATCTTCTCAACCTCAATTATTGACTGACCTCATGCAGCTAATTCCACAGCATCTCACGGCTGACTTCGATCTCCAACCTCATCTCGAATACTGGCAATTTCGTCTAATTGGCGAAACCAACCTTCTGTGCGAGTTTCCCACCTTAGCCCAATAGACCGATTGTTCGTTGTCTCATAGCGGGCCAATCAACCAAGACGTATGCTAAGCTCGGCATACTTCTTGCATCAATTTATCCAAAGTGATCGTCATTGGTTTCCATATTCTGGGAGCGTAGAAAATGTCTGTGGTAACACCCTTCAATCTTTTGTTATTAATCATCTTTACCCTATTCACCTTCGGCAGCCTTTCCATTCTGGCAGGGATGATCATTTTGGTCAATCGCGCTTACAGCAGCGAGTTAAAGGCTCTGGCAGTGCAAACCGGTCGTCTGGTTCAAAAAGGGATTGCAGAGGACATCGCCGGCTTGATCGGGCAAGCCTCCACCCTTCTCAATGCGATCAATGACCTCATTCGGAGCACAGCCGGTGTGGGCTTTACCTTGATCTTAGTCGGTTTCGTCCTGATCAGCACAGCAGCGTTTATTGCCTATCAGATGGTTCAATAACCATGTCGGAAATCGCTTATCCCTCCCTGATTCCCCGCCTAAAAACGCTATTGCCGGCTTCGAGTTGGCAATGGATTTTTCCGGCTTTGCGCCTCGATCCGCTGATATGGGAAAGCCTCTGCCGCTTCGAGCAGGTCTTTGGAGTTGAAGACCTGTCTGAAGTGATTCAGCACCCAGACGATTGCACGCCTGCAGCTCTGGCTTTGAAGGCACTCAAATACCCACGCTCGCCTCAGGAATTGCGCCTCCTGCCCTTGATTCCGGTCGAGCCGGCGTTCCGTGATCGAGTGGAAGAAGCGGAAAATCATCCTTTGCTTTCCCTCAGTGATGCTGCTTTGAAGGCATTAAATTTACGCCAGAAACGACACTCGACCGGGTCATGGGATGATTGGGCATCCACCCTCCAAGCAGCCCCCTTGACCGCCTTGAGTTGTTTATTCGGAATGATCCCCGACCAAGTAGAATACTTACAAGCCCTTCTGCCTGCTCAATTCGATGAAAGTGATGAAGAATCCTTTCAACGCCTTTTGAAGGTGATCCTTTGCAATCCTGCACCGCCATCGGTTCAAAGCGAATTGATGACCATCCTTCTGCGATCATTATCAACTGACGAACAAGAGAAATTTCACCAGACTCTTTCCGCTCTTCAACCTCAACTGGCAACTCACTTCTCCTCAAATTCTAAACCGACAAGCAAATCACCTGTCGAGAAAGGGCTGCTTAGCACAGCAGAAGGGATGCTCAATAAAATCAAAACCTTATCCCAGCAAATTCCTCTTGCATTAAAAATTTTTGATCAACGTGAACCGAATCTCAAGGCTCAACAATTAACCCAATCCATTCAGCTAACCTCTCAGACGCAAGCACTGATGTTAGCCAAGCTGGCAATTTTATCCGAAGTAAACGGGAATACAGCCGAGGCTAAAGTCCACTGGCAAACTGCTTTGCACTTGCAACCCCATTCACACACCTTAAGAGCAATGGTTCTGCTCAGTCAAGTTTGTTCGAACCCTCAAAACCTGCTTTCAGAGAATGACAGCTTTATTTTTGAAGAGGCAACCTCTCCACTTTTGCTCCTAAGCTATCAGATATGCGAAGGGCAAAATCTGTCCATCGAGTACTCTCAAGCGATTGAAAGTCTCAAAACCATTTCCAGTCAAGCGTTGGAGGAGCTAGATGAACTAGCCCATTCTGACCCTTTCCTGAGCGATCAGGAAATACAGCTTTATCTGCTTTGCCTGCTCAGTGATCTCTTTATTCGCCAAGGATTTTACGCCCTCGCTCACCAAGTTGTTTCTCGAATCCTAAAACACAAAGCCGATCATCCTGCTCTGCTCTCTCTCATGGCGATTCTCCTGCATGCCGAGGGGAATCACACCGAAGCCTTGAACCTGCTCCACCTCCTTGAAGGCTATTATCCCCAACACCCGATCTTATCGGCTCTCTTAGCTCAAAGCCATGCTGTGAATCTGGAATGGCAGCAAGCCCTTGAAATCTTACGCGATCTGACGGTTTCTCCCACACAGATTCAAATCGACTATGAAAAGATTGCGTATGCCTATCACTCAGGAAACAAAACCACTGCTGTCAAGCTATGTCACAACGCCTTGAAAGGATCACCGCAGGATGGCATTTTCCTCAGCTTGCTGGCTGAGATCGAGACCCACGAAAACCCTACCTCAGCGATAGATGCTCATGAACAGGCAATTGAGCTGGCACCTGCCGAGCCGTATGTTTGGTTAGCCTATGCTCGCACTGCTCAGCGTTGTAACGAGGTAGAAAAAGCGCTCCATATCCTTAAAGCTGCTGAGCAAACTTTGCCCAAGAATCCGTTTATTCAATGCGCATTGGGCGAATTCTATTTAGAGACAAGTCAACCGAGCTTGGCTTTACCCCATTTCCAAACAGCAGTCGAGATGCTGCAAGGTGAGCAACCATACTCCCTACCGATTTCTGTCCATCAATTGCTTCTGACAACCGAGACATTGCCGCAGTTCATCGGCGAGATCAATCTGCGCTTTAATCAGGATTGGGGAAGTTCGTTGATCACCTTCGATCAATGGTATGGAAATCTAATAGCCAAATTTGGAGAAACCCTCCAGCAGCTCGGTCATTATCAAGAAGCCCGTTCTATCTTGGAAAGCACCTACCAGGATTACCCATATCAAGTTGAACTTGCTTATCAGATCGCTCGTTTGGATATTGCCGAAGGGAATTTCTTTGAAGCAGGGCAAAGATTGAAAACATCTGTCCTCGGCAAGACAAATACACCTGAAGTGGTTGTCGATTTTGCTCGTTGTGCTCTAGAGGTAGAAAATTTGGCAACTTGCGAAGAGGTGATTTTTTCCCTTCAGCAAATCCTCGAAGAGCATCCCGATCATTTTGAAGCGCTCATCTTGCTTGCCCAAGCGCTACACCGAAGCGATCAGCCCCAAGCAGCACTAAAGCTTTATGACCAAATTCTTCGTTTTCCCCAAGCGCGGGAAAAACCGCTGCATGAAAAATTGGCATTCGACATGAGCCAAGCAGCCATCCAAGCTGGCGAATATGAATTAGCTCTGACAACGCTCTTAGAGTGCAACCTGCAACATCCCCTTACCCAGAAACAGTTGGCAGAAACGTATTTTCATCTTGGACTAAATCAAGAAGCCGCTCAAGCTGCAAAGGCGGTTTTGTCAAACAGTGATGAAGATGTCAAGTCGCTGCATTGGTACGCCACCTTTTGTAAAAGGCTAGCTCAAATAGACGCCTCACACGCTCTCGATTTCTATCAGGACGCCATCAAAGCGCTACAAAAAGCAGTTGAGCTCGATCCACTACGAAGCAATCTCCACCTAGCCTTGGGTGAAGCTTTATACCAAATCGGAGATCGTGCAGCTTCTCTACAAGTATTCCTAAACTTTACCCCGCAAGAACAATCCCCTCTTTCTTCAACAGCCACTGCAACCGAGTTTATCCAAGCTGCTCAATATCTCAACCTTCTTGGGGAACAAGATGCGGCGCTATCTTGCTACGAAAAATGTGTCACCCTTTTACAAACGCAGCCAAACTCAAACCCCGACCAAGTTATTGAGGTTTTGCAGACCATTGCTGAGATTTACCGCCAAAACCATCGCTATACCGAGCTATACGAGACTCTTCAAAGCGCGCTTCGCATACGCCCCGAGGATTTTCTGCTCTTCTTGGATGCCACTGCGGCTTGGTTAGAGATGCACATGGACGCCTCTCGTCTTCAATTTGGGGAGAAAGACAAAGTTGAGGTTCTACCCCAACTCGAAGGCATCCTTGAGCATCATCCCGAAGAGAAGCAACTGCTTTTCTTATACGCCCTGCTCCTGCGCTGGATGGGAAATCATCCAAAAGCCATTGAGGTACTAAATCGTCTCGTCTCCGAACTGTTGAGCGCTGAGGATGTACTCCCTTCAGAATCCCATTTTCCGCTGCTGGCTGCCAGCATAACCGAATTAGCCCGCCTTTATCGCCTATCAGGAGAAGAACAATTTGCACAATACTGGCTGCATGAGGGGGTTCGCAAGATCGAATTACGCAATCCAAAAGCCAAAAACGAGGCGGTTGAATTGTACTGCGATTGGCTCGATGTTTCCCTCGCTCGTGGGGAAGATCGCCAAGCCATCCTGCTGGACTTGTGTAACAAAAACCCGGATCACTTAAGGTTAATTGCCCTAATGAGCAGGGTCAAAGCACAGCAAGGCGATTTAAAAGGCGCACGCATGTTATTCGAGACCGTCTTAGCGGGCATTGCAGAGCCTCAGGCAGGTTCTTTTGTTTTTCATCCAGCAATTGGGATGCTCCTCAATTTCTCCCGGCGGATGGAGACCCTCTATACATTGGCCGACGTCGCCCAACAGGTAGGGCAATGGAATTTAGCCATCGAGCTGCTTAATCAAATCATCCGTCAAGAACCGCAAACAGTTCGAGCACATTTTGAAAGATTACAACTTTGTGTCCTGCGCGCCGAATACCAACTGATCTGCCAACACCTACACATCGTCACAAACGCCCCCGGCGCAGCCGCTCTGGAGGAGGAAGGACAAACAGCATTTGAGACATCTGCTCAATCCTTACAGCGTAACTCCTCCTTTACCGCTCAAGCGGAGCAACTGAGCAAATGGATCCTGCGCGGGAAGCTTGTCTTTGATGCAACAGAAGACGATCTTCCTCCTCTTGGGGATGGGCAAATCTCCACCGAATTGATCGGTTTACGCATGCTGAAGGCTTCAAAAGCCTCGATCCAGTCCCTGATTACAGCAGCTTCCCCGTTCCAAAACCATGCCATTCTTCGCTTCCAAATCGCGCTATCGGTTACCGAAACGCACCCCCATTGGGCTATTTCTCTGCTTGAGGGTTTGCGTAAGCTAAGCGACGGTGAAATCCTAGCACACTTGCCGAAAAAATATTGGGTGATCTCTCCCGACCATTTCCGCGCTCTTATCGGTGTAGCCCTAGCACAAGCGGTTTTGCAAGATCAATCTGTTGAGGGTCTGACAGCCAGACAATCAACTGCAGCAGAAGCACTGACTTCAGCGTTGGGATTTTACCCTGACGAGCCAAACTGGCACCTGTTAGCCGCGCAGCTTGCCCAGCTTGATTCTTCTAAGCCGGAAAACCTTCAGAAAGCGATTTACCATCTCGAAAAAGCATTAACCTATAACGCTCAATCGGTAGCAATCCACTTGAAACTAGCTCAATTGCATTTGAGCCTACAGAAACCTGAACTTGCCATCCAAACGCTAGAAAATGCCTCGGCGTTGGATGACGAGAACCCGTTGATTGATTACTGGCTTGCCAAAGCCTACCTGCAAGCGCATCAACACGATCTCGCTGCCCAATATGCCCAAGCTGCAATGGACAAAAATCCACTCAATTCGGATTTCATCCTTTTACGGGGTGAAATTGCCTTGCAAATGCAAGATGCCGTCACCGCCCTTCAACTCGCCGAACAAGCCCTCGAGCACCCGACTGAAGACCCCCACGTGTGGAGCTTATTTGCAAGAGCCTTACACGCTGCTGGTAAGGGTGATGACGCCATCCGAGTCCTCGAACAAACCATCCCCCATAAGCCTGAGTTCCTCGATCTACACCTTGAACGGATCGTCATCCTACGGCAATGGCGCGGGGCAGAAGCAGCTTTACAAGAGATAGAGACGCTTTTGGAAAGTTTCCCGCAGGCTATTTCACTGCTGATTAACCAGGCAGAAATTTTAGCTGAACTGGGCAAAACCGAGCCCGCCATCAGCGCTGCTCAAACCGCCTTACGGCTGTCCCATCAAGCGACTTCAAATGTCTCTTTGGAAAAACATGCTCAAAGCCATCGCCTATTAGGCGAACTTTTCTATCGCAGCGGTCACCTCGATCAATCGGTTTACCATCTCAGTGAAGCGATCAATCTTATCCCAAGTGATGCCAGCACCTATCTCACGCTAGGAGATTTGTATCTCTCACGGGGCGAGAACGAACGTGCCCTCGCCGCTTATCAAAGATGCCTGAGCATAGACGCCAACAACAGCCGCGCTTATTTCAAAAGCGGCATCCTCTACAAGGAAATGAAAGATTACCCCAATGCGGAGCAGATGCTGCGTCATGCTGCAAAGTTAGAACCCGATAACCTTGCTATCCAAAGACAGCTTGGCGCAGTTGTTGCACTGAATCTCATCCATATCCAGAGGACAAAAGAGAAAAAGAATCTATGAACCCTTCAACAAACCATTTTCATCCACAGCGCACATTATCTCGACAAGATGTCCTTCATCTTATCCGATTTGCCTATAGCAGTGAAGAGTTCCTTTTTGCCGCTCAGGTAGCTCTAGATTGGCTGACCGATTTTCCCGGCGATTTGCCAATGCGCTTTTGGTATGCCAACGCGCGGGTAAAAGCCGGTCATTTAGCGCTTGGGGCAACCATTCTGGATGAGGTTTTACAGCAAGATCCAGAATTCATTGAAGCCCTTCAAGCCCGACTTGAGATCGAACAACAACTTAGCCAGAATCGCAGCCTAGCAAGCCGTTCACCTATCGGAAAATCCTCTTATAGTTTATCGGATTATCAGGAGTGGCTATTTGCTCTAAAGGGTCACGAAGCTCTCACGGCAAAGCGGCCTTATCGTCATTTGGAAGCCCGCTGGGGGGAGGAGTTATATCCCTTGCGAAAAAGCCTGACCAAGCTGTCAACCTCGCCGGATGACAGCTTTTCACAGGAATTTCAAAATCAAATTAAGGCAATCTTAGCTGCCAAGCCCGATCATCCGCTGGTGGCAATCACACACCTAAGAGGTCTCTATCTGAGTTATCAATCTGGACACTTTCCCTTGCCCGCTTTGAGACAACTGGTAGAGCATTATCGCCGAGCCTTCCCAAACTGTCTATATATCGGTTACGTTGCCGTTGAAGTCTTATTGGAAAATGGCGAGAATGAACAGGCTGTGGCTGACCTGCACAGCTTGGCGGCACGCGATCTAACCGCTCAAGTAGCTCGCCGACTGTGGAGCAGTGAGCACCCTTTTCTGGAGATTTTTCCCAAGCAACTCGAAAGGCAATTAACGGTGCCCATTCCAGCGAGTCTTGCGGCGCGATTGGGTTGGAACCAACTCCCTTGGCAAGCCTCAACCATGCCCATGACTCAAACCAACCGTGTCGCAAAAGTTGTGGAACAATCCCCTAATACCCCTCCTGCAGAAAAATCTAATGGACGCTCAAACCCGCCAACCGAGTCAATTGAAACCCCGCAAAGTCATCGTCCTATTGACTCGCCGAACTTTTCCATCTCGGAGGACCTGCGCCAGATTCAAGAGACTTTTAATCAAATTGGGACACGCTTGAAACAACCCAACACCATTAACCTTGATGGTCGCCAACCGGTTTACGTTGCCATGAGCAACAAAGCTCGATTAATCCAGTATTATGGGCATGAATATGCGGAAGAGATTGCCCATGCAATCTTGGAACTGTTGGAAGCCATCCAAGCCCAGAAAGGTTGGCGCGGTGTTCTATATTGGGTTGATGAAGGGTTATCGCTCTCCAGCAAGAAAAATGGACTGCAGATTGATGCGATCCAGCAAAACGATCCTTGGGCGATAAAACGCGGCCTGCAGCAGTTAGATAACCTGCTCGCCAAACAAGGTGAGATGATTGGTGCGTTATTGATTGTTGGAGGCCACGAGATCATTCCGTTTCACCGCTTACCCAATCCCCTAGAAGATGATGATCCCGAAGTTTACAGCGATAACCCCTATGGCTCACGGGACGAGAATTATTTGGTCATGGATTGGCCGGTGGGAAGATTACCCTGCTCGGTGCGCTCTCCCCAAGATTTGTTGCAATTGCTCAGAAATCTGAGCGTTCCATATCGCCGCTCCAAGCAATCAAAAGGCTATGCGAAATCTATGGCTCCAATTTGGAGTTGGGTAAATTACCTGCTCTCTTTGTTTCGATCCCCCACCTATCACTTCTCCGCTTTTGGTTATACGGCGGCAGCCTGGCGGTTTGCTTCTTTCGCTGTTTTCCGTCAAATTGGCAATCCCCAATCAATGCTCATTTCCCCTCAGTTGGTAAAGAAATTAAGTTCTGCAGAAACCGCAAAACGGCGTTTAGTCCGCCACGCAAAAGTTCTCGACACACTAGAAGAGATCCAACCAAAGGTCCAAGCAGAAACCCAAATAGCCCTTTCAAGAACCGAACAACTTCATCTCCCCTCGGCTACGGCTGGATATTTTAACCTTCATGGCTTAGCCGACTCACCCGAATGGTTTGGGCAAAGCGATCCCACCGAAAGAGACGGCAATTTGGTTGCCACATCCGATCATCCCATCGCCCTGCAACCTGGGGATATTCTCCTCAATCCACTTGCGAGCTTCGAGTTTATCTTTAGCGAAGCCTGCTTTGGGGCTTATATCTTTGAAAAGGATATCTCCAATTCGCTTGCCTTAGCTTTTCTGAGCAAGGGTTGTCGAGCGTTTGTTGGCTCTACCTCCACATCCTACGGCTCAAACGGAACACCGCTCATCGCAGCCGATTTCCTCGCCTTTGAATACTGGAAAAACCTTCGCCAAGGACTTCCCGCAGGCGAGTCGTTACGCCAAGCCAAGCTGACGATGGCAAGAGAACTCACCAAGACCGACAGATATCTGGATGGAGAAGGTCAAAAAACGTTGACTTCTTTTGTACTCTATGGGGATCCTTTGGCGCAAGTCAATCCTACGCTAACCACTCCCAAGGTCATGCGTCATACAAAGTCCTTTACGCCAAACGTCCTCTCTACCTGCGATCACGCCCTGAAACCACAAGCCGCGGAAGAGCTGTCTCCGCACATGGAGAGTCTGGTCAAAAAACTCGTCGCCCAACATCTGCCCGGCATGGAGTTTGATAAAGTAGAAGTGCTGAGTGAAAGCCGTGAGTGTCCTCAATCTTGTTCGGCTTGTCATCGTCAGGACCTTAAAGCAAATTCACCCTCTTATTCCGACAACGCCAAAGGAAAACAACAGCCCTCCCGCAAAATCATCATCCTTCGCCGAGAAGAACAGCGCAAGGGACATCACTTCACCCGATATGCTCGTCTGACTTTGGATGAGAAGGGGCGATTGATCAAAATCGCTGTCTCCCGCTAAGAGAATCCATCCTGCCTTTCTTTACAGGGGGCAAGGCTATGGTATCATAAAGACCGATGAACAACGGTGGACTGTTTTCACCTTTACGCTGGTTTTCGATTTTTTTCCTTCTGGCAGCCGTCGGGCTAAGCAGCGTCGAATTGGTCAGTTACAGCCGCGCCAGATCGGCCTTCGCGCCCGAACAAGTGATTGCCGGGATACCGGTCGGGGGGCTAGATCGTCAACAAGCCGCGCAACGCTTGATCGAGGCCTATGATCTGCCGGTAGAACTTCGTTACGGCGATGCTATCATCCACCTGGATCCTTCGGTGGTGGATTTTCAACTCGATTTAGAGGCAATGCTGGCAGCGGCGGAAATCCAACGCGCCCAACAATCGTTCTGGGTTGGCTACTGGGACTATCTGTGGAATCGCACAACCCCCAGCGAGGAAATTCCCCTGCGGGCATCCTTTTCCGAACAGCGTTTACGGGTCTATTTGCAGCAGGAAATCGCTTCGCGCTACGACAAACCCCCTACCCCCGCTCGCCCCATTGTGGGTACGGTCAACTTCGAGCCTGGTCAACCGGGCAGTGTGCTGGACATCGATGCCGCAATTCCATTGATTGCCCGAGCGCTAAACTCGCTCAATAATCGCAGCGTCAATTTGCCGATTATCACCAGCAGCGCCTCCCGTCCTGCCTTCCAGAACCTAGAGATCCTGCTCAAGCAAACCATCGACTTAAGCGGCTTTGATGGCATCACCGGTTTGTATTTGCTCGACCTTCAGAATATGGCGGAAATCCATTTCGGCTATCGCCAGTTGCAAAATATCCCTGTGGTGCCGACCGATATAGCCTTTACCGCCTCAAGTATCATCAAGATTCCGATTTTGGTATCCGTCTATCGTCGTATTGGCGATCAACCTGACGCCGAAACGCTAAAGCTAATTAGCGACATGATCGATAAATCCGGAAATGAAGCCGCCGATTGGCTCATGGACCGCGTCATCGGTACGAACCGCAGCCCCCTCGCCATCGGCACGGATATGCGCGATCTTGGATTGCAAAACACCTTCCTAGCGGGATATTTCTACGCCGGCGCCCCTCTCCTCGAATTGGTCAAGACCCCTGCCAACCAACGCACTGACGTATTCACCGATCCTGACCCTTATAGCCAGACAACCCCCTCGGATATGGGAATGCTGCTGCAAGATATTTATCTATGCGCCGAAAACGGCGGTGGCTCCTTGCCGGCTGTCTTTCCGGACCAGATTACCCAGAATGAATGTCGCCAAATGATCGAGTATCTAGCGCGCAATAAAATTGGGGTTTTGATCGAAGCCGGTGTGCCAGATGGCACTCGCGTTGCCCATAAACATGGCTGGGTGTCGGTCAACGGCATCATCAACACCATTGGAGATGCTGGCATCGTATATACCCCCGGTGGGAATTACATTCTGGTCATCTTTCTCTATCACCCCCAACAACTCGTGTGGGAACCAGCATCGAAGCTGATTGCCGACTTATCCCGCGCCGTTTACAACTATTACAACATCCCCAGATAAAGTAGCAATTCATTCACCTGCTGAGCGAGAGATTGTTTGTCATCAGAATTGTTGACCGCCATTCAGATTTCCCATAAATCTTCTAATTGTCTGCGTCCTGCTTCAATGGCTTTTGCTTCGATAAATTTTTTCATCTTCTGCCATGGAGTTTTGTCGATCATGCGTGGCATTGGCAGGGATTCGGCATCTTCAAAATAAGCCATAGCCCGCACTGCATTCACTGCAAAAGAGCGTATCTTGGCATATTTCACCGCAGCCACTTCAAACAGCGATTCGAGGGGCACGTGTTGGAGGATGAAATACAAATCCACCATATCCTTACGATTGCCACGGTTGATCAACGCAGCCAGTTTCATGGCGCCAATTTCTTCTACGCTGGCAACTCGAATGCCATCAACCAGAAAAACAGGGCGCACCAAGGGATAGAAATCAAGACAAAAAAAACTCACCCCAATGCCTTGCCAGTTGATCACAAAGGTAGAGTCGTTGTCATAAAGGATCGTCAACAACACCTCGTCAAAAAGCGAGCGTAGGGCTGAACGTCTGGCGAAGTCCAATGCATTCTTTTCTTCTGAGAAAAAGTCCAAATCATCCGAATAGCGGTGTCCGAAATGCAACGCAAGCGCCGTACCCCCTGCAAGATAAAAATCCCGCACAAGGTCCGACTTGCTCAGCAGACGAAATACCTCTTGCGTAAGTGGCGTGAGCGCCTCCCAATGAGGCTTTTCAAAGGTTAAGGTATCCATACTTCTCTGCCAACGGGATCAAAGGGTGGCTTCTGCCATTTGCGAATTCCGAACAGCTTGCGCCAGTAGTGGAAGGTGCTCGGTCTCAACCAACGTTGTCCATGCTGGCGCAAAAACAGACGGACGCGTTTGCTGCCATAGGTAGTCAACAACCAGCGAACCTCGTCCCAAGTTCCGAACTCCAGCGTGCGTTGCAGGATCAAATTGGCATCTTCAAAGATGTCTAATTGCGCGAGGTCGTATTCCTGAAAATAAGGTTTCAATCCAGAAGGAATCTGCAGGGCACTCTCCGACATTCGCATAAGCGTATTATACTTTGAGCAGAACTTTTCCAACATCCCCCGATCATGCGATATAATCAATGTCGGTCGCCCCCGTAGCTCAATGGACAGAGCGCCTGACTTCGGATCAAGTGAAAAGCCCAAAAAGCACCCCCATATAAAGAATATAACCCAATTATTAGCAAAAACCCACCGTATATAGACCTCCTATATTTCTGACCTTAGGAATCAAATCTGATTTTACTCCCCTTTCCCCATCTTGATTCCATCCCAGCCAGCTTCGGTAAGATGTATAATATCCTCTTGTAACTGCTCGGCACGCAACCCAAATGCTAATCCCCTGAAAAGCTATTCCCATGCAACCTACAACGCACAAACAAACCTTCATGAGGACACCAAGCTGCTCCTTCTACAAACACTCGATTTTACGCTATGGGACTAGATTGGCTTCAATCCAAGAACCAAGAGAGGAGATAACGAATGCCTCGTAAACCTGAAAACC
>FWPV01005026.1_pt1 | contig 26968 bp, 30 predicted proteins | sample 2228371 | NCBI WGS metagenome assembly FWPV01 (sample SAMEA103939776, study PRJEB20133) | metagenome
ATAAACGGCGAAATCGGTGTGTACTCCATGATGTCAGTTCACGAAGGCATAGAAAGACCGTTCCGCGAATCACATATGACTTGCGGTTTGCGCGCTGGCCCACTACCTTGAAGGTGCTAAGATCAAAGTTGGGGTCTCGTGGAGCGCAAGCTTTGCGGGACCTTTTCTTTAGCCTGTACCGTGCCTCCTTTTTGTTGCTGCTCTGCCTCTCTTCATGTCTCGCGTCTCCAGCGATCATGAAGCTCGTCGAGGACGTCCTGCGCACGGGCGTCGAGCCACTGCGCAAAGGCATCGTCTACATCCGTAAGGTCCAGCCTGACCGCACGAGCCGACCGCTTTATGGCGCCCGCAGGCGCGCCATCGATCAAAAGAGGCGTCGCTTTGGGTCTCGGCTTCCTGCCAAGAGAAGGACCAGTGGTCTTCTTCACATGGCGGACAACGGCTTCAAATGCCGTGACCGAAGGATCAAGCTGGGGCTCCTCTTCGGCCTGTTCGACTGCAGCCGCTTTGCCTCGGGCATCACTTGCAACACGGCAAAGCTCGTCCATGCCCATGCCGGTATTGGAGAGTTCCTTCGCCAACGATTCCCATCTGGGGCGCCCGATTCCATGAGCCGGTCCAATCGCACGGGCCAAGTCGGTCCCGATCGACTTGGCAACCGAGATCGACATCGACACAGCAGAACGGGTCACATTCAGCACTTCGGCAATCTGAGCCTGCGAACCAAAGCCGTTGGCGAGCAGCTCCTGGGCGAAGAGGGCGCGTTCGATATAGCTCAGATCGCGCCTTCCAGTGTTTTCGGAAACCTGGGCACGCAGCGCGGCCGTGTCGTCCAGGTTCGCGATAAGCGCTCGAACCTTCTTGACCTTGTCGGAGGCACGAATGGCCTCAAGACGGCGGCGTCCATAGACGAGTAGATAGCGATTGGTCTCGGCCGGGTGGCGCCTTACGAGAATGGGGACGGTCTGGCCGTTCTGCTCGATCGACGCACGAAGATCATCCACATCCTTGGGGTCGAGGCGATCCGAATACCTCTCGTCCTCGATCTCGACCGGGTCGAGTTCCCAGACATGATGGGCATCTACGGCATCACGCGCGGAGCGCAGGGCCCGATTGCTTGACATCATGCTGCCCGGGGCAGGGGGCGTCCCCGCTGCTGCCAGACTGTCGAGCATGGACATGCGCTTTTTCTTGCTATCGGTCATCAGCGCCCCCACGTCCTCTGAATGAGCTGGGCAATCTCATCGTTGACGGCATTCAGACTTTCGACTGCCCGGTCATAGGTTGTCCGGGTGAAGGCGCTCCGTTCGACCTCGTACAGGGTCTGCTTTGTCAGGCCGGCATCCGAGATGGCCGTCGACTTGAGCATCGGTGCGTTCAATACCTTGTCTCCGTACATAGTTCGCAGGAAGGCAACGATGCGATTTTGTGGTGCATCCGTCGGCTCGTAGCGGGTCAAGAGATAGCGCATCCAGTCATGCGACATGTCGGCTCCGCTATCGGCGATGACATCCATGAGGTCGGCCGTCATCCTGAGGAACTGGCTCATCGACATCACGTCGAGCATCTCGGGATGGATCGTCACCAGAACGCCCGTCGCGGCAGACAGCGCCGACATGGTCAAGAACCCGAGCTGCGGAGGACAGTCGATAACGACGACATCGTACCGGTCATCAACCTGCGCCAGAGCTTCCTTCACGCGGAAGAAGAACAAGCCCGCGTTGCCGCGAGACAGTGCCCGCGGCGTTTCGTGCTCGAACTCCATGAGTTCGAGGTTTCCGGGAATCAGATCCAAGTTTGGTATGTAGGTCTTGCGGATGACCTGGGCGATCGGAACAGGATCTTCGTAGCGGATCGCATCGTAGAGCGTGCCGCCGTCAAGCAGGTCAAATTCCGGCTGAACCCCGTGCAAGGCCGTGAGCGAGGCCTGCGGATCAAGGTCGATCGCCAAGACACGGTACCCCTTGAGGGCCAACCTTTGAGCAAGATGCGCCGAGGAGGTTGTCTTGCCGCTTCCACCTTTGAAGTTCATTACCCCGATGATCTGAAGATGGTCTCCAGCACGACGACCAGGCAGGTAATCTCCCGGCTTGCGAGCCGTTTTCTCCAGCAGTATCCGTAAGTTATGAATATCTTCGGCCGAGTAGTGCCTCCTGTTCCCCGATGAGACTTCGGGCGACGGCCCCTTGCCATCAAGGTGAAGCTTTCTGAGGTATGAGTCGTTGACGCCCAGCAGAGCAGCAGCTTCACCTGAGGTGAATTTGCGCATGGTCTTAGAAGCATCGGGCGGGAAAAGGCTCTCACGCTGCGAATGCAGTTGCGCCGCCAGCAACTCAGAGTGCTGACGGATCACAGCGTTCAGGTCTTCAGGTGTCTCGGCTCTGCTCATCTGCCCTCTCGCGTCCGTGGCGTGTTCACGGATTTCGGCGTTTAGTCGCCCTTTTCCGTGACTATTGCCGGAGGACTCAGATTCGTGCAAGACCTTTCTAAATCTGGTGTCAGCCGCTGCGGGACGCACAAGAGTAGCCCGGGTACGGGTACAAGCTTGTCGGCGCAACCCATTTGATATACATTACGAAACGTAGATCAACGCAGGAGGTCACGATGCAGGTCGCAAAATGGGGCAACTCGCTCGCCGTCCGCTTGCCCGCGGAGCTTGTCCGGGAACTTGGCCTCAAGGAAGGCGATCAGATCGATCTGGTCAAGGACGACGGCCAGGTCAGAGTCCGTCGTCTGGCGCGCGCGGATGAGGTGCTTACGGGTCTGCGCCGCTTCCGGGGCAAGCTGCCCGCTGCAGAGCGCCTGAGCCGCGATGACGCGCATGAGCGCTGAGTTCGCGGACACGAATGTCGTTCTTTACCTGCTCGACGATGGCCCAAAGGCCGATCGCGCCGAGATTATCCTGGGGCAGGGGCCCCGGATCAGCGTTCAGGTCCTAAACGAGACGCTGGTGAGCTGTCGCCGCAAGGCTGGCCTAAGCTGGGAAGAAGCAGGGGCGTTTCTCGAAGGAGTGCGTGCTTTGTGCCCCGTCGAAGACCTGACCCTCCAGACCCATGACGTCGGCCGTGCCTTGGCGGAACGCTACGGCTTCTCGATCTACGACGCGATGATCGTGGCCAGCGCTTTGGTTGCGGGCTGCACCACGCTGTGGAGCGAGGACATGCAAGATGGCCTGCTGGTCGAAGGCCAGCTTCGCATCATCAACCCCTTTGCGTGAGCAGTGAGTTTCTGAGCATGGCGCTGGCCAAAGCCTTGTAATCCTTCCATGTCGTGGAGAATTTGCAAGGTATCTCGACTACGCAAGCAGCCCCAGCCTCTCAGCCCTCTCCAGCAGCATCTTCACCGAGGAGGGTTGCCAGCTTGTCCGCCCGCGGGGCGTACGCTCGCGCATCGCTTCCAGTCGAGTGCAGATCGCCTGAAGTGTGATGTCGGGGTCCGCGCCCTTGATGGCGGCGACGATGGCGGGCAGGCGGTCGTCGGTTTCGCGGCGGCCGGCGCGGTCCAGTACCGTGGGCGGTAGGAAGCCGTCCCGCACATAGGCGTTGACTGCGCGCAAAAGGCGGCTTTGCGTCCATTGGCGCTCGCGGGGCAGGGGGCCGTTGACGATGCGCAGCACGTCTTCCCAGGCCATGTCGGGCCGCAGGCGTCGCACATGGGGCACCCAGTCCTGCGCCGTCTCGTTCAGGCGTTCCATGTAGCCGTCCTGCCGCGCCAGCCGGACCTTGCGCAGCGCCGCCGGATCACGCGCGCGCAGGCCCGGGTTACCGCCGACCCTGCCTTTGGTCCGTGCGCTGGCCAGTCCGGCCTTGGTGCGTTCGCGGATCAGGGCGCGCTCGAACTCAGCGGCGGCGCCCAGGACCTGGAGAGTGAATTTGCCCTGCGGGGAGGACGTGTCGATCGGGTCCATGAGCGAGCGGAAGAAGGCGCCCTTGGCTTCCAGCCGCTCGATCACCTCCAGCAGATGCGAGAGGGATCGCGCGAGACGGTCGATCCGCACGACGACCAGCGTGTCGCCCTTGCCGATGCGTTCCAACACCCGCGCAAGCACCGGTCGCGCACGATTGCCGCCCGAGGCCTGCTCCTCGTGGATCTCGACGCAGCCCGCGGATTTCAGGGCCTGCGACTGGGGCAGGGGGGTCTGATCCTCGGTCGAGACGCGCGCGTAGCCGATCAGGGGCATAAAATCAGGCCTTTGCAGTTTCATAATTCAGCAATAAACGACCGTTTGTAAACGAATGCAAGGGGCGTTTCCCTCGTCGCGCTGAGTTCGGGAAGCCTTGTATCTATGGGCTGAAGCCCGCGAGAGGCGCTCCAGCGTTCTTGAGAAGACTGGGGCCTCAGGCGCCTCTATTGTAGAGAAAAACGCAGCCCCTCAAACTCCATCGTCAAGCGCGCAAAATAGATTTATAATGCGCGCATGAGCCGATTTCGCCCGACAAACATGGACTATGACGAGATGCCTCTCGAAGACTTGGAGGCGTCCGAGGACCGGGATGACGCTGACCTCTGGTTCCTGCCAGGGCCGATGGAGGACGAACCGGATTACCTGCCTCCCGGACCTGCACCTGAGCCGAAGGAATCCGATGTCGTCGATGCCTGGCGCGCGGCCGAGGCCGGGCAGGCGGCGCAGCTCGCCCGTGTTGCTGCGCGCCTGGGGATCCTCGATGAACGCCTGCGCCGCGGCCCGGCTGGCTGGCGGCAACGGCTCGCCCTGATCGAAGCCGCGGATTTTAGCTGGCTCACGCAAGACCGGATCGGCCTCGACCGGCTTTCGCTTTACATGGCGCTGCGGGTTTCGACCGTAACGGATGATGCGCAGGCGCTGTACCGGATCGGCTGGACCGTGCGGCGGCTGACCGGCGGACCCGCGCCGTTGGCGCGTCGGTCAGGTGTGGGCGACCTCGAAACCTTCCTTGATCGGCGCGCCCGTCTGGGGCAGGGGGAGCGTCTCGACGAGGCTAAGGCTCCCTCGCTCATGGTCGATATGGCAGAGCGGGAAGCCTTCGAGGACCGGGCTGCCGGATGGCTTGCGATGATGAATCAGGCCGAAAACCTCCACCCCGTGACGCGGGCCTGCATGGGCTTTCATCTCTGGCATGTCGCGGAGCTCTCGCCGATCGACGATCCGCTCGAGGCCGCGGTGACGGCGTCGCGTGTTGCGATCACCGAACTCGCACCGTCAGGGAGCATGCCCGGCGCGATCTTCGCACCGATCGCCATGGGCGGGGGAGGGGGCTTCCGCGCGATCGGGGACCCGCCCGCCCGGTTAGCGCGCTGGCTGAACGCGATGGAGAGCGCGACCTTCGCAGCCCTGCGCAGGCTCGAGGAGATCGAGGCTTGGGCGGCTGCCGCAGAGCGCGCGATGGCTCCCCTCTCGGGCAAGACGCCGCCGATGCTGCGGAACCTCTTCGCAAGCTGGCCGCTGGTCTCAGTACAGATGGCCGAGAAACTGACAGGCACGCATCGGGCAACGGTTCAGCGCAACATCGACTGGATGGAGGAGCGGGGCCTGATCCGGGAGGTCACGGGGCAGGGACGATATCGGATGTGGCGGATCGTCGAGACGCGCGCGACAGAGGCAAGGTCGACCTCTGATCGAAATGATGGGCTGTCGGCTGAGGATCTCTACGACGTGCTGGCCGCGCGCCGATGACACCCGGATATGTGCCTGATCGCGGCCTTGTTGCGCAAATGCGGCGGGGGTTTCACTGCGCGAGTCCAGCATGATAGCTGGCGGCCATGAGCAGACCGGCGAAAACCCCGTACAAGACCACCAACTGGCATAGCTACAATCAAGCGCGGAGGCAGCGCGGATCGCTGACCGTCTGGTTCGATCCCTCGATGCAATGGGAAGCGGCGCCTTCCGGGCGTCGCGGTCGCCAGCAGGCATACAGCTACGCGGCGATCCAGGCCTGTCTTACCATCAAGGTCTTGCTCTGCCTGCCACTCCGGCAAACGACTGGTTTCGTGGCGAGCCTACTGGAGCTGTCCGGACTCGGATGGGCCGTGCCGGACTTCAGCACCCTGTCCCGGCGGCAGAAGACCTTGGACGTGACCATCCCATATCGCGGCTCCAAGGGGGCGATTCACCTGCTCGTCGATAGCACCGGCATCAAGGTGGAAGGTGAAGGCGAGTGGCACGCGCGCGAGCATGGCGGCTCCAAGCGGCGCGTATGGCGCAAGATCCACCTTGGAATTGATGAGGAAACGCTGGAGATCCGGGCGGTCGAGGTCACCTCAAGCAATGTCGGCGACGCCCCGATGCTGCCGAACCTTCTCGCCCAGATCTCGGCGAACGAGGACATCGCCACTGTCACGGCTGACGGTGCCTACGACACACGCGCCTGCCACGATGCCATTGCGGCCCGTGGGGCAGCAGCGTTCGGGCACTCACTCGGACCGATGGCGTTCATGCCCTCACTCCACCCCGTCGAAACGCCCGGCCTTGGAAGCCGGACACGGCAGGAGCTCGCGCACGCAACGAGATCCTGCGAGCATCGAAGCACCTGGGCCGGGCACTCTGGCGGAACTGGAGCGGGTACCACGGGCGCAGCAGGGTCGAGACGAAAATGAACTGCGTGAAGCTGCTCGGCCAGCGGCTGATGTCCCGGGAATTCGACCGCCAGGTGGCGGAGGTCCAGATCCGGGTGGCGGTCCTCAACCGCTTCACGGCACTCGGCATCCCGATGACCGTGGCCGCAGGATAAGTGTGCCCGGGGAAAGGGGGATTGCGCTCGCCAGCTGATTTATCCAACAGCGCCGGGCCAGGGCAAGATCGCGGCGCGGCATCCGCGGGTCTGATCCGGGCGCGCACGTCTATCCTTTCGGGATCGGTGCGCCGAGCGGTTCCGGAATACGGGCGCCCGAAAAGATCGAGGGTCGAAAAGGTATCGGCCGCCGCAGAAGGTCCTGGCCGTGCCGCCCGACTGTAACCGCTCCAGCTGCCGAGATCATCTGTGGACGAAAAACTCAGGCGTTCAGTCCCGACCGCCTGATCATGAGACTTCCGACCACAATGCTCGCACCAACCGCGAGTAGGATAGGGTCGGCGAATTCCTCCGCAACAATGCCCGACGCCGAGGAAACCGATAGCAGCATCAGGCTGAATTCTCCTCCGTGGGCCAGGATGATTCCGGTGCGCAATGAGGTCTGAAACGACTCGCCGAATAGTCGGGCGACGACCATAACAATCAGCGTCTTGCCCACGAGAAGAATGACAAGCCAGATCAGCACGACAGGCCATGCAGAAGGAATGATGCAAAGTGGCAATTGCGTTCCGATGCCGATAAAGAAAATCCCGACAAACAAATCGCGGAAGGGCCTAATCTCGTACTCGACCGCATGGCGCGCGTCGCCCTCGCCGATAATCATGCCGGCCGCAAATGCGGCGAGTGCCGGAGAAAGGCCGGCGGTGGCCGCGACAATCGCAGAGCCTAGTGCAATGGTGAGCGCGAGGAGTTGGGCAAGTTCCGGATCGCCACGCGACGCTACCCAACGGGCAAGTATCTGCACCGGGCCACGGGCAATGAACAGAGCTGCAACCAATGCCGTTGCACCGGCGACGACCGTTATCACGGCATACCCTTCGGCGGCCCCGCTCATTGCATCGTGAAGAAGCAGAAATGCGACGGCTGCCAAATCCTGAAACAGAAGCACTGCAATGGCGAGGCGCCCTTGGGCCGATCCTAGAGCGTTCACGCTTGCGAGCACCTTGAGGCACATGGCCGTGGACGACATGGCAACGGCCCCGCCGACAAGGATCGCGGCGACGGGCGCGAGGCCGAATGCCTGACTTCCCACGACCGCAGCGAGTATTGTCGTGATCGCGACCTGCGCGCCGCCGACACCGAAAACGTGATGCCTGAGCGTCACAAGCTTCTCGAACGAGAATTCGAGGCCGAGCGCGAACAGCAAGAGTATCACGCCAATCTCGCCGATGTTGGTGAGGGCGGTGCTTTGAGCAAGCAGGCCGAAACCGGCCGGCCCAATCAACAGACCGGTCAGGATGTATCCCACGATGCTGGGCACGCCGATCCGTGAGCACGTCGTGACGAACACGAATGCCACACCGACCAGCAGGGCCGCACTTTCGAGAAATCCGGTCACGCCGTGCATTTGACTTATCCAAATCGCATGGTGCAGGGAAGGCCAGGAGCCAAAATCATCAGAGCCGCGATTGCGCCCATTGCGTGATCTGGGCGGCAGACATCGCGCCGCTCTGGCGCGCGATTTCCTTGCCGCCTTTGAAGAGGATCATGGTGGGAATGCCGCGGATCTCGTAGCGGCCGGCGATCTGCTGTTCGGCTTCCGTATTGAGCTTGCCCAGGCGGACACGGGGTTCGAGCGAGCGCGCCGCCGCTTCGAATTGGGGCGCCATCATCTTGCATGGCCCGCACCACTCGGCCCAGAAATCGACGAGCAACGGCAGGTCGGCATTAGCGTGGCGGTCGAAATTCGCCGCCGTTAGCGTAACCGGATGGCCCTGAAAGAGGGCGCCGCCGCAGCGTCCGCAGTTGGGATTGTCGCCCAGGCGCTCTTGCGGCACCCGGTTGGTGGAATTGCAGTTCGGGCAGATAACGGTCGTCATTTGGTTTCCTTTGCTGAGCAGGCCCGGTCTTCCGGGCGGTGGATGGTTCTCTCGACGTCAGTGGCCAGACAGGCCGCGGCGCGCCTCGCGTTCTCGCGGCACGGGCAGATATTCGACGCCGCCGCCCTGCCGCCGGACAGGCTGCGGGTAAAGCGTCATCAGTTCCAGGACTTCCTTGGGCATGTCCGTTCCAACGGGCAAGCCCAGCTCGCGTGCCTCATCGGCGGAGATCGGATAATCATGGGTCCAGGTGCCGGTCGCCAGTTTCGCCGCCACATCCGCCGCCCGGGCCTCATCCATTTTGTCCGAGAGAAGCCGCTTCGCGAAGGCCTCGATCTGCGCGATGGCCTTGCGACCGACATCGGCCATGATCAGCGTCTGGTCGTCGATCTCGGCGATGGGTTTTTCCTCGACGACCTTGATCAGCGAGGCGGCGGGCATCTGGCCGAGCTGCGGATCGACGGGGCCCAGCACGGAATGCTCGCACATCACGATCTCGTCGGCGGCAAGCGCGATCAAGGTGCCGCCCGACATCGCGTAATGCGGCACGAACACGGTGACCTTTCCCTTATGGCCCTGAATGGCCCGCGCGATCTGGGTTGCTGCCAGCACCAGCCCACCCGGCGTGTGCAGCGCGATATCGAGCGGCACCTCGTCGTCGGTCATCTGGATCGCACGCAGGACTTCCTCGGAATCGTTGACGTCGATGTAGCGCATCAGGGGAAAGCCCAGCAGGTTCATGGTCTCCTGCCGGTGGATCACCGAGATGACGCGGCTCGCGCGTTTCTTCTCGATCTGGGCAATCTTGCGGGTGCGCATCGCCTCCAGATATCTGCGCTGAAGCACCGGTTGCAGCGCAGAGAAGATGAAGAAGAGCCAGAAAAGCTGCGTTATGTCCATGGACCTTGTCCTCCTTGCCGTCGGCCGTCGGGCAAAAAGCCGTAGATGCCTTCGTCGCGGTAATAGTTGCGATAGCCGTCGGCGCGCCTTCGAAGGAATGGCGTGACGAGCCAACCGGCGACGAACCCGCCGATATGCGCCCACCAGGCGACGCCGCCCATGGCCTGATCGCCCAGCGACAGGATGCCGGGGATCACCTGCAGGCCGAGCCAGATCATCGCGAAGCCAAGGGCCGGGACCTCGAAGAACAGCGGCAGGAAGAGAACCGGCACCATCACCACCAGCTTCGCCGCCGGAAACATGCGCGCATAAGCGCCGATCACGCCCGCGATCGCGCCGGATGCGCCGAGCGCGGGAATGACGGAATCGGGGTTGGCCAGGGCATGCGCCAGGCTGGCCGCGATACCGCAGAACAGATAGAACAGCGTGAACCGGCCCGGCCCAAGCCGGTCCTCGACCGCGGGGCCGAAAATCCAGAGCGTCGACATGTTCAAGATGAGGTGAAGCCAGCCCCCGTGCAGGAAGATATTGGTCAGGAATGGGGTCCAGCCGGACGGGGCGATGAGGCTTAGCTGTCCGAAGAAGCGCGAAGGCACCAGCGCGAACTCGAAAAGGAACCTGTCTACCACGCGCGGCGGCAGGCTTGTCTGATAGAGAAACGCGAGGACGTTCGCAGCAATGAGCGCCCATATGATGACGGGCGGGTAACGGCGTGCGACGCTGTCAAGATAGGGAAACAGTGGCAGTCTCCGCGTTCATCGGGGTGTCTGGCGGTCGTGGCGGAGCAAGGCGCGCGCGCGCGCCCGCCTTGCCCCTCGCCGTCACGCTTCGGCCTTGGTCTCATCGAGGAAGCGCAGGCTGTAACTGGCCTCGCCCAGCCTTTCGATGAGCTCGAGCTGCAACTCCAGCCAGGCCTTGTGCCCTTCCTCGTCGAGCACGATTTCCTCGAACAGCATTCGCGATCCGATGTCGTTTTCCTCTGCCGCAGCGCGTGCCGCCTGGCTGTAGAAGGCAATCGCCTCTTCCTCGTCCTTGAGGTCGGCTTCAAACATCTCGCGCAGGGTCTTTGCCCGAACCGGCGGCTTGTCGAAAGCCACCTCGGGCTCACCCTTGAGAAACAAAATCCGCTCCAGAAAGCGGTCGGAATGGCCGCCTTCCTCGGTCTGTTCCTCGCGCATCTGCGCGGCGAGACCGACAAGGCCCCAGTCCTCCAGGACATGGGCATGAAGCTGATACTGGTGTGTGGCGCTGATCTCCATCCTGAGCGCCTTGTTCAGGTTATCGATGGTTTTGGCGTTGGACATTCCATCTCTCCTCGGTTGGGTTATGGTAAAGTATCAGCGCCGCAGGCGGGGCGTCACGTCTTGCGCCGCCCCGCCGCGACGGTCACGCCCGTCCAGGCTGGGGGATCGGAAGCTGGGAAGGATTCAAGACTGGCTTCGATAACTGGATCGAATTCCGCCTGTTCTTGCGACGACAGGTCCGCCGAGCCTTCCTTATCGACTGCGCGCCGGAGTGGGTGGTCCATGCGACCCCGATCCAGGCGGGACGGCATGCGAAAGGCGTTCGGGGCGTCGGCGCCGTTGTAGAGGCGATGCCGCTCCTCTCCCCGCCAGGGGTTAGGCGCGGGGCGGCGCGGGGCGTCCTCACGCACGATATAGCGCCAGTCCTGCCGCTCTGCGAAGTCCACGGCGCTGTCGCGATCCGGAAACTTCAGCCGAATCGGACGATAGGGATCGCCGCTGGACGTGTATCCCATCAGCGGCTCGATCTGCGGGGGCCGGGACGGCTCGAACTCGAGGACCCAGTAGTTGGGCCGAGGCGCCGATGTCATCGCGGAACGGGCAGGACGGTAGATGATTGCCGTCGGCACGTCCCAGGATGGCAGATCGGTTCCGGGAATTTTCGGCGGGAATGGTGGGCGATTATGGCCGCGCATATCAGTTCTCCCGGGTGGCGGTGGATACGAGAAGGTGACGTTCGAGATCGTCGAGTTTTTCCATTCGCCTCGAATTCAGGCGAACGGCGCGTTCGGTGTTCTGCGAAGGAAAGGCAGCAGCGTGCAGGACGTCCGACCGCATCGCTATTGTGAGATCGGCGACGGCATTCATCACGCCCTCTCCGTCCCCGTCCGAGAGCGAGCCGTCAGCAAAACCGGACTGCAAGCCCTCCAGTACCTGCTCGAAGCTGGACACGACCCCTGCACTCGCGACCACAGCCAGCTTGTGGCTGAGAACACGCAGTTCATCGATCAGCTTCGCATCGTGCCTTGCGGTTTCCACGATCTCTGCGACCTTCTCGATACAGGCCATGTAAATGTCGCATTGCTGCTGGAGGATGATGACCCTTCCTTCCTTGCGAAGCTCGAGATCGGTCTGGCGATTGAGAAGCGCCGCGGTCAGAATGATCGTCACGACAGCGCCGAGGAAGATGAGCGTCATCTCCTGCGCGAAAGGCAGTATGTCCTCGGCAAGATACATCGAACGAAAAACGAAAACGATGCCAATGCCCAAGGCAGCGGCCGCAGCAGCAAATGCCAAGTCAGACAGGCGGTTCGACATCAGCACCTCGCATTTTGGTGTCAGGTGGCATGCACGGCTTTGCATCGGCGTCCGGCGCCTCTGCGTCCCGGTGCCGCAAGAAGATTGGCGTCGGACCGCTGCCGAACGGATTGAATCCGGTGCTCAGGCAACGGTCGAAGATCGTTTCGTCCCATCGGGTGAAATCGTGCTCCTCGCCGGCAAGTCGCCCGTCATCCACCACAGGGCACCTCACGCCTTTGCCGTTGGGGGAGCGTTATCGAAGGCCGCACCGTCCGAACGATCCGCCTTGCGAAGCCGTAGCCCGAGGAGGATCATCATCACCCCGAAGACCGCGGCGTAGAAGCCGATCAGCCAGCCGAGCGCGAGGAAGCTTTCGACCGGGCGCGTAAGCAGCATCCAGGTCACGACGACACCGAGAACGACCGAGAGAAGGCCGCTCAGGATCAGCCAGATTTCGCCGTTGATTTCCTTGCGCAGGCGGATCGCTGCCGCGATCTCGAGGGCACCCGAGAACACGGACCAGAATGCGATGCTGGCCCAGAGGAATGTCGCAAGCACAAGCGTCGCCACGAACGGCGAGAAGACCACGACGACCCCCGTGGCGATCCCCAGAATGCCGCTGAACATCAGCCAGCCCCAGCGTTCGCCCTTGCGGATGTTACGTATCGCGGCGACGAGGCCGAACACGCCGTCGGCAAAGGCGAACGCGCCGAAGACCAGCGTGAGCGCCAGAAGCGCTTCCGCGGGCATGAGGAAGGCGAGAACCGCGATCACCAGCGCCAGGACACCCCGCAGCACGAACAGCCACCAGTTCCCGGACAGGCTGCACAGCATGTCCTGCATCGTGTCGGATTGTTTTGCAGAGGTTGTCGTCATTGGTCTATCTCCTGTTCAGGTTTCAACTCAGTAGTGCCGATTGTCTCCGCGCCGGCCAGGGCGGCCGCCACGCGGCGGCGGTCCTCGACCGGTTGAGGCAGACACTGCGTCCGGGCAATTTCCCTTTCCACGGGCGCGCGCCCCGATGCCTCGCCGATCAACCCGGCTTCGACCAGCGTGCCGCGCAGTGTCTCCGCCGCGTTCTCTGCAATCTTCAACACTTCCGCCTCAGTGAGACCCAGGAGGTGCGCCGTCTCCGCGATCGTGGCGTCTTCCAGGTACATCCGATAAAGGACGCGGCGCTCGACCGGAGCAAGATCTGCGATAGCCCGGTGCAGTGCCATGGCGATATCATGACGATCCACTTCGGTCTCGGGGTCTGTGCCGCCGTCGTCGGCGATGAGGTCCTCCAGCATCAGCACTTCGTCGGGCTGGTAGAACTCGAACATCGCCTGATCCGCCTCGGTCGGATCCTCCGCCGGGGCCTCGGGTTCCGCCTCGATGGAGGCGGCATCCTCAGGCACGGCGCGGCGGGCGGCGCGGGATTCTTCCTCGATGGTCTCAAAAGCCAGCCGTTTTAGCCAGTCGCCGACGGAAAACTCCGAAGGCCGATCCTCGAAGCGGGCCAGCCCCTTGAGGATCGTCGCATCGAAGAGACCGCGAACGCTCAGATATCCCTCCGGTACCGATCCGCTACACTCGAGATAGGTCAACTCGCGCCTGACGGTATCGTAGATCGTATCGAGATGATCCTCGATCAGGTCGAAGAAGAGCTGGCGCCGGTCCGCTTCCGCCGCATCCCGCGCGGGCGGCAGCGGGGCGCCGATCCGGCGCCGGCGGGCGGGACGCTTGTATTCAGGCTCGTGCTTGAGGCGCGCCACATGCCGATCGACCTGGTGGCGCAGGTCGGCAAAGGCCTTGCGCAGGACAGGTTCGATCTCGAATCCCTCTTCCCGCGCCGCGATCACGCCCGACGGCAGTTGCAGGCGCAGGCTGACTTTGATGCGCTTCTTGCCCCTCGTCTGCGAGGCAACGACTTCGAGCCGGACCAGATCCTCGCGAAAGCGCGCAAGGTGCGGTTCAAGTTGCCGCACTTCTTCCTCGATGACCTCAGGCGCGCGCTGTTGGCCGTGCCGGTCGAGATTGCGGAATGATCTAATGACGTTCATGCCGTGGACCTTCCTATAACTCTCCGAAGAGATGGTCCGGCGCGACCGATATCGCGCCGGGCCAGTCTTTTGCGCTGTCACTCGGCGGACTTGTCGTCCTTGGACTGCACCTCATCCCCAACGCTGGGCTTCGGAACGTCCGTCTTGTTTTCGGCAACTTCGCTGGGCCCCTCGATCCCGGCCTTGGCCTGATCGTCCGGGCTGTCGTCACCGGTGTCCTTTACGATCTTTTCGAACACGACCCTCTGTTCGTCTTCCGACCAGGCGACGCGGACCTTGTCGCCATCCTCGATCCGCCCCGAGAGCAGTTCGCGAGCCAACTCGGTCTCCAGCTCCGACCGGATCAGCCGGCGTAGCTCGCGGGCGCCGAATTCGGGGCGGAAGCCGACCGCGCCGAAGTGATCCACGACGCTCACGTCGAATTCGAGTTCGACGCCCTGGGTAAGGGCGGTCCGCTTCACCCGGTTGAGCTGCAACTCGACGATCTGGCGGATCTCCGACTGATTCAGCGAGTGGAAGACGATGATCTCGTCGATCCGGTTGATGAACTCGGGCCGGAAGTGATGGCGCAGAACCTCCATCAGCTCGGTCTTCTGCTTGGCCTCGTCGAACTCACTGCTGCCGCGTTTCGTGAGGTTGCGCTGGATGATGTCCGAACCGAGGTTCGAGGTGGCGATGATGATGGTGTTGGTGAAGTCCACCACGCGGCCCTTGCCATCTGTCAGGCGGCCATCGTCGAACACCTGAAGCAGGATGTTGTAGACATCGGGATGCGCCTTTTCGATCTCGTCGAGGAGCACGACCGAGTAGGGCCGACGGCGCACCTTCTCCGTCAGCTGCCCGCCTTCGTCGTATCCGACGTAGCCCGGAGGTGCGCCAACCAACCGGGCAACCGAGTGGCGCTCGCCATACTCCGACATGTCGATACGGATCAGCGCATCCTGGTCGCCGAAGATCACCTCCGCGAGCGTCTTGGCCAGTTCCGTCTTGCCAACCCCGGTCGGCCCGAGGAACAGGAAGGTCGCGGTCGGACCGGAACCGTCGCGCAGACCCGCTCGCGCCAGGCGCACCGCATCGGCCACGGCGCGGATCGCTTCTTCCTGGCCGATGACGCGCTCGTGCAGCTTCTCCTCGAGCTTGAGGAGCTTGTCCTTCTCCTCGGTGGTCAGGTCCGTGACCGGAACGCCGGTGATCTTGGAGACGATCTGCGCGACGTGATCGGCGCGCACCTCGGCGGTCGCCGAAGCCTGATCGCGCTTCCAGATCTCCAGAAGCTCGTCCAGCTCCTTCTGCTTCTGCTCCAGCTCCTTCTTCAGTTCTGCTGCTCGGTCGAATTGCTTGCGGGCTGCGGCATAGTCCTGTTCGCGCTTGATCTGCGCGACCTCGGCTTCGAGTTCCTGCACGTCCACGGGCCGCGCAGTGGCCGAGATCTTCACCCGCGCCGCGGCCTGGTCGATCAGGTCGATCGCCTTGTCGGGCATGAAGCGACCGGTGATATAGCGATCCGAAAGCTCCGCGGCGGCGATGATCGCCTCGTCGGTGATCGTCACCTTGTGGTGGCTTTCGAGCGTGTCGCGCAGCCCGCGCAGAATCATGATCGTCTGTGCGACCGTGGGCTCGTCCACATAGACCGGCTGGAACCGGCGTTCGAGTGCCGCGTCCTTCTCGATGTATTTCTGATACTCGTTGAGCGTCGTCGCACCGATCAGGTTCAGCTCGCCCCGCGCCAGCGCCGGCTTGAAGGTGTTGGCAATGTCCAGACCGCCTTCGCCGCCGCCCTGGCCGGCGCCGACGATGGTGTGGATCTCGTCGATGAAGAGAATGAGGCTGTCCTTCTCCTCGGTGATCTCCTTGAGGATCTTTTGCACGCGCTCCTCGAACTCGCCGCGATACTTGGACCCTGCGACCATCGAGTTGATGTTCAGTTCAACCAACCGCTTGTCGCGCAGGGCCTCGGGCACCTCGCCTGCCACGATCCGCTGGGCGAGCCCCTCGATGATGGCGGTCTTGCCGACGCCGGGCTCGCCGATCAGCACGGGGTTGTTCTTCTTGCGCCGCGCGAGGACCTCGATCGTCGTTTCGATCTCGCGGGCGCGACCGATCACAGGGTCGAGCTTGCCCTCGCGCGCGGCCTTGGTGAGATCGCGGCTGAACTGGTCGAGATCGGGGGTGTTCGACGGAGTATCGACGCGGCCTTCCTCGGCACCCTTGCCGACAACCTTCGTCACCTGCTGACGCAGCGCCTGCGGCGTCAACCCCAGCTTGCGCAGCATCGCCGCGGCCAGGCCTTCACCTTCCTCGGCAAGTCCGATCAGAAGGTGCTCGGGACCGACATAGGAATGGCCGAGTTCGTTCGAGGCGATCAAGGCCCGGTTCAGCGCGTCCTTCAGGCGAGGGCTTACGCCGATTTCGCCTTCCGTCTTGGCGTCTCCACGCTTCGCTTCCTTCTCGATCTGGCGGCGCAGATCGTCCACATCGACCTTGAACTGTTCCAGGATCGTCTTGACGACGTCAGACGAGGTCAATGCCAGAAGCAGATGTTCGGTATCGACCTCGCTGCGCCCGAATTCCCCGGCCTTCTGTGCTGCATCCTGCAGCAGCTTGTTGCCCTGTTCGCTCAGCCGATCGGCGATGGTGCGTCCGCCGCCGCGCCGCGATCCGCGGCGCGGCGTTTCCTCCCCGAAGGTGGCATCCACGACGTCGTCCTCACCCGCGCCCGTGGCGCCCAGTGCACCACCCCGCAGCGGGCTGTCGCTGAACAGGCTGCCGAACCCGCTATCGCCGAAGAATTCGTCAAAAAGGGAATGTCGTCCGAACAGGGACTCCAGCGGCGATGCGCTGCGGCCCGACCGGCGCACCATTTCGCGGTAGTGCTGATCGCACAGCTCCATGTTCTGAACTTTGCCGTTCACCGAGGCGCGCACGCGCGCCGTCGCCGGGCGACCGCAAATATCGCAAGCTCCGTTTGCCATTTTTCCTCTCCGTTTCTTTATCCAGTCAGGGTTGTCCGCCGATCATCTGCGTCAGTGACGGTGTCACGCAGCGACTGCTTCCGTTCTTTTCACCTTGGACCCAATTGCCACCAGATCGGGCTCGTCCAGTGTCTCCCGTTGCAGGAGATCCTGCGCCGATTGCTCGAGCAGCGCCCGGTTGGCTTCGAGAAGCGAGACGGTGCGCTTGAACACGCCATCCACGATGTCGCGCACCTTCGCGTCCATCCGCTCGGCAGTGGCCTCGCTGTAGCGGCGGTTCAGCCACGACGACTGGTCGCCGGTGCCGAGAAAGCCGGGCCGATCGGTGTCGTAGCTGACATGCCCGAGGTCTTCGTCCATCCCGTACCGCGCGACCATGGCGCGGGCGATATCGGTGGCCTTGACCAGATCGTCCGCCGCCCCGGTCGAGAGGTGGTCGTAGACAATCTTCTCGGCCGCGCGCCCGCCCAGCAGCACGGCGATCTTGTTCTCGAGTTCCTCCCGCGTCATCAGGAAGCGGTCCTCGGTCGGGCGCTGGATCGTGTAGCCGAGCGCGCCAATTCCGCGCGGTATGATCGAGACCTTGTGCACCGGGTCCACCCCCGGCAGAGCCATCGCCACCAGCGCGTGCCCCATCTCGTGGTGCGCCACGATCTCGCGTTCGCGCGGGTTCAGAACGCGGTTCTTCTTTTCCAACCCTGCGATGAGGCGCTCGACGGCATTGTTGAAGTCGTCCATCGTCACCGCATCGGCCTTGCGGCGCGTGGCAAGCAGCGCAGCCTCGTTGACGAGATTGGCGAGGTCCGCCCCGGAAAAGCCGGGAGTAAGCGCTGCGACCTTCTCGGCATCGACGTCCGGGGCGAGCTTCACCTTTTTCATGTGAACGCCGAGAATCTGCACACGTCCCTTCTTATCCGGCCGATCCACCAGCACCTGCCGGTCGAAGCGTCCCGCACGCAGCAGCGCGGGGTCGAGGATCTCTGGTCGGTTGGTGGCGGCCAGGAGCACGATGCCCACCGAAGGGTCGAAGCCGTCGAGCTCGGTCAGAAGCTGGTTCAGCGTCTGCTCACGCTCATCGTGGCCGCCAGCGATCTGGCCGGAGGAGCGCGCCCGCCCGAGAGCGTCCAGCTCGTCGATGAAGATGATCGCCGGCGCGGATTTCCGAGCCTGCTCGAAGAGGTCGCGCACCCGCGCGGCACCGACGCCCACGAACATCTCGACGAACTCGGAGCCCGAGATCGAAAAGAAGGTCACGCCGGCCTCGCCTGCCACTGCGCGCGCTAGAAGCGTCTTGCCGGTGCCTGGCGGCCCGACAAGCAATATGCCTTTGGGGATATGTGCGCCCAGCTTTCCGTATTCGGCGGGGTTCCTGAGGAACTCTACGACCTCCTCGAGCTCGGCCTTGGCCTCGTCCACACCGGCCACGTCGGCGAAGCTGACGCCGGTTTCTTTTTCCATGTAAACCTTGGCCTTGCTGCGGCCGACCTGCATGAACCCGCCGAAACCCTGTTTGTCGGCGAACTTACGGAACAGCAGCATCCAGATTCCGAAGAAGACAAGCGCTGGCGCCACCCAGGAAATCAGCGTGCCGAGAAAGGTGTTCTGAGGAACGCCCGTGATCTCGACGCCGGAGCGGTCGATCCGCTGCAGGATCGCGGGATCCACGACCGTGGTGACGAACTGGCTCTTGCCGTCGACGGGGTCGGTGAAGGTGCCGGTGATGGTGTCTGACCCGACCGCGACGGACGCGACCCTGCCATCCTCGAGATAGCTCTCGAACTGGCTGTAGCTGATCGGTGCGACGGATTGCCAGCCGGCGATCAGGTTCTGGATGAAAAGCACGGCTATGAAAGCCACCACCCAGTACCAGATGTTGTATTCGGTCTTCCTTTCCATGCCGCTTATCCCTTTCACTGGCGCCCGAGCCGCGCCCTGATCCGCTCGAGCAGCGCCAGCAGGATGCGCCTTTCGTCTGCCGACAGATCCTGCAGGATTTCATGTTCGAGCGCCGATTGCCGCGGCGCGAGTTCCTCCAGCATCCCCCGGGCCTTCGACGTTGCGGTGACGATCTGCGACCGCCTGTCGTCGAGCGAGGGCGACCGCTCGACCCAGCCGCCCCGGACCATGCGATCGACGAGCTGGCCCGCAGTGGCCGGGCCGACCTCAAGTCGGTCGGCCAGATCGCCGATGGTCAGCCCGGGCGCATCCTCGACATGCGCCGCCGCCATCCAGGACAGGCGGGTCAGGCCGCTGTCGCGGATGTCTTGGTCGATCCGCTGCTGGATGAGCTGCGCGACCCGGTGGATCGTCGTCCCGATCAGGGCGAGATCAGAAGTGATCAAGGGTATCTTTCCTCCGTCTGCATGAGAAACAGGATAGACTGCGGTCTACCCAAAGTGCAATGCAAGCATCATACATGCTTGCATAATAAATGGAACCGCCTATCTTGATGGGCGGTCTCCGAACCGACATCCGGCCGGCACCGTTGCCCGGTCCCTCCATGCCGACGGTTCGGGGGCATCGATCAGCAACAGGAGGCCAGTAATGCTCTACCCGACATATCTGCGCCGCAGCGATCCCTTTGCGCTGATGCGCTCCATGATGCGCGATCTCGACCGCGGTTTCTGGCCGCCGGCCCGCGCGGCGTTCCCGGCGGTGAATGTCTGGCAAGGCCCTGAGGCCGTTGCCATCGCCGCTGAACTTCCCGGCATCGAACCGGGCGACATTGAGATTTCGGTTAAGGACAACGTCCTGACGCTTTCGGGCGAACGCAAGGCGCCCGAGGTTCCCGACGGTGCGCGCTGGCACCGCAACGAACGCGGTTTCGGCAGGTTTTCCCGCACTATCCGCCTGCCGTTCGCGGCCTCGGATGACAAGGTCGAGGCGAGGATGACGAACGGCGTGCTGCGGATCGTCATCTCCCGGCCCGAGGAAGAAAAGCCGAAGAAAATCGAGATCAAGGCAGCCTGAGAGGAGCTGGAACGATGAGCACCGACATCACGCAAGCCGCCGAAAAGACGCCGACCGACTCGCCCGAGACCACCGGCGGCGGACGCATCTACCGCCCGTTGACCGATATCGTCGAGACCGATCAGGGTGTCTCCATGATGCTTGAAATGCCTGGGGTCGCCGCCGATGCGGTCGAGATCACGCTCGAAAATCGTGTGTTGACGATCCGCGGCAAAGTTGACCCGGTGCGGCCGGAAAACCTCGAACTTGCCTATGCCGAATATGGCGAGGGCGATTTCGAGCGTGCCTTCACGCTTTCCGAGGACTTCGACCCCAACAGGATCGAAGCCGAGATGCGTGGAGGTGTCCTCACCCTGACGCTCCCCCGAGCCCCTGAAGCGCAGCCGAAAAAGATCACCGTCAAGGGCGCCTGAAAACCGAAGGAGACCATATCATGCAGATCAAAGACCTCATCCCCTGGGCGCGCAAGGACGGCGCGCCAGATGCCAAGAGCAGCGAAGACAACCCGATCGCGACACTCCAGCGCGAAATGAACCATGTGTTCGAGAACTTCTGGAACCGGATCGGTCAGTTCGAATGGCCCTGGGGCAGCGGCGAAGCCAAATCCGACATGGTCGAGACCGACAACGCGATCGAAGTGTCGATCGAGCTGCCGGGCATGGAGATGAAGGACATCGAGGTGACGGTCAACGATGACATGTTGACTGTGAAGGGCGAGAAGAAGATCGAGCGCCAGGTAGAGAAGAAGGGGTATTACCTGTCCGAGCGCAGCTACGGCGCAATTCACCGGACAATTCCGCTCCCTCCCGGTGTGGATGGCGAAAAGGCGCAGGCATCCTTCAAGAACGGGGTTCTGACGATCAAGCTGCCCCAGACACCCGAGGCGCAGGCGAAGATCAAGCGCATCGATGTCAAGAACGGCTGATTTGCCACATTGGGTGTCGCCGGTTTGCGGCGTCCCCTCCGCTCCGAGCGATATTGCACCGTCTGGCGAAGCCCGGGGAGCTTGTCTCTCCGGGGCGGCCTTCGAGGGGAAAGCATGAAAGACTTGCAACGATCCGGGCTGACCCGTGAACAATGGTCGGCGATGACGCTCTACGAGAAGTTCGAGCAATTTGTCATCTTGGTCCTCAGCGTCATCATTGCGGCGATTGTCGTGGCGTCGGTCTGGGCGCTGATGCGCGAAGTCGTGAACCGCCTGATTCTGGGGGCATTCGACACTCTCGATTACGCCACCTTCCAGCTGGTGTTCGGCATGATCTTCACCGTGGTAATCGCGCTCGAGTTCAAGCGCTCCCTTCTTGTTGCGACCGAACGCAGCTTCGGGATCCTCCAGGTCCGCACGATCGTGCTGATCGCGCTCCTCGCCATCGCGCGCAAATTCATCATCCTGGACCTCGGCGAGACGGAGCCGGCAAAGATTGCCGCACTCGCCGCCGCAGCGCTTGCACTGGGCGCTGTCCACTGGCTGGTGCGCGATCAGGACCGGCGCGAGCAGCACCATGCCGGAACGGCGGCAGGCGGGCGATGAGCGGGGGCTTCCATGCGCGGCTCGTTGCGGCGACCGCGGCCGCGCTCGTCCTGATCGTGGCCTGGCAGAGCCTGCCGATCCTCCAGTCCGCCATCCTCGGCCGCTTCGCCGAACCGCGCACCGTCGTGCCGCGGGGCGATCTGGCCGCCTCCGAACAGAGCACCATCGCGATTTTCGAAGCCGCCCGCGACAGCGTCGTCTTCATCACCACGGCCGAACGGGTGATCGACCCCTGGACCCGCAACGCCTATGAAATCCCGCGCGGCAACGGCTCGGGCTTCGTCTGGGACGAGCTCGGCCACGTGGTGACGAACAACCATGTCATCGCCGGGGCGAGCGGCGCGACCGTGCGCCTGGCCGACGGCCGCGCCTATCCCGCGCGACTGGTCGGCCGCGCCCCCGAGCACGACCTTGCCGTCCTGCACATCGGGGTGGGCGCGGACCGGCCGCCGCCGATCCCCATTGGCACCAGCGGCGATCTGCGCGTGGGCCAGAGCGTCCTTGCCATCGGAAATCCCTTCGGGCTCGACTGGACGATGACGACAGGCATCGTCTCTGCCCTCGGTCGCGAGCTTCCGGGCGAGGGCAGACTGCCGATCCGGGGCCTGATCCAGACCGACGCGGCGATCAACCCCGGCAATTCGGGCGGACCGCTGATCGACAGCGCCGGGCGGCTCATCGGCGTCAACACCGCCATCTTCAGCCCCTCGGGCGGCAGCGCCGGGATCGGCTTCGCGGTGCCGGTAGATACCGTCAACCGGGTGGTGCCGCAGCTGATTGCGCGCGGCCGCTATGACCCGCCGCGGCTGGGCATCCTGACCGATCCCCGCATCGATGCCATGATCGCGCCCGAGGGCGGGTCTGGCGCTCTGGTCCTTGGTGCGGAACCGGATAGCCCCGCAGCCAGTGCCGGGCTGATCCCGGCGCGGGTGTCCCAGGACGGACTGATCGTCGTAGGTGACCGTATCGTCGGTCTCGGCGCCTCGAGGATAGGTGATTCGCGGGATTTATTCGCTGCTCTCGAAGAGTATCGGCCGGGTGACAGGGTCGAGTTGCACATCCAGCGCGGCGCACAGCTCCTGCGTCTCGAGATCACGCTTCGCCAGCCGATGTAGGACGGGCGACATGACGACCATGCTGATCCGGCACCGGCTGTTGAACCTTGTCCAGTCTGCGCTTCTGCTGACCCTCATGGCGGCCATCGCCTGGGTATCGGTGACTGCGGTCCTCGGTGCGCAGGCCGGTCTCCTCGCGGCGCTCGGCATGCTCCTGGGCCTCGCGTTCGCGCCCGACCTCTCGCGGCGGATGCTGATGTCGGCCTACCGGGCGCAGCGCCTGACCGCACGCGAGGCGCCGGGCCTCGTCGCCACCCTCGCCGAACTGGCGCGCCGCGCCGGCCTGCCGCGCATCCCCGCGCTCTATCGCGTGCCGAGCTCCCTGCCCAACGCCTTCGCCATGGGCAGCCCCGAGGACAGCGCGATCTGCGTCACCGACGGGCTGCTCGGGCTACTTGACGGGCGCGAACTGGCCGGTGTGCTGGCCCACGAGGTCGGCCATGTCGCCAATCGCGATCTCTGGCTCATGGGGCTGGCGGATGTAATGTCGAGGCTCGTGTCTCTGGCAAGCTGGATCGGACAGTTCCTGCTGATCCTCAACCTGCCCCTTGTCCTTGTCGGCGCCGTCCATGTGCCCTGGCACATCGTGCTGCTGCTCATCCTTGCCCCCACCCTGATGACGCTTGTCCAGCTTGGCCTGTCTCGGACCCGCGAATATGATGCCGACCGGGCCGCGGCCGAGCTGACCGGCGACCCGGAAGGCCTCGTTCGCGCGTTGCGCAAGCTCGACCGTCAGCTCGGCCGCTTCTGGGAAGAGATCCTGCTTCCCGGGAGGCGGATGCCCGATCCATCGCTGCTTCGGACGCATCCGCCGACCGACAGCCGGATCCGCAGGCTCCGTGAACTGGCCGCGCGCAGGACGGCACCGATCCCGCCCCTCGCAGACTTTCCGAGCGACAGGTTTCGTGCGCCGAAGACGGCGCCGCGCTTCCGAAGCTTCGGCCTCTACTGGTAGGAGACGGCAGCGGCCCGTCTTTCCCTGTGACGGCCAGCGATGGCAAAGAAGCAGAGAATGTTGGAAATCAGACCCATCCCCTCCGCCACTCGCCCCCGCGAAAGCGTTCTCCCGGTCCGGCTACGGCCGGATTTTTCCGTTGTTTTCGGGGGTTATGCGTGTGGGGCTGAGCACCGGCAGTGTCGCCGGGAGGCACGGAAGCGGTCTCTCAGGGGCGATATTCTCCGGACCTGTTGACTGGGCGCTCAAAGGTTCAGTTCGCGCAACATGTTGAAATATCATGATTTCGGTCGATGTAAAGCTGTTGACTTCGACGACAGGGGCTGCCTGGCGAGATGGAACGGATATCAAACCTTCGCCGATGGAGCGATGCGATCGGAAAATCAGCCACTGTTGCTTTCAGCACTACTCCAGTCATTCCGTGTGGCGAATGTCGCTTTCGCCGATCTCGATACTGGGCGCGCCAGTTGCCAGCCATGAGACCAGCGCAGAGCAGGTCGCCGTGACCAAGTTCGGCTTGCGCAACGCGCATTCCCATACTGTCGCCACGCGCCACCCATCTGCCACCAGCACCTCGCACGCCGCACGATCGCGCATGACATTCGCGGCGAATTTCTCCTTCCAGAACTCGAGGCGGGTTGCGGGCGTGGTCGTATAGCGGCAGCCTTCGTGACGGTGCCAGAAGCAGCCATGTCCGCTGACAGCTGGGGCGGGCTTGAGGTGCCGATGGCCGAGGAACTCGAAGCCTACGAGGTCGAGATCCTCGACGGTGCAGTTGTCAAGCGATCCTTGACAACTGCCACCACCAGCGCGGTCTACACCGCCGCCGCCCAGACCGCTGACTGGGGCGCGCTGCTCGGCCCAGGCGACACGCTCGACATCCGCATCTGTCGCGTAGCCCTTAAATGCGGTATACGAAAGTCAACAAAATCAATGGGGCGGTTTTGCCATTAAATATGGTATCTTGCCTTTAAATTCAACATTCTTGCCGTTAAAGCTGACACAGGGTTCACGGGGTTGGACGGTTGGCAGCGATAGAGGGTAATGACGAAGAATGTGGCGACGCTGGTGTTGAGGCGCTGCGCCGGGCATCGGTCCTTCGACCGCTTGTACAGGCGTATCTCAATCGCACCGGGAGCTTGGAGAGCGGTATACGTGATGCTGTGTGGGAGCTAGGCGTCAGCAAGACCACTGTCTGGCGCTGGATTCGGCGGCTTGCAGAAGAAGGTGGCCGGACAAGCGCTCTTGTTCCCCGCAAACGCGGCCGACCCAAGGGGTCGGTCATGGTGTCCGGTGATGTCGAAGGCATCATCGAAGACCATTTGACTCGATACTACCTTCGGCGAGAACGCCCCAGCCTGGCGCGCGTTGTGACAGAAATCCGCAGTGCCTGCCGTGAGCGTGGGTTTCAGCCGCCGACGCGCCGCACCGTTCAGCGGCGGCTTGATGCGATGGACACCCGCGAAGTCATGAAAGCGCGCGAGGGCGCAAAGGCAGCGCGCCAAAGGTTTGCGCCGGTGACGGGAAGGAACAGATCAGAACGACCGCTGGACGTTGTGCAGATCGATCACACACCAGCGGACATCATCCTTGTCGACAGTTTCGAGCGCAAACCCATCGGCCGGCCTTGGGTGACCTTGGCGATCGACATCGCCACGCGCATGGTGACGGGATACCACGTCAGCTTTGAAGCGCCGTCTCGCCTTTCGGTGGCCTTGTGCCTCACGCGGGCCGTCGCTCCTAAAGCAGAGTTTCTGGCTGACCTCGAATGTAACATCCCGTGGCCCGCGCAGGGCAAGCCCGACAGCATTCACGTCGACAATGGCCGCGATTTTCGGTCACGCGCCTTTCAATCGGTCTGCGCCGAATGGGGGATCAATCTGGTCTATCGACCGCCGGGAAGCCCTCACTTTGGTGGGCATGTCGAGCGGCTGATCGGGACCATGATGGGCGCGGTGCATCTCCTGCCAGGAACAACTCAGTCGTCGGTCGCGGCCAAAAGCGGCTATGACGCGGAAGCCATGGCGGCGATGACCTTGCGAGAGTTCGATCGATGGTTTGCCTTGGAAATCTGTCGCTACAACAACAGCATTCATTCGAGCCTTGGCTGCACACCTGCCGCCAAGTGGGAAGCGCTCGCCGGTGAAATGGCCGGCGACATCCCCTTCGACATGGAGGCGTTTCGAGTGAGTTTCCTGCCAAGTGAGCAGCGGCAGGTGCGTCGTGACGGCATCCATCTGTTCGACCTGCGCTACTGGTCCGACGCCCTCGCGGGTTATGTTGGTCGCCGGGACGGAAGGGTGGTCGTCCGCTACGATCCCCGCGATCTCTCGGCCGTTTGGGTCGAACTGGACAGCGGCAGATGTGTCGAGGCCCGGTACCGCAACCTGGAAATCCCGCCGGTGTCGCTCTGGGAATACCGCGAGGCCATGCAAAAGGCACGGGCCATGGGGAAAGTGGGCACGAATGAATTGGTTCTCGCAGAATTGATCCGGCAGCAACGCCAGATCGAAGGTGAAAGCCGCGCGCTGACCAAGGCAGAGCGCCGATCCCGTGAAAGGAATTCTTCGATGAAGGGTCTGGCCGTCGATGATCGGGAATCGGAGGGGCTGCGACCGGTCGACACCGGTGATACATCGCGCCCCATGTTTAAGGTGGAGCGCTGGTGAATTGAGGGCAGAAACAGAAGCAGACGGCCGCATCGCCCTCATTCAATCGGATATCTGGATCGGCTTTCCGCGGGCGGAACAAGTGCTGGACCGGCTGCAAGGCCTTATCGAGATGCCACGGCAGACTCGAATGCCGGGCCTTCTCGTGCATGGGGCCTCTGGCATCGGGAAGACGATGATCGCCCGCAACCTGTCGCGCAGGTACGCGCCAGAATACGATCCGGAGACAGGTATCACGCGCACTGCGCTGCTTCTTTTGCAAGCACCACCAGCGCCGGACGAGCGGCGGTTCTATATGCACATCCTCGCTGCCGTCGGCGCCCCGTCATCGGCGCTAAGCTTGCGGGCCCAAAGCGTCGCTTCGCTTGAGGTCCGCGTTGTTGGCCTTCTTCGCGACCTCGGGCTTCGGATGATCATGATTGACGAAGTCCACAATCTCCTCGCGGGAACCCATCGCGAACAACGCCGCTTCCTGAATGTTCTGCGTTATCTCAGCAATGAACTCGAGGCATCGCTGGTTTGCTTTGGAGTCAGCGAAGCGGTCGATGCCATTCGCGGCGATGTCCAACTCGCTCGACGCCTAGGTGTTTGATCCCACGGTTTGATGGTGCGATCCTTTCTGAGGAATGGAAGGAAGCCACATGGGACAAGTTCGTCACGGGAGCGCCACGACCACGCACG
>FWPV01005027.1_pt1 | contig 26954 bp, 19 predicted proteins | sample 2228371 | NCBI WGS metagenome assembly FWPV01 (sample SAMEA103939776, study PRJEB20133) | metagenome
CGGCGCGACGCGCTGTTGCTGGGGGCCTGCGCCGGGGCCGGGTTCGCCGCGCTGGAGGACGTGATGTACGCCGGCCTGGGGCTGCCGTTCTGGGCCGGCATCCTGCTGCTGCGAGCGATGGGCGGCGCGCTGCACTCCCTGGGGGCCGGGCTGACGACGCTGGGCTGGTGGGAGGTGTTCCATCGCCAACCGGACGCCGGCCGCCGCTGGCTGGAGCGATACGGGCTGGCCGTGGGCATCCACGCGCTGTGGAACGGCGGCTCGTGGCTGGTGATCGCGCTGCTGGGGGCCGGATTCTTCGGCCGGCTCGAGGCCATATCCGTGACCGAGATGCTGGGCTGGCCGGAGGCGACGCTCCTGCTGGCGGTGCTGGCCGTGGAGGGCGCGGCGATCTGGATCGGGGCGCGGGCGTTGTCCCGGCGGCTCCTCCCGGCGGGCGAGCCTCTGCCCGCGCGCGAGGGAATGCCGGTCGAGCGGGCGCTGGCCGTCTGGGCCGTCGTCTGTCTGGCGGTGCTGACGCCGATTGGCCTGACGCTGATCGCGGATTTTCGATTTTAGATTGCGGATTGCAGACTGTAGCTTGCGATCTGCGACCTGCGACTGGTGAGGAAAAGTTATGCGTAGATTCCTGCGTTGGCTGAACAAGCCGAATCTCTGGATCGTGCTCCTGCTGGTGGCGGCGAACGGCGCGGCCTGGACATTTGCGCTGGCTCCGCAAATGGCCCGCGTCGTGGCGCCGCGCCTGGAGCCGGACCTGGCCGACCTGCGCCAGAAGCTCATCGAGGGTGGGCACTCCGGCGAGCGGTTTACCATCACCATCACCAACCAGGAGACCGAGGAGACCATCGCCTGGTACCTGGCGCAGCACCCCAACGTCCCCTTTGCGAATCCCCGCATCCAGATCCACCCCGGCTACGTGGAGGCGTGGGGCGAGGCGCGGCTGGCCGGACTGCGCATAGACCTGCATGGCCGGGCGCGGATCGAGTTGCGTGAAGAAAAGCCGGTCGTCATCATCGAGGAGTTGGGCATGGCCGGGCTGGTGGTGCCCGACCCCATCCGCCAGCGCATCCAGCAGGAGCTAGACGCCCAGTTCGACCTGAGCGGCCAGCAATTGCCGGTGATCCTCACGCGCTTTGAGTTGCAGGAGGGCCAGGCGATCATCGAGGGGACGATCCGCTGACGGCCGAAAGAATGGAACGCGACAAACGCACGCTCCATCGGTTCGGGGATATTGCAGAGACGGGCCAGATGTGCTAAGATGAGGCTGGCAAACCCATGAGCACATCGCTTCGTACCTCGACTCCCAACTCCCCGGCCCCACCAACCGGGAACCTGGTATCCCGGCCCCGCCTGCTGGCGCGCCTGGACGCCGCGCCCACGCGCCGGCTGACGCTCGTCGTCGCCCCGGCCGGCTACGGCAAGACCACCTTGCTGCGCGAATGGCTTCGCCCGAAGGATGAAGGCGGAAGGCGGAAGGATGAAAAGGTTCATCATCCCGAAGACTTTCCTTCATCCTCCATCCTTCATCCTTCCAAAATCGTCTGGCTCTCCCTGAGCGAGCTGGACAACGACCCGGCCCACCTGTTGGCCGGCCTGGCCGCTGCCGCCAGCCAGCCCCTCCCGGCCGGCGCCGATGCCCGAACCCCGCTCTCGTATGCCCTGGCCCGGCTCTTTGCGCCGCCCCAGAGTTGGCTCCTCGTCCTCGACGACTACCACCTCATCACCAACCCGGCCATCCACCAGGCCCTGGACGCGCTGCTGAACCTCCCCACCTGGCCGGTCCACCTGGTCCTCGCCAGCCGCACCCAGCCGCCCCTGGCCGCCAGCGCCCGGCTGCGCGTGACCGGCGACCTGGTGGAACTGGACGACGGCGACCTGCGCTTCACCCTGGCCGAGGCCCGCGCGCTGTTCCAGGCGCACGGCCTATCCCCCCCAGAACCAGACCTGGCCCAGGCTGTCCAGCGCACCGAGGGCTGGCCGGCGGCGCTGGAGCTGCTCCGCCAGGCCGCCCAGCGTGAGCCAACCGCTGATCTGACCACCATCCTGGGGCGTTTGGGCGACGAGCGGCCCCTGTTCGATTACCTGGCCGGGCAGGTGTTGAGCGACCAGCCGGCCGACGTGCGGCAATTCCTGCGCCGCACGGCCCTGCTGCCCTACCTGAGCGCCGAGCTGTGCAACGCCTTCCTGGGCAGCGCCGACGCGGCCGCGCGGCTGGATGCGCTAGAGCGGCAACACCTGTTCATCGCCCGGCTGGACGAGGGGCCGGGCCGCCGCTATCGCTACCACGCCCTCTTCCAGGAGTTTCTGCGCCGCTGCCTGGAGCAGGAAGAGGGCGCGGAGGCGGTGCGCGACTGGCATCGGCGCGCGGCCGCGTGCCTGCTGGAACATCCCCCCCTGGACGAGGCGACCGCCGCCGTGGACCACCTGATGGCGGCCGGCGACTGGTCGGCTGCCGCCGACGCCATCGAAGCGCTGTTCGGCACGCTGGATTGGGGGCAACTGGCGCTCATGGCTGGCTGGTTCGACCGGCTGCCGTCCGATGTCCTGGCCTCACGGCCGCGCCTGCTCTTTGCCCTGGGACAACTGCGCGCCCGGCAATACCGCTGGGCCGAGTCCCTCGCCTCCTATGCCCAGGCGGAGCGGCTTGTGAGACAGGCCGACGGCGATCCGACAGAGCTTTGCCGGATATGGTGCGGCCAGGCCTGGGTGCACCTCTGGCAAGGCCACTATGCCCAGGCCCGCGAACTGGCGCAGCGTGCCCAAAGCACGTTGCACACTGTTCACCCCATCCCCTTGCAACAGCTAGCCCGGGTCTACAATCTGCTGGCCGTCTGTTCCGAGGGCACCGATCTCGCCAGCCAGGAGGAATATCAGCAACGCGCCCTGGATATCTTTCGTCAGCTCGGCGACCGGCTGGGCGAGGCCCGGTTGTTGAGCAACATCGCCTCCACACGCCTGGACCGGGGCCGGCCAGTGGAGGCGATCGAGGCCGCCCAGACGAGCCAGCGTCTCTACGACGAACTGGGCAGCTACGACGTCTGGCGCGCCCTCACCCACCTGGGTGAGGCGTACCTGGCGCGGGGCGAACTCGACGCGGCGCGGGTTCCATTAGAACGTCAACTCCGATTGGCCGATATGCACCAGGACCCGGCCGTGCGCGCCTATGCTCTCTACTTGCTGGGCCATGTGTACCGCGAGCAAGGTCACCGGGAAGCCGCCCGCGCCTGCTACGACGAAGCGCGGCAGTTGGGCGAGGAGCTGCAGGAACCCTTTGTGCTCTTTGAGCCGCGCCTGGGGCTGACGCTGTTGGCCCTGGCGGAAGGCGACCGGCGCGAGGCCCACCGGCACGGCCAGGCCGCCTGGCAACTGGCCCGGGCCGTCGGCAACCGCTATCAAGAAGGGCTGGCGTTGATGGCCCTGGGGCTGGTCATGGACCAGGGCGGCGACGTCGCCCAGGCGGAGACGTACTGGCGCGACGCGCTGCAGCTCTTTCAGAGCTTGGACGCCGACCTGTACCAGGCGACCCTCCACCTGTACCTGGCCGACCTCGCCCGGCGCGCGGGCCGGGACGAGGAAGCTCTCATCCACCTGGGCCACTCCCTGGCCCTCTCCGGCCAATACGGGTACGATTTCCTCTACACGAGGCGCGAGCGCGGCCGCGCCCTGCCGCTCCTGGTCATGGCTCTGACTCATGCCACAACCCCCTCGTCCCTTATCACCACTCAGAAACTTCCGTGTCACCCTGAGGGCGCGGGCTTTGCGCCCGAAGGGTCTCGTTCTGCACAAACGGGATGCTTCGGGCCAAAAACCGGCCCTCAGCATGACCGGCTGGCAGATACGGTCGGCCGCCTGCTGGCCCAGATCGGCCCGGCGGCCGTGGAGCCGCTGCTGGAGCTGCTGGCAAGCGCGCCAGACGACGCCGTGCGCGAGCGCGTCGTCCGGCTCCTGGGCGAGATCGGCGACGAGCGGGCCATCCCTGCGTTGAGCAAGCTCCGCCAGAGCAAGAGCCTGGGCCAGACGGTTCAGGCCGCCCTGGAGCGCATCGCCGCCGCGCCCCGGCCGCCGCTGCGCATCCTGGCCCTGGGCGGCTTCCAGGTCTGGCGCGGCGACCTGCCCATCCCCTCGGCGGCCTGGCAGCGCCGCAAGACCCGCCTGCTCCTGCTCTACCTGCTGACCCAGCGTCGCCCGACGCCCCGCGACGAGGTGCTGGAGGCCCTGTGGCCGGACCTGGCCCCCGACGCGGCCGCGTTGGCCCTCAACACCACCTTCTCCGACCTGCGGCGCATCCTGGAGCCATACCTGGGCAAGAGCCAGGCCTCCCGCTACCTGGTGCGCGACGAGGAGACCCTGGCCTTCAACCCGGCCACGACCGCCGGGCCAGGCCTGACCAGCGACGCCTGGTACGACGTGTGGGCCTTTGAGCAGGCGGCGCAGGCCGGCGGCCCGGCGATCCCCACCGCCCTGGAGCTATACCGGGGCGACTTTTTGCCCGAAGAACCCTACGCGGACTGGGTGCTGCGCGAGCGCGAGCGGCTGCGCGCCCTCTACCTGAACACGCTGATGGCCCAACTGACGGCGCACATGCAGGCCGGGGCCTGGCGCGAGGGGGTCGAGCTGGCCCGGCGCATCCTGGAGCGAGAACCCTGGCTGGAGGAGGTGTGGCGCGCGCTGATCCAGTGCTACGCCATGTTGGGCCGGCGCAGCGAGGCCCTGCACGCTTACCAGTCTTGCGTCCGCGCCCTGCGCGAGGAGCTAGACGTCGGCCCGGCCCCCGAGACCCGCGCCCTGTACGAGCGGCTCACGTAGGGGCGCCTCAGCCGGGAATGCGTCGCCCTGACTCGGCCCCCAGACCCGAAGGGTTTCCTAAACCCTTCGGGTCTCGTTCCCCAGACCCGAAGGGTTTTCCTACACCCTTCGGGTCTCGTTTCCCAGACCCGAAGGGTTTCCTAAACCCTTCGGGTCTCGTTTTTCTTTCCCTGTTATTCTCCCGTTATTCACCTGTGCTACACTCCCTCCTGTCAGGCACATGGCCCGCCCGATGTCGTAAGTGAGCGTAGCGTAGCCCCCCGTGGGCGGGTTTTGCAGGCGAGAAACGGGCGCGAGACCCGATACTACGACCTTAATGACATGGATTGCCAGCCTGGCCCATCGGGAGAAAGAGCGTGCGTACCCTCGTCACCTTCATTTTGTGCCTGTGGGTGGACCCGCAGGCCGACGCGCCTGCCCTGAGCGGCAGCGAAGGGCCGGCCTGGGAAGGCCGGGTGGAATGCGTGCGCACCGGCCGGCGCGCCCACGTCCGGGATGTGACCGACCTGGCGCGCTTTATCGCCGCCGAAACCAGCGAGAGCATGACCAAAACACCCCATTCACACCACGAGGAGGAATGAACCATGAACACCAAGACCCGTGCGTTGTTACTGACGGCCCTGCTGGGCCTGCTGCTGGCGGTCGCTGCCCTGCTGGCAGGCCAGCCGGCGCAGGCCGCGCTCCCCGCCCAAGACCCATCCTCCGCCGAGACGGGCATCGTGTACCCAACGGAAGTCATAACCGTGACGACCTTCATCATCAGCAACGAAGCGCCGGGACATGTAATGGACTATTTGATTGCTACGGGGCACGGCAACGAAACCTTGTTCCAGGTCTTGGGCTATCTCAAGTCTCAATCCAACGGCATCATCTCCGATGAGTTCTACAACCAGGTTGCCGCCGCGCCGCCGGGGAGCGAGGTGTTTACTGCCCAACTTTTCAATTTCGCGGGGTTAAATGGAGGAATTGAGATCGGCGCGGATGGGTCTCTCAACATGCCGAGCGTTGAGGGAAAAAACTATGTTGGTGTGACAGGTTACGGGACTGCGCCCAGCCAGAATGGGCAATTCATTTTTACCTATGCCCAGGATAGCGCGCATTACATCTACACGCATGATATGAACTATGGAGGCGGCTTCAGAAAACTCTACTACGCGTTTGGCATCGCCTGGCGCGTTGGGTACACCGTCTTTCTGCCGCTGGTGGTGCGCAACCCATAGACCTGGGAGGTTTTTCAAACCTGCCAGGTCTCGACAACAGAAAAGGAGGACAAACGATGAAAACCAAAACCCGCTATCTCTTGTCCGCCATCCTTGTGGTTCTGCTGCTGGCGGCGGTCACCCTGCTGCCCGCCTATCCAAAAGTCGCGCGGGCCGCTTTGCCCCTTCGCCCGGCGTCGCCGCAGGCTCTCACCTGGCACATTCAAGGCGTGGACGACCCCCGGCAATTCGACGCGCTGACCAGCCGCAGTATGGTTCTGGACAATAGCAACCATCCGCACATAGCCTACGGGGCGGATCACCTCTACTATGCCGCCTTCGACGGCGCGACCTGGCATCTTGAAACGGTTGATCCGGCGCTTGGGGTTGGCAAATTCGCTTCGCTGGCGCTGGATGGGGCGGGCCGTCCACACATCGCTTACTATGACGCGGGGCATGGCGACCTCAAGTACGCGCGCTGGACCGGCAGCGCCTGGGCGATTCAGACGGTGGACAGCGCGGGAGACGTGGGGCAGGCGGCTGCGCTGGCGCTGGACGGCGCGGGCAACCCTCATATTGCGTACTACGACAGCGGCAACAATGACCTCAAATATACGCGCTGGACCGGCAGCGCCTGGGCCGTCGAGACGGTGGACAGCAATGGCGGCTGGTGCATCGGACTGGCGGTTGACGGCGCCAACCACGCTCATATCAGCTATTGCGCCGCCGGCCTGCAGTATGCTCACTGGACCGGCAGTATTTGGGAAAAGCAAGCGGTTACGGGCGGCGGCAACGCCGGCTCTTACACTTCGATTGCGGTCGAACCATCTGCGCCCTACAGGCCGCACATCAGTTTCTATTCTAGCGGCAGCAATCTGATGTACGCGCGTTGGACGGGCAGCGCATGGGCCACCGAGACGGTGGACAGCGGCTCGGTCGGCAGCGCCAACTCGATTGCGCTGGACAGCAACCAGCGCCCACGCATCAGTTACGCCGACACGAATCATTACCAACTCAGATATGCGGCCTGGAACGGCAGTGATTGGGATATCATGGTCGCCGATAACGCGGCTGGCGGCTATACGGCGCTGGCGCTGGACCAGACCGGCAACCCGCACATTGGCTACACCGACTATGACAGCCGCGTTCTCAAATACACCCGGTGGACGGGCAGCGCGTGGAACACGCAGACGGTGGATCGGGCCGACGAAGCGGGCGAGTACAACGACCTGGCGCTCGACGGCAACGGCTACCCGCACATCGCCTACGATGGCGGCGCGGACGACCTGCTCTATGCGCACTGGACGGGCAGCGCCTGGGTTACAGAGACCGTGGATACCGCCGGAGACACGGGCGAACATGTCTCGCTGGCGCTGGACGACCAGGGCCATGCACACATCAGTTACTACAACGACACGACCGATGACCTGATGCTTGCGCGCTGGACGGGCAGCGCCTGGGTCACGGAAACGGTGGACGCGACGGGCAATGTGGGCGCGTACAGCTCGCTGGCGCTGGACACCGCCGGCCACGAGCACATCAGTTATCTGCGCTATGATGCGTTTTACCACGGCACGCTCAAATACGCGCACTGGACGGGAACGGCCTGGGACATCCAGACGCTCAACGACCCCGCCATGTCCAACATCTCAGAAGCCTCCATTGCTGTGGATGGGAATGGCCGTCCGCACATCGCCTATGCCGCAAACGCCGATTACGACGATGACCTCCGATACATTCACTGGACCGGCAGCGCGTGGGAGATTCAAGTGATCGACGCCGCAGGCGGGAACAGCCCCTCGCTGGCGCTGGATTCCGCCGGACGCCCGCATGTCAGTTACGCCACCGGCAACGCCCTCAAGTATGCGCGCTGGACGGGAACCGCGTGGCAAATCCAGACGGTGGACGCCAGCGCCTGGCTGTTCCAGGACAATTCACTGGCGCTGGACAATACCGGCGCGCCGCACATCAGCTACTGGCATCGGCTTGGCGGAAGCGGAGGCGACGTGCTCCAATACGCAACCCTGAACGGCGCAGCCTGGATGATTCACACGGTGGACCGGGCAGGAGTGGCCGGCCTGGCCAATCACATTGCAGTAGACAGTCAAGGCCGCCCGCACATCAGCTATCACAGCACATACGGCAGCGACGACTATGGCGACTTGTTGTATGCCTATGCGGAAACAGGTCAATATTTCATCTTTTTGCCGCTGGTGCTGCGCAATCAGTAGCCTGCCGAGGCCTGGCAGGTTTTCCGAACCGTCCGGCTGAGTTCACGGCGAAGCCTTCGGGTGGGCGGAAACCTGCCAGGTCTCAAGATAGGAGGAACAGACGATGAAAACCCAAACCCGCTATCTCCTGTCCGCCATCCTTGTGAGCCTGCTGCTGGCGCTGCCGGCCTGGCCCGCGCCCACCGCGCCGTCCACCGGGGCCGTGGCCCTGGCCGCCGACTGGGGCCACATGCCGCTCGTCTTTGTCGCCAACCAGGGGCAGGTGGATGGGCCTGTGGCGTACTATGTCCAGGGCCGTGACAAGACGCTCTACTTCACCCCCGACGGCGTCACCTTTGCGCTGACGGACCTCACCCGGCTTCACCGGACTATAGCCCCCCAGCCCCCTTCCCTGCAAGAGACGGGGGAGGCTCCCCCTCTCCTCTCAGGAGAGGGGACTGGGGGGAGAGGTCGCTGGGTCATCAAACTCGATTTCGTGGATGCCAACCCCGTGCAGCCTACCGGCCAGGAGCCAACCGAGACTGTCGTCTCCTACTTCAGCGGGCCGCGCGAGGACTGGCACACCGGCCTGCCGACCTACTCCCGCATCGTCTACCCCGACCTGTGGGAGGGGATAGACCTGGCCTACAGCGGCACGGTTCAGCGGCTCAAGTACGAGTTCGTGGTGCAGCCGGGGGCCGACCCGGCGCGCATCCGCCTGGCCTATCGCGGGGCGACGGTGCGGCTAGACGAGATGGGCCGGCTGGAAGTGAGCACGCCGGCCGGCAGCTTTACCGACGACGCCCCCGTGGCCTATCAAGAGGTGGACGGGCAGCGTGTGCCGGTGGAGGTGGCGTATACGCTGGCGGACGGTGCGATGTGGGGCGCGGGCGCGTGGGGCGCGGGCAAGCCGCGCCCCTACGGGTTCCGGGTGGGCGCCTATGACCCGGCCCTGCCGCTGGTGATTGACCCGGTGATCCTGGTCTACTGCGGTTACATCGGCGGCAGTGGTTGGGACGAGGACTATGGCGTGGCGGTGGACGCGGCCGGCTATCTCTACGTCACCGGCCGGACCGACTCGGCCGCGGCGACTTTCCCCGACGCGGTCGGCCCGGACCTCACGTACAATGGCGACGCGGATGCGTTCGTGGCCAAGGTCAAAGCCGACGGGACCGGGCTGGTCTATGCCGGCTACATCGGCGGCGCCGAGGGCGACGTGGGCATCGGCATCGCCGTGGACGCAGCGGGCAACGCCTACATCGTCGGCGAAACCGCCTCGCGCGAAACGGACGGCTTCCCCGTGATCATCGGGCCGGACCCGACCCATAACAGCGTCGCCGGGCAAGGCGCCTTCGACGCCTTTGTGGCCAAGGTCAAGCCCGATGGCTCCGGGTTGGTCTACTGCGGCTACATCGGCGGCGCCATGTCGGAGACGGGCATCAGCATCGCCGTGGACGGGAGCGGCCGCGCCTACGTCGCCGGGTACACCGTGTCGCGCGAGACCAGCTTTCCTGTCACCGTGGGACCGGACATCACCTGGAATGGTTCCAAGGACGGATTCGTGGCCCGCGTCAGGGCCGACGGCACGGGGCTGGAGTATTGCGGCTACTTTGGCGGTACAGATTACGATGAGATTTTTGGCCTTGCCGTGGATACGGCGGGCAATGCCTATATCACAGGCAGAACCGCATCATCCCAGACAGAGGGCTTTCCCCTGGTCGTCGGACCGGACCTCACCTTCAACTATGGCAACAACGACATCTTTGTGGCCAAGGTCAAGTCCGACGGCACAGGATTCGTCTACTCCGGCTACATCGGCGGCAGCGGCACCTATGACGAATATGGCCGGGGCATCGCCGTGGACACCGCCGGCAACGCCTACGTCACCGGCTTCACCGGCTCCAAAGAAATTCACAGCTTCCCGGTGAAGGTCGGACCAGACCTCACCTTCAATGGCTCGGCTGAGACCGATGCCTTTGTGGCAAAGGTCAAAGCCGACGGCACGGGCCTGGTCTACTGCGGCTACATCGGCGGCAGCGGCCGCGACGAGGCGTATGGGATCGGCATAGACGCGGCTGGCAACGCCTACGTCACCGGTTGGACTAGTTCAGACGAGACGAAGGGCTTTCCCTTGCTTGGCGGACCTGACCTCACCTTCAATGGTTTTCGGGACGCCTTCGTCGCGCGGGTCAAAGCCGATGGCACGGGGCTGGACTATTGCGGCTACATCGGCGGCAACGATGGAGACTATGGCAATGCCATCGCCGTGGACGCGGCGGGCAACGCCTACGTCGCCGGCTTTGTCGCCTCGACCGCGGCCACCTTTCCCGTGACCGTCGGGCCCGACCTCACCTTCAACGGCGACATTGACGCGTTCGTGGCCAAGGTGATCATCTTCAATCCCACCCACTTTTTGCACCTGCCGCTGGTGCTGCGCAATCAGTAGGTTGTCAAGAATGTGACCACCTCACCCCCACCCCCGGCCCCTCCCCCTCTCCCAGGGGGAGAGGGGGAGGGGGAAGCTCACAAGGGTAGGTTTTTCGGCGCAGACCAACCTAACCCCCCGGCCCCCTTCCCTACAAGGGAAGGGGGAGCCTCCCCTCCCCGCTTCGGGGAGGGGCCGGGGGAGGGGTCAGAGCCGTCGGGCAAAAAACCTACCCCTGAAAGGGAGGGGGAAGGGGAGGGGGTGAGGTCATTTACGTAAGGAGGTCCCCATGCGTATCAAACGAATGACCCGAGCGATCCTGTTCATCTCATTGGTCTGGACGGTGCTGGCGGCCCCGGCCCTGGCCGGCCCCGCCTACCAGGCCGGCGACCCGGCCGCCCAGGTTCGCGCGCTGTTGACCAATCGGGGCTACACCGTGCGCGGCGTGGGCCTGGATGGCGCCGTGGCCTATGCCCACATGGACATGGTCTCCACCCAGTTCGACGACGCCGCGCGCCGCCAGGCCGTGTATGGCTGGTACGCGCTGAGCCAGGCCTACACCGACTCGCGGATCACCACCTACCTGTGCGGCCTGGTCTACCAGGAACGCTATATCCTGTGCTTCTTTGTGGCCCCGGCCGATTTCGTCGCCTGGCTCAACCAGCGCATGACCGGCCAGGAGTTCGAGACCAAATACGTCTTCAAGGTCTACGACCGGCAGACCGGGCAGTGGGTGACGGATAAGGACTTTATCCACAAGACTTTTGGGATCCCCACCGGCGGGGGCGGCGGCGCCGCCGGCCCCACGGCGACGCCCCGGGCCGGGACGGCTGTGCCCCCGTTGACCCAATCCATCTGCTGCGGCAAGACCTTTGGCGGCACCCTCATCTGGAGCGTGCGCGTGCCGGCCGGCTGGCGGGTGCAGTACATCCCCAACGACCCGAACAACTTTGTCGCCGTGATCGTCTCGGATCCGCAGAGCACCGTCAAGATAGGGTTCTGGCCCTCGGTGGGGACCGACCCCGGCACGGCGATTGACCGGGCGCGCAACGTGGACGAGTTCCTGGATGCCATGCGCGCCGATTACACGCAGGCCCATCCCGACTTTCGGGAGGCCGCGCGCCAGCCGTTGACCACCCTGCCGGACATCGGGCGGGTCTGGGCCGGCTACTGGGGCGCGGGGTCGGACCGGATGTGGACCCATTTCCTGGTGCTGTTCAACCCCATGCCCTACGTGGGCGAGGGCGTCTCGCGGGGCTCGTTCACCATGCAGGGAGTAGAAGCCGCGCAGGAAGAATGGGGCCGGGCCACCGCCATCTATGAGGCCGTGCTCGGCACGCTCAAGGGGTACAAGGTGTCTGGCGGGGGCTATACCGCGCCGGGCGGCGGCGGGGCCGGGTGGACGCCGGTGGCGCCCCCGTCGTGGGCGCCCCCTTCGGTACAGCCCTGGTCGCTGCGCTGGTGCCCGCGCTGCTGCGATTGGCAACCGGCGGGGGCCGAAACGTACAACTGGGAGTGCAAGGTCTGCGGCACCCCCACCGAACTGAGCGAGGTGCCGTGCATCGGCGGGGCCAGGTGAGTCATCATGAGCTACGCGCACCGCAAAGCATGAAAACGATCGGGTAGGGTGGGCTGCGCCCACCAGTACCGGGCGATGGGCGCAGCCCATCCTACGCCGGCTGGCAGGGAGAGGGTGGGGGTGAGGGTAGGGTACGCGGCCCAGAAACGGCTGAATCTGGCGTAGATATGCCGGCTGGCCGCGTTTCCACCCTCCCCCGGCCCCTCCCTCGCTCCCCAGGGGAGAGGGGGGAGGAGCCAGCTCTCAAGGGTAGGTTTTTCGGCGCAGACCAACCTAACCCCCCGGCCCCCTTCCCTACAAAGGAAGGGGGAGCCTCCCCTCCCCGCTTCGGGGACACCCTGACGGGTGCAGGGGGGACGGGGGAGGGGTCAGAGCCGTCGGACAAAAAACCTACCCCTGAAAGGGGCCGGGGGTGAGGGTGAGGTCATTTTCGGACAACTCCGCGATCACAACAAGCCCCTCTCGCAAAAGCCTGCGAGAGGGGCTGTGTTCGCCCGGGCCGCTTCGGGCTTATGCCCGGAAAGCCCGCGAGTGCGCCACCAACTGGCGATAGCGTTCCACTTGCCGCTCGACCGTGGCCGGGTCCCAGCCCAAGAGCCGGGCCAGGCGGGCCGCCACGGCCGCGGCGATGCCCAACCCCTGCGCGGCATCCTCGTAAAAGACCTGCATCCGGCGAATCAGTACGTCGTCCAGGGTCAGGGCCATCTCGTGCTGCACGGCATACGGCACCTCAGCCCAGATGTACGGCAGGCCGGGGACGAGTCGCTCACCCCATGCGGCGTCGTCATGGACAAAGGCCAGGACGGTGTCCGCGCCGGGGCCGTAGGCCCGCGCCAGGTGCGCCAGCACGTCGCGGTCCAGGTGCGGATAGCGCGCTGCCAAATCAGCCAGCTCGGCCGCCGGGTCCCGCACGGCGCCGGCAAAGGGCAACCGGGTCGTCTGGCAACCCCGCCGGGCCGGCACGCCGTGCTCGCGGGCGAGCCGCTGGACGGCCCGGTCCACCGTCTCCTCGGCCATCCGCCGGTAGGTGGTGAGCTTGCCCCCCACGATGGTGAGCAGCCCGGCGTCGCTCTCCACGAGCCGATGGGCGCGGGAGACCTGGTAAGCGGATTTGCCCTCCTGTCGCACCAACGGCCGCACCCCGGCGTAGGTGCTGAGCACGTCTTCGCGCGTCAGGTGGACGTCAAAGACCTCGTTGGCCGCCGCCAGCAGCTCGTCCACTTCCTCGGTGGTGGCAAAGACCTGGTCCAGATCGCCCTCGTGCTGGGGGTCTGTCGTGCCCAGGATGCAGGTGTCGCCCCATTCCAGGGCAAAACGGGCCCGGCCGGCGCCGGTGAAGGTGACGGCGGCCCGGATGTCCAGCTTTTCGCGGGGGATCACCAGGTGACTGCCCCGGCTGGGGACCATCAGCGGCGGCGCGGCCGGGTCGTCCATCTGCCGGATGCGGTCCGCCCAGACGCCGGTGGCATTGACGGTGACACGAGCGCGGACGGTCAACCGTTCGCCCGTCACGTGGTCCAGCACCTCGGCCCCGGCGATCCGGCCACCCTCCTTCAGCAAGGCGCACACCTCCACATGGTTGGCGACCAGGGCGCCGTGCTCGTGCGCCGATTGGATGACGGCCAACGTGAGCCGGGCGTCGTTGGCCCGGCAATCGTAGTAGACTGCCCCGCCGATCAGCCCATCCCGGCGCACGGCCGGCTCGGCGGCCACCACCTGCTCCGGGCGCAACATGCGGTGTCGCCGGTAGGTACGGAACCGGGCCAGAAGGTCGTAGAGCCACAGCCCCACCCGGGCCATCAGCAGGCCGTGTTTGGTATGCCGATAGACCGGCGCGGTGAACGGCGTGGGCCAGACCAGGCGCGGGGCCAGCCGCCAGAGCCGGTCCCGTTCCGCGCAGGATTCCGCCACCACGCCGAACTGTCCCTGGGCCACGTAGCGCAGCCCGCCGTGGACCATCCGGGAGGTCTTGCTGCTGGTGCCGGAGGCAAAGTCGCCCTTTTCCACCAGCGCCACCGACAGGCCGCGCAGGGCCGCGTCCCGGGCCACCCCGGCCCCGGTGATCCCCCCGCCGATGACCAGCACGTCGAACGTCTCGCGTTTCATACGTTCCAGATTCGCTTGCCTCGTAGCCGGTGAGAACTCCATCGTTCCTCCATTGCGGATTGTGGATTGCGGATTGCGGAATGGGGTCCACATTCCACAATCCGCATTCCGAAATCAAACATCGAGGGCCAACGTCCCGCCGGGGTTCATGATGCCGTGGGGGTCAAAGTGCCGCTTGAGGGCGCGGAACACCTCGAGCTGGTTCGCGCCGATCTGGCCTTCCAGCCAGGGGGCAAAGCTCCGGCCGATGCCGTGGTGATGGCTCATGGTGGCCCCGGTATCCCGGATCGCGTCCAGGATGCGGGCCTGGTACGCCAGGTACTCGTCCAGGCCCTCCATCCGGGCGATAAAGATAAAGTACAGGTTCGCGCCCTGGGGGTAAAAGTGCGAGGCGTGGGCCATGCAGATGGTGCGGGGCCGGGCGTGGCAGACCTGGCGCACGCCGGCCCAGACCCGGTGCAAATTCGCCCAGCTTACGCCGCATTCCAGCGTGTCCAGCATGATCCCAAAGTCGCCCAAATCCTCGCGCATGTACGGGTCGCGGAAGCGGCCGTGCTCCCAGCGCCGGGTCACATAGCCGGTGGTATAGAGCGCGCCATAGCGTTGGCAGATGGCCTTGATCTTGCGTTTCACCAGCCGGCCATAGTCCGCGTCGCCGTCGGTGTGGCCCAGGAGCAGGCAGCGCGCCATCGGCCGGTAGCCCAGCCGCGTGAGGAGCGCGTCCGCCAGGGGCACGTCCTCCACGCCGTAGAGCTTGAAGGCCACGTCGGTCTCCTCCGGGTCTGAGAGCCGGAACACGGACGGGAAGCCAAACTCGCCCTGCATGACCTCGCGGCACGCCTCCACCGCCGATTCCCAGTCGCGGAAGACAAAGCTGAACCGCTGGCGCGCCTCTGGCAGATGGCGGTATATCTTGAGCGTGACCTCCACCAGGACACCGAAGGTCCCCTCGGAGCCGATCATGATCTGGTCTATATCCGGGCCGGTGGCCTTGGCCGGCACGTCCACGGTCACGATGTCGCCCACGGGGGTCACGTACTTTTGCGACAGGACCAGGTGCTCGATCTTGCCATAGTAGGTGGAGTTCTGCCCGGCTCCCCGCGTGACCACCCATCCGCCCACCGACGAATACTCGAACGATTGGGGAAAGTGGCCGCAGGTGTAGCAGTGCGGCGCGCCAAAGCGCGCCGGGGCGTCGTTCAGGGCCTCCTCCAGGGCCGGCCCGTAGATGCCCGGCTCCACCGTCACGGTCTGGTTGATCGGATCCAGGCGCAGGATGCGGTTCATATGCGTGCTCATCTTCAGCGAGACGCCGCCGCGCACGCATTCGGCGCCCCGGGTCACGCCGGACCCGGCCCCAAAGGGCACAACCGGGATGCGGTGCTCGTCGCAGAAACGCACCAGTTGGCGCACGTCGTCCGCATTTCGGGGCGATACCACCGCGTCCGGCGGGTTCTCGATGACGCCGGCCCGCAGCCGCAGCACGTCGGCCATCGTCTTGCCGTAGCAGACGGCCGCGCGCGACCAGTCGTCTGTGGATACGTTTTCGTCGCCCACGATGGCCCGCAGCCCGGCCAGCGTCTCCGGCGACAGCCGGCACGGCTGCTCGACACGCACGGGCATCTCGCCGGTGTTCTGGCGAACCCGGAAGTCATCGTCCGTCAGGCCAAAGACGCGCTTCATGTGCTCGTACAGGCGCCGGTTGGGGTGCTTGAACTCCGTGGGGCTGCCCCATTTGAGCAAGGCGCGGTACGAACCCGGGGGCGGCGGGGATTCGGTCCAGGGGGGAGTGAAATGGTCTGGTTGGGTCATATCGTTGCCCTCCGGTGGGGGCGTGGGTGTCGCCGATCTTGATGCTCTGGTCTACCTCGATCCGGATCATCGAGTGAACTCGTAAATAGATTTGTGCTCGCGGCAGGTATGTTACCCGCCGCACCTGGCGCGGGTTTAAACCCGCGCCAGGCGTATTTTCGTGCCCACGGGGTGCGCCGGGGCACGCCAAGCCCAGGCTTGACTGGGTGGGCAACACTTCCATCAAAGCTATCCGTGCATGGCGCTATATTATATCCGATCCGGTGCGGTATTGCCAGAGTGCCCGGCCTGGTGTATACTCTGGTTGCTGATTGCGCGATACAGGAGGTGATTGGATGGATCTGTCCACGCGCTTGAGCGAATTAGCCAGGATGGAAGGTGATCTGCGCCTGCTGTCCCTGGCCGATACGCAGACCCTGACCAAAGAGTTCCGGCTATCGGTGCGCGAGGTGGAGATGGCGGCGCTGGAAGCGCGTATCCTCCCGGCCCGCTACGCCCGCAACCTGGGCACGCTGGGCTGGGACGGCCAACTGCGCCTGTTGCGCGCGACGGCCGCCGTGGTGGGCTGTGGGGGCCTGGGCGGCTGGGCCATCGAGGGGCTGGCGAGGATGGGCGTGGGCCACCTGATCCTGGTGGATTCGGACACGTTCGAGGAGAACAACCTGAACCGGCAGCTCTTGTGCACGGAAGAGACGCTGGGGCAGAACAAGACGGCGGCGGCACGGGACCGGGTGGCCCGGGTGAACGGGGCGGTGCACGTGGTGGCTCACCAGGTCCACGCCACGAAGGAGAACCTGCCGACCCTGCTGGCCGGCGCCGAGGTGGTGGTGGATGCCCTGGACACCATCCCCCTGCGATTGACGCTCCAGGACACGGCGGCGATGTTGGGCATCCCCCTGGTGCACGGGGCCATCGCCGGGTACGTCGGGCAAGTGACCACCGTGTTCCCTGGCGATGCCGGCTTGCGGGCCATCTATGGCCCCGGCGACGTGCCGGAGCGCGGCGTCGAGACCCGGTGGGGCAACCCGGCCGCCACCCCCATGATGGTGGCTGCCTGGCAGGTGCAGGAGGTCATCAAGGTTCTGACCGGGCACGGCGAGCCGTTGCGAGGTCGGTTGCTGTACCTGGACGCGGAATCCGGCCAGGCGGAGGTCTTTGCCCTGGCGTGATGGTGATTCGCTACTGGCTATTTGCTAATCGCCAATTGCTAACCGCCAACCGCCAGCCGCACGCCGCATTGGGGGCACTGGGCCGTGCCGGCCGCCAGCAGCCGGCCACACGAAGGACACCGCACCGGCTGCACGTCGCCCAGGGGCGCGCCGCAGGCCACACAGCGACCCTCGCCGATGGCGTTGCCGGTGCGACAGTAAGGGCAGGTGATGGACGTCGGCTCCGGCGGCAGGGCCGGGCGCGACCCCACCGTGCGAGCATACCGATCCACGGCCGCCCAGATCTGCTGCGGCAGGTTCAAGTCCTGCACGTTCCGGGCCACATCGTCCACCCGGTGGACCAGAGACCAGGGATTGATGAGCGCGCCCAGGCCCGTCTGCACCAGATCGGCAGCCACCTCCAGCCATTGGGGTTCGCCCATGTCCACCTTCACACCGTCCTCGGTGGGCGTGACGGTTACGGTGACGCTGGTATCCGGCTCCCCTCGGACCCGCCGATTGGTGCTGATCTGCACCACCGCCTGCGCACCGCGTCCCGTCTTTTGCGCCCGGTAATCACCACGATTGAACTGGGCCACCAGGGCCTCAGCCAGGTCCCCCGGCGTGATGTTCCCGCGATATTTGCGCTCGGTCATGTGGCTACCTCTTACGCGTTTTCTGGCGGATCAAGTGTATCACATTCGTCCCCCCATGTCAAAGGTTCCCCAACGCGACCAGATGTGGTATAATCGTAGTGCGTATTGCGTATTCCGTACTCCGTATTCCGTCATGTACCACACCATACGAAATACGCAATACGCAACACGCAACACGCAATACGTCCAAGGAGGCCCGCATGAACTGGGACTTTATGACCGCCACCCGCATCGTCTATGGCCTGGACAGCCTGAACCGCCTGGGCGAGGAGACCGCCCGGCTGGGCCGTCATGCCCTGCTGATGACCGGCCACGGCTCAGCGCGGCGCAGCGGGGCCTTGGATCAGGCGATCAGCATCTTGCGCGCGGCCGGTGTGAGCGTGACCATCTACGAAGGCGTGGAGCCAGACCCCACCTTTGCCACGGTGAATGCCGCCGCGGACCTGGCCCGGCACGCGGGCTGCGACGTGATCGTAGGGCTGGGCGGCGGCAGCGCGGTGGATGCCGCCAAGGCCGTGGCCGGCATCGCCCGCTGGCCGTACCCCGTGGAAGACTATTATTACACGGACCGGGTGTTGCCCGGCAAGGGGTTGCCCTTTGTGGCCGTCCCCACCACCGCCGGCACCGGCGCCGAAGTGACCAAGAACGCCGTCCTCTCCGACCCGGCCCACGCCCTCAAGCAAAGCCTGCGCGGGGACTATCTCCTGGCCGACGTGGCCCTGGTGGACCCGGCCCTCACCGTCTCCATGTCGCCGGGCGTGACGGCCGCCACCGGCGGTGACGCCCTCACCCAGGCCATCGAGTCCTACGTGAGCAAGAACGCCAGCCCCCTCACGGATGCCCTGGCGGCCCAGGCGATCCAGCTCATCGGCCGGAGCCTCCGGCGCGCCTACCACGACGGCACAGACATCGCGGCCCGCACCGACGTGGCCCTGGGCAGCCTGCTGGCGGGCATGGCCCTCACCAACGCCCGCCTGGGCGCGGTCCACGGGCTGGCCCATCCCCTGGGCGTGCGCTTTGGCCTGCCCCACGGCCTGGTCTGCGCCCTGCTCCTGCCCTATGAGATGGCGTATAACTTGTGCGGTGACTACCCCCTGGCCGAAGTGACCCGACGCAAATACGCGCACGTGGCGGAGCTGTTGGGGCTGGACGTATCGGGCCTCTCGCCGCGCCGGGCCGCCGAACGGGCCACCGATTACATCTTTGCGCTGAACCGGGAACTGGGGCTGGACCGGCGCCTGCGCGAGTTCGGCGTCACCGAGGCCGATCTGCCCACCCTGGCCGCCGAGAGCCTGCCCTCCGGCTCCCTCAAGGCCAACCCCCGGCCGCCCACCCAGGAGGAGATGGAGGATTTGCTGCGCCGGGCACTCTAGTCTTCAGTCCACAGTCCTCAGTCGCCAGTCCTCAGTCTATAGCCATGTTGACTGAGGACCGAGGACTGAGGACTGAGGACTGAGGACTGAGAACTGAGGACTGAGGACTGAGGACTGAGAACTGAGGACTGAGGACTGAGGACTGAGAACTGAGGACTGAGGACTAACCGGGAGGAAAAAATGAAGCTCGAACGATTTGAAGATATTCAGGGCTGGCAAAAGGCGCGGGAACTGGCCCAGATGGTATACCAGGTGACTAGCCAGGGAGCATTCGCTCGGGATTTCGGGCTACGCGATCAGATACGAGAGGCGGCCGTCTCCGTGATGGCTAACATCGCCGAGGGGTTTGATGCCGGTTCGGACGCCGAATTCATCCGTTTTCTGCGTTATGCCCGGCGCTCGGCCTCCGAAGTTCAATCCCACCTGTACATCGCCCTGGATCGGGGCTACATCTCCTCGGCCCAATTCGATACGCTCTACGAGACAGCAGCAGAAGCCAAACGACTGATCGGCGGCTTTATCCGCTATTTACAGTCTTCCAGTCCTCAGTCCACAGCCACCAGTCCTCAGTCACCAGTCGCCAGTCAAAGGAGAAAAAGTCAATGATTGTCCCCTGCGGACTGAAGACCGGAGACCGGAAACAAAAGACTGAGGACCAACGACTGGGGACTGAGGACCGAGGACCGAGGACCGAGGACCGAGGACTGAGGACTGAGGACCGAGGACTGAGGACTATACTACTGTCCATCGAAACGCTGTGGGTGCTGCTCGTGGCGGTGACCGCCTTCGCCCTCGGTTGCCGCGCCGCCATCCGGCCCAACGACTTCTGGTGGCACCTCAAGGTGGGCGAGATCATCGCCGCCACCGGCCAGGTCCCCACCACCGACATGTTCTCCTACACCGCCTACGGGCTGCCGTGGCTCTACCAGAGCTGGCTGGCCGAGGTCGCCTTTCACCTGTTGCACGCCCTGGGCGGGCTGGAACTCATCGCCGCAGCTCAGGGTGTGCTATTCGCCACGGCCACACTGCTCGTCTGTCTCCACGCCTGGTTCGCCAGCCGCACCGCTCGCCTCGCCGCCCTCACCACCGCCCTGATGGTCGGCATCGCCGTGGCCCATTTGAGCGTGCGCCCGCAGATGTTCTCCTATCCCCTGTTCGCCCTCTTTGGCCTCACGCTCTGGCGCGATCGGCAGCAGGGGACCCGCTGGGTCTGGGCGCTGCCCGTGCTCATGGTGTTGTGGGTCAACCTGCACGGCGCGTTCACATTGGGATTGGCCCTCATCGCTCTCACCCTGGCCGGCGAAACCCTCAAACGCGCGCTCCGCTGGGGAGAGGCCCTGCCCGGCCGGCGCCTCGGCCGGCTGGCCGCCGTGGGCGCGTTGAGCCTGCTGGCCCTCGTCATCAATCCCCGGGGCCTGGACATCGTGCCATACCTGGTCGGGTTCCAGGCCCACGAGATCACCCAGACCCTGGGCCGCGAGTGGCAACCCACCACACCGCGCGAATTCCTCGGCATCCTGTTCTTCACCTCGGCCCTGCTCTGCCTGGCCGCGCTCGTCTACAGCGCCCGCCGCCTGGACCTGACAGACCTGCTCCTGCTCCTGGCCTTCGGCTGGCTGGGGCTGGGCGCGATCCGGGGCACCGTATGGTACGGCATGGTCATGGCTCCCATCCTGGCCCGCTACCTGGCGGCGATCCCCCTGCGTTCTGATACCTGGGACCTGGCCTGGCTGTTGGCGCGATTCCGCCGGCTGGCCGCGCCCCGTCAACCCACGCGCGTGTCCACCGTCCTCAACCTTGTGCTCCTGGGTGTACTGGCCCTGGGCGCCGTGCTCTCCCTCCCCTGGGTGGACATCCGGCCCCTGGTGCCAGAGTCCCTGCGCAGCAACCTGACCCTCGTCTCGCCGGACACGCCGGTGGCCGCCGCTGACTACCTGGCGTCGCACGACCCCGGCGCGCGCATCTTTCACACCGAGGCCTATGGCAGCTACCTGGACTGGCGATTCTACCCCCAGATGCCGGTGTTCGTGGACACGCGGCTGGAGCTGTATCCCCCCACCGTCTGGCGCGACTACCTGGCCCTGAGCTACGGGCGTTATGATTGGCAAGACCTGCTGGCCCGCTACGACGTGGACACCCTGGTGCTGGACAAGGACCGTATGGCCGGCCTGGTCGCGGCGGCCGGGGCTGCGCCCGACTGGACCTGCGTCTATGAGGACGACGTGACCGCCATCTACCGTCGCGTGGAGGCCCATCGTGAATAACGGTTCCCGTTCGCCGCTGGACCCGGTCTGGGCCCTGGCGGCGCTGGGCGCTATCTTTGCCTTCGTCTCCACCCAGCCCATCCAGCCGCAGGACTTTTGGTGGCATCTGCGGGTGGGCCAGATCGTGATCGAGACCGGCGCGGTGCCAACGACGGACCTGTTCTCCTTCACCGCCGCCGGGTCAGCGACCCGGTCTCCGACCGGGCAACCCTACATCTATCAGAGCTGGCTGGCCGGGCTGATCCTGTACGGCGTCTATCGCCTGGGCGGGCCGGAGCTGGTGGTCCTGGGCCAAGCCCTCGCCATCACGTCGGCCTATGGGTTGATCCTGGCCCTCTGCTGGCGCATCTCGCGCCACGCGCGCCTGGCGGCCCTGGCGACCCTGCTGGCAGCCAGCGTGGGCTATGGCAACTGGAACGCCCGGCCCCAGACGTTCTCCATCCTGCTGTTCGCCGCGTTCGTGGTCATCCTGAGCCGCTATCGCCGGGGCGACCGGGCTGGCATCGGGCTGCTGCCCGTCCTGATGGCGGCCTGGGTCAACCTGCACGGCGCCTTTGTGTTGGGATTCGCGCTGGCGGCGCTGACGCTGGCCGGCGAGACCGCCAAACGCCTGGCCCGCTGGCAGCCGGAGCCGCTGTCCTGGCGGGCCATCGGCCTGCTGGCCGCCGTCACGGCCGCGCTCCCCCTGGCGATGTTGGTCAACCCCCGTGGCCCCCTCATCTACAGCTACGTCCAGAGCCTGGGGACCAACCCCACCGTCCAGGGCCTCATCGTGGAATGGCAGCCCACGGACATCCGCACGCTGGAGGGGCTGCTGTTCTTCGGCCTGGCCGGGCTGATGGCCCTGCTGTTCCTGCTACGCGGCCAGCAGACAGACCCCACTGATCTTCTCGTCTATGCCGCCTTCCTCTGGCTGGGCCTCTCGGCCCTGCGCCACCAGATATGGTTTGGCCTGGTGGCGGCGACCCTGTTGGCCGTCTATGGTCCGGCGGCGTGGGCGACGGCCCGGATCGCGTGGGCACGGCGGCCGGCCCTGAAACGGTGGCTCGACCGGCCTGCCCGCCCGGCCCCGGCGCGCCCCCGGCTGAACGCACTCCTGGCCGGCCTCATCCTGTTGGGCATGATCGCCACCTTGCCCTGGTGCAAACCCTTCCTCCCGCTGACCGCCGCCAAGCAAGGGGTGATCGCGCCGGGCACGCCGGTGCAGGCCACTGCCTTCCTGCGCGCCAGCGGGCAACCCGTGCGCCTGTTCCACGCCATGGACTATGGCAGCTACCTCATCTGGGCCTGGCCGGATGCGCCGGTCTTTGCCGACGCCCGCATCGAGCTATACCCGGAGCAATTGTGGAAAGACTATCTCGCCATCACCTACGTCCGCTATGATTGGGAAGCGCGTCTGGCCGCCTGGGAGATTGATACCCTGATGCTGGACCGGGCCGGGCAACCACTGCTCATCCAGGCTGCTGCGGCCTCGCCGGACTGGGAGCGACGCTACGAGGATGAGACGACGGTCATCTTCTGCCGGCGGGCACAACACGGATTATGACACGGATTGAACACCTCGAATCCGTGTTGAGCAACATGGAGAAAGTCAAAATGAGCAAAAAGATCGTAGCCCCACGTGTACGAATCCGTTTTGGGCAGGTGGTGGCTGTCCTGGCCCTGCTCCCACTCCTGGTCGCCCTGGGCATCCCCCCCGGCCAGGCCGTGCGTGTCCCGGTAGGCCCGCCCCAACGCGTGGCGGCCATCACCAGCAAGGTCGGCGTCCACATGCGCCTCACCGACGAGGTGGACGCCTGGAAGATCAAGCACAGCTTTGAACTGGCCCGCGAGATGGGGGCCACCTGGGCCGTGGAATACTTTCCCTGGCCGTACATCGAGGGCGAAGCCAAAGGTATATACAACTGGGAGCACGCGGACCTGGTGGTGGCCCACGCCCAGGCTCAGGGCCTCACCCTCATCGCTCGCCTGGACGGCGTGCCGCGCTGGGCGCGCCCGGCGGAATCCACCTGGCGCTCCCTCGAGCCGGACCGCTATGCCGATTTCGCCGATTTCGTCTATGCCTTTGTGCGACGCTACCGGGGCTTGCTCCGGCACTATATCATCTGGAACGAGCCGAACCTGAGCCTGGAATGGGGCGGCCGGCCGCCGGACCCGGCCGGCTACACGGAACTGCTGCGCCAGTCGTACATCCGCGCCAGGGAGGCCGACCCGGACTGCGTGATCCTGGCGGCCGGCCTATCCCCCACGCTGGAGGGCTATGGCAGCGATTGGGGCCTCAACGAGCTGGTCTACCTCCAGGCCATGTACGACGCCGGCGCGCGGGACTATTTCGACGCCATGAGCATCCACGCCTACGGCTGGACTTCCTCCGTGGATGAGCCGGCCGACCCCCAGCGCATCAACTTTGCCCGCGCCCAACTCATCCACGACCTGATGGTGCGCAACGGCGACGGCCACAAGCCGTGCTTTATCACCGAGGGCGGCTGGAACGACCACCCGCGCTGGATCATGGCCGTCAGCCCGGCCCAGCGCGTGGTGAACACCCTGGGGGCCTATCGCCTGGTGGAGCAGTGGGACTGGTGCGAGGCGTTCTGCGTGTGGTGCTTCCGGCTGCCGGTTCGCGCCCGCAACTTTAACGACTATTACACCCTGGTCACGGTGGACTTGACGCCCAAGCCCATCTACCTGGAGCTTCAGAAATACGCCCGTGGCTGGTGATCCACAGAGACCCTTCGGGTTTTGGAAACCCGAAGGGTCTCAGGGAGGAGATCATGAAACAACAACTCGCCTGGCTCTGGGGCCTGGTGGTTCGTCCCCGGCCCACGATTCAAGACATCGTGGCGCGCGGCTCCCTGCGGGCCGCCGTGATCGTGGTGATGATCTTTAGCGTGCTCCTGGGCCTGCTCACGCTGATTGACGCGGCCCTGCCCGCCACGGCCGGCGCGGAACAGGCGGCCGGCGTCTACGGCGCGCGCCTCATGGAGGCCATCCGCTGGCTGATGCTGGCCCTGGCCGTGCTCATGCCAGTCCTGGTGCTCCTCAACATCCTGGTGGGCCGGGCCATCATCCACGCCCTGGCCCGGGCGTTTCGAGGATCCGGCCAATACTGGAGCCTGTTCAAGACCCAGTGCTACCTCTATCCCCTGGGCGTGACGGCTATCGCGCCTTTCTATCTCCTGCGCCTGGGGGTGGGCCTGTTCAGCGCCCCGCTGGCCTCTACCCTGAACCTGCTCTTCATGCCCGTGCTATTGCTCATCCTCATCTGGATCGTATTCCTGGACGTGTTGATGGTGCGGCAAGTTTACGGGGTATCCACCGCGCGCGCCGGGGGCATCGCCGGCCTGGGCTATGCGTTGATCCTGGGCCTCATGTGCCTGTGCACCTGCCTGGTATCGTTTGGCCTGGCCTTTCTGGTCTATTTTGGCTGATGCGGTCTCATGAGCAGACAACCTTTCTGGCAACAACTCGTCGGCCGGCGCGAACCGCTCACCAGCCTGCAAAACCCGCAGGTGAAACACATGGTGCGCCTGCGCGACCGGCGGGCCAGGAACGAGGCCGGTGAGCTGGTGATCGAGGGCGTCCGGGCCTTGCACCGCGCCCTGGACTGCGGCTACCGACCCCACACCGTCTACTTCTGCCCGGAGCTTCTGGCGGGGACAGACGCGGAACGCTTGCTCGCCGACGCGGCCGCAGCCGGGGCCACGCTCTGGCCCACCAGCGCCCCCGTCTTGCGCAAGATGGCCTACCGCAGCCAGCCAGAGGGGATCATCGGCCTGGGACCCCAGCTCACCGTGGCCCTGGACCAGTTGCCCCTGTCCCAATGCCCTTTGCTGGTCGTGCTGGTGGCCGTGGAAAAGCCAGGCAACCTGGGCGCCATCCTGCGCTCCGCCGACGCCGTGGGCGCAGACGGGGTCATCGTCTGCGATGGCGGCACGGACGTCCACAACCCCAACGTGGTCTGGGCCAGCACCGGGACCATCTTTCGCGTGCCCATCGCCGAGGCCCCCTCCGCCGAGGCGCTGGCCTGGCTGCGCCGGCAGGGCATCCGCATCCTGGCGGCGACGCCCCACGCCGATACGGAATACACCGCCGCCGACCTGCGCGCCCCGACAGCCATCGTCGTGGGCAGCGAGCAGGCCGGGCTGGGCCGCATCTGGCTGGAGGCCGCCGACCTGCGCGTGCGCATCCCCATGCGGGGCCTGGCCGACTCGCTCAACGTCGCCATGGCCACCACCATCCTGCTCTACGAGGCCCTGCGCCAGCGCCACACGTAGCGCGGGCTTTCCAGCCTGCCGCGAGGAAAGGAACGTCATGGACGCCCTGCTCATCGTCAACCCCCGGGCCGGTCGCTGGACCCCCAAGTCCTGGCTGGACGAGGCGCTGGAAATGTTGCGCGCCGCTGGCTGGACGGTGGCGCGAGCGGACACGGAGAAACCGGGGCAGGCGATGGAGCTGGCCCGTCAGGCGGCCGCCGTCGGGTACGAAGCCGTCATCGCGGCGGGTGGGGACGGCACGCTGAACGAGGTGATCAATGGGGTGGTGGGGACCCCCATCGCGGTGGGGGTCTTGCCGGTGGGCACCATGAACGTGTGGGCGCGGGAGGTGGGCATCCCCCTGCCCAACATCTGGCAACACCTGCGCGGCGCGACACACGTCTTAGTGGAGGGAGAGGTATGGGCCATAGACGTGGGCCGGGCGGGGAGCCGGTACTTTATCCTGTCCGCCGGGGTGGGACTGGATGCGCACGTCGCCGTGCAGGCCGCCGATAGCCCAGAGTGGGCCAGGGTCGTGCAGCCGCTCGAGTTCGTGCCGCCGGCAGTGGCCTCGGCCCTCACCTTCCACGGCGAACGCCTCACCATCACCATTGATGGAACCGAGGTGCACCGCGAGGCGCTCCAGGTGCTCATCGCCAACACGGCGCTCTACACCGGGTTCGTGCGCATTGCCACGGCGGCCCGGCTGGACGATGGGCTGCTAGACGTGTGCATCTTTGGCGGCCGGGGACTGCCATCCACGTTGCGCCACAGCGCCCAGGTGCTTCTGGGGATCCACCAGGCGGACCCGGCCTTTGAGTACTATCAGGGCCGGCGCATCGAGGTCTCCTCGCCGACGCCGCCAGGCCCAGGCTTGACTGGGTGGCCGGTTCACGTGGACGCGGAACCGTGCGGGCACACCCCCATGACATTCGAGTGCGTGCCCGGCGGCGTGCGGATGATCATGCCCCGGCGATGACCGGTTACGCCGTGACGGCCTGCTCCACCGGCGCGGGAGCCGGCCGCAGGGGCACCACCACGCCCCGGCCTCGTTCCGCAGGGGCCAGCCGCAGGGCACAGCCGGCGCAATCCGCCGGCGACGTGATCGGCTCCCGCCGGA
>FWPV01005030.1_pt1 | contig 26952 bp, 41 predicted proteins | sample 2228371 | NCBI WGS metagenome assembly FWPV01 (sample SAMEA103939776, study PRJEB20133) | metagenome
CTTGTTATTACTATTTTGTGGATTGTTACAAATACCTTTTATAAGAGATTACAAGATTTGGACAATAAAATTCTCCCCAATATTTACATCGATTCGATAAATGTCGGGTACTTAACACAAGAACAAGCTTATACCCTGCTTAACAAGTTTTATAAGCCAAAATCTGCTTTTACGACGACTTTTGAGTTTGAAAATAAACCAATCTCTACACTCGAGGCTGCCGAAATAAACTATAGACTGCCGATAAAAGAAGTTGTTGAACAGGCCTACTTAGTCGGACGGGGACCAAAGCTAGTTTCTAGAATTACCCAAATAATTTCTCTGTCTTTGGGTTGGGAAGAATATAAATTTACTTTACAACCTCAATACAATAAAGAGGCTGTACAAAAACACCTAAAGCAACTTAATGAGGCTTATCGAGTTAAGCCGCAAGATGCAAAATTTGAGTTTGTCAATGGCCGAGTTACCGCATTTCAAGTTGACAAGGTTGGTTTTGCGCTCGACACCCAAGCTGCACTAAGCCACTTTGAACAACAGCTTAACAAAGTCAAAAAAACAGATATCAAAAATATAACTATCAAAATAACTAAAAAATCGCTTTTGCCTGCAGTTCGATTGCAAGATATCAACACTCTTGGCATAACCGAGCTGGTAGCTGAAGGCAAGTCTCAATTTTGGGGGTCCTCTGCCGAACGCATACATAACATTCAAGTCGGTAGCGCTAAATTAAATGGAACAATAATTGGGCCGGGTGAGGTTTTCTCTTTTAATCAAACTCTGGGAGATGTTTCAACTGCCACCGGTTTTAAGCCGGCATTTGTAATCAGAGACGGCAAGACCGTTCTGGGAGACGGCGGAGGAATATGTCAAGTCTCTACAACTCTGTTTAGAGCGGTTTTAAACGCCGGTTTACCTATAGTTGAACGGCATGCCCATGCTTATAGAGTTGCCTATTATGAGCAAGATTCTCAACCAGGGTTTGATGCAACAATATATTCTCCTAGTGTTGACTTGAAATTTAAAAATAACTATGCTAACGCTTTACTCATTCAGTCAAACATAGACTTAACACAAATGACTTTGGTCTTTTCCTTATATGGGACTAAAGATGAACGGCTCATCGAAATTTCTCCGGCAACTATTTGGAACGTAGTTGCAGCCCCACCTCCAGAATATATAGACGATTATAGTCTGCCTGAGGGTGTTACAAAACAGGTTGACTTTGCCGCTCCCGGAGCTTCGACAAACTTCAGCTATAAAGTAAGCAAAAATAGCCAAGTTGTCTATAAACAGGAATTTGTTTCACATTACCGACCTTGGAAGGCAATCTTTTTGGTTGGGAAAAAAGTAAATTAACGCTTTGGCGATTGTCTTTTTTTCCTTGCTTTACCTGCATAACCGGCTTTTCTGCGTTCTTTAACTCTGCTGTCAACGCTAAGCAAACCTCTCTGTTTTAAAATCTCACGATAATCTGCGTTTGCTTTTTCAAGTGCACGCGCACTGGCAAGCCGAAAAGCCAAAAGCTGTCCTTTAACTCCTCCTCCACTAATATGGGCAGAAACTGCGAATCTATTTTCACTGTTGGTTAGAATAAAAGGTTGTAAATACAAAGATTTATTAAGTTTGCCTGGAAAATAAGCTTCAATCGGCAAACCATTTACAAAAATCTCCCCTTTTTTAATTGTTGTCTCTTTAACCTTTATCTCTCCTTTGTCAGAAATATACAGTCTTAACCTGCAAACTGCTTCTTTTCTTCTGCCTATACCTTCAAAATAATGTTTTTTATTGCTCTGTTTTTTTAACATCTGTGCTATTAACAATTGTTAACACTTCTTTTGGCAATTGATAACTGCTTCCAGCAAAAACAAATAGTCTTTTCAAAATACACTTTTTTAATTTGTTATCCGGCAACATACCGGCAACTGCACGTTTGATTACCTCTTCTGGTTTTTTGTTTTTTAACTCAACCAATGTTTCCTTCTTTAGTCCTCCGGGGAAACCGGAATATTTGGTATAAATCTTTTGTTCCAGCTTTCTACCTGTAACTTTAAATTTTCCGGCGTTTACCACAACCACTATATCTCCTATATCCAAATGCGCAACAAAATTTGGTTTATGCTTACCTTGTAATTTAACTGCAATCTCACTTGCCAATCGACCCAAAACTTTGCCGGCAGCATCAATTACCATTACTTCCCGGCTTATTGTCTTTGCTGATGGACTTTTGCTATAAGTTGTTTTTTTAAGCACGTTTTTCTTCCTTAACTTTGTTAACTTTTTTCTCTGCTGTTGGTTTTTTAACTATTTTTAGTGGTTTTGCCACCCAATCAACTAAAACAACCTTGGCAATAACCGAACTGTCTCCCCGTCTTACTGCCAATCTCCTAACTGCAACATACCCGCCGCGCCTTTTTTCTTTGTGTTTAAGCGCGTAGTCCACTATTTTTTCAGACAAAGTAAAATCTCCAAGCTTTTTAGCCAAAATCCTTAAGTCAGAAAGATTTTTATCCTTAATCTTGGATAAAAGCTTATCCACATTTCTTTTTAAGCTTTTGGCTTTAGCCAATGTTGTCTTAACTGTCCCATAAGTAAATAAATCTTTAATCAAATTTCTAAAGACATTTTTGTGCCGTGATGTCTTTGCCAGTTCTTGTTTAACTACTCTTTTTTTCATTTTTGTTCCTCTACTAACTCACGCACTTTTTCTTTTAATTGTTCTATTGATTTTTTGCCCAGACCCCGCACTTGTGAAAGTTCCGCATCACTCATCTTGCCCAACTCTTTTACCGTTTCTATACCGTGTTTTATTAGAGCGTTGATTACTCTGGTTGGTAAATCAAGCTCATCAACCATCATCCCTTCTTTAGTGTCTTTGGCCATGTTGGTAGTTTTTGCCTCTTGAGTAGGTTCTTTTTCTGTTGGAAGTTCTCTCCCACCCTTAACCAACAAGTCAAAATACTCAACCAAAATTTGCCCTGCTTGTTTTAAAGCAGTTGTACCAGTTATGCTTCCATCAGTATCAATAGTTATAGTCAGTTTGTCATAGTTGGTTTTTCTACCAACTCTGGTTCCCTCAACTTGAATGGCAACATTCTCTACTGGAGAAAAAACCGAATCTACAGACAAAACTCCATAACCACGATCTTCTTTTTCCTCTGTTGGTTCATAACCAACTCCTTTGTTGACAAAAATTTCAGCCTCTATGCTTCCTCCGCTTGCCAATTCACCAAGATAAAGATCGGGGTTGACTATTTTACACAAGGGGTTGTCTTCTATATCTTTGGCAGTTATTTTTCCCGGACCCTTTTTCTTTAACAGCAGTCTTTGTTCGTCTTTAGCCTTAAAGCTAAAACGCAGTTGTTTAATATTGAGTAAGAAACTCAAAACATCTTCCTTTAACCCCTTAATAGTGGTAAAGGGATGAGTTATGTTTTTTATCTTAACATAAGTAACCGCCGCTCCCTCTAACGATGACAACAAAACGCGCCGCAACGCGTTTCCAATAGTATAGCCAAATCCACGCGGCAACGGATACAAAGCATAAACACCACTTTGTTTACTTTCAGTTAAGGTTTCTATATGAAAATTTGGTTTCTCCATAAAAAAACTTTCTCAACTTATAATTTTGAATAAAACTCAATTACTAAAGCTAAATTCACCGGTTCTTGATATTCTGAAAGCTCTGGTTCTTTAATTACTTCTCCCTGCGCTGCTTCTCTCTTTAACCATTTTGGCAAAATATAATTTTTTTCCTCCAAAATTTGTTTTATATATGGAATTTCTTCTGATGTTTTTTTGGCAAAAGTTATTTTATCACCAACACGCAACTGATAAGAAGCAATATCAACTTTTTTCCCATTTACCAGAATGTGTCCGTGGCTAACAAGTTGCCTCGCAGCAGCGCGAGTAGGAACAAAGTGCAATCGATACAAAATATTATCTAATCTTTTCTCTAACATCTCAACCAGAAATTGAGCTGTGTTGCCTTTCTTTTTCACTGCAGTATTAAAGTAACTCGAAAGCTTTTTTTCACTTAAACCATAAATTCTTTTTAATTTTTGCTTTTCTCTTAATTGTCGTCCATAATCGGTGGTTTTTTTAGCAAATTTTTTTATCTGTTTAAAACCTGGGACTATATTAAGTCTTTTTAACAAACTAGCATGAGCGTGAGTGCCAAAAGTTTTAAGCCCCAAATCTACTCCTTCGCGCCGAGCCAGCTTGTTTTTAGCTCTGATTAATCTTCCCATCAGACTCTTCTCCTCTTCTTTGGTCGAATCCCGTCGTGCGGGATTGGGGTAACATCAACCAACTTGCTAACTTCTAATTTACTATTTCGCAACACCCGCAATAATGAATCCCGACCTGGCCCGGCTCCTTTAATATACACTGCCACTTCAGCCAGTCCGTGTTTATTTTGAGCATCATTCAAAACCGACTCAATTGCTGTTGTTGCTGCATAGGGCGTTGACTTTCTGGTTCCAGAAAATCCAGATTTACCACAAGATCCCCAACAAATAGTTCGACCTTGTTCATCGGTAACTGTAATCAGAGTATTATTAAAAGTTGCGCTCAAATATATTCTCCCTTTTGGGGTATAACGCAACTCTTTGTTTCTTTTGGTTTCTTTATGTACTGGTTTTTTTCCAACTTTTTTGCTTTTGTCGTTATTTGCTTTTTTCATTTATGTTTTTTCTGATTTTTTAACTTGCCTTTCCAGCCACTTTGGGCGCTGCAGCAGTTGTCGCGCTTTTTTTCGGCTCTGCCTGATCAATTTTAGCCCAAGCTTCTTTGGATAAAGCTCCAACTGTTCGCCTTCGACCGCGTCTGGTTCTGGCATTTGAGCGGGTACGCTGCCCTCGCACCGGCAACCCCCTGATATGACGATAGCCTCGGTAGCTAGCAATTTCTCTAAGTCGTTTGATATTTTCCGAAATATCAGCCCTAAGGTCTCCCTCCACCCTAAACTCTTTTTCGATAAAATCCTGAATGTTTTTTATCTCCAAATCCGAAAGTTCTTTAACTTTTTTGTTTGCATCTACCTTCACATTCTCAACTATTCTCTTGGCTAAAGATGGTCCTATGCCATAAATAAAAGTCAGTGCGTATTCTATTCTTTTTTCATCTGGTAAATTTACTCCAACAATACGAACAGCCATATTTATCCCTGTTTTTGTTTGTGCTTTGGGTTGTCACAAATGACTTGTAACTTTCCACGTCTTTTAACAAATTTACATTTAGGACACATCTTTTTAATTGATGCTCTCACTTTCATTTTTATAGTCGGTAAATAATTCTCCCCCGATATTTATCGTAGGGAGTAACTTCTATTTTTACTTTATCCCCAGGTATTATCTTTATATAGTTTTTGCGCATCTTGCCACTCAAATAGCACAACAATTCTCTCGCCGTACCATTAAATTCTACTTTTACTCGAAATGTTGTATTTGGAAGACTTTCCACTACTTCACCTTCCAACACTAAATTAGCTTGTTGACTCATCTAGTAAAAATATAATTATAACATCTAAACATCTAAAAGCAAAGATTATTCAACTAAAACCAAAGTTTTGTCTTCGTCAATAAATACCGTTTGTTCAAAACAGGCACTTAAGCTTCCACCCTTGGTTCTTAAACCCCACCTGTCTTCACCTGCATAGACTACTCTATTATCAGAAAACGAATAAATAACTTCTAAAGCATAGGCATTGCCGCTAATTAGCCTTGGTGTGCGCTTAATGTCTCCCACAACAAAACCCGGGATAAGCGGATCTTCGTGCAAAGCTTTTCCAACAGCGTGTCCGGTCAAATCAACAATGACTTTATAACCTGCCCCCTCTATTTCCGTCTCAATTATCTTACTTAAATTACCAATATAGACGTCTTTTTTTGCTGCTTTGATTAACTTCAAGAGCGTATTTTTACCGGTATCTAAAAATCGCTGTATAGGTTTACTAATATCTTTGCCAATCACATGTGTTTCTCCATAATCAACATGATAGCCGCCGTAATACACGCCAATATCCAGTTTCAAAATGTCTCCTTGTCGCAGCTTATATTCATTTGGTACACCATGTACCACTACCTCGTTTACTGACAGACAGGTTGCCCATTTGTAGCCCGGCACTTTATTAAAGCTAATATCTCCTCCAAACGACTTGATTAAACTTGCGGCTTTAGAATCAATCTCTCGAGTTTCAATACCAGCAACTAGATATTTATTAAGCTCTTTTACCACTCTTGCCAAAATCTTGCCTCCTTGGATCATTGCTTGACGCTTGGCTATAAACTCTTGTCTGCTCATTAGAATTGTCTTAAGTCATCCCGTAATAAACTTGTCGATATACTTCCTCTAACCTGTTCTCAAATTCAGCAAAACTGCCGTTATTGTTTATAGTGTGATCAGCTAAGGCAATAGTCGACCCCATATTTATATTTACCACTTCCGTCACATCACGCTCTTCTCCGCGCAGGTTAGATCGATGAGGGCGGTTTCTTAACCTTTGGTAACGAATTTTTTTATCCGCAATAATTGCTAACAAAAAAACATGTTTAAACAGTGCTTTGGCGGTTTTGTATTCCTCATATGATCTAAGACCATCAACTACAACTATTCGGCTCTGCTTAAAACACTCTCTAATTTTGGGCAAATTAAGCTTTAAATACGCATCCATACCATGCTTTCGTCTTAATTCTTCACGAATCAGCTGGTTATTGGCAACATTATTTGATAGCCCTCTTTCTTTAAGAATCTCGTCGGTAAGCGCTCCCAACCGAACTACTGGCAATTTCTTTGCTTTGAAAAACTTAGCGGCTGCGCTTTTTCCTGCTCCAGGCAAACCAACTATTGCCAAAAGTATTTTTCGGCCGGCGCGTTTGTTAACGATACCGTTTTTCCCAATGGTTTTTCCTAAAAGTGCAAGGATATCTTTATTTACCTGCTTTATACTTTTAGTACCATCTATTTCAATTAGTGTGCCTCGTTTTTGGTAATACTCAATAACCGCAGTTGTTACCCGATGAAATAACTCAATACGTTTGCGGATTGCCTTTAAGGTTTCATCTTCACGACTAATATCGTCTCGGTATGCCAACCGCCAAAGCGCTTCCCTATCCGAAACTTTTAAATAAATTGCTTTGTCAATATTATTTTTAAACTTTTTCACCTGATGAATGGTTCTTGGAAAACCATCCAGTATATACCCTTTTTGATATTCTGGTTTTTTCAAATAATCTTCTACTATGGGAATCATTTTCTCGTCAGGGACAAGCACTCCAGCATTAATTGTTTCTTTAATATATCTCCCCAGTGCTGTTTTTTCCTTGGCCATATCACGCAAAATATGCCCGGTTGATAAATAAGGAATCCCAAGCTGTCTTGATAACAAATTACCTTGGGTAGATTTACCTGCTCCTTGAATACCAATGATTACTAGTTTCATAAAAGTGTTTTTAACTTATCATAACCTCCGGTAACTAACTGGGCTTGAATTACTTTATAAGTTTCTAGAATTACCGAGACAACTATCAAAATACTCGTTCCTCCGATGAATATTAAGCGAATGCCGGTTAAGTTAGCTAGAATATTGGGTAATATAGCTATCACACCCAAAAATACCGCTCCGACAAAAGTCAACCGATATAATGTCTTTTGCAAAAATTCGCTGGTTTTTTGCCCTGGACGAATACCCGGAATAAAACCTCCATGTTTTTGAATTTCTTCAGTAATTTTTTGTGGATTAAATATTATTGATGAATAAAAGAAAGTAAATACAACTACCAAGAAAAAATAAATTAGGTTATAAATTATTCCATTGGTATTAAAGACAACAATCAGTGTCTCACCAATTTTTTGTAACAGTGCGGCTTTTGAACTGGCAAAAAAATTGCCCAAAAGTTGTGGAAACAAAACAAAAGATACTGCAAAGATTATCGGAATAACTCCAGCTTGAGAAAGTTTAATCGGTAAAAAATTGGTTGCTCCTCCATACAGTTTACCACCTCTTACTCTTTTCGCATAGTAAACTGGTATTTTCCGCTGCGCCTCGTTTAAAACTACCACACTGTAAACAACCACCAGCGCAATAACAAGAACAATCACAAATGGAATAAGCGTTTCTTGATTAATGATGTTTACCGACTGGAAAATGCTAATTGGAATCCTACCAACAATGCCGGCTAGAATAATAAAAGAAACCCCATTGCCTATTCCAAATTCAGAAATTAATTCTCCCAACCACATTAAAATAAACGTCCCGGCGGTTAAGGATAAACAAAACACTAACAAATCAACAAAACCTATATTGCCTATAATTGCCTGATTTTTGAGAAAAAAATACATACCTAAAGACTGTAAAAAAGCTATAGGTAGGGTTAAAAATCGAGTATATTGATTTATTTTGAAACGTCCGTATTCTCCCTCGCGCGACAGAGCCTCAAGTGGCGGATAAATTAGTGTAAACAACTGCAGTGCAATCGAGGCGTTAATATAGGGATTAAGACCGATAGCCAAAATTGAGAAGTTCACCAGCGTTCCACCACTAAAAATGTCTAAAAGGATCAAAAACTGATTGGTATTAAATAACTCTTTTAGTTTTGCAACATCAATTGCCGGTATAGTAATAAAGGCAAAAAGCCTAAAAACAGCTAAAATAAATAGAGTAAACAAGAGTTTTCGTCTTAAAAGACTATTGTGCCAAATATCAAAAATAGTGGTTTTAATATTGGTATTCACCGCCGCTCTTTTTAATTTTTTCAACAGCCGCCTTAGAAGCTGCTATTTTTACTATCAACTTTTTACTAAGCTTTCCTTTAGCCAAAAGTTTTACCGCTCTGCGCTTAGCTCGAGACGGATTCAATAGTCCGGCTTTAATTAGTGCTGTTTTATCAATAACACTGCCGGACTTTATTTTAGCGTTTTTCTCCAAGTCGTCAACATTAACTATTAAGTAACCTGCTACAAAACTTTTGTTTTTGTCTTTTCCTCTAAGCATTGGTAGTTTTTTAATAAGCGGCAGTTGTCCTCCTTCAAAAGTTGCTTTTATCGTACTTCTTGCTCGCTGACCCTTGATACCACGACCAGAATATTTGCCTTTTTCAGATGCCCAGCCGCGTCCTAAGCGTTTTTTCTTTTTGGTTACTAACTTTGGTAAATTAGAAAGTTGTGTAAACATCTGCCCTATTTCTGTAACTCACCAAGTGCTTTATAAATAGCCAGGCTTAAACTTATTCTGTTTGCTGACCCATATATTTTCCCAGACAAATCTTTTATTCCAACCAGTTCCATTAACGGCCTAATAACACTGCCGACTTTTAATCCAGTACCGGGAGGCGCAGGCTTCAAAAGAATCTTCGCAGCTTTATATTTTACCATTATGTCATAGGGAATAGTTGTGCCCTTTAGGGCAATTTTAATAATTTTCTTTTTTGCCTGTTTTTCTGCTTTTTCTATAGCTATTGGGACCTCTAGAGCTTTAGCCATGCCTATGCCCAATTTTCCTTTCTGGTCTCCAACAGCCACCAGTGCCGAAAAAGTTACATAATTACCACCCGGAGTTTTTCTTGAAACCCTTCTAATATGTAGAACTTTTTCTTGCAGTTCTTCAGGTTGTTGATTTTCCATCATATTATAAATTTTTTAAAACTTTAAACCTGCAGATCTGGCTCCTTCTGCCAAAGCCTTGACTCGTCCGTGAAACTTATACCAACCACGGTCAAAAACTACTTTAGTAATCTTTTTCTTAGCCGCTGCTAACGCAATGTCTTTCCCAACCAACATAGCCTTTTCTAACTTGCTTTTCTTGTCTTTAATTTTTAAGTCGGAACTGGCAACCAAAGTTTTCCTTGCCATATCATCAATAATTTGAGCATAGATATGTTTGTTTGAACGACTCACCGAGAGCCGCGGTAAATTTCTCTTAGCCAACAATGGAAAACGTACTCTTTTGATTCGTCTTGTCCGTTGCTGTTTAACCTTTTTTTGAATACTGTTGATTTTCATTTTAATTTTAATTTATGCCGTGGTCTTGGCTTTTTTACCCGGCTTAAGTCTTAATATTTCACCCATATATCTTATCCCTTTGCCTTTGTATTTATCTGGCTGTCTTATCTTTCTAATTTTAGCTGCCACTTCGCCTACTCGCTGTTTATCAATACCTTTTATATGTATTTTGTTTCCTTTAATCTCAACTGCGATATCTTTAGGAATAGAAAAATGCACCGGATGCGAAAAACCCAATTTTAATACTAAATTTTCTCCCTCTTTTGCAGCTTTATATCCAGTACCATGAATCTCCAGTACCTTTTCCCAAGGCTCAACCACCCCCTTGACTGCATTTGCCAAAAGCATTCTTGTCAACCCGTGTAGCGCTCTTTCTCTTTTAGTCGAACCTTTTCTTTCAACTAATAATTGTTGTTTTTCCACTCTAATCTCAATTCCTTTTGGAACGTTTAGCGAAGTCTCACCAAAGGGACCTTTTATCTGTATTTGGTCATCTTTTTTAACTACGCTAACTCCGTCTAGTATTACTATTGGTTTGTCTCCAATTTTAGACATATCTTTTAAACTTCAAAAACTTCGGCCATTAACTCTCCTCCCAGTTTGAGCTTAATTGCCTCTTTACCATCCATAATGCCTTTTGGCGTGCTGATGATTAAAACACCACGTCCTCCTTTAACACTATAGATATTTTTAGCCTTGATATATACGCGCCTACCGGGCTTGCTTATCCTCTTTACACTTATTCTGCGCACTCTGGGTTCGCTTTGCAAGCTAACTAGGAGAATTTTTTTAACACCCTCGGTTTTAACTTGATAACCGGATATATAACCGTTTTTCTGCAATACTTTTAGCGTATTTTCTTTTTCTTTTGAAAAAGGCGCTGTAAAATTAACTCTACCGGCTAAACCCGCATTGCGCATTCTTATTAACATGTCGCCTAAAGTATCGTTTATTAACATATTTTTACCATGAAGCTTTTAACACTCCGGGAATTTCCCCGGCCAAGCTCGCTTTTTTAAAACAAATTCTGCATAAACCAAAACGTCGTAAATAGCCTCTTGATCTTCCACACAAAGAACAACGATTAACCTGTCTGGTTTTATATTTTTGTTTTCTTTTGAATTTTACTATGTCGCTTGTTTTTGCCATTTTTAATTTTTAAACGGAACTCCCAACTCTTGTAACAGTCTTTTTGCTTGCTCATCATTCTCGGCAGAAGTTACAATAGTAATTTGTACTCCGCGCGTTTTATCTATTTTGTCATAATCCAAATCTGGAAATATTGTTTGTTCTTTAAAACCAAGGTTTAAGTTTCCCCGTCCATCAAAACCAGACGCCAACACTCCTTTGAAATCTCGCTGACGAGGAAGTACTATTTTAACAAGCTTTTCAAAGAAATCAAACATTCGTTTCCCTCTCAAGGTAACTTTTATACCTATTGGCATGCCGCGTCTAACCTTAAAAGCGGAAATGGATTTTTTTGCTTTAGTCACCAGCGGTTTTTGACCGGTAATCAAACTCAACTGACTAGCTGCTTTCTCGATAATACCACGATTTACCACTGCATCGTTTAGCCCCATGTTTACCACAATTTTTAACAGTCGAGGCACTGCCAACTTATTTTTATAACCAAACTCTTGCTGCAATTTGGGTACAATTTCTGCTTGGTAAAATTTTTGTAAACTGTTCATAAATTTACTTAATAATCTGTTTACATTTTTTGCAAATGCGTTTTTTATTGCCTTTGGCATCAAGCTGATAACTAAGTCGTGTTTTTTCTTTACAATTTGGACAGACAAACATTACCTTGCATGCCGCCAAGGGCCGTTCTACCTCAACCACCCCGCCCTTAGGGAATGCCTCACTCTTTTTAACATGTTTCTTATATAAATTAACCCCCTTTACCAACAGCATTTTAGAAGCGGGGTAGACTCGTTCTACAATCCCTTCTCTACCCTTATCCTTGCCGCTGATAACTATAACTTTATCTTTTACTCTGATTTTCATCTCTCAAAAACTAAAAAATTAATAAAGTTCACTTGCTAAACTGGCTATTTTATTAAAGCCTAAAAACTTCACTTCGCGAGCTACCGGCCCAAAAATTCTTGTTCCCTTTGGCAGACTGGTGTCTCCATCCAAGATAACACAAGCATTGTCATCAAAACGAATATAGGAGCCGTCAGCTCTTCTAAATTCTTTTTTTGTTCGTATTATTACCGCTCTTACCACTTGGTGTGTTTTAACTTGTCCCATCGGATCAGCCTTCTTTACTACCACAGTTACAATATCACCAAGCGTTGCTCTGGTTTTATTACCCGCACCGGGTAAACCAATAAGCTGGGCTACTTTAGCCCCGGAGTTATCAGCAACGTTTAACATTGACCTAAGCTGTAACATTTTATTTCTCCAATTTACCAACTACTATGAAATGTTTGCGGGCTGATATCGGCCTTGTCTCTTTAATTTTAACCTTGTCTCCAACCGTAAGCTTAAACTTTCCGCTATCGGCTAAATATTTTTTATGTCTTTTCACCACCTTTTTATAGACGGGGTGTAAAAATGTTCTTTCCACTTTGACCGCTACGGTATTTTTCATTTTGTCAGAGACAATTATGCCTTCAAATATTTTTGCCATTTTTAGTCAGTTTTTGAACGATTAACCTCTATAGTTTTTAAAATTTGTTTTTCTTTTAAAACCGTCTTTATCCTTGCGATTAACTTTTTGTGAGAAAATAAAACATTTGTGTTTTTAATTTTGTTTAAAGATAAATCCAACTTATCTTTAGCCATACTTTTATAAGTTTCGCGCAATAAGCGCAACAGCTCGGCCACGCTTTTTTTTCGCAACTCAACAGTTTCAGGTACTTTTTTGTTAGACATGTTCTTTATCTACCATTTTTGTTGCAACTGGTAATTTGCTTGCTGTTTTTTTAAAAATTCTTTTTGCTTCCTCCGGTGTTACCCCATCAAGTTCAAGCAACATCGTCCCCGGTGCAACACTGCCTACATAGTGAGACACGTCGCCTTTTCCTCCACCCATCCCTACCTCTAGCGGCTTCTTTGTATAGGGCTTGTGGGGGAATATCCTCAACCAATAACGCCCGGTCTTTCTAGTTTCTCTAGCCAAAACAACTCTAACTGACTCTATTTGTCTATCGGTAATCCAACCTTTTTCTAAAGACTTTAGTCCGAACCGACCAAAATTTAAATCATTAGCTTTAGTTGCTATCCTCCTCCAAACTCCTCTAAATTCTTTTCTAAATTTTCTTCTTTTTGGCGCCAGCATATTTAGACACAAATCCAAACTTTTATTCCAACATAACCATTTCGAGTTAGGGCTGGTGTATTTGCATATTCTATATTTTCTTTAATTGATGAAAGGGGCACTGTCCCAAGCTGAAACTTCTCGGTTCTGGCAATGTTGGTGCCACGAATTCTTCCCGAATAGACAATCTTCACGCCTTTGCCGCCGCTTTCCATAACTCTTTTCATCACGCTGTGAGCTAGAGTTCGATGAGAAAAATTTTTCACAATGCGCTCTGAAATATACTCTCCAACATATTTGGCATTTAAAAATGGCTTCTTTACCTGTTCAACTTTGATTTCCAACTTATATTTCCCTTGTTCTTTGGGTGGAATTTTTAGAATTGCCAAAATTTTATTCTTTACTTCTTCTAAACCCTTACCGCCACGCCCAATAATCATTCCTGGACGGACGGCGTGTAAAATAATATTCATTCCGGACAAATTTCTCTCTATTTCAACCTGTGTTAATCCAGCGCTCTTTAACTGCTTAAACAAAAGCTCTCTGATTTTGATGTCTTGAATTATGGCTTGTCGATAAATATGCCGATCATTAAAAAACCACCGACTATTCCAAGTGTGCAAAACTCCCAATCTTAAACCGTTAGCATTAACCTTGTTTCCCATTATCTTGTTTATCAGTTAAAATAACTTCTAAATGACTTGTGCGCCTTGTATATCTATGCGCCATACCACGCCCCCCGGGCCTCCATCTTTTAAAACGCGGCCCCTCGTTAACAATAATATTTTTAACTACTGTTTCGCTTTGCTTGTTTTTTTCAAAAAGGCTCAAACAGCTCTTAAGAGCATCGGCGATAAATATTGCTCCTTTTTTGCCATCTGTTTCTAGTTTTTTTAACAAAAGTTCTGCTTTTTCCCCGATAATTAACAAATCGGACAATAACATCCGCAGTTTCTTTGGTGATATTCTCAAATATTTAATTCGAACTTTTTTTTCCATAAGTTTTATGTCTTTGAAACTATTCTCTTGGTGACTCTACCATGACCCTTAAAAGTACGGGTCAGGGCAAATTCCCCAAGTCTGTGTCCAACCATTGCTTCCGAAACATAAACTTCTATAAATTTTCTGCCGTTATGTACCAAAAATTTTTGTCCGACAAACTCAGGCGGAATTTGACTGCTTCTCGCCCAAGTTTTAATTGGCGTTTCATCTTTTTTCTCACGTTGACGCAAAACTTTTTTTAAAAGTTTTTGGTCAACATATGGCCCTTTTTTTAGCGATCTGGACATGTGTTAAATTAACTGCTATTTTTCTTCCTCCGCTGAACTATAAACTTGTTGGAAGCTTTATTCTTTTTCCTGGTTTTTTTGCCTCTGGCAGGTTTCCCCCAAGGAGTCTTCGGCTGCATTCCTTCACCCGAACGTCCCTCTCCGCCTCCATGCGGATGCGAATCAGGATGTTGTGCAGTCCCGCGTACTTTCGGTCGTCTTCCCAAATATCTTTTTCTACCAGCCTTGCCTAACTTTTGGTGTTTTTTGTTTTCGTTATCAAGCTGACCAATAGTCGCAAAACAATTAATGTTTACTTTACGAACCTCGCCAGAGGGCAACTTTACATGTGCATATAGCTTCTCTTTACCTATTATAACACCAGAACTGCCTGCACTACGAATTATCTGTCCGCCTTTACCTGGAGTAAGCTCAACATTGTGAATAGCTACTCCAATAGGAATATTCTTCAGGGGCATAGCACATCCTGGTTTAATTGGAGTGTTGTCTCCCGCCTCAACCTCATCGCCAACCTTCAAACCCAACGGATGCAAAATATAACGCAACTCGCCGTCTTCATACTTTAGCAAAGAAATATTTACTGATCGGTTTGGGTCGTATTCAATAGATTGAACTTTTGCTTTTATATTTCTTTTATCTCTCCTCCAGTCAATAAGACGAAAATAGCGTTTATGTCTTCCTCCCCGACTTCTGATTGAAATCTTACCACTTGAATCTCTTCCCGAACTACTGGGTAAAATTTTCTTTAGCCTGTTGATACTGGTAATCACTGTTTGCATATATTTAAAATTATTGTACTTTTATATCTTGAATTTCCCCGCTTTTTAAAGTTACATAGGCTTTTTTAATATTGGGAAACTGTTTTAATATTCTTTTGCGGCCAACTGGTTTTTTCTTCCCCTTCTTAACAACCATTCTTACTTCTGCTACTTTAACTTTATAAATCTCTTCAACCGCTTGTTTTACTTTGGCTTTATTTGCAGACAAAGAAACTTGAAACACATAAACGCTGGGCTTGCTTAAAGACTTTTCAGTAAGCAGTGGTTTTAATAAAACTAATTTACTCATTTTTTACTCCGATAAATCTTTTTTTCAGCTCATCAAGAGCTGAAAGTGTAAAAATAACTAGTCGGCTTTTTAAAACCAAATAGGCATTAAGATTACAAACCTCTGCAACAGTTAAGCCATCTATGTTTTGAAAATATTTTTTATTGCTGATTTTATTAGCTAGTACCAAAAGCACACCTTTCAATTTGTGTTCTTTTAGATTTTTTTTAAATAAATCCAGTGCCGTCTTTGTTTTGTTAATCGGCTCAATTAGCTTGTCAGCAAATAAAATAATTTGTTTGTTTTTTAGTTTCTCGCTTAATGCAACAAATAGTGCCTTGCGACGCATTTTTTTGTTAATTTTGAGTACTTTGCGTATATTCAATGGGCCGTGAGCTATGCCTCCACCAACAAATATTGGGGCCTTGATATCACCGTGGCGTGCACGACCTGTTCCTTTTTGTCTATATATTTTTCTTGTCGAACCCTCAACTTCTGATCTGCCTTTAGTTTTAGAAGTCGGCTTAAAAAGACCTGCTAAATACACTCGTACATATTGTGCAAGAAGCGCAGGAGAACTATTTACAGCAAAAATCTCTTTTGGTAACTCTAAACTCTCATCAACCTTACCACTGCCCAAAACCGGTAATCTCAAATCTTTTCTTGCCATTAGTTAATCTGCTTCTTAACTAATAATATGCTGCCTCTGCCGCCTGGGACCAAGCCTTGCAGCGCAAAACTATCAGCCGTTACCTCAACCACTTTTAAACCTTTTACAGTTACTCTTTCTCCTCCCATTCTGCCGGCCATTCTCTTTCCTTTAATCACTCTTCCCGGAGTAGTTCCTGCCCCAATCGATCCCGGAGCACGCTGACGGTCAGATTGTCCATGAGTTTTTGGCCCACCAGAAAATTTATGCCGTTTGACCACTCCTTGGAAACCTTTACCTTTAGAAATTCCGCTTACCTCCACAATGTCTCCAGCTGTAAACATATCTTTGGGTAAAATTTGTGAGCCAAGAAAGAAAATTTTGTCATTTAGTTTTATTCCGGTTTTTTCTCCGTCTTTGACAAGCTCTAGCCGGCCATATTTTTCTGTCAATCTTACCTCTTTAAAAAAACTAAGCGGGGTTTTTATTCCCGCTTGTTTTGTTTTCCCTATGACAGCTTTGTTAATATTTTTAGGGCTTTTGTCGGTTTTAAAACCAAGTTGGACTGCCCAGTAACCATCTTTTTCCGGAGTCTTAAGAGCAGTAATATAACACTCTGGTGTTTCACACACGGTTATTACTCGCCTCTGTCGAGCTTCATCAAACCATTGTTCCTGATCGGTTTTTTTTCCTATTATAAAACTCATTTTATTCAATAAAAAAAAGACCCAGATTGGGTCTTTTTAATTACCAATCTGCTACAACCGCAAATTAATTTGCTTGTCTAGCACGGTAAATTAATTGCATGCTTACAGTCTTCGAGTATACTACATTTTAATCGCTACGTCAATTCCCGACGGAATATCCAAGTGTGTTAGAGCATCTATCGTCTGCAAGGTTGGATTAATTATATCAATCAGACGCTTGTGTTCTTTTATCTCAAAATGCTCTCTTGAGTTCTTGTCAATAAACGGCGAGCGGTTTACCACAATTAGAGTTCTTTTAGTTGGTAACGGCACAGGACCAACTACCGCCCCTCCTGTTTTTACCGCGGTTTGTACTATTTTTTCACATGTGTCCTCTAACACCTTGTGATCGTATGCTTTTAAACGAACTCTAATCTTTCCTGTCGGCATCGCTGTCAAAATTTATAATTTTTCCTTAGTTACTCTCTTAGTCTAAAATCTTAGTTACCACTCCTGCGCCAACTGTTTTGCCTCCCTCACGAATAGCAAATCTCAATCCTTGTTCTACTGCAACCGGATAAATAAGTTCTGCTGTTATTGCCACATCGTCTCCGGGAGAAACCATTTCCACTCCGCTTGGCAGCTTAACCTCTCCGGTAACATCTGCAGTTCTAATGAAAAACTGCGGTCGATATCCGTTGAAAAACGGAGTGTGTCTTCCTCCTTCTTCTTTGGTTAAAACATAAAGTTGTGCCTCAAATTTTTTATGAGGATTAACCGATCCCGGCTGGGCAATAACCTGACCTCTTTCAATATCTTTCTTTTCAATACCGCGAAGCAGCAAGCCAACGTTGTCTCCGGCAATCGTCTCCTGCATGCTTTTTCTAAACATTTCAATGCCGGTGATAACCGTTTTTTTAGTTGGCTTTATACCAACCAGCTCTACTTCTGCATTTACGCCGATTTTGCCTCTTTCAACTCTTCCGGTCGCCACCGTTCCTCTACCTTTAATTGAGAAAATGTCTTCAACCGACATTAAAAATGGCTTTTCAGTATCGCGAACCGGTTCAGGAATATATTCGTCAACCGCTTTCATCAACTCTTCAATAGCTTTCTCCGCTTCTGCATCACCCTGTACTGCTTTCAAAGCAGATCCTTTGATAATTGGGATTTGGTCACCTGGAAATTCATACTTTTTAAGAAGATCGCGCACTTCCATCTCTACCAGTTCCAATAGCTCCGGATCTTGTACCATGTCAACTTTGTTCAAAAATACAACAATTGCCGGTACGTTAACCTGACGAGCCAAAAGAATATGTTCTCTGGTTTGGGGCATTGGCCCGTCTGGAGCAGACACTACTAGAATTGCTCCATCCATTTGCGCCGCTCCGGTAATCATGTTTTTAACATAATCTGCGTGTCCCGGACAATCAATGTGAGCATAGTGTCTTTTCTCGGTCTCATATTCACAGTGATGAACATTAATAGTCACCCCTCTTTCTCTTTCTTCAGGGGCTTTGTCTATCTGTTCATAAGTCAGAGCCTGCGCCATGCCTTTTTTGGCCAGAACATGAGTAATTGCAGCCGTCAAGGTACTTTTACCATGGTCTACGTGACCAATTGTACCGACATTAACATGAGGTTTGGTTCGCTCAAATACTCCAGTTGCCATAGTTAAACAAAAAAACTTTTAAATCAAAAAAACAATGAACGCGTAAAAGCGTAGAGGCATTATACAAACGCTCTCTTTTTTTTGCAAGAGCATTTGCTTTACTCTTGCGGCTTTTCTTCTAGTTTGCGAATATAATCTCCGGATACCCAACCTCTTTCTCCCTCTTTATATTCTATTTCATACCAACCTTCTTCTTGCGAAAAATATCTATAAGTCTCCCCCGGGTTTACTTTGGCCGCCTCGCTCGCCTCTAAACTTGGAGAGACGCGAACTCTCAACCAACCGGTTGGCGTATCTAAAATTTCTAAAAATGTCTCACTCTCTTGTTTTTCTTCTTTACTCTTTTTTTCAGCAGCTTTTTTAGCCTTATACTCCTCATCAATTGCCAGCTTAAAATCTGCCAATAGTTTATAGCCGGCAACAACATTCACTTTAATAGAACGCGGCACTAGCCCCTCGCCCCGCAGACCAAGCTCGTGCTCTCCCGGATTAACATTGTCCATAAACAGCGGAGCTACACCCCTGTCTTCTCCGTCCAGCGAAACAAAGACACCAGATGGTTGGCTATTAACCAATATTTGTCCGTAATTACCTCCTCTGCTACTTTTTTCCAAAGTTAAAATTTCTCCTGATGAAGTTAAATCACTTGCTGTAAGCTCTCTGTTAACATAAGTTGTGATGTCTTTAAAAACACGAATTTTAGTTGTAAAAGAAATAACGCTAATCTCTGCCGACTCTGGCACCAACTTTATTGTATAAACACCTTCTTTCAGACTGATTTGCAAAGGCGTCTGGCCCAACAAATTATTGTCCAAGAATACATTTGTAGTTGGTGTGCTTTCTATTCTTAGCGTTCCGGACTTATTTAGCACTTTGGCTAAAAACTTGTCCGGAGCAAACATCTGCATTACCGCAAACCCGATTAAAAACAAAACAACCGCTAAAATAACTATTTTGAGTTTAGCTTTCATACTCTTTTATTCTATTATATAGCTGTTTGACAAAATAAAAACTCCAAACAATCATCGCGCTAAAAACAAAAAACAACAGCAGCAAGGCAAATATTTTCTTCTCGGAACTGGCAACCAGTGCAAATAAACCAATAATAAAAGATACCAACCAGTAAAAGACCGCAATTCTGGCTCTCCCCCATCCCATATCTAACAAAAGGTGATGAAAGTGTCCTCTGTCTGCCTTAAACGGAGACTTTTTTGAAAATATTCGCCGCGCCAAAACTAAAACCGCATCGGTAAACGGAAGCGCAATCACCAACATTAGTGTTCCAAGTTTTCCCCAAGAAAGAATTGATAACACCGCCAGCATATAGCCGGCTAAAGACCCTGCGCCATAGCCGGGTAAAATTTTTTGCGGATAGAAGTTCCATGGCAAAAATCCTAAAAAAGAAAAAGCTGTGGCAAAACTCAAAATAGTTACGGTTTCTTTGGAAATATCGTGTCGGGAGAAACGCAAAGACAACAGGCCCAAAAAAAGCGCCGCTACAAAAACAAAACCGGGAAGCTGTCCATCAACTCCCTTGCTCCAGTTAATCATATTCATACACCAAACTATCCACAACACAGCAGCTATGTCGGCAAAAACCAGAATTTGAAACTCTTGTCCGGCAAAACTCAAAGGCACAACCAGCTTGTCTAACCTAATTACCGAATCAAATGGGTTAGTAATAAAAGGGATGCCAATCCCGCCAACAACCGCTAATCCGGCAACCATAATGTTTAAAACAAAACGCAAGTAGGCAGACATATCATATTTATCATCCAGAAGACCAATTATCGTCGTAAATAGCGCTCCTAAAAATATAAACAGTACAATTTTATTTCCGGTTATAAATGTAGCAAGAGGCAGAAATATACCTAAAAAAAGCGGCAACCCCCCTCCTCTTGGCAATACTCCCCTATGAGTATGGGCGGGGTGTTTGCGAACTTTGTGATCGGTAACAATACCAAACCTGTAAGCAAGCCTTATGATTAAAGGAGTAGTTAAAAAGGCAACCGCGAAACTGGCTATGCTTGCAAAAATCAACATTATATTTATATCTATGTTCACACCACCAGTAATATTATTTTTAAAAAGATAAAATAAGAAAATGCCGCCGCCGCTACCAGAAAATTTTTAATCAAATCCAGCATGGTTTGATTTTTGAGCGCAAGAGTATATAACCATTTTTCAGCAAGCAAAAACAGAAAATAAACAACAACCGGAATAATCAGTAACTCATATTTTCCAGCCAGTCTGTCCTCTTTTAATGCTTGAGAATAATATAGTGGAACCTCTTGGGGCAGCCAAAACCAAAAAACAAGGTAGGTCAGCACAAACAACGCCAACCAACTATTTTTATCATAAACTCTGGAAAGCAATTTATTGTTTTTGTCGTTCATATTTTGCGAGTTACCTTATAATCTATTTTTCTGCCAAAAAGCAATCTGGTAGCGGATTCTAATGCCGGAAAGGAAGACAAAAGAGCAGATAGAACCGGAGACAGAACCGGAAACAGAATCCATTGCATTAACAAAAGCGGCACTTTTTTTGCCTCGGATTTCTTAAGTAATTTATGTTTTGCTAGATAATCTAAATAACCTATCGCCAAAACAAAGAGGGTGGTTAGAGTTAAAATTCCCCCAGCAATCTGCGGTAATAAGTACCCCAAAACAGTTCTTTTGAAGTTGGGGTTGATTAAAATCGGCAGAGTTGCACCTAAAGTTAACAAAAAAAATGAGGTTGGCCAAAGCATATGGGTTTCCAAAAGCCCCAATAAACGAAACAAGCGCTCAAAAAAAGGAATGTGATGGGCAGATAAGCTTTGCTTAAAAGCATAAGGAATATCGGAAACTCCCCAGGCCCAACGCTTTTCCTGCTCATAACGAGTTCTAAAAGTATCAATAAAACCTCTTCCTCTAACTCCGTCTCTTGTTGTTATTAAATATATTGGCTTGGTCTGAACTTTAGAGCCGAATTTAAAAAATGCTTGTAAAAAAATATGCCAGTCTTCCGGAATAATATTAACATCCCAATAACCAACTTCCTCCAACAACCACAAACTCATACTATAGGTAGAAATTTGAATTAAGTTGTACTTTTCTGATAAAAAAGCTAAGCGGACAATTGAAGAAATGGTAGTTTGAATTCTGATAAAAAAGTTGAGCTTCCAATAGTTGTTGTACAGCAGAACCGGCGCCCAATAAAACCGATATTTACCCTCGCTGTCTTGAAGATAAAGAGCAGTTAAATAAGCACAGTAATTTTTATCCAAAATACTGTCCGCATCACAGGAGGTAACCAAAATATTTTTTGCATCAAATCCCAACTCTTTAGCTTTTTTAGAAATAAACCGTGCCGCAGAGGCTTCGTTACTGGCTTTGCCTTTTACCTCTCCAGTTGTTAATTTATGAAAATTTACATAAAAACCGCCAAAGCTTTTGGCAAAACGCTTAGTTAGTTCTCGTCCCCGCTTTTTGGCTATTGCACCTTCTGCCTCTTCCATAGCCAACACTACATAAATATTTTTTGCCGGATAGTTTTGTTTTGCCAGCGCTTGAATTGTTTTGCCGAGCTTAGCTGCTGTTTCTCGAAAATTGCTGATAATAATAAAGTGCTTGATTTTGGCAAAATCTTTATTGGCTTTTGCCGCTTTTAGCCAATCAATTTTCTTGGCTTTATTGATATTCATATAAGACAGCGTAGCCATTGTTACTGTCTTTAAGGTTTTGTAGAAAAAATAAACATCAAAAACGATAACAAAATAGGCAACAATCGCAGGATGAAATGGCGATAACCAAACAGGCATAGTTATAGTCAACCAGGTTAAAAGAGGTATTAAAATTTCAAAAAACCTTTGTGTTAGCCTGTCATCTTTGTCCATTGGGGAATATTTTAACACGCTTTATCTTTGAATACGAAAGAAAAACTCCAAAAGCATAATTACCAACAGACCGTATAAAACTAAATCCAAACCAATAACTTGCTGCCATAACAAATACAGTAAATATCCCAAAAAAAGGCCAATATACCAAACCAGTCTTCCTTGCAAAAAAATGTTTAAAAAAAGACTTACGGCAAAAGATAACAAAATAATAAATATCCAAACCGTAGTGCTGTTTTTGGGAGGGATAAAAAACAATAAAATCAAGATTGATAATAAAATCGGCAAAATAATTATTTTACTTAACGCTTTAGCATTCATTCCCTTGGCACCAGCTTAAACACACCGCCTATTTTCTTAATCGTTAAGTGGAATTTGCCCAAAATATATTTGGTCAACTCCGCCAACCAGCGCCAACCAGAAGTTATCGGCTTGTGCAACCCCTCCTCTAGCTTTTCTACTGAAAGCGGCAACTCTATTTTCCTGTTTTGTACAAAAATACTGGTCTCTTCTCCTGTTTCCACTCCTTGTTTTAAAAATTCTTCATCAATCTCCGGCTTCTCTGGAACAACTTCTACTCCGTGATTCATTAACTCTTTTTCGGGTTGAAGTTCGCTTTTTTCTTCAAGCTCAATCTCAACTTGACTATCTTTATTATCTTTATTCGGTAAAACCTCCTGCGGCTCATTTTCTTTGCCCACAGAAAAAGTTTTGAAGTCGTCTTTTAAGTTTAATAAAGTAAAATTTGCCTTCTGCATATCTTCAATTATAGTATAGACAAAAACAAAATCAGGATGTTACTGAATTGCGACGACGGCTTGTTTTAGCTTTTCCAAGGGTACTGCACCGGAAATTCGGACCGCTTTTTTAGTCTTGGTATTAAGCAAAAAACTAGTTGGAGTGCCGTTTACTCCAAAATCCAAACCCGACTGATAATGCTTTTCAACAATAGCTTTTGTGTCTTTGCTCTCATAACAACTGTTAAAAGTATACGCATCAACACCCACCTCACTTGCATATTGAGACAACAAAGACAAATCTAGACCATCATTGGAAGGAGTAATCTCGAAAATTTTGTCCACATATTGCCAAAATGCGTCTTTGCCGCCAAGCTTAGCTACACACTCTGTAGCAATAGCCTCATCTCTGGCTTTGCTGTGTAGCTGGTCCAAAGGAAAGTGGCGGTAAACCCATGCCGCATCTCTGCCATATTCCAAAAGAAATGAGCGCATTGTGTTGTGGAATTGTTTACAAAAGGGACACTCTAAATCAGAGTATTCGATCAGTACATATTTAGCTTTGGGGTTTCCTCTGATATGGTCATTTGCTTCAATTTTGGGATAGTTGTTTAAAAGCGGGAATTGCTCTTCTGTGGTGGCTGGGGTAGGAGTTGGAGTAGGGTTTTTTTTTGACAAAACATAGTCTTTGCCCAACAAAACGCCAACCAAAACTACCAAGATTACAACTAAAAATGTCAGTGTTTGGGTAGTTTTTTGCAAACCTAAAAGTTCTTGTTGAAGCTCGCTCTTCTTAGGCATATATGCAGCTCATAATAACAAAGCAAAATTTTTTGTCAACCGTTTACCAACAAATCTGCAAAGCTCAACAAATTTGTTTTTTGTTCAGAAAAAGAGAAAAAAGAATTTTATCTAACATCTGCTATTTATGAAAACGAGCCATCATGTTGTCCAAAAAAAGTTCAAATTATCAAAATATCAACGGAATGGTGATGGATTTACTGAAAAAGCAAGAAGAATAATTTATATTATCAATAAATTATGAATGAAAGTATTGAAAAATCTAAATTTGAAAAAAACCAAAAATATAGGCTCTAACTTCACTCATTAAAAAACTATGCCTTTTAGTTTCTGACTTTCGATGTTGACTCTAATAGTCAGTAATATCAACCTGATAACAATCCAAGCCCAATTCTCTCCACATTTCAACAACAGAATTGCGGTCATCTAAAACAAAATCTATTTTATAAAATGGTTTTACACACCTTTCATAAATTTCTTTTTTTACTACTAAATCTGGTCTATCGTCTTTATTGTCTCTCATATACAAAAATGAATATTTTATTTTGTTTTTCTTAAGCCATCTTTTTGTTTGTTCTTGGCACGATTTTGGTCTTCCACTGATAATAATAACATCATTTTTATAATTACGAATTATAACAGCCACTCCCTCTCTTAACAAATCTTTTTCAACTTTATCAAATTCGTGCCATTGTCTAACATCTTCAAAAATTGCTAATGTGCCGTCTAAATCTACTATAATTGCGTGTTTTATAGACCTTTTTTTCATAGGCTTTTTAAAACTTCTAATTTATTTCTATAAAATTCTTCTAACTCAAAACCATCAACCAAAGACAAAAACTCAATGCATTTCATCTTTAAGAAAGCGTTAATATTTTTTCTTAACGGTGTGCGACCATATCCTTCCCAAAACTCTTGCTCCCCTCCGTGTTCTCTAAAAATCCACAAGTCAACTATAGCAAAATCCTCATAAGGAGAGCCAATTCCTGAAAGTTCCCAATCTAAAACTTTTAAGCCGTCTGCTGACTGTATAACATTCCCAAGCCAAAAATCACGATGAACTCTCGTTGTTCCAAAGGTCTATAATTCTTGCCAATCAATAGATATATCTGGGTTTATTTCATAGTAATCTAAAATAGTTTTTGCTCTTTCAAGAGACATTGCGTATCGTCTTTCAATTTGAGACCTTGTTATACTAAACTGCCTACAAACAGGTCTGTGAATTAGTGCAAGTAAAGCCCCGTATTCTCTAAAATTTTTAACAGGTTCTTCTTCTTGAATTGTCCCAAAAATTAGCTCCTCTTGGATGGTTAGACCGCTAACTCCTAATATGGCAGGTGTAATACCCTGCATAGCTCTTAATGCATGAACCTCTCTTTTCATTCTTTGCTCTGCTGGCACACCCAACAAGTGGTCATTTTGAGATGAAGGCATCTCCTTTCGGAGGGAAAGCGCAAGGGCGCTTTGGGTTAGGAACCCAATTATAATTGTAGCTTTTTAATTTTATTTTTTCAATAGTCAAATTCTTTCAATAAATACAAAATTAATTCGGATAATGGCATTTTTTGTATTTTTTTCCGCTTCCACACCAGCAAGGATCGTTTCTGCCAAGCTTCTTTTTTTTAATAATACTTTCAGGTGATTTTTTGTCTTGTTTCTGATTTTGTGCACCGGTAGTCGCCTGATGTAGTACATCTTGTTGGGGTTGGATTTCTAAATGCAAAAGCCGTCTGAAAAAGTCGGTGCGAATACCCTGAAGCATTGCATTAAAATATTTAAACGACTCTTTTTTATACTCAACCAACGGGTCAAGTTGAGCATATCCTCTAAGATTTATCCCCTCACGCAATTCATCAATACTGGTTAAATGCTCGGTCCAATAGTGATCAATAGTTGACAGAAAAAGAATTTTCACTCCTTCCTTAAAAAGTTCTTCACCAAATCGCTGTTGTTTTTTGTCAATAAGCATAAATACATTCTCTTTTAACTTCAAAATTGCCTCCTCTCCCGGCATTTGCAAAAGAGCTTGTCTGTCTGCATCTGAAATTACAAATATACCTTCTAAAAACTTAATAATCTCTTCCCGCTCCTCTGTCCCGCCAAAACGAAGCGGAGTTAAGTATTCATCTAAAAGTTTATCTATGTGTTTGTGTAAAAAGTCTGTGAAGTTGCTTCCTCCGCTTTCGGCTATTTCAATTATTTTTTGCCGCTCTTTATAAATTATTTCACGCTGTTTGTTTAACACATCATCAAAATCTAACAAGTGCTTGCGAACATCAAAATTAAATCCTTCAACTTTAACTTGCGCTTGTTCGATTGCTTTTGAGACAACTGGGTGTTCTATCGGCTGGTTTTCCGGAAAGTTAAAGAAAGTCATTAGTTTGCTTATTTTTTCTCCGCCGAAAATACGCAGCATATCATCTTCTAAAGAAATGAAAAATCTGGTTTCTCCCGGATCTCCTTGGCGACCTGAACGCCCACGCAACTGGTTATCAATGCGCCTTGACTCATGTCGTTCGGTTCCAATAACATAGAGTCCGCCCAGTCTAACTACTTCCTGATGATTTTTCTGCCACAGTTGTTTTTGTCGCTCATAATCCTTTTTGTCAAAACCTTTGCGATATTTGCTTGGCGGATCTCCACCCAAAACTATATCCACGCCTCGCCCGGCCATATTGGTTGCGATAGTAACAGCACCCTTTTTTCCGGCTTGAGCAATTATCTGCGCTTCTTTTTCGTGATTTTTGGCGTTCAAAAGTTCATGCTTTATTCCTTTTTTCTTTAACAGCCTAGATAATATTTCGTTCTTTTCAATGCTGGTTGTGCCAACTAAAATTGGCCGCCCCAACTTATTTTTTTCAGCTATCTCCTCAACTAGCGCGGTAAATTTGCCCCGCTGGCTTTTGTAAATATAATCAGGATAATCTTTTCTC
>FWPV01005031.1_pt1 | contig 26950 bp, 24 predicted proteins | sample 2228371 | NCBI WGS metagenome assembly FWPV01 (sample SAMEA103939776, study PRJEB20133) | metagenome
GCATCACCCCAGGCCAACAAATGGTTAAGATTATTTACGATGAATTGACTCAATTTTTGGGTGGTGCAAGCGAGCCACTTCGCTTTGGCAGATCGCCCTCACCTATTTTAATAGTGGGTTTAAATGGGGTTGGCAAGACAACTACCACAGCAAAACTGGCTTTACACCTGCGTAAAAAGGGTCGTAAACCACTAATGGTAGCGGGTGATGTGAGAAGGCCTGCCGCGGCAGAACAATTGGAAATTTTGGGCAAGCAGTTAGGTATCCCTGTAATCACCGGACGCACCAATCCCATAAAAATATACGAGGACGGGCTAAAATATGCTATCAGAGAAGGTTTGGATTGCATTTTAGTAGATACCGCTGGCCGTCAGCATATTGATAATGAACTTATGCAAGAATTGACCGAATTACAGGTTGCGGTAAAACCACCCGAAACTTTATTAGTAGTTGATGGGATGACCGGTCAAGATGCGGTCAGGTCAGCTCAATCCTTCTCTTCGCACCTTGAAATAACTGGGTTGATTCTAACTAAATTGGATGGTGATGCTCGGGGAGGTGCAGCATTAAGTGTAAGATATATAACCGGCAAACCTATTAAATTCATCGGGGTTGGGGAAAAAATCGGGGACTTTGAAATATTTCACCCCGAGCGATTAGCCGGTAGGATACTCGGAATGGGCGACATTATAAGTTTAGTTGAAAAAGCCCAATCTGTCGTTGACGCTGAAGCCACTGAAAAATTAGCGCAAAAACTTAGAAAACATGAACTTACACTTGAAGACTTTAAAGAGCAACTCATCCAATTAAAAAAGATGGGACCTTTAGATTCGTTGTTGGCGATGATTCCGGGGATGAAAAATGCGGTAAAAGGCATTAAGGTGGAAGAAAAAGAGATGAAAGCGGTGATGGCGATCATAGATTCTATGACCCCACAGGAGCGGCGAAACCCCAGAATTATTGATGGTAGCCGCCGTAAACGCATCGCTAAGGGAAGTGGAACTAGTGTGCAACAGGTAAATAGATTGTTAAATCAGTTTGAACAAATGCAAAAAATGATGAAACATTTTGGCAAACATAGTAGTATGCCTATTGGATTCCCTCGTAAACCTTTTTAATGAAAATGATTCACAATCTATGGATACATAGAACAATCGCTTTTATAAATTCATTAATTCTTATTTTAATAATAAATGGATTTATAGGAGCACCTTTGTGGTCCTTTTTAATAGGTTTACTCGCTTTAGCAATAATGCTTTGGGAAATCCAGCATCCCTTTATAATTCTTAATAAATTTGGCTTTGATAAGAAAGATATATCCATAGTGAGAATCGTTTCTTTATCAATATTTTTCTTTATACAATGTGCCATATTAGCATGGCTAATAGTAAGTTAAATCTAATTAAAGATTTCGCTTTTTAGGAGCAAAATTTGTCCGTAAGACTAAGATTAACTCGTTTAGGGCGCAAGAAGCGCCCATATTACCGAATCGTGGCTATCGATAGTCGTAAGAAACGCGACGGTGCCTTTATTGAACGGATTGGTTATTACCATCCATTGGAAAATCCCCCTGGGGTATTCATCGATGGAGAAAAAGCGCTCAAATGGCTACGAACCGGTGCAAAACCCAGTGAAACAGTGTTAAACTTACTGAAACGCGAAGGTATCTGGTTCCGTTTTAGGTTAGAAAAACGCGGCCTACCGGAACATCAAATAAATGAGATGATGCAGGAATGGTTCAAGACTCATAATAAAATGATGCCGACTGCACCGATAACGGAACCTACGACAACACCAGAGCAACCTCCTTCAACAGAAACCCAACCTGCTGAAGAGGTGCCCGCTGAAAATCCTGATGCGATCATAAACCAAATGTCTATCTCTAACAATATATAAAGATAGAAAAGGATTATAGTATCAACAGGGTTTATCAGATGAAATCGCAGGATTTAGCCAAACTCAGGCGATTATGTAAATCCGTCCCTATGCCCGAAGAACCGGTCGTCGTGGGACATATCGCAAGGGCAATTGGGGTGAAAGGTGAGGTTAAAGCAATAATTGAAGCGGATGATAAGAATCGCTTAAATAACCTTAAGAAAATAATAATTAATATAGAAAGTGAGTGTTTCGAATTAATCCCTAAAACCATAAAACCACGCAGTAATTATATTCAAATAAACTTTTTGGGTATTGATTCACCAGAAAACGCCTCACTTTTATCAGGGGCTGAAATTATAATTCCTAAAGCCGAGCGACCTTCTCTTAACGACTATGAATTTTATGTGGATGATTTAATTGGTTGTATGGCTGAAACCGAAGATGGTGAAGAAATCGGGACTCTAATAGAAGTTTGGCACCAACCCCACTATGATTTATGGGTAATCGACGGAGCAAATGGCGATATATTGATTCCTGCGGTTAAAGATTTTATATCCAAAGTGGACTTAATTAAACATAAGATAATAATAAAATACATAGAAGGTTTGTGGGACTGATATTGGTTATTGAGATTTTGACACTATTTCCTGCGATAATTGAAGGATTTCTCAGTTCGAGCATAATTCGCCGGGCTCAAGATTCGGGCATACTTGATATTAAGATCCACAACCTCCGCTCTTTTACATTCAATAAGCATCAACAGGCGGATGATTACATCTTCGGTGGCGGTGCAGGGATGCTATTAAAACCTGAACCTTTCTTCAGAGCAATGAAAACTATACTAGAAAAGAGTGAACATCGCCCGATTGTTATAATACCAACCGCTAATGGTATCCCTTTTAAGCAATCGCACGCTGAAGCCTTATCAAGCGAAAAGCATCTGATATTCCTATGCGGACATTATAAAGGGATAGACCAGAGGGTTATTGAGCGATATGCTGATTTAGAGTTTTCTATTGGGGACTATGTGATAACCGGTGGAGAATTAGCAACTTCGGTTATAATTGATGCAACCATAAGATTTATCCCCGGTGTATTGGGCGATTTCGATAGCGCGCGCGGGGATAGTTTTCAAGGAAATAGGCTCGGGGCACCAAACTACACCAGACCCGAAGATTTTGAAGGAATGAAAGTCCCTGAAGTTCTACTGTCAGGTAATCATCAGAATATATATCTTTGGCAAACAGCACTGGAAAAAATCTATACAAGACTTAGAAGACCGGACTTATTAATGGAAATTAATAACTTTAACTAATATTTTATATACTAATAAATCTGTAAAAAATAATAACTTAAATCAAAACTAAACTTAAATTAATAATAGATAAAATGGCTGAAAATTTTCTATACGCTAAAAAGCGCGAAGACTTTGGAAAAGGTGCTGCGCGAAAACTGCGCGCCAAGGGTTTCATCCCGGGCATTTACTATATGCAAAATGAAGTCAATATACCTTTTTATATATCACAGGTAGCGCTTAATCGCTTCTTAAGACACCACCATGCGGTGATTAATTTAGTCATTGATGAACAGCAACCTCGAGAGTGTGTGATGCGGGAGATTCAGCGTCACCCCGTGAGCGACGAAATTATCCACATAGACTTGCAAGGCATCAGGGCTGGTGAGCGCGTTTCACTCACCATTCCGATTAAACTCGTCGGCACACCAATTGGGGCGAAAGAAGGTGGAATACTGGAGCGGGGTATTGTGGAAGTTAGTATTGATTGCCAACCCAAAGATATTCCTGAATATATTGAAGTCGATGTTTCAAATTTAAGTATAGGACATTCTATCCATATTTCCGATTTACACTATCCCCAGTTTAAATTTCACCATGACCCTCACACCGTAGTAGCCCATATAGCCACACCCACTTTAATAAAAGAGGCTCATATTGCCCCTCCGACTGAAGCCGCACCTACGGAAGGTGAATCTAAAGATGAAGGTAAAACTGTGGAGAATAAGTAGCCTCCTGTTAAGTTAGAAATGCCGGATGAATTGCGATTAATAGTCGGACTCGGTAATCCTGGTGAACAATATGAAAACACTTGGCACAATTTAGGTTGGACCGCTGTTAAAACCTTAGCCCAACGGCGAAACCTTAAATTCAAGCCGGGAAAAGCCTCTTTTTTATATGCGGAAAGTGGAAATTTGGCGTTGATGTTGCCTACTTGCTATATGAACCGTTCAGGAGAACCCGTTTCTTGGTGGCTAAACTATTATAAAATTTTGTCATCCCAAATCTTGGTGATATCCGACGACCACGACTTACCACTCGGAAGATTGCGCTTAAGACGGGAGGGCTCTTCTGGTGGGCATAGAGGTTTAGAGGATATAATTGAAAAGATTGGTTCAAAACAATTTCCACGCTTAAGAATAGGTATTAACCGAAATTACGAAATTAATGATTTAGCGGAATATGTATTATCCCCCATACCTAAATCACTCAAAGAGAGGATCTTAAGGATCGTCAACACAGCGGTGGATGCCTTAGAAACTATTGAAAAACAAGGTTTTGATATAGCAATGAATATATATAACCAAATATTTATTGAATAATATTTTTATAGTAAATACAAAACATTAGAATCAATTAATTAATGAATATCTACTTATTAATAGCAATTTTAGGCGGTTTATCCGCACTTATATTTGCTTATTTTAAATCTTATTGGATAAAAAAGCGCGATGCTGGCGACAGTCGGATGCAAGAAATTGCGGGCTATATTCGCACTGGCGCAATGGCATTTTTAGGCAGAGAATATAAGGTTTTAGTGATATTTGTGGTAATTATAGCGGTGGTTTTAGGGATTGCGAATACCCTTGCTGGGGTATCAAGCGCTTTAGTATCACTATCATTTATAATAGGTGCTGCTTGTTCGGCAACAGCGGGATATGTGGGTATGAAAGTCGCTACGATGGCTAATGTGCGCACCACTCAAGCGGCGCGAACCAGCCTACCCCAAGCGTTATCTATTGCCTTCTCTGGTGGCTCTGTGATGGGTATGGTGGTAGTGGGTTTAGGGGTCACCGGTTTGGTTTTATTATTCTTCTTTTATACCGTTATATTAAAAATCCCATTTTCTGGCGAAGAAGCCTTGACAAATTTGCTTTCAACAATAACCGGTTATTCACTTGGGGCTTCGTCGATTGCCTTGTTCGCCAGAGTTGGGGGTGGTATCTACACCAAAGCCGCTGATGTGGGGGCTGACTTAGTCGGCAAAATAGAAGCCGGTATTCCCGAAGATGACCCTCGTAATCCTGCAGTCATAGCGGATAATGTCGGCGACAATGTAGGCGATGTAGCCGGTATGGGTGCGGATTTGTTCGAATCCTATGTAGGCGCCATAATCAGTTCAATGGTTTTAGGGGCTTATTATGGGATTAATTTAGTTATCCTTCCCCTAATGATTGCCACGATGGGCATTTTAGCATCCATAATAGGCACATTCGGGGTGCGAATGAAAGAGAGCAAGGATAGCAATCCCCAAGTGGCTCTTAATTTAGGTTCTTTTGGAGCAGTTGTGCTGATGATAATATTCGCTTATCCGTTAATAAGATTTTTTATCCCTGATGTAATAACATATACATCCAATCCCACTGGAACTTTACTTGAAAATATTACCGGATTGGGCATTTATGGTGCGCTTATAATTGGCCTTTTAGCAGGTGTGGCAATAGGTTTACTATCAGAATATTACACTTCCGAATGGCGTTCGCCCACCCGAAAATTAGCCGCTCAAGCCCAAACTGGTCCGGCTACATTTTTAATTGGTGGTTTAGGTTTAGGGATGGCTTCCACTGCTATACCAATTCTCGTTCTGGCGAGCGCGACCGTATTGGCGTACCATTTAGGCGGGCTATATGGCGTTGCTATCGCAGGTTTAGGTATGCTATCAACCACGGGGATTCAATTAGCCGTTGATGCCTATGGACCAATTGCCGACAACTCGGGGGGCATCGCAGAGATGTCCCATTTACCCAAAGAAGTTCGCGGTCGAACCGATAAACTTGACGCAGTAGGCAATACCACTGCGGCAATCGGAAAAGGTTTCGCTATAGGTTCAGCGGCTCTTACAGCATTAGCGCTATTCTCTGCGTTCCAAGCCACCGCTGGTGTTGAATCTATTGATGTTTCCAAACCTTCAGTAATTGCTGGACTATTTGTAGGAGCTATGTTACCGTTCCTATTTGCCTCTATGGCGATGAAGGCGGTCGGTAATGCCGCGTTTGATATGGTCGAGGAAGTTAGAAGGCAATTTAAAGAAATTCCAGGACTTCTTGAAGGCACCGGCAAGGCAGATTATGCTCGTTGTGTATCGATTTCCACCTTAGCCGCCATTAAAAGGATGATTATTCCCGGTTCGCTGGCTATAATTGCCCCAATCGCATTTGGAATTGCAGATAAATATGCTTTAGGTGGTTTTTTGGCAGGTGCTACCGCAACCGGGGTTTTAATGGCTATTTTTATGGCGAATGCTGGCGCTGCTTGGGATAATGCCAAGAAGTTTATTGAAGAGGGAAATTTTGGAGGAAAGGGTTCGGAAGCTCATAAAGCAGCGGTAACTGGTGATACCGTTGGCGATTTATTGAATGTGGTGCTTTTGGGGGAAAAGGTTCAAATACGCATAAAGCCTCGGTGGTCGGGGATACAGTCGGTGACCCATTTAAAGATACTGCGGGTCCATCAATGAATATTTTAATAAAATTAATGAGTGTAGTCGCTTTAGTTATTGCACCTTTAATAAAATAAATTTATATTATAGTTTTAATTAACATTACATTTAACTCCTCCTCTCACTTCTAAATAGGGAGAGGCTATATAAGTCCATAGGAGAATAATGCAACACTATGAATTGATGTTCATCGCTGACCCCTCAACTGAAGAAGAGGGGCTAAGCGAATTACAACAAAAGATAGAAGGATTAATCACTGGACGAGAGGGTTCAGTGGTTTCCTACGAAAAAATTGGTAAAAAACGACTTGCTTATGCTATCGCGAAGCGACAATATGGGATATATTTTCTGGTTAACTTCAAGGGTAATGGCAAGATAGTTCACGCCCTTGACTATTTTCTTCGCTTTAACCCTATCGTAATAAGGCATATAATAATTGCCTTTACCGAAAAACAACTGGCATTGCGCGAGCGCACCGCGGCTATTTTAGCCGAAGAAGCCGAAAGGATGCGCTTTGGTGGTAGGCCTGTTGTTAAAGATGAAGAAGAAACCGAGATACTCATTGAGGAAGCCGACATAACAGATCTTGAGGAAACGGCTGGAACCTTTGAAGAGGTCGAGGAGTTTGCATCAACTTCACAAGAACCGGAAAATACCTCCGCGATGCATATAGAAAACGAACTTCCAACCACCGATTCAGAGGAGGTTATTCCTGAATTGGATACCGAATCTGAATCACAACCGGATACAACCGGTAAGTCAAAAGATGATTAATAGTAACAAATTATGGAGTGAAAAATGGCTGACCTAAAAATGCCCGACATTAATAATGTATTAATAGTCGGAAATCTAATTAAAGACCCGGTGATTCGCCAAACTACAAATGGCACACCGGTGGCGAACTTTACCATAGCCTCAAACCGTAAGTTCAAGGACAACTTTGGACAATGGAAAGAGGATGTATGCTTTGTGGGAATTGTCGCCTGGTATAAACTCGCCGAATCTTGCGCTGAAAACTTGAAAAAAGGAAGTGCTGTATTAGTAGAAGGCGAGTTGCAAAGTCGCCAATGGCGAACCGATGACGGCAATTACCGCAGTGTGGTAGAAATAAAAGCCCGACGCATCCAATTTCTTAATAAACGCGAGATGGTGCTGACCGATATCGAAGCCGACAATTTTGAAAAAGAAGGGGAAGGCGTCCTATCAGAATTGCCCGAAGAACAACTGGGTGCACCTGAAAATGATGACCATCCCCCGTCTGAAGAAGAAGGAAACTTCGATTTCGGTTTCCGCGACTTAAAATTATAAGTAGATTAAAATATGCTTGTTACCCGCAAAAAAATATGCCGCTTTTGCGAAAACCGCATCTATTATATCGACTATAAGGATGATAGACTACTTCACAGATTTATAACTGAGGAAGGTAAGATAATCCCGCGTCGGATATCAGGTGCGTGTGCTCAGCATCAGCGTCAATTAGTCAAGGCGATAAAGCGCGCCCGACACATGGCTATCTTACCCTTCATTTTAGATATACCTCGATAGGGTAATTATATGCGCATCGTCCTAAAAACTGATGTGGAAAAACTCGGCAGAGCCGGCGATATAATAACCGTCAAAGACGGTTATGCTCGGAATTATCTAATTCCTGCGGGAATGGCGATGATAGCGAACGAACGCAACCTGCGCGCTTTAGAAACCCAACGAAAACAAGCCGAAGCCAAAGCCCTACGAGAAATGAAAACCAATTGGGCTATTGCCCAGCGGATTTCAAAAGTCGTTTTGGTGGCAAAGGTGCAAGTGGGCGAAGAAGACCGTATGTTCGGCGCAGTTACCGCAGCTGATATTGCTGAATTGCTATCCGCCGAAGGTATCGAAATCGACCGTCGGCTCATCGCGTTAGATGAACCTATTAAATCGCTCGGTATATACTCTGTGCCCATCAAACTTCATAGCGGTGTCGAAGCCCACATAAAAATCAGGGTGGAAAAAGCCGAGTCATAATGCGTTCGTCATTAATCACCAGTTAAAAAGTATAAGGGGGAGTCATTGACTCCCCCTATTTATATTTTATTACAAATCTTTTAAACTATTAATTTATAAGTTTAAAGATTTTTAATCTCCTTATTTATAAGGGGTTAAATTTATGAAAGCCAAGATATACACTAAAGCCGGCGATAGTGGTATGACAAAGTTATGTAATGGCTCCCAGATATCTAAAGGCTCGCTAAGAATAAAAGCATTAGGGGCAATTGATGAATTAAATAGCATTTTAGGTTGGGTGAGGTCCTTAAGCATTGATAAAGATATAGATTTTTACTTGAATAAAATCCAAAATGACCTCTTCACAATTGGAACCGAGTTAGCCACCCCCATTGAAACACCCAATCCCAACACCAAAAGACTGAAACCCGACAGTCAAACCTTCCTAGAATTAGCCATAGATAAATTAGAAGCCCAACTTATTCCAATAAAGAAGTTCATCATCCCCGGTGGAACACCCGCTGCAGCATCTTTACATTTAGCGAGGGCTATATGCCGCCGAGCCGAGTGTCAAATTGTCGAACTTAAATCTAAAGAGAATATAAATAACGAAATTTCAATATATTTAAATAGATTATCGGATTTCCTATTCGTATCCGCAAGATACATTAACTTTAAATGCGGGTTGCAGGAGACTTTTTGGCAAGAGGAATAGGAATTTTAATAAATATAAATATTTAATTATTAATAAATTAAATTAAGGATAGAAATGTTCCAAGACAAAGTTGCAATTATAACCGGCGCGGGGCGAGGTATAGGTGCTGCAATCGCTAAACGTTTCGCTTCAGCAGGGGCGATCGTCATCTGCAGCGATATCAAGAAAGAATGGATTGACGAAACCGTTGAAGAGATAAAGAAAACGGGTGGTTGTGCTGAACCTTTAGCATTTGATGTCTCTGATAAACCACAAGTCGACGCCGCCATAGAACAAGTGCTTAAAAGTTATGACCGCATAGATATGCTCATTAATAATGCGGGGATAACGCGCGACAACCTTTCTATACGAATGAGCGAAGAAGAATGGGATATCGTTATTCGGGTGAACCTTCGAGGAACTTGGCTTCCATCGCAAGCCGTGATTAAGCCTATGCGCAAAAGGCGCTGGGGACGAATAGTGAACACCTCGTCGGTAGCGGCTTTAGGAAATATAGGACAAGCCAATTATTCCGCCTCTAAAGGAGGGGTTATATCTTTAACCCGAACTTTAGCCTTAGAACTGGCTAAATCAGGAATAACCGTTAATTGCGTGGCTCCCGGTGCGATAATGACACCAATGTTCGAAGCGGTTCCAGATGAACTTAGAACAAAATACCTTGAGCGTATCCCCATGGGACGTTTCGGAACTCCCGATGATGTGGCAAATGTGCATCTGTTTTTATGTAGTGAAGCGGCGAGTTATATTACAGGTCAAGTCATTTTCGTGGACGGTGGCTTAAGCGTAGGTTTATAAAAATAAATTTTATAAATATAAAATTTTAGGAGTAAAATGAAAACGACTACCTATACCATACTGACTATATTCTACCTTATCTTAACCTTTTCCGCTTCTTATAGTCAAACTATCCGCGTGCCCGCCGAGAATGTTGAAATTGAAATTCAATTTAATATTGAACAACACACCTTACAAGGTATCACACGCCTTACCATTCCCTCTAAAGGTGCAAAATCCGCTGGTTTTCTACTAAATAAAGATTTCACCGTTGAAAGCGCTACCGTTGGAGGTGAAGCATTAGAATTAACTAAAGTCGATGACTTTGACACTACAGAAGTTACCACTGTTTATGGCTTATATGGATATTGGAATCCTCAAAAAGCAGCACTATATACGGGAAAATTATCTAAAACCCAACTAAAAGCAAAGGCACCGGTTATTTTAGAGGTGTATTTCAAAGGCAAATTATATGCAACTCCCGACAAAAGGCAATTTTCTCGAGATAAAATCGCTTTTGAAGTTGATGGAACTATTGGAAGTGAAGGGATATATCTTTCCAGCGGCGCTTATTGGTATCCCTTTATACCGGACTCGCCCACCCCTTACACCATAATCGCCCAATTACCCAAAGGATGGCAGTGCGTTACCGATGGTATCGCTTCTAAAACTGAATCAAAAGGTGAATTTGACCAAATCACATATATATCTAAAACCCTGACGACCAGCATTAATTTCGTGGCAGGACCTTACGAAGTAGCCAATTTACAATTAGATAAAATTAATATTCAAACTTACTTCCTACCCCAAGATAAAGACCTTGCCTCAGCGTATCTAGAGGCTGCTAAGAGGTTCATATTAATATATAACAATTTAATCGGACCCTATCCATTTGCCAAGTTCGCCATCGTGGATAATTTTTTGCCGACAGGATATGGTATGCCCGGCTGGACCTTACTCGGAAGCGAAGTAATCCGTTTGCCCTTTATTAAAGATATCTCGTTGGGGCACGAAGTATTACATAACTGGTTTGGAAATTCCCTTTTAGTGGATTATAGATATGGAAATTGGTGCGAAGGATTAACGACTTATCTCGCTGACTATAAATATAAAGCCGACATCGATAGCATTGCTGCTATGGAATATAGAATGAATTTGCTTAGAGAATATAACGATTATGTGATAAATGAAGGCGATTATCCACTATCTGAGTTCACAGAGAGAGTCAATCCAAGCGACCGGGCTATCGGTTATGGCAAATGTATGATGGTATTTCATATGCTTCACAATATTGTAAATATGCAAGACACAACACAATTTTACGAAATGATTAAAAAAGTTTATAAAGATAATCTCTTTAAACCCATATCTTGGAAGACTTGGCGCGAAGCAGCCGAAAGGCGCATTGGGCAACCACTTGATTGGTTTTTTGAACAGTGGATTAACTGGAAAGGTGCCCCTGAAATTATGATTAAGGACGCTCGACTTGAAAGCGAGCAGGGTTCTTGGCGGCTGATAATGGAAATTGTTACCAAATCGGATAGCCCTCGCCCATATATGTATTTCTTGCCTATTCGAGGCTTTTCTGATGTTGGGCGCGTCGATTACAATATCTTTATTCAAGAATCGCCCCAAAAAGTGGTAATCGGTGGTCCGGGGAACTTTGAAGTTGTATCGCTTGACCCCGATTTTCATCTATTTCGTAAGATATATCCCGGCGAAAGACCGCTCACCTTATCAGCCTTCTTTGGTGATAAAAACGGATTATTAGTAGTTCCTACCCAAGGTTCAAGTGCTGCGGCATACCGCCAAGCGGCTGAAGGTTTAAAATCCGATGGACAAAGAATAATTACCGACGATGAATTTTTAGCCCTTGGAAAAGAAATTTATTCACTTTGGATATTTGGTTCGCCTGAAGAGAATAAACTTTGGAAGATATTCTCACCCCCGACAGATTACTTAGAATGGCTGCCGGGGCGGGAACCACGCTGGAAGGAGGATAAATCGATACCAGAAGGATTTAATTTCCGCCAAGAGATGTATCGTGGCACCGCACATACAGCAACACTTATCATACCGCATCCCAGCGCCAAAGATGAAAAGTGCATCGTTTTCTCCATAGCCCTTCCTAATGCAGACCCCATAAAAGGCACCCGCAAATTAACTCATTATGGAAAATATAGTTACCTATTATTCGAAGATGAAAACAACATAGTCAAGGGCACTTGGTACACGGGTGGTGAAAGTCCTATGGTATGGAAACCCACTAAAAAATAATCCTATAAAACAAAAAACGCTACAGGTGTCTTTAAAAACAATTATTTAGACTCACCTGTAGCGTTTTATTTTTGGGATACTAAATTAAGTTGTAGTCAAATCGTTTATTATCCGAATAGCGGTTTTTCCATCCCATAATGGTGGTTGTTCACCTTTTTTCCAATTTCCATTAGCGACTTGTATTAATTTTTCCATCACTACTCCAGAATCAAACCCCACTAACTCATTAGTTCCAAGGTTTAAAGTAATTATCCATTCCGTGTTTTCTCGCAAGGTTAAACAAGGTATTCCAAGCCAAGATGTTTCCGCTTGAATCCCCCCGGAGTCGGTTATGGTTGCCATTGAATTCTTAACAAGGGACATAAAACTCACATAATCCAACGGTTCGGTTATAATAACATTAGTTAATTCCCTTAAATAATTAAAGTAATTCGCTTGCGATAAATTCTTTTGGGTTCTCGGATGTAATGGTATAATTATCTTCCAATTTTTGGCAATTGAACGGATAATCTCCACAAGTATTCGCAACCGTTCCGGATTATCAACATTGGAAGGACGATGAAAGGTTCCAACTATATATTCAGCGGGTTTTAATTTATAATTTTTCCAAGTTGCCGCTAAGTTTATTTCTGGCATCATATTACATAGCACATCTATCATAACATTCCCGACTAATCTAATAGAACTAGCATTAACTCCCTCTTGGAGAAGATTTTGACGGGCATATTCATCGGTGATAAAATGTAAATCGCTAATTCTATCGGTTATTATTCTATTTATCTCTTCGGGCATTGTTCTATCAAAAGAACGAACTCCGGCTTCAATATGGGCGGTTTTTAAATTCATCTTGACCGCAACCAACGAAGCCGCTACCGTAGAATTGACATCGCCCACGGTAATCACCCAATCTGGACAAATTTCTTTTAAAACCGGTTCTAAGGCAACCATAATTCGTCCGGTTTGAACCCCGTGATTGAAAGAACCTATTCCTAAGTTTATATCTGGTTGGGGTATTTTCAAAATTTCAAAAAACGAGTCCGATAGATTTTTGGCATAATGCTGCCCGGTGTGGATTATTATATGTCCAATAGCAGGTCGGGATTTTAATTCCCAGCAAAGCGGTGCGATTTTAATGAAATTTGGACGAGCACCTACGATTGAAACTATTTTCATTTATCCTTAATTTATGTAAATAATTCATTTAATTATCGTCTCGACCAGGTCTATACCATAAAAATCTGGTCAAACCTTTAGTAGAACCAATCCACAAAGTATCAGCCTCAAGAACTAACCGCTGTATGCGAGTGGAAGGAAAGCCTTGATTAACATTATAATGTCGCCAATCGCCACGATTAAAATTATATCTGTAAAGTCCGCTTGTAGTTCCAATCCACAATAGGCTATCATTAGCCGCCATACAAATCGTTCCTGCACCTGATAGATAGGCTTGGGCGGGAATGGCGCTCCATTTACCCGTAGCACGGTCAAGAAATCTCACCCCCCGGGCACCCCCTATAAACAGCCTATTGGGGGTAATACAGACCGCTCGAGCAGGCTCATCACCAATAACTTGCTCCCCTCCCATATAATTCCAGCGGCCATCTGGTTCGCCACGATAGAGTCCCTGCATACCGGCAACCCAAACGGTATCACCGTCTGAAACCATCTGCGCGGATTTCATATCATCCACTTTCTTTGAACCTGACTTAAAGATAGGACCTGAAGGTAAGGTAAGTCTATTAACCCCATAATCCCCTCCAACATAAAGGAAACCACTCGTAATAGCCAAAGCCCGTAGCGAGGTCCCATTTAAACCATCAAAACGGTCATAGGTTCGAAAGGTAAAATCGGTCAATCGACAAACGGATAATCCCATATCCGTCGCAAAATAAAGAAAATCCTTATAAAAAACCGCATCCCATACCCTGTGAGACTTAAGCCCAGTGGTGAGGGTCCATCCATATCTCTTCCATCTATTGGATTTTCGGTCAAACTGAGAAATTCCTTCGCTATTCTTATTATTATCACCCCCTATCCACATCACCCCATCAGAAGCGATAACTATAGTCTTAACATCCGAACCGGCTGGACCGGCTTGAATTACTTCCAAAGATAAATTCCTTTCATTAGCAATCCCCAAACCTAAACCTGGATAGCAAATATATCGTCGGTCATAATCTTCATCCAAAATATCATATACTGGTTTATAATCATTAAATTCCCAATCTGTTATTTTACCATCACTTGGATTAAATTTTAAATATATATCGGTAGTTTGATAGAAGGGATAAGGATGCGGTTTCCAGGCGCGTTGTCCCTGCCAGCGTATAGTATCTATCTCGTCCTCCCTCACACTGACCGCTTTGAAAACATAAGGGTCTATGTAGACTCGCCCTGCCTTTGATTCAGCCACCACATATCGTCCTGCATCACCTAAAGACATAACCGAACCCGCACCTACCTCCTCGACGACACCCCAGCGTTCCACATCCCAGCGGTAATAATACAATAACCCTCCAGCCACCAGCCAGAGGGTCATTGAATTTGGATGCCATAATAGTAATCTTCCGTTTGAAAGAAAGAGGGATTTTTCGCGAGAAACGCCCGTCATCCAAGGCTCAATTGGAATCCCCGTTAAGCGGTCTAATCTGATAAGTCCGCCACTGGTTGCAAATACAATTATCCGGTCGGCAATCTCTACGCAGGATACCTCTCTTCCGTCAAAATATGTTATTACATCATCAGCCCGCCATCCCGATTGAGCCCATAATATTGGCACTAAAAGAGTATAATATATAAACGCTACATAAATTATACCAAAGTATAAATACACAAAACTATTTCTTGGTATAAACCTGTTAAAAATAATAGTCTCAATTTTTCTATATCCAGCAATTAATCTCAAGCCCAACCAACATAAATTAAAACAGCCCGTTATCCGATAAATTTACTATCCGCCACTTATTATCAACTTTCACAATCCCTTTAATAACAAATTCGACAGTTTGGTCACCGGCTTTAACTGTTACTTCACTATCTTTAAAAGCGGGAAAACCTTTATATTGGTACCACTGCGAACCAAGGTGAAAAGATTTAAGTTTTATATCTTTCCCGTCAAAGTATTTTACAAAGTTCCGAAAATTGGTCGTTAAATCCGACAATACAGCATCAGTAAAGGACTCCGCATCCATACGAGCGCTGACATCGGGATTTAATATCTGAAAACCTTTAAGGTCTAACAGAATCTCATGTGCGGCTGCTTCATCGTTATTTTGCACCGCAGTCATAAACTCCTGCACCATCATCCGTATAGTCCTCTCCTCGTTGGTCATAAAGGTGCAACTGCTTATGAGTATAATAAATGGAATAAAAATTACTAAAATACGGGCTTTCATTATTATTCCTTATTTAATTTTACAGTATTGAAGTCCTTGAAATTTAAATAACCATTGAAGCCGATGGTCTATTGCATATTTGTTAAGATACAACTTCAACGAGATTCAAATCAATCCAATAAACTTAATATTATATCTATCTATACTAAATTTTATTAAAAATCTCTATAATAACGATACCGATAGTCGTCTATTTTCCCGGCGATGCGCAGTTCACGCACCCAATTTTGAGTAACCGCTTGCTGTTCCTTACTGACTAAGTTTAAATAAATAACCGAGTAGTTAGCCTTAAAATCATCTTCTATAAAGTCGCTCTTAGATTCCATCACAGCAATATAACATCCGTTCTTGCCTTCAATTACATCCGATAGTTCGCCGGCATTAAGTCGAAAGGCTTGAACTAAGAAATCCCTATCTGTTTTAAGCCCCTCAGGCATCTTACCATCAGATTTTGCGGTGTCCTCAGTGGTATAAATGGTATATCCTTCAGAGTTTCCAACTGCATCAAGGTCGGCAGGTCCACTCATCCGAGATCTCATCTGGACTGCAATTGAATATGCTTTATGCTGACGCAGGACTCTAATCAACGATTTTTTAATTTGGTCGGTAACTTCGCTTAAAGATTTTATCCTCTCATCAATAGCCTCAGTTATTTTAAACACCACATAGCCATCAGGTATAGGATAGACCTCGCTTATGGTTCCCACAGGATTATTAAAACAAAATTCAGCTGCCATTCGCATACGACCTAAACCGGCAATATAACCTGCTTCAGAGAAAGCCTTAGTAGTGTCGACGGTATAACCATATTCTTCGACCATCTTTTCAAAACCGTGCTGGTGAGCATCTTGCGCAAAAGTATAGGCTTGATTATAAATTGCATCACGGGTATCGGATGATGGCTTTATCTTTATTAAGATATGTTTCGCTTTAACCTTTTCCTCACCATTTTCCACTTTCTTATCTTCCACCCAAATCAAGTGATAACCATATTTAGTTTCCACAGGACCGACCAATTCGCCGATTTCGGCTTTAAATGCTGCACTTTCAAAGGCTAATTGCATAGTTCCTCGACCAAACCAATCCAAATCGCCTCCTTTTTCAGCAGTTGCGGGGTCTTCCGAACGCTGTTTGGCTAACTCTTCAAAATCAGCGCCGGCTACCAATTCGGCTTTCAATTCTTCAGCCTCCCGTTCAGCCTCAAGCGAATCCTGCCCCGAAGGTTGCAATTTAAATTTTACATAAGCAAAACGGCGTTGCCCATATTGTTTATATCTTTCAGGGAAAAGTTGATAATAGCGTTGTATCATAGGGTCGGTAATTTGATTTGTATCAAAATCAACCTTATCATACAAAACGGCTATAAAACGCAGTTTTCCCCGGGCGGATAATCTTAAAAACTCGTCTTTTATCTGTTCAGGCGATACATCCGCGGCTTGAGAAACATTGAACATTAATTTTTGTTCAAGGAGATAGTTTCTTACTGATTCTTCAAAATTTACTAAAAATTGCGCCGCTTCAGGCCTGCGGAGAAACTGACGATAAAGATTAATGTCGAATTTTCCATTTTTCTTAAACGCTTCTACTTCGCGTATCTCGTTGGGGGGATAGAATTCCACAATAAGCGCAATTTCGCGGTCGGTAACATCTAAACCCAACCTCTTAGCCTCCTGAAGTTTCAGTATTCGCTCAACTTCTTCATCCCAAAGGTCTTCGCGCATCTGTTTTAACTTATCTTGGTCTAACTCTTTACCTTCCTTCTTTTGGGCTTGTTCTTGTTTTCGCCTCAATGCCTGCTCAAACCTCTCATACGAGATTTCTTCTTTATTAATTTCCCCTAATACCCCAGCCTTGACGCGCTCTTTGAAACCTCCCATACCCCAACTAAATACAATAGTTGCAAGAAATGCGAACACCAGAATCCACAGGATTAATTTCATCTGGCTTCGCAAAGTGGTCATCATCTTAAAGCCATAACCTGATGTTTTTATTCTTCGTTATTTTTTGTGGTATTTGAATGCCTTAATGTAAGTAATTAATATTTAAGAGGTTTTACCTCGCTAATTGAACTTTTTATTATTCAATGTTTAAATTTAAAGAATATTGCCTTATAATACAAGTCAAATTAGATTTTTATAATGGTTAATTTTATAACACTTGCTTTTTTTTGCTCCTCACCTTTTAAAATGGTCCCAGCCACCAGATTCAATATATGAAGTATATTCACCCGCCTCAATATCGGATGCGCTTCTTTGTTTCATAAAACCCAGGCGCGTTAAAGGCGGTAGTTCGGGATGGCGAATATGAAACCTTTCCACGCGCCTTACGCAATCCGGCTTCACAGTAAATAGCAATTCGTAATCCTCACCCGCTGCCAAGGCATATTTCAACGCGGATAAGCCTCTTTCATCGCAAAATCGCTTAAAATCGTCCGATAAAGGTATTTTTTCACCCTCAATCACTGCGGTTAGACGACTGGCTTTGGTTAACTGCTTGAGCCCAACTGAAAACCCATCTGATAAATCAATCATAGATGTAGCAACTTTAGTTCGTGATAACAATCGGCCCAATTCTAATCGTGGTTCAGGACAAAGATATTTATTAATTAAAGATTTATATTGAGTTTTAGAACTATCGCCGTTTATCTCTCTTATCAACTGCAAGCCGGCACCGGCATCCCCGAGCGTTCCCGACACAAAGATAATATCCCCCTCCCGCGCTCTTGAACGATATATAACTTCATCTTTACGCATTTTACCAATCAAAGTCAAGGATAAGGTAATTCTATCGGGATGCCGCGATATATCACCACCCGCCAGATTTATTTCATACCTTTTGGCTATTTCCTCAAACCCCTTAAAAAACCGCTGCACCCACGAAACTTCAAGAGTTTCGGGCAACATCATACATAAGAACGCGTTTTCAGCACGCCCCCCCATTGCAGCAATATCCGATAGATTAATTGAAAGTAATTTGGCTCCTATTGACTCAGGTGGACACAATTTATAAATAAAATGAACACCTTCAATCATCACATCAGTGGTAACCAACAGCGCCGAATTGCCTACCCCCCGAATCACCGCACAATCATCACCAATCCCTTTTAATAATCGTTTTGCGGAATATCGTTTAACCTGACTTGCGAGCGATATTAACTCGGTTTCCCCTAGATCTTTAATATAAGTTGACATATTTTAAAATAAAGCCCGACAGTCCCCCTGCCGGGCATAATATGTTTCAAATTCAGGTAATTATGCTGCGGTTACTCTCATAACCTCTTCAACGGTGGTTAGCCCTTCCAAGGCTTTCTTTATCCCGTCCTGGCGCAAGGTTAACATTCCGAATTTCATCGCAGCGTTGCGAATTTTATCTGCTGAAGCATTTTGAATAACCAAATCCCTTATCTCTTCATTCATAACCATCACTTCATAAACCCCTAACCTACCTTTATATCCACTTCCTGAACATACCCGACAACCTTCACCTCTGTATAATAGCACCTTCTTACCTTCCATTCCAATGGCTTTTAAAGTTGATTCGGGTGGATCAAAAGATATTTTACAAGCCGAACAAATGCGTCGCACAAGACGCTGAGCCAACACTCCCGCAGTGGCTGTGGCTACCAAAAACGGCTCAACCCCCATATCTACCAATCTAGGTAAGGCGCTTGGGGCATCATTTGTATGCAATGTCGAAAGAACCAAATGCCCGGTCATCGCAGCCTCAACCGCTATTTTTGCGGTTTCAGCATCTCTTATCTCACCCACCATCACAATATCCGGGTCTTGACGAAGTATTGCGCGCAAACCAGCAGCAAAAGTCATCCCTGCTTTGACATTGACCTGCGATTGGCGAATCAGAGGTAATCTATATTCTACAGGGTCTTCTAAAGTTATGGTATTTTTATCTATCTTAGAAACTTCATTTAGTGCTGAATACAATGTGGTAGTTTTACCTGAGCCCGTTGGACCTGTCACTAATATAAGCCCGTTAGGTCGGTCAAGCATCGCCCGCACTTTTCCTTCCATCTCGCCAAATCCAAGATCTTCTAATTTCACCCGCAGGTTTGATTTATCCAAAATACGCATTACAATGTTTTCACCATAAACTGTGGGCAAAGTAGATACCCGCAAGTCAATAGGCTTACCATCCACTATCATCTGAATGCGTCCATCTTGTGGAATTCGCCGTTCGGCAATATCAAGATTAGCCATAATTTTAGCACGGGATATAATTGCTCCTTGCAGTTTCTTCGGTTGAGTATAAATTTCACGAAGTATTCCATCAATCCTAAAGCGCACTCTAAGCATTGATTCTTCAGGTTCAATATGAATATCGCTGGCTCTCTCTTTCACGGCTTGTGCTATTAAAAGGTTCACTAACTTAACTATAGGTGCATCGCTAGCCTGAGCGGCTAAAGAATAGGTATCAACCACTTCCTCTTTCTCTTCAGCCCCTAACACCTGAACAACCTCTTCCATCTCCCGCGAAGTGCCGTAATAGTGGTCTATCGCTTGTTCTATATCGTGCGTGCTACAAATTGCAGGCTCAACCTCTAAACCCGTCATACGAACTACTTGGTCAATCACTCCCAAATTCAAGGGGTCATCCATCCCCAAGGTTAATGAATTTCCAATCTTAAACAGGGGAATGACCTTATATTGCTTAGCAAATTGTTCATTTATGAGACTTATAACATTTGGGTCCACTGAGTAAAAACCCAGTGAAACATAAGGGACGCCTAACTGTTCGCCTAATGCTGTAAAAACATCGGCTTCGGTCAAATACCCAAGGTCAATTAGCGTTTCCCCAATCCGCTTTTTATATTGCTTCTCCTGTTGAAGTCCTTCATCCAATTGCTCTTTGATTATAAGACCTTGAGCAATTAGAATTTCACCGAGTTTACGCCTTCTCGCCATTTAATATTTTCTTTTTTTATCTAAATTAATCGCCGATGAACTTTTTCACGGTATCTAATAATACAATTGTATCGAAAGGTTTGGTAATATAAGCATTTGCACCCGTTTCAACCCCTACTGAGCGGTCATCTTCGCTGGATAAGGCGGTTAGCATTATAATCGGAATATGCTTATATTCCTCATCAAATTTAAGAAAGCGACTAACCTTAAAGCCGTTCATTTTAGGAAGCATAATATCTAAAATTATCAAATCAGGTTTCAAACGACGGGCAATATTTAAACCTTCTAAACCATCAGTAGCGGTGTGAACGATATAACCCGATGCTTCAAGGCGCATTTTTATCGCCATAAGCATCTCTACTTCATCTTCGACTACTAAAATTTGCTTTTTATCCGACATTTATAATCCTATAAATGTAAATTTCATTTTAGAATTGATTTTAATATGATATTTCATTCTTCCTGGGCTATCTGTAGGCTAAAATAAAATGTTGAGCCTTTATTAACTTCGCTAATAACCCAAATATCTCCCCCATGTTTAGTAATTATATCTTTTACCAATGATAATCCCAACCCTACACCTTCTTGAAACTTAGGGTTATCTTTATCTACTAAACGATGAAATCGCTTAAAGATATTTTCTTTCTCGTCCGGTGGAATTCCATAACCTTGGTCTGATACAGCAACTACTACCCTGTTGCCTTTAACTTCAGCCGAAACTGTTACCTCCGTATTTTCTGGTGAATATTTCCGCGCATTCTCTAATAGATTTATCAAAATTTGAGTAATCCCTTCACGGTCAGCATAGATTAAAGGCATCTCATTAGGCAATTTCACATTTATGGTCATATTCTTATTAGTGAACTTAGGTTTAAGTGATTCAACTACTGACTCAACAATCGGATACAAAGGTTCAGGCTTTAAAACTAAATTGAATTCCCCTGTATCAATTCGTGATACAGTTAACAAATTATCAATCAATCGCGCTAATCTTTCAATATTATTATTCATAACCTCAATAATCTCTTTTTGTTTCGGATTTAATTCCCCAGCAATTCCATCTCTTATAATAGATATAAATTCCTTCACCACCGCGGTTGGGGTTCTAAGTTCATGGGAGATATTGGATATAAGTTTAATTTTCATCTCCTCCACCGCCCGTTCTTGGGTTACATCATTAAGCGATAGTAACATCAAATTCTCTTTTCCACCTATTTCGGGCAGCAGCGAGAAACTCAATCGTAAAAACACCTGCCTACCACGCCAGACTATATCAGAATACTTAACTATAGTCCGTTTTGAAAAATCCTCCTCACTTAATTTATGAAGTTCATCCCAGTAATTTTTAAGGTTGAAATCCAGTTTTTTCTCAATATCATCGATAGTAGGTTTAACGCCTAAAGAAATTTCCAACAAACTGCGGGCTACCGGATTGAGCATAACTTCTTTGGTGGTCATATTTATTAAAGCGAGTCCCTCTAAAGTATACTCAACTATAGCGCTGGTTAATTTCTGTTGTCTTTCAACGGATTTTTTAACTCGCGATAGGAACTCTGAAGAAACTTGTGCTAACTGTTTAGCAAATTCTTCCCAATTGAGTTCAAAATATTCATCGGTCCTGGAAGCAGCCGCTAATATGCCATATAACTTATTTTCTTGAAAAATAGGAACTACTATTATAGAACACAATTTATAGTCAGGATTTATATCGGCTGATGTCAGAGGTTTCACCAGTGCTTCGCGGGAACAGGTAATATTCCAACCAGGCAACTTACTTCCCCGCTCGTTTATTTTATCAATTAACTGCCCCAATTCATAATCGTTAGGAATAGCCTTAGAAGAAATACTTAATTCATTTCTTTCAATTTCATATATCGCCGCAACATCGGCTTGCAACTCGCGCACCAAAAAATCAAAAATTAATTCAAAACCTTCGCGGTAACTTAATGCTGATACCATCCTTTCGACCAAACTCTTAAGAATGGTCAATTCCGCAACCGACCTGCGAAGTTTGTCGCGCTCTTCTTTAATAGTCTTGTTTAGTTCTTCAACCTCCTCGCGCAATTTTATTGCATCAATTTGCTTACGCACCGCTATCGACAATTCATTCATCCGAATTGGTTTAGTTAAATAATCATCAGCACCGAGTCGAACCGCTTCAACCGCTGATTCAGTGGTGGCGTAGCCAGTAAGTATGATAACTGCTGACTTAGGTCGATGACTTTTAACTTCTTTAAGAACCTCTATTCCCGTAATATCCCCTAATCGCAAGTCGGTAATCACTAAATCATATACCCTTTGCTTAAATATATTTATCCCCTCAAATCCACTAAAAACTGTATCCACATAATAACCTTCGTTTTTCAGCAATGTCGATATCGCTAAAGCGACTGATTGCTCATCATCAATAACGAGTAATTTCGCAGGCGATTCGTTTTCAACCATCAGTATTCTCCGCTTCTGTTGTAACCGGTTGTCCGGATGCGTGTCGACGCATCATATTTTCAAGGTCAATTGGGTCATTTGACCTTGATAGTGCTTCATCGCGCGTTATTAATCCATTATTATAAGCCTTAAACAAAGATTGATTCATCGTAATCATCCCATATTTACCACCAACTTGTATCATTGAATCCATTTGATGCACTTTACCTTCTCTGATTGCTGCCCTTATAGCGCTGTTTGCGACCATAATTTCGCAACACATAATCCTTCCACCACCAATTTTGGGCAATAATTGCTGACATATAACTCCCTGTAAAACTAAGGCTAATTGCGTGCGCACTTGGTCTTGTTGGTCAGGTGGAAATACATCAATTATTCGGTTGACAGTTTGTGATGCTGAGTTGGTATGTAAAGTTCCGAAAACTAAATGACCGGTTTCAGCAACTGTTAGTGCTATCTCGATGGTTTCCTTGTCGCGCATCTCACCAATAAGCACTACATCTGGGTCTTGCCTAAGGATACTTTTTAAGGCTCGTTGGAACGAAACAGTATCACTATGAACTTGCCGCTGATTAACTATGGATTTGCGATGTTGATGAATAAACTCGATAGGATCTTCTATTGTTATTATATGCAATGATTTTTCCCGATTTATTTTATCTATCATCGCTGCCATAGTTGTTGACTTACCAGACCCAGTCGCCCCAGTTACCAACACTAATCCATTAGGTCTATCCGCTAACTCCTCAACTATAGGAGGCAAATTGAGTTTTTCAAAAGTCAAGATTTCATAAGGTATTTTCCTTAGTGCCATCGCCACGCAATCTCGTTGCTTAAAAACATTAGCCCGGAACCGGGATAAGCCCTTAATACCGAACGAAAGGTCTAACTCGGATTGCTTTTCAAATTCTGCCCGTTGAGTTTCAGTTAAAACCCCATAAGCCAGTTCTTTCGTATCATCGGGTGATAATCGTGGATAATTGAGGGGGGTTAATTTACCATCGATGCGTATCTGAGGTGGAGAACCTACGGTCAAATGTAAGTCGCTTGCACCTTTATTTATCATTTCGTTCAATAACTCCGTTAAGTCATAAGTTATTTTTCCCCCAGATGGCATTTCTGATGAACTAACCGATGAGTTTTTTGATGTATTCATTTTAATACCTTAAAACTTTAATTTCCTTAATTTATATATTGCTTCTTTTAGAATAGATAGATTATCATCCAATTATTCATACCAATCCTTATCCCCAGAATTATCTACCCCTCTCAAACGGATTCGAAAATCGGTGGGACTAGATGCGAATTTTAAAGCCTCCTCGATAGTGATTTCCTTTTTTCTAACCAACTGCAATAGCGATTGGTCAAAGGTTTGCATACCATATTGACCGTGACCTTCAGCAATGACTTTACGAATTCCAAGTGTCTGAGTGGGGTCAATTATCATCTTTCTAATAGTTTCCGTTGTGTATAGAACTTCTACCGCCGGGATACGACCTTTACCTTTACTGCGCGGAAGAAGCCTTTGGGATACAATTCCAACCAAAGTTGAAGCCAGTGTATACCGCACTTGCTGGTTGATATCGGATGGCATCATTGAAATTACTCTATATATCGTTTGGGTAGCATCCATAGTATGAAGGGAGGCTAAAACTAAGTGTCCGGTATTGGCGGCCGTCAGAGCGGTGGACATCGTCTCCGTATCCCTAATTTCACCTAACATAATAACATCAGGGTCCTGCCGTAAAATCCTTCGCAATGCTTCTGACCAAGAAGGGGTATCACGACCAATCTCTCGTTGTTGAATCGTAGCACGCCGTTCACGAAATATAAACTCTATAGGGTCTTCTATGGTTATAATGTTAACTGGACGATTACGATTAATAGTTTCTACCATTGCGGCTAAAGTAGTAGATTTACCAGAGCCCGTTGCACCGGTTACTAAAATCAGACCTCTAGGTGAATTTATCATATCGTAAAGAACAGAGGGTAAGTTTAACTCCTCAAAGGTCGGGATTTCCATTCTGATGTGTCTTATTGCAATTGCCAGCCCATTCATCTGTTGATAAATATTAATCCTAAACCGAGCGACATTCCCCATCTGATAAATAAAATCCACTTCTTGTTGTTTGGTCAAAATATTGCGCTCCTGTTCGGACATAATTTCAGAAATTATAGAATCGACCGCTTGTGGAGTTAACAACTCCCTGGATAAATCGCAAATTTGACCATCAATTCTAACCTTTGGGGTCGAGCCACTTTTTATGTGCAAGTCTGAACCCCGCATCTCAATCATTCGCTGTAAAAAGCGGTCTATATCCCGAATATATTCATATTGGGGAACAAGTCGACTGGAATGGGTCATATATTAATTCTTAAAATTTGTTAACTTAATTCTTATAATCTTGTATAATATTTTCAAATAAATCGCTGGATAGTTTGGGATCGCCTTTACCGCGGGTTTCCTTCATTATTTGTCCAATGAAATAGCCCTTTAATTTACTCTCACCGTTTAAGTATCTTTTCACTTCTTGAGGCGACCTATTTAAAACTGCCCTTATAATTTCCTTTAAAGCCTCTAAATCTCTAACTTGTTCCAAACCCTTTTCCTTCATTATCATTTCCGGATCATCTCGACCTGTGCGCGCCATCTCTTCATAAATACTTTTAGCCGCAAGCGTCGAAACACTTCCCTTCGCCTCAAGTTTAGCCAATTTAGCAGTCGCATGCGCTGATACCATAAACCTCTCCCCTTGCCCTAATTCCTTTCGCCATCTTAGGGCTTCCACAACCACCCATCTGACCGCACGCGGAACATCAAAGGACAATTCCTTTAGAACTTCCTTGAAATAATCGGATATATCACGCTCCGATATAAGTATCTCAGCATCATCCTTTTTAATCCCCATATCAATATAACTTTTTAAGCATTCCCAGGGTAATTCCGGAAGTTCCCTAGCAATTTGTTCTATCTGTTGTTTAGATATTTGTAATTCTATTAAATCTGGTTCAGGAAAATAGCGATAATCTTGGGCACTTTCTTTACTGCGCATCAATCTGGTTTCGCCGCGTTCAGCATCCCACATTAAGGTTCGTCTTTCAATCTTTTCGCCACGACTTAGAGCCTCAATTTGTCTTTCTATTTCATAAGTTAAGGCTTTTTCCACCCCGTGAAAAGAGTTTAAATTCTTAATTTCCACTGGAGTTCCCGGCGGTTCATTAAGGCGCGCCACCGAAACATTAGCATCACATCTCAAACTACCCTCTTCCAAATTTCCATCACATACCCCTAACCATCGGACTAATCTCCTGATTTCCTGTAAATACGCATACGCTTCCTGTGGCGAGGCTATCTCTGGTGCTGAGACAATTTCAACCAGCGGGACTCCACAACGATTGAAATCAACTAAAGTTCCATCCGGGTCGGTATGTATAGATTTGCCCGCATCCTCTTCTAAATGAATTCTTATTATATGAATGCATTTTGTTCCGAATGGACCTCTTATCTCTATACTTCCACCGGTGCAAAGTGGTTCATCATACTGAGAGATTTGATAACCTTTGGGCAGGTCAGGGTAAAAATAGTTTTTTCGGTCAAATTTAGTTTTAGGAGCAATAGTAGAACCTAATGCTAAACCCAACTTTATAGCCATATCCACTGCAGCGCGATTCGGTGTTGGCAAAGCCCCAGGCAAACCCAAACAAACCGGACAAACCTTTGAATTCACCGCTTCACCATAAGTTGCTGCACAACCACAAAACATCTTCGTTTGGGTTAGCAACTGTGCGTGTATCTCAAGTCCAATAGTAGTGTAAAAATCCAAGTGATTT
>FWPV01005032.1_pt1 | contig 26950 bp, 34 predicted proteins | sample 2228371 | NCBI WGS metagenome assembly FWPV01 (sample SAMEA103939776, study PRJEB20133) | metagenome
TATAATTATTTCGCTCAGATAATGAGCACTCAGGATGATATCCACTGGTAACTTCCTCCAAAAAAGGGGCGACTTTTAAGTCGCCCCTTTTCATTTTTTAAAGCCGATTTTAGGAGGGTCACGAAAGGCTCAGTTTTGCGGCTATCTTGTCCTTAACCGAGCCTTTATACAACCGAACCTCCGTGCCCTCAATATATTAGACTCATAAGGCGGCAAAAAAGTTCGCTGGTGTTTATATTACGAGGTAATTCAGTTGATAGAAATAACCTTCTTCTGCCACCGGATGGCACCGATACCGAGTTCCACGATATAAACCCCGGCCGAAGGGGGATTTATTAGAAAAAAGTGCTCCCCAGCACCCAAAGCCCCAGACCAGACTATTTTTATTACCCTGCCGGTGAGGTCAATGAGCCTAAGGTGAACATTTGCCGAACGCAACAGGTTAAAAGAAACCCGATGCCTCCCTTTTCCGATAATCGGGACAATATCAAACTGCCTTTTTAGATAGTAGTTGCTAAACTCCTCATAGCCAACCCCATTTCGGGTAGTTACCAACATTGAATCAATAGTGGTATTTCCGGAAACATCTTGAGCTTTAACAATAACCCAGTAGTCACCATCATCTATCAACCCCGTCTCCCATTTACCGTTCCTATCGGTCGCTTCAACAATTGAATCGCCATCCGTATTGGTAACGATAAAGTAGTAATCCCGGTAATCATAGTCCCCCCGAGAGTTGCAGGTGTCATCATCTTTATATACAACATTCACCAACGAACCGATAAGAAGATTGGAGAACTGAAATGAAATAGTCCAAGGAACTATCACCAACCCGTCAGCACGCCTAATCAGATACTCAATCTGATAGGGCGCCAATCTATCCCAGACCGAATCACCGGTGGAGAACCCGGTCTTATCATAAATCTTAGCAATTATGTCCACCTCGCCAATTAGAGAATCCGGAGAAAGATACCGATTGTTCTGATTATTCCGGCAAAAGGCAAATCGCCAAGAGCGCCGGGCATTTTCAAAAACCGGTGGTTCCAAATCGGTATTGGGTTCAATGACAGTTAAAGGGTTCTGGATAAACCACCAGGTCGGGCTGGGAAACCTTTGCCAAGTGGCACCAGTATCTGAGATCCGAGCAAAGTGAAGGTGGTCAAAGGTCGCCTCATTTCCCCATTCAACGAGATAGCCGATAACCTCGCCCTCGGTCACCTCCTCGCCCAGGTTTTTATGCCAGCGAGCAGGGTCAATATGGGCGTAAAGCCACCCTTCTGCCCTGCCGGTATAGGTCAACGGCGAGTCACACACCGCAATCCGGTAATGAAGGCCCCCTTGGATTGTCCCCCAGGCTTTAACCCAACCGTCAGCAACCGCCCGCACCTCAACTCCGTTGGTATCAGGGGTAATTACATCAATCCCATTGTGAAAATATGGTCCGCTGCCGTAATCTTGATATTCACCCCAGTTATTGCCAATGGGATGAACCTGGTCTATCGGCGGAATCGGCCAAAAAGTAGCAAAGACCGGGGTGATAATAAGCAAAAATAAAAACATCCGTATTAGGAATTTTATCAACTCAAAAACCATAGTCAAAACCGCATGTTTGTTTCCTGGACTCAATAAACCAATATTTGACAATCAGAAAATTTTTTGTATTGTATATTAAAACAACAAAAAGGAGTATCAACTTGGTTAGAATACGATTGAGGCGTATGGGTGCACGTAATCAACCGATTTATCGGGTTGTCGCGATTGACTCCCGTAGGGCACGCGACGGCCAGTATCTTGAGGCTCTCGGCCACTATGACCCGCGCCGAAAGGTATTAAAACTACACCTTAAACGGATTGATTACTGGTTATCGCGAGGTGCTCAACCCTCAAACACCGTTGATAAGTTAATCAAATATTACCGTAAGGCAAACCCGACTTCCTCGCCTCCGGCAGACTCATCCGAAGGTAGGAAGTTGGATTTCGTAACACCAACAGAAGCCACAAACTAAAAAGGAGGCATTATGAAAGAACTAATCGAATACATCGCGAAAGCCCTTGTTGACCACCCTGACCAAGTTCAGGTCAAAGAAATTGCTGGCGAGAAGACGCTAATTTACGAACTCCGCGTCGGACAGGGTGACCTTGGTAAAGTCATCGGCAAAGAAGGTCGCACCGCTAAGTCAATACGGGCGATTATCTCAGCAGCAGCGATGAAACAGGGTAAACGGGCGCAGCTCGAAATCCTTGAGTAGCGGATATCTCTTGCTGCGAACGACTTAAGCGAGAGGATAAGGGACAGTTAAAAGCGGTGAGGATTCATATAATCTCCATATTTCCGGAGTTTTTCCGAGGTCCATTTGATTGTGGACCATCTCGGATTGCCCAGGAAAAAGGGGTTCTGGAGCTTTTCCTAATAAACCCGCGGGAATTCACCACCGATGCCCATCGGACCGTTGACGACTACCCATTTGGTGGCGGTCCGGGGATGGTTCTGAAACCAGAACCTATCTTTCTCGCGGTGGAGAGTATCCGGAAACCCGATTCCTGGGTAATCCTTCTCTCGCCGCAAGGAGAGCGGTTTGACCAAAATAGGGCATACCGCCTTTCCCGACTGTCCCATCTCGTTCTCATCTGCGGACGCTACAAGGGGGTGGACGAACGAGTTCGCACGCTTCTTATTGACGAAGAGATCTCAATTGGTGATTATATACTTGCCGGCGGAGAAGCAGCGGCGGTGGTGATTGTTGAAGCCATTGCCCGGCTTCTCCCCGGCGTGGTCGGAGATGAAGATTCTGTTGCCACCGATTCCTTCACCAATGGCTTGCTTGATGCCCCGCTTTACACCCGTCCGCGCGAGTTTCGGGGAGTGGCTGTTCCCGAAGTATTAATTTCCGGCAACCATCAAGCAATAAAAGCCTGGCGTCGTCAACAATCTCTCCTGATTACCGCTCGCCGCCGGCCTGACCTTTTGAAAACCGCCGCTCTCTCCCCTGCGGAGCGGGAATTCTTACAAAAAACCTTAGGAAAGGAAATTAATAATGAGCAGACAAACGAATAAACCAATCTCAACCCCTGAGGCCAAAGAACCGGTGGAGAAAATCTTACCCGAGCCGGGTGACCTGGTTGATGTTCATCTCCGAATTACCGAAGGCGATAAGGAAAGAATCCAAATCTTTCGCGGGACGGTGATTGCGGTTCGGGGAAGCGGCGCCGGGAAGACTTTTACTGTTCGTCGGGTAAGCCGGGGTGTGGGAATTGAGAGAATCTTTCCGCTCAACGCCCCGGTAATCACCAAAATTGAGATTCGCCGCAAGAGCAAAGTTCGCCGAGCAAAGCTTTTCTACTTACGCACCAAAACCGGTCGTGAGGCGGTTTTGAAGGAACGCAAAAGCGGTGAAGAATCTCGACCGGAAACTATGGAGAGTTAACCACCTCATCTGCGGGGTTGATGAGGTCGGACGGGGTGCGCTGGCCGGACCGGTTGTTGCCGCGGCGGTAATTTTGCCACCTAAAACCTCCCTCCCTGGAGTTCGGGACTCCAAACTCCTCTCGCCATTAAAAAGAAAGCAACTCGCTCAGAAAATAAAGAAAAAAGCCTTAGCCTGGGCAATCGCTGCCGCGGGCCATCATTTCATTGAAAACCATAACATTGCCAATGCTACATTCTATGCAATGCGTCAAGCGGTATTACGACTCATCACCCGTTCTCATACCACCATCAATGGTAAACTTCTCATTCTTGCTGATGGTGGAAAAATACCTAATTTGCCAGTACCTTGCGAGGGGGTCATTCACGGTGACCAAAAAAGCCTCTCCATCGCCTGTGCCTCAATAATCGCAAAAGTCTACCGGGATGAGTTAATGATAAAAATGGATAGACGCTTCCCCGGCTATGGGTTTGCTCAACACAAAGGTTACGGCACACCCGCTCATCTAAGTGCCCTTAAAGAACTGGGCGTCTCCCCTATCCACCGCCGCACCTTTGCACCGGTTAAAACCCTCATCAATGCGTAATCCCCTGCTCGGCAAGACCGGCGAAAAAATCGCTCAAAAATATCTTGTGGAGAAAGGGTATAAAGTTCTTGCGACCAACTACCGTTCCCGGCGGGGGGAGATTGATATTATCTGCCAAGATGGTGAGACGGTGGTATTTGTGGAAGTAAAAACCCGAACCTCAGAAAAGTTTGGCACTCCGGCGGAGGCGGTTACCGCGCAAAAACAAGAACGGCTTCACCGTTTAGCAATGGAATATCTCATTGCCAATAACTTAGAATTACGACCGGTTCGCTTTGATGTCCTCACCCTATCCTTTATCTCTGCTCAGCCCGAGATTGAACATCTAATCGGAGCGTTTTGATGCTCGCTACAGTTCTTTCCAGCGCCGTCTTTGGGGTTGATGGTTTTCTGGTCGCGGTAGAAGCGGATATTGCGCCCGGAATCCCGGTTTTTAATATCGTCGGCTTACCGGACACCGCGGTCAAGGAGTCCCAGCATCGGGTTCAAGCGGCAATAAAAAACTCTGGACTTTTCTTCCCCAATCGCCGAATTACCGTTAACCTCGCCCCGGCGGATATTAAAAAGGAGGGACCGGCATTTGACCTGCCAATTGCGGTTGGTATCATCGCTGCCGCCGGAGGAATCTCCCTCAATAACCTTCCCGGCTATGTCCTCATCGGCGAACTTTCTCTTGATGGCTCTTTACGACCGATAAAGGGGGCGGTGGCGATGGCGATTGCTGCCCGAGAGGCTCACGCTAAGGGGATAATCGTCCCCCAGCAGAATGCCGCGGAAGCGGCATTGGTTCCAGAAATTCCGGTATACCCGACCTCCTCACTGAGCCAGACGCTTAACTTTCTCAAAGGGTTAGAGCCAATAACGCCAGTCCAGACCGATGTTCAAGCCCTCTTTGCTCAAGCGACGGGATTCGGTGTTGATTTTTCTGAAGTCCATGGTCATGCTCATGCCAAACGGGCATTAGAAATTGCTGCTGCGGGTGGCCATAATGTGTTGATGCTCGGTCCGCCTGGCAGCGGAAAGACGATGCTCGCCCGGCGCCTGCCAACGATTTTGCCCCCTTTAACCTTGGAAGAAGCCTTAGAGGCGACTAAAATTCACTCGGTCACCGGCACCCTTCCTACCGGTCTACCGATTATCGCCACCCGCCCATTCCGCGCCCCTCATCACAACATCTCGGAATCAGGCATGATTGGTGGCGGTCCAATTCCGCGTCCCGGTGAAGCATCGCTGGCACACAATGGCGTTTTGTTCCTTGATGAACTCCCGGAGTTTCATCGCGATGTCCTGGAAGCACTGCGCCAGCCGCTGGAGGACGGCGCAGTGACAATCGGCCGGGCACGCTCAACCTTGACTTTTCCAGCTCGGTTTATGCTGGTAGCAGCAATGAACCCCTGCCCTTGCGGTTTCTATGGCGACCCTCGCCATACCTGCACCTGCACCCCTTTGCAAATCCGCCGTTACCGCAGTCGCATCTCCGGGCCCCTGCTTGACCGAATTGACATTCACATTGAAGTGCCCTCACTTAAATACATTGAGGTCGCCGCAAAAAAACCGGGAGAGGAGTCAATAGCAATTCGCCAACGAGTAGCCCGGGCAAGGACAATTCAACTGGAGCGGTTTCAGAGTGCTCCACTCCGGCGAAAAATCTACTGCAACAGTCAGATGACCCCGACACTCATTCGCCGTTTTTGCCCGACCACTCCTCAGGGCGATGAAATACTCCGTGCCGCTATTGACCGGTTGGGACTCTCAACCCGCGCCTATCACCGGGTACTCAAAGTCGCTCGCACCATTGCCGACATTGAAGGCGCCACCGAAATCCAGCCCAGCCATCTGACTGAGGCGGTCCAGTATCGTAGTTTTGACCGGACTGTTTGGTAAAAACGGAAAGGAGTAAAGATGAAGAGATTAGAAAATAAAATCCGCAATTATGATGCCAAAGTGGCAATTATTGGCATTGGTTATGTTGGTCTGCCGCTGGCGGTGGAAATCGCCCGCGTCGGATATCAGACGATTGGAATTGATATTGATAAAGAAAAGGTTACCTTAGTCAACCGGGGAAAAAGTTTTATCGGTGATGTCCCCGCTGAAGATATTGCCGAACTGGTAAAAACCAATAAGTTAAAGGCAACCACCAGTTATCAACCTTGTAAAGAAGCGGACATCATCAACATCTGTGTCCCAACACCTTTTACCGCTTCAAAAGACCCGGACGTTTCCTATATTGTGGACGCGGGCAAAAAAGTGGCCCGCTTCCTCCATCCTGACCAACTCATCATTCTCCGCAGCACTACCTATCCCGAAACAACCGAAAAGGTGCTTTTGCCGATTCTCCAAGAAACCGGTCTTAAAGTGGGAAAAGATTTTTACCTCTCATTTGCCCCGGAGCGGATTGACCCGGGCAATCAGCGTTTCACCACTAAAAATACGCCGGTAGTGGTTGGCGGTGTTACCCGAAAGTGCACCGAAATTTCTGTGCTTTTCTTCTCTCGGTTTGTGGAAAAGGTTGTCCCGGTCTCTTCACCTCGGGTGGCGGAGATGGCTAAACTCTTAGAAAACATCTTTCGTAGCGTCAATATCGCCCTGGTTAACGAACTCGCCCGAATGTGTGACCGGATGGGGAATATTGACATCTGGGAGGTCATCAATGCCGCGGCAACTAAACCATTTGGGTTTATGCCATTTTATCCTGGTCCAGGAATCGGCGGGCACTGTATTTTGATTGACCCTTATTACCTCGCCTGGAAGGCACGCGAGTATGACTTCCACTCCAATTTTATTGAACTGGCCGCGGAAACCAACGAAGCGATGCCCTTCTTTGTTGTTGACCGGCTATTTGAGATTCTGGGAATAAACGGCATCCCCGCCCAGAAAGCAAGAATCGTCATTCTCGGTGCCGCTTTCAAAAGAAATGTTGCCGACACCCGCAATTCACCAGCCATTAAAGTAATGTCACTCATTGTGGACAAAGTGAGAAAACTGGATTACGTTGACCCCTATGTACCAACGCTAAAAATCAATAACCAGGAATTTAAAGCCAAACCGCTCACGCCGGCCCTACTCCGCGCCGCGGACTGCGTGCTAATTCTTACTGACCACTCCTCCTTTGACTACGAGCTGATCCTCAGGGAGAGCAAAATTATCTTAGATACCCGCAATGCGATTACGAAGCGAAATATCAAAAAATTATATACCTTGGGTTATCGGCCAATTAATCACGATTGATTACCCAAGAGAGAATAAAATCAACAACTCTTGGCAAAGCGCTCGCCACCGCTGGTGAGAAATCTGCACCCGTCCTTCTCTCTCCTGGTTCTATCCCCAAGAGCCAAACTCGGGCATTGCTCACAGTAGCAATAATTTGCGCTATCATACTTAACGGCACGGTGTGAGTGGAAAAACCGCCTACCTTTAACCGCTCAAAATCACTCTGGGGAAACAGGCGGAACTCTCCCGGTTCGCCGCCAAAATCACAGGCATCAATAAAAAGCACCCGAGCCGGGTTCACCTTTACCACCGGTTCAATATAATTTTCTGGCACCACCCCGGCATTAATTAGCTTCACCTTGGAACTCATCAGCTCGTTAATCCTTGAGCTCATCAGCTCAATCACCCGACATCCAACACCGTCATCTCCCCGAAACCGGTTTCCTACCCCGATAACCACTGTCATTTAAGAAATACTACCACTTTTCGGCGTAAAAGAACTCCTCATTGGGGTCTCGCCATTGAGCCCCTCATTGCCCTTATCCTCAACCGCTTTGCCTCCCGCACATAGTTCCCAAGCCAGGGGACAGAATTCTGATACCTTTCCCAAGCGATAATCCGCTCACTCAACGCCAAAACACTATCCGCTACCCCCAACCCATTCCAGGCATAAGCCATCTTTAGCCAGTTCTCAGCCAGACCGTAACGATTAAGGGGGAATGCTTTGCGGATATCCGCCTCCAACTCCCGCCCAACCTTAATCGCCTCCTCCGGCTTCCCCATATCCAAATAAACATCGCGTAAAAGCCGACGGGCAGAACGGTTATTAGGGTAACGGAAAAGCAACCGCTGGCACCATTGAACCGCCTCCTGAAACTCTCGCTCCTCCTTCGCCATGAAACCCAAGAAAAACTCTGCCATCGGTTGTAACAGCACCCCTTTATTCTGCGCCTCCCTCACTAATTTATACGCCCGCTCTCGAGAACCAATCAATCCCAGCCCGCCACAGTAACGGTCTGCGGTCGCTTTAAAATACTCAACCACCCCTAATCCGAAAAAAGCATCATAAAGTCCCGGCTCCAGCGCCAGTGCCCGCTTGAAATGGGCTGGCACCTTTAAGAGGGTAAGAAAAGCCCGGAACTTTCTATTCTGCCAACTCAAACAGTTGGCGCGATTAAGTTCGGTTACCCCCCAGTAAAATTGCGCCCAAAAATCATCTGGTTTCTCTTTCAACCGTTTCCGGCAGATTTCAACCACTCGGTCACTGACTCGGTAAAACGAGTCTAACAGTCCGGTATTACCTGAGTCATAAATCAAAAGTTGTAAAAGCGCCGCCTGCCAGAAAAAACCCGCCGGGTCCTTATTATTTTCACATATCTTTTGAACCCGCTCAGCGGCCCCCTGGTAATCCTGAAGATAACACCGGTCCCGGGCAACGAGAATCACACTGGGAACCGCAGCCGCCAGGGAAGATATTATTAAAAACAGGCTACCGCTCGGCAACAACCTCAATCTCAACCAGCGCCCCTTTTGGCAAATTAGAAACCTCTACTGTTGACCTTGCTGGAAAAGGCTCCTTGAAAAAACGGGCATAAATTGAATTGACCTTGCCAAACTCTTTCATATCAGTAATAAACACCGTTGCCTTTATCACCCGGTCAAAACCGCTCCCGGCGGCCAAAAGCACCTGCTCCAAATTCTTAAACACCTGCTCGGTCTGCGCCTCCACTCCCTGAACCAGCTCCCCGGTCTTTGGGTCAATCCCAATCTGCCCCGAAGTAAAAATCAGATTACCGACAACCACCGCCTGGCTGTAAGGTCCAACTGGCTTCGGTGCCTCATCAGTCCAAACTACTTTTCTCTCCACTCCTGCTCCTTTCTCTTTATCTTACTAACCAATTGCCCTCAACCCCCATAATATGGAAAGTTCTTGCTTCTCCCCTTCCCCGCCCCATTGCGCTCTGCCGAAAGGCAGGTGGCAACCTCATTTCGCTTCACAAGGGGCGGTCCCTTCAGTCGTTCAATTGGTAAAGTGAGATGGCGTAACCCGCCCCACAGGTCCAAATAATTCAAATCTAAGAACTTTACCTCTTTCTCGCCGATAAACTTCTCCACAATAAAAGATTGCCAGAAACAGACAATATGTCAACTACCGCCGATTCACCCTTTTCTTTGTCCTTAGAGATAATCTCTCCCCTCATTCAAGAATAAGGAAAAGAGGGTAAAAGCGAGAGATAAATGATTTAGAATGTTAAATCTATGATGCCAGCCGATTGATGGATGATGTTTCAAATCCAACCTCTGATTGCAACCTTATCACAACCCACAGCTCCCACCCCGATATTTATTAAAATAAAAATTAACCAAAAAACACCAAACCTTGTTCCTAATACAACCGGGAAGGGCAGGTTCAGCAAAACTTCCCTCATAAGCACCCCCGAAAGGGCTAAGGGGGCGGTCCTCTTTCCTCCAACCCTTTAATAATCCGTCACTTAGGTCTAAATATCAATTCCTGACCCTTCCTTTTTGGCTATGATTATATAATCTGGCGGTTTTTGAATCGGGCGGGGGTTAACCCCAGTTCTAAAAGAATCTGAATCGCCTGCTTTATCCCCATCCCTAAGAATTGTGGTTGGTGGGCATCAGAACCGACCGTAAATGTCCGAATCCCCATCTTAAACGCCTGTTGGATGATGTGCTTGGGTGGATAGGTCTCTGTTGAACCCTGGCGCAATGGCGCGGTATTAATTTCTAAACCGACCCCTGCCCGGGCGATTTCGCCAATCATCATCTCAACCATTTCTTCAACCTTTTTTGCAAACTGTTCACCAAGCTCTTTAAGTAGATATTTCCGCCAGATATCCAAATGGGCGATAGCATCAAACAGCCGAGAGTTTGCCGCGCCCCGGATATACTCAAAATAACGCCGAGCAATGTAATCTGCTCCTCGCACCATCAGTTCTTTCCGAAACTCGTCCATTTCTTTTCCCGCGGTAATCGCAATATGGTCAAGGCAATGGACCGCCCCTAAGACAAAGTCAAAATTCGCCCGGGCGAGGAAATCAGCAATCTTCCCTTCCAATCCCATCTCATAACCGATCTCTATCCCCGCTTTAATTTCCAGTTCCGGAAAATGCTCCTGACAAGAGGCAATCTCGGCGAAATAATCTTTAACCCAATCCGAATCTACTGGCATCCGCTTCCCGCCTACCACGACATATTCAATTCCCGCCCGCAACGGGTCGGGTTCATAATGAGTGGTAAAACATAGCTCTTTTATACCCACTTTGAGCGCTTGCTGACAATACTCAATGATACTTCCCGAGGCATCAGGGGAAAAGTTCGGATGGATGTGATAATCAATCATCTTTTAATTTAGTTCCAATTGCACTCCAAAATCCCAAGTCCATATCTTTTTATGAGTTAAACCCACTTTTCCCGAAATCCTGCCCAACCGTTTTAATTGGAAGGCACTGGTGAGACTTCCCCGGAGTGCTGATGATGAAGAACTGAAACTGCTCCCGCTCCGCATTACTCCAGATTCCGGAATAGAGACCCTCACCCCTTCTCCAGAAATGGCAATCCCGCCTAAGGTAAAAGCAAACTCTCCGTCTTTCGACTGCACAGCGGTATTCAAAACGACCATTCTCCCTCTACCGATAGTCAATTCTGGGTACTCATCACCTAATATGAGACGAGACTTCATCGGACCAAATCCGGTACCGAGCTCCACTCTGGTCGTCCGAGTCCGTTCCTGCTCTGAGCGATAGGTTCTACCCAATATTAACTTCAGCGCCAACGGTCGGGAATCGTAGCCCACCCTGATTTCTCCCCGTGCTGGGATTGAGTCAATAGAATAATCACGCTGGGTATTACCGGTTATCACCACCTTCAACGACCCTTGCCGATAACCTAATTTACCCCTTAGTTCCAACCGGGCTTCCCGATTAGTCAATGCATAGCGTCGACCCGCCGGTGAGAAAAAACGGCGCTGGTAAACCGCACCGGCAAGAACCGCATTCACCTCGGCTTCGTTAATGGTAAAACGAGCCATCCCTGCCATTCCGCCGGGAAATGAACGGGCAAACTCCACCTCACCCAAACTGTTATTAGAGCCACCTCTGAGAAAAATACTCGCCCCGCCCAGGTTCTGCCCGAAAAACGATTCGGTTGACTCCTGCGGCGCAAATGCTCGGGTAAATCTGATTCCTTGGAGATAAACACCGGTAATAAAATTGGCAATTTGGTAATACCCCATCAACCCTCCTAAGCCTTGAGCCACCTGGTTTTTTCCCGCAATAGTTGCCGAGTCATTGTGAAGACCTGAGTAATTCAGCCGGGCAACGGTCCCATCCGAATTTAACCGGGCATCGCGATAGGAACAACTCCCCAGAACCACCGCCTTAAAACCCTTTTTAGACCACTCAAAACGGAGACCCCTGAGGTTTCTGTTCTCTTGGGCGGAATTGAGCAAAGTTCTCTCGGCTTCTGGCAGACCAGAAAAGTTTAAACCCGAACGGGCATAGGGGGTAGTAAGAAGCAAACCGGTTCCAAAATAGGCTAAAAAATCGCCGGCGGTAAGACGCCAGTCCCCTTCCTTATAAGAAATCCCGCCACCGACAAAATCGGCAAAACCTTTTTCCCCTCGGTCCTTTTCCAAGATTAAGCAGGCTTCTTTACCATCCGCGCAAATTCTTGCTCGAAAAAAGGTTGCATAACTATTTATATTGGCATTAAAGGAGTCCCCCCGAATTCGGAAAATAACCCGATAATTTTTTTGCCCTAAGATGGGACGAACTGAATCAATTATACTGTCCTCCACCGCTTCATAAACCGCCTCGTCATCTAAGGTTACACTCTGCTCCTCAACCAACTCTGTTGGCAATAACCCAACCACCCCATCAAAAAAGAGTTTAAAGATAATAAGAAAATCTAATCCCATCCAAAATTTAAACTTAAGATATGGGTATCGCCCAACTCCGGATGAAGCTTATACCCATAGTCCAGTCCGAACCAGCCCAATCGGACCCCGAGCCCGGTCGTTAATTGAAACGGAAAGGTAGCGACTCCAGCACGAACCGCTATTTCCCGGAGAAATCTAAACTCAACCCCAATTGCACCACCTTCATCTTTTCCCTCACGATAGAGGTCCAGCGCTAATAACAGCGCCGAAACTGGCTCCCAAGATAATCCTAATCCCAACCAAGGAAGAAGTTCCTCGCCATTGTCTAACCGAGGCGAGTTTAACCTCCTTCCGGCGATTCCAAAACGAATTTTATTTAGTTGATAGCAGAGACCAAAGTCAAATGCCAAAACCGCATCGCTGCCATAAATTCCCATATCCTGAATTAACCCACCAATACCGAGCCCGGTTTTTAACGCTGGGAGCGGCTCAACCCCGATATTAATTTTGGCGATAACCTCTTTTCCACCCTCAAAGCCCAAAAAGTGACCCCCGCCAACAAATCCTAATTTCCCCAGCCGAAGATTTAAAATTGTCAGCCCACTGTTGAGACCGGAGATTCCATATGGTTGGCTGTAACCTATCCCAAAAGCGAACCGCCGGTGGGAAAGCGCCAGTGCCGGGTTGATCTCAAACCCGTTGTGCCAATCTTCTATCGCTAAACCGGTGGCCATTCCGGTTGCAGAACCGAAGTAAAGCGGATATTCAAAAGCGCCGGCAAGGATAACAATCAAAACCGCCATCATCAATTTTAATTCGGAATTATCGCTATTAACTTATTGCTTTCTATTCCTTACTTTACCCAGTAGAGAAACCTTCCGCAGTTTGGGCAGGTGACGAGTTCAGTTCGGCAGCGGGCCACCAGCTCTGAAGGTAAACGGACATAACAACCACCGCAAAACTCCCGAATCACCTGAACCACCACCCGACCGCCATACCGTCTCATTATCCGCTCATATTGAGCAAGGACATTCGCGTCAATCTTCTTAGTCAGTTTGGTTCTTTCTTTCTCGGCGATTTTAATGAACTCCTCCGAGACCTTCACCCCCTTAAAACCCACCTGCTGATAGTCCTCCCTTTCAATATCTCTCAGAATATGGTCAAACTCCTCTAATGAACGCAATGTCTCTATCTTGGGATTCATTTCATCCTCTCCTCAATCGTCTGCACCAATTGGATAAACTCCTCTGGTGTTTGAGGAGTAAAAATCTGTTTTCTCTTTGTTAACTCTTGACATACCATTGAAATCCGTCCCAAGGTTATTAGGTACTGGTTACCGGGGTCCTGAGGGGGGGCCATCACTAAGAAAAATAGATGGACCGGCTTTTTGTCAATCGCATCAAAATCCACCCCTTTGATAGACCTCCCCACCGCTATTTCCAATTTGTCCAATAATAGTGACCGCCCGTGCGGTATGGCTATCCCCTTACCAATTCCGGTTGAACCCAGTTCCTCTCGTTTGATGAGGGTTTGGAGCAGCATCTCGGCACTTTCCCCGCTTCTAATCATCCCGACCAGTTCCCGCAGAACATCCGATTTCTTCCGACTTTTTAGGTCAAGTTCAATCCGTTCAGCCCTTAATAATGATGTTAGATTCAATTATTACCTCCTTGAAAAATGCCTTTAACTATCACTACTCTCATCAACCTCCCACTGGGGGACATCTCCCCATAATCTTTCCAAACCGTAAAACTGACGAACCTCACTGATAAAAATATGCACAATTACATCAAAATAGTCAAGAAGTATCCAGCGGCCATTATTTAAACCCTCCACATGATGCGGTTTTTTTAACCCCCGGGTTTGTTTGCGATTAACCAACGCCTCGGCAATTGCTTGGGCGTGAACGGTTGAACTGGCGGTAGCGACCACAAAAAAATCTGCCAGTGAAGAGACTCCCCGCAGGTCAAGAACAAGAATGTTCTCACCCAATTTACGTTTAATTGCTCGCGCCAGTTTTTCAGCTAATTCTTTGGAATCCATAATCAGTGGAAGGGAAGTAGTTGCGGAAAAAATTCTCGGTAATCAGTGCCTAAGATTAACCGCGCCCCAGCTCCGGTATGCTGATAATGCTTTCCAGCATCCCCAATTCCTCGGACATCAAAATCCCCTCGGAGAAGTCTCCATTTAACCAGCCAAACGAGAGGAGGGATTCCGGTTCCGTTAATAACTTTTAACTGAGGACAATCCGCTATCAACTTTTGCTTCTATTCTTTGGGTAGAAATTGACGAAATAGCAAATACCTCCCCCAATTATTAGCCCAAAAATAGCCACAATGGCAACACGCTTAATCAAAACCGCAATTTACTGAATTTTCGGTGTTTTTAATCGGCAACAATACGGTTATTCTGGTCAACCTTAACTCTTATCATCTGGTATTCCGGTACCGCCTTCTCATCAAAAAAAGCTAAACTCATCACAATTATCTCATCCCCAACCTCACCTAATCTTGCTGCCGCCCCTTTAAGCACACACACCCCAGTGCCGGATTCACCGGGAATAGCGTAAGTTTCAAAGCGCTCACCATTATTGACATTTACCACCTGAACTACCTCCCCAGGGATTATATCAGCGGCGCGGAGCAAATCGGCATCAAGTTCCAGACTCCCTTCGTAGTGCAACTGCTTTCCGGTAATCCGCAACCCTTGAATTTTTGACTTAACCAACTTTCTCAACATTGGCTCGTAAAATAAGTGCTGAGGTTAAAAGTTCTCCTTCACTCATTACTCTCTCATTTTTGTTTTTTGCCTTTAGTTTTTGCCTTTTGCTTCTCCTTTTCCGAACGGACAACAAACTCCAAATATGCCATTTCGGCAGAATCGCCCGGACGCGGTCCTAAACGGTAAATCCGGGTATACCCCCCTTGTCGATCGACAAATCGCGGTGCTATTTCGTTGAACAGCTTCCCAACCAACGCCTTATCGATAATGAACTTCGCCACTTCTCGGCGGGCGGAGAGCGTATTCGTGCATGCCTGACGAACTAACCGTTCTGCATAACGTCGGGCCTCTTTCGCCTTTGCCACCGTCGTTCGAATCCTCTCATACTTAATCAGCGCCCTGACCAAGTTTCGCATCAGGGCAATCCGATGTTCTCGCTTCCGTCCTAATTTCTTGACCCGGTCACCATGGCGCATCCGCTACTCCTTTATCGTTTCACCACTTTCGGCTACCGGCTGTTTTTTCACAATGGGAATTCCCGAAATATCCATACCTAAGGTAAGACCCAAATCCTCTAAGACTTTTTTCAGCTCCTCTAAGGACTTTCTCCCAAAATTCTCAATATCAAGAATATCCTTCTCAGTGTGCCGAACCAAATCAGCAACCGTTTGAATTGAAACCCGTTCGCCGGTATGTTTAGAACGACCTCGTTTTAGGCAGTTGAGTGCCCGATTTGAAAGTTCCAGCTCTTCTATATCCATTCCTAAGATTTCTGACAAACGCTCCCGCTCCTGGTAGGGTCTCCCCTCCTCAATAAACTGAGGTTCCTTTTCCCGGGGAATTAGCACCTCCATGTGGTTTTTGATAATGGTGGCCGATTGAATCATCGCCTCTTCCGGGGTCACGGTGCCATCGGTCCACACCTCTAAGAATACCCTCTCAAAATCGGTGCGGTCAAGTACCCGCATATTCTCCACCCAGTAGTTTACCTTTTTCACCGGGGAAAAGAAGGCATCAAGGAATATCGTTCCCTCCGGCGCCACCCGGCTCTTTTTCAGGCGTTCCGCATTCACGAATCCTCGCCCATTTTCAACTACCATCTCAATATTAACCGTGCGTCGATTATCGGCAATGGTCAGGATCTTCTGGTCTGGATTGGCAATTATTAATTCCGGTGGCACCGTCAGGTCTCGCCCGCAGAACTCCCGTTTTCCTTGTGCGTGCAAATAACAACTCCGCGGTGTCTCTGACCAGAGGCGGAATCGCAGTTTTTTGATATTAAGAATTATCTCGGGTACATCCTCTACCACATCTTCAATTGTAGTAAACTCATGGGGCACGTCCTCAATCCGAACTTGTACCACCGCTGCCCCTTGAACCGAGGACAAAAGCGCTCGGCGCAGGGCATTACCGATTGTTGTTCCCCATCCTCTTTCTAATGGGGCAATGATAAACTTCGCATAACTTTCAGTAGCGGACTCCGTATCCAACGCCAACTTTTCTGGCATTACAAATGGCTTTAACCTCATTTTGAATAAAACTCCACGATTAATTGCATATTACAAGGAACATCCTTGATATCCTCCATGTCAGGTAGTCGTAACACCTCGCCGGTGAGTTGTTGATAATTGACCTTGAGCCAAGAAACCACCGTCGGCTCCTTATTAGCAACTATCGCCTTTACCAACCTTCTGCCCTTCTCGGTTCCCACCGCAATAACCTCCCCCGCCCGAACCAGATAAGAAGGCAAATCAATCCTCTTACCATTAACGGTTATATGACCGTGTCGGACTAACTGCCTCGCTTGTGCTCGGGAATCGGCGAAACCAAGTCGAAACACCACATTGTCCAACCGACGTTCTAAAAGCACTAAGAGGGCGGCAGCGGTATTCTTACTTTTTGCTGCCCGGACAAAATAATTGCGAAATTGGGTCTCCAGAATTCCATACATCATCCGTAATTTCTGCTTCTCCCGCAACTGAATCGCATAGGGGGAAACTCGCCTTCCCACCGGTCTGCCACTCTCTTCGCCTCTTTTCATCAGGGTGCACTTATCGGAAATACACTTATTTCCGCGCAAAAAAAGCTTTTCTCGTGCCCGTCGGCACCTTTTACATTTTGCTCCAATATCTCTTGCCATATAATGTTGTGATTATAAGACTCTTTTATTTAGTGTCAACAAACCCTTTATACCCGTCGTTGTTTTGGCGGACGACAGCCATTGTGGGGGATTGGTGTAACATCCTCAATTGAAACTATATCAAGTCCAGCATTTTGCAGTGAACGAATTACCGCCTCTCGCCCCGGACCCGGTCCTTTGATCTTCACCTCTACTCTGCGTACGCCTAAGGCGACCGCTTCTTTACCAGCACTTTCACCAGCCTGTCCGGCAGCATAAGGGGTTCCCTTTTTTGTCCCCTTAAAACCAACCCGTCCGGCTGAGGACCAGCAGACTACCGACCCATTCGGCTCAGCAATAGTAACAATGGTATTATTAAAAGTAGTGGTGATATGCGCGATACACAAAGCCGCCGCTCGCTTTCGTGAAGACTTCTTTGCCATAGTCTATCCCTTCGGAGGGAGGGCTGCCTTCACTTTAATTACCCCGGAAGTTTTTCTTGGTCCCTTCCGGGTCCGGGCATTTGTCCGCGTCCTTTGTCCCCGCACCGGCAATCCGGCCCGGTGCCTTAACCCCCGATATGAACCAATTTCAATATAACGTTTAATATTTGCCGATATCTCGGCACGGAGTTCGCCTTCCACTTTATAATTGGCTTCAATCTCCTTACGGAGATTCGCCAACTCCTCATCAGAAAGCTCGCCAACCCGTTTATTCGGGTCAATACCGGTCGCGGCTAAAATCCGCCGTGCCGATGAGAGCCCAATCCCGAAAATAGCGGGGAGGGCATAGAGAACTTTCTTGCCATCTGACAGGTCAACGCCAACAATTCGAGCCACTTATCCTCCTGCTAATTTATTAAATCTGATAAAAAGAATACAATATTAAATTATATACCGCCAACAATTTCTGTCAATAATTTCTTATTTAACCTTAAGCGCTACCACCAAATTTATGTATTTATTGGTTAGTAGGCGGTTCTTACCTGATAAGCGAAGAGCCAGCCGTTAAAGTCATAAGGAGCATCGGGTGAATAGATGGTCGACCTCGTTAGTAAATCAAAAATGGCAAACCGGAAAGAAGGCACTACTTGAGCGTGCCAGGTCCCCTGAAACACCCCATTACCCTGATAGTTAAACGGAACCCTTATATAAAAAGGGAAAGCCAATATAAATGTATGAAGAAAAGCCAACCCTTCGGAGGCGTTGGTATAGAGGGTAACCGTAACCTCCTCTCCTGGAGTAAAAGAATAAAGCGTATCAATAGGAAAGAAAGTGTTTAATGGGTCATTAATCAAAATCTCCCGCAGAGAACTCTTTATCCGAAGTGAATCAATTCTCACTGTATTGACTGAATCCGATACTCCCGAAGCCAATGAGATTTTCTTCAACCGCCACCCCCGGTGAGCATCCGAATTCCTACCTTCTCGTTTCAAGATGGCACAAAGTTGAACGGTTTCAACCAGATTTTTATTCCAAAGCAACAGGCTGGTGTCGGGCGGCTTAATAAGGATGTGAAAATCGCCGAAGTTACGCCTTGACCATTTGACCCAGGCAGAATCACCCACTACCTCTACCATTATTACTACGGTATCATGCGTCTGCGGACCACGCCACCAGAAAATTGCGGTATCGCCCTTACTGCAATATCCACTGCTGGTAGTAGAATCATGGGTTGTGCTAATACCAAAATGCACTGTGTCCTGTTCAACTAATGCCCGTATCGCCGCCTTGTCAGCGGCAACATCTTGCTTATCGCAGCTGATAAACCCACCGGTAAGGATGGCTATTAAGACAAGCATCGCCCATTTATCCATTGTTGACTCCTTTTCATTTCATCACCATTAGCTTACTATAACCTCCACCCTCCCAGAACAGGAAATAAGTTCCTGTTTTAAGAAGGCGGGTATCTAATAAAACCTCTTTTGCTCCAGAACCGACCACAACTTCTTTCAATATCCTCCCGGAAACATCGCAGACTTTAAACATCCCTTCACCCAATGCTGGTTGAGGCAGTTTAACTTTTACCTGTCCCCTTGCTGGGTTTGGGATAATTACCAGCGCCCCTTGTTTATCAATAAACTTCGGAGGTGCTAATTCAACCCCCAGAGGGTTGCCGATGAAAAATGACCGTGAAGTGATACCAGAACTCATCTGGCTTCCTTTAGAAAGAGTATAACGAATATAGCAGTCGCCAGAGTTAACCCCCTCAGGAACTAACCATTGAAACCTACCGCTATTGGGCAAACTTTCAGCAATTATCTCCCAGGGACCGTTATTCCCGGTCGTAGAAAGTTCTAACCTCACCCAAGTTGACTCCGCGCCCGGTGCCTGACTCCACCAATCAATAAATTGAACCGACCCATTCCAAAATCGCTCGCCACCCCGGGGAAAAACTGGAAATATGGTTAAACTCTCTTTGGGCGTTGCCTCGCGATAAGCATGAGCCCAATTCCGCTCGTTGGGCCAACTCCCTTCGGTAATCACGATTGCCATATCTGGGCGTCCATTGTGGTCAAAATCAGCTCCGGTTCGGAATGCTTGATAAGTTCCGGGCGAGTTGGTGGTAATATCTGCTATCTGGGTCCAGTTGGCGTTACCATCACCAGCCCAGATGGTGAGATGACCGTCACCGAGGGCACAAACATCGACAAACCCATCCGCATTCATATCACATAACTGGGTCCCTTGATATCCACCTGTCGGTGGTAGCCCATTAGAAAAATTCTGCCACAGCGCTATTGAGTCGTTCCAGACCCAGACCTCAACTCCCCCTTGGTCATTACAAAAAGCCACATCAAAACCACCGTCATTATCAACATCACCAGGAGAAATTCCAGTTAATCCATAATTAGAGCGCGGCAACCCTGAATCATTAGGACAAAAGCCACCGTTGCCATCTCCAAAATAGACCGCTGGTCCAGCGGTAGCGCTAATGATGTCAGGATTGCCATCCCGATTTATATCCCGGAAATAAAACTCCATTCCGCTATTAATACTATCTGGTGTCCGAAAGCTCTCCTGCCAAGCGCCATTACCGAGATTGAGATATACCCTCAAACCAACACCATAACCAAAGGAGCAGGAACCGACATCTAAATCGCCATCATGGTCAACATCAGCAAAATCAGTAGAAAACATCCCCCAGCAGGCACCGCCGGGCATCAAACCATCATCCCAGGCGCTCCACGCCATCCCCGTACCATCTCCTAACGCCACCTCCAGCATATCGTTGCCCAAATCCTCACCCGAGTAATTATGATGCATTCCATAACCAACATCCAACTTACCATCCCAGTTCACATCGCCCACCGCAATCCCACCGTAACCAAAATCTCCATACTGATAAACGCTCCACTCCCCTTTTCCGTTACCAAACCAGACCATCACCCCGTGCTCCTGAGTATTGATATAAGGACTACCGTGGTCGCCAATTGAGAGAATATCCATATTGCCGTCATTATTCACATCGGCAAATTCCAGTTCCGTCCTCCCGCCTTCAAGAAGTGGATTCTGAAATCCGCTGGAACACTCGATATAACTCAGCTGACTAAAAGCCGCCCCGGGACCAAAAATAATAAAGCTCAAAATTATTAGACCCATAACAGTTGAGATATAAGAAAACAAGATGCGGATAAAAACTCCTCCATAATTAGACCAGTACCTCGGCTCATATTAAGTCTCATAGTTTAACTCAATTTAATTATACCCACCATCCCCCTATGTCAAGAGAAATCTTTAAACCCCCAGACCGCCCTTTTCCTTCTCCACTTTCCGCAGGATGAGGAATATGAACTGGGAACCATTTCCTCAGACTCCCCTACTTTCGGCAGGGGTGCTCATTGACCTCAAAGCCATCGGCGTCGGGTCGGTAACCCATTTCCAGAAGTGAAAACCATCCGGTCCGGCAACCTGGGCAAAAATAAAACCGACGGCTACCATTATCGTTGGCATCAACCACTTGTAGACCCTCCTCACTTCTACCTCTTTTACTTATCGCAACATAACAAGTTTAACTGTTGCCCGCTCGCTGCTATTACTCACCACTAACATATCCGCGCCTGCTGAAACCTTACCCAACCCGAATGGTCTGTCGTTGCCGGGAAACTCCTCACGCCTGACCCAGGCGGTATCCACCGGAGTACCTTCGGCAAAAGGCAAAGGGCAAAAGGCGCAATGCGGAATTTTTGGGATTTGACTTTCCTTGTTGAAATGTTGTGCTTCATACCCTTGGGTTTATCCCTTGGGCCTCCTTAATATCAATCTCAAGCGCCCCTTTTCTTTTGAAGCGACTTTATAAAGCCTTGCCACTGGAACCAAATACTCGGCAAAAAGTAAAATAATCCCCACCCCCAAAAGAATCTGACGGGTAAGTCTGCCCTCCCCTCCTTCAAAAAATGGAACCCTCAGCGGGTTTGCCCACATAAAAATTGCCATCGCTAAAATAAAAAAAACCAGGATATTCGCAATCAGCCGTAAGGTCATAAATAGTTGCACCCGGTTAATTATTTGCGGATTGGTAATTAATAATTCCGGCTCTCGGCGTCTTACCGCCTCCTTCAACTCCTGCCCGTTATTTATATTCACTGCGACTTTCGCCTTTTAACTTTGGGCTTTTGATTCTTAATCGGGTTAAGCGGTCTGGGTTTCGGCAGTTCTAATTTAGTAACCTGAGGCGGTTTCCCGTACAAATCCTGATAAACCTTGGGATAACTCTCCTTCCCCCCGGCTAAAAGCAAAGTCAAAGGCATCACATTCCGCGCCTGTTCTACCATCCTGCCAACAATATCTCTTATATCCCACTGGGCTGAAGGGTCCTCGCGTAACCGAGAAAGGTGGTAAAGCTCCCGGGCATTCAAAGTTATTAGAACCCGACGCTGATGGGCGTTAGTTAAAACATACTGCGCCGCATACGAATTCACCGTCGCCAGTTTATCAAAGACCTCCTCGGTCCGGCTCAACACCTCCTTAAAATTCCGATGCTCCTTCATCTCCGCAATTGATACCGGTATCGTCCAACCTAAATCTGGGTCATAAAGTTGGGTGGTAATTGTGGTCAAACGATGCCTTTTCAACTGGGCGAATGCGGCAGCGGAAATAACCAGTTCAAAGGTGAGATAAAGGTGTTCAAACTCCCTTAAAACCGCATCATAAGCCTGCAAGTCCTGACAGGCTAACTTAAAAATCTCTTTTTTCCGGGCTAAGGTCTGCTTCTCCGTGCGGGAGAAACATTCGGCAAAAGAGGCCCCGGAGGAGGTGTGCATCAAAACCGCCAAAAGTTTATTGTCGGCATTTTGCGTATAGTCAACCAGTGCCACATCTGATGCGGACATCGCAATCAGATTTCTCGGTCGCCGGGGAAAAGGCCGCACCATAAAGGTGCTGGCAAACTCCCGCAACCGTGGGTAGGTGTTCCGCTCATAATCGGTTGGACCGGTAAAAATGAGCAGGGAAGGGGCAACCTCTTCTGCCTGGTGATACAACTCCTCAGTCAAAGCCCGGACTTCAGCCAATGGGTTTGACGCCAATCGCCGTAACATCAACTCCAGGGTCCGGGCGTTTACGGTCATTCCCAATTGGGTCAAGGTTGCCAAACTGGTAATATATCGGGCATCCTCTTTGGCGAGGTTTTCTGCTCTCCCCGGCTCCTCCTTGAACTCCGGTCGGCTGGCAAAATGCTCCTTCAGCCTTTCAAATATCCGGTGATAGGTCTCATTCTGCAGGCGGATGATATTTAAGTAATCGGAGAGATATTCAGAATTCTGAATCTCCGGCGGCACAATAAAATTATCACCCAGGCGGACATACCGCTGGGAACGCTCGGTGTATGAAGCAAGCCGGTGGTGTTCAATCGCCTCTACCGCCAGACGAGAAACATCGGTGATATCAAAATTAAACACCGCATGCTCGGCGATGGAGTGATGCCCCATCTCAAATACAATTGTTCTATTGGACTCCCGCGCCCGCTTCAACTCCCTTCGCGCCTCATCCCGCAACTCCTCAACGGTCTTACTACTCCGGCTGATTCGAGCATAGGCGGCGGCAATCGTTTCCGGAGTCGGGGTAAATCGGGACCGTTTGACCAGATTTGCAATCAAATCCCACTCAATATTACAGCCGGCCAGCTTCACATTCATACTATTGAGAGAATATTAAAACATTTACCAAAGTCAAACTACAGCTATTGGGGCATTCTTTCTCTTCCCCTCTACAATCATTAAAAAAATCCCATAAGCGGTTGCTTTACACCTGTTCTTATTTTCTTATATTTACCAATAAGTAAATGAGCACGCCTTTCAGCCAATTCGCCCGCTACTACGACCAGTTTATGTCCGAGTATGTTGACTATCCGGGCTGGGTAAACTATATTAGAAAAATTTTTAGACACTTCCGGGTGGCACCGAGGACAATCTTAGATGTTGCTTGCGGCACCGGCATTCCGACGATAATTTTAGCCCAAGAGGGTTACCGGGTCATTGGGATTGACCGTTCCCCGGAGATGCTAACAGTGCTGTTAAGTAAGAAGGACGATTTGCCAATTGAAGTCATCAGGGCGGATATCCGCGAGTTTCGCCTCAGTGAACCGGTTGATGCGGCAATCTCCTTATACGACAGCATCAACTATCTTTTGACCGAAGAAGACCTTTACCGCTGTTTTGTCTGTGTCCATCGGGCTTTAACCCCGGGCGGAATTTTTGCCTTTGATATGAACACCATTTATGGTCTTGCCCACTCCTGGGGAACAAGAACTGTCAAACGGGAAACCAGCGGAATCACCTCAATCTGGCAGAATCGGTTTGACCCTGAGACTCAAATCTCCACCTTGCATCTAACCTTCTGGGAAAAGTTACCCGATGGTAGTCTGGGCGAGAAGTTTGAAGAGATTCATCAGGAGCGCGGCTATACTCCAGAGGAGGTTAGCCGGGTATTAACCAAGGCGGGTTTTGCCGAGAGCCACTTTTATCACCACGGCGGGTTTCTCCCAGTAGGACCTTTTACTACCAGGATGATGGTAGTTGCAAAAAAGGAAGATTTGAAATCCAACCGCTTGAGGTTAAAATAGCCTATGCGCTTCATTGCCGACTTGCACATCCACTCCCGTTTTTCTCGGGCGACCAGCCAAGATATGGACATTCCGGCAATCGCCCGAGCGGCAAAGATGAAGGGGATTAAATTAGTTGCCACCGGCGATTTCACCCATCCCGAATACCTCAATTCTTTGCGTCAATATCTAAAACCAGCGGGCAACGGGCTTTACCTTTATGGCGATACCTACTTTATTGTCAATACCGAAGTCAACAACATCTATTCCGCCAACGGTCGGTTGCGACGAATTCACAATATGATTTTTGTGCCCAGTCTAGAAAGCGCTCAAAAGGTCACCGACTTTTTAAGCAAGTATGGCAACTTAAAGGCGGATGGCAGACCGACGGTCAGTATCTCGAGTTATGAGCTCTTAGCCCGGCTCCTTGAGATTGAACCCAGAGCATTCCTGATTCCGGCGCATATCTGGACCCCCTGGTTCTCCCTTTATGGCTCAAACTCCGGTTTTGACTCCTTAGAGGAGTGTTTTGGCGACCTGACCGACGAGGTATTTGCCCTGGAGACCGGGCTCTCCTCAGACCCACCGATGAACTGGCGCCTCTCCGCCCTTGATAAAAAGACGCTCATCTCTAACTCCGATGCCCACTCGCCCAACCGATTGGGTCGGGAGGCAAATGTTTTTCACTGCGAACTTGATTATGATGAGATTCGGGAGGTGTTAAAAACCAAGGACAAAAACCGTTTCCTGTTTACGATTGAGTTTTTTCCAGAGGAGGGCAAGTATCACTACGATGGGCACCGGCAGTGTGGCGTCCGTTTAGCACCAACTCAGTCAATCATTTCCGGCAGTCTCTGCCCGGTCTGCGGGCGACCGCTCACCGTCGGGGTATTGCATCGGGTTGAGAAACTCGCCGACCGCAAACCCGAGGAGGTGCCCGGCGATATGATTCCCTTCAAACACCTCGTCCCCTTAGAAGAGATTATCGCCGAGGCGCTGGGTCTGGGACGCGACACCGCCGGCGTGGCAAAGAAGTATGAAGAGCTCGTCGGTTCCCTGGGCAGTGAGTTTGAGATTCTCCTTGAGCTCCCAATACCAGAGATTGCCCGCTTTGGCGAAAAGATTGCCCAAGGTGTTGAAAGGATGCGGCGGGGCGAGATTGAAGTTGAGCCGGGTTATGACGGTGTTTTTGGGGTGGTAAAGGTCCTGCCATCCTCCCCAAAAACCCAACCATTTCTCCCGGAAGGCGAGAAAGGGGAACAACTAAAACTATTTTAAAAATGGAGAACCTCTGGGCGCCCTGGCGAACCGAATATATCCACTGTATTACCAACCAAAAAGGGAAAAAGGGGTGCCTCTTCTGCCTCCTGAAACGCTCCCGGGCTGACGCCAAAAACTTAATCCTTTACCGCGGCAATTTAAGTTTTATTGTGATGAACCGCTACCCTTATAACAGCGGTCATCTGATGGTCGCCCCCTATCGGCATATCGCCAATTTTGAACTCCTCACCACTGCTGAAGGGGAGGAAATCATTAAACTCCTCCAGCAAAGCCTGAGGGTTTTAAAAAAAGAGTTTCACCCTCATGGCTTTAACATTGGCGCCAATTTGGGGGCGGTCGCTGGCGCCGGCGTCACCGGTCACATCCATCTTCACATCGTCCCCCGCTGGCAGGGCGATACCAACTTTATGCCGGTTTTAGCCACCACCAAAGTGGTCAGTGAACATCTCCAATCCACTTACCAAAGGCTGGTAGCCCATTTTTCTTTAAAATAAAATGGTCAAGGCGGTAGTTTTTGATGTTGACAACACCTTGGTTGACTTTGACAAATGGAAAAACGCCGCGGTTGATGCTGGAATTATGGCGATGATTGACGCCGGGCTGGAGATGAACCCGGAATTGGCGAGAAAAAAGATTTATGAGATTTATGAAAAGAAGGGGATTGAGTATCAGGAGGTCTTCAACGACTTCTTGGAAGCGGTCTTGGGCTATATTGATTACCGAATTTTAGCCAGCGGTATTCTCGCTTACCGCCGCGCCCGAGAAGGCGCCCTGGTCCCCTATCCCCATGTCCACCTCGCCCTGTTAAAGCTATTCCGGCTGGGACTGAAACTGGCGGTAGTTTCCGATGCGCCCAGACTTCAGACCTGGATGCGGTTAGTCTCCTTAAATGTTGACCGCTTCTTTGATGTGGTTGTCACCTTTGACGACACCGGCAAACGCAAACCCGCCCGCGAGCCATTCCAGAAGGCACTAGAACTTTTGCAAGTTCCACCTCAGGAAACGGTAATGGTCGGCGACTGGGCCGAGAGGGACATCGTTGGTGCCAAGGAACTCGGGATGATAACCGTGTTTGCCCGCTATGGCGACAGTTTTGGCACCAAGAACTCCGGTGCCGATTTTGAGATTAACGACATCTTAGAACTGGTACCGATAATTGAAAGGCTCAACTATGCCGATATTGGGAGTAGGGATTGATTTAATGAAGGTCTCAAGAATCCGCCAGGCGGTGGCTCGGTATGGTAAACGCTTTCTTCAGCGGATATTTACCCCGGCGGAAATCAAATTTTGTGAATCTCTAACCGATAAATTCCCCTCTTATACCGCCCGGTTTGCGGCTAAAGAGGCGTTCGCCAAGGCGTTGGGCACCGGGTTACGGGGCAAAATCTCCTGGCAGGAAATTGAAATCTGTGACAATGAACGCTCAAGACCAACAATCAAAGTATCGGGCAAGGCAAAGGGGTTTCTCGGTAACCGCCGGGTTCACTTAAGCATTACCCACCTTGACGACTACACCGCCGCGGTTGTGGTAATTGAAGAGACTTGACTTATTCCTTAAAATAAAAACGGTTAGCTTAATCTTTAATACTGTCTCTCTTGAACGAAATCCGAACCTATTTTAAGGAAAATCCCGACGCTGACTTTTGACTTGTGCGTCGCCTCCG